>ERZ780208.17-NODE-17-length-179169-cov-182.906992_pt1 | contig 179169 bp, 149 predicted proteins | sample MGYA00511167_ERZ780208 | MGnify/ENA primary metagenome ERZ780208 (study PRJEB29588, sample SAMEA2159202) | human gut metagenome | biome: human gut; feature: human-associated habitat; material: faeces | place: Denmark | collected 2008/2010 ...
TAGAGAAGTAAGCATCTGCAACTATGAGGGTTGAGAGTTTGAGAAGTTCCTTGCGGTAACGCTTAATGACGCCGATATAGAAATCTACCATAGTCTTGTTTCTAAGACTCAGTTCTTTATTACTTAGCGACTGGTGTGCTTTTAACATCATGCAGTCTTTGGCATCAATATCAATGAGGCCAATACCCATGATTTCGAGACCATGTTTAACAGACTGTGCACATCCCGACCAAAAACGACCGATATGTGGAGTCTTCTTGCCAGCTTTGCTGATGTAGCTGGGATCAATGGCAATAGCCCATCTTCCCTGTTTACCAAAGAAGCGCTTGGCAAGTGAGACATTAAGTTTGAGCCAGTCAATGCTTTTCGACTTTTTTAAGCCGAATGCGTTGCGATAGGTTTAAGCAACTTCTTCTCCGAGTCATCCCGAACTGGTTTTCTGGCTGAATCTGTCTCCATTCTGTTGGAAAACGACCTGTTTTTAGCCTTAAAAAGTCGGTAAAAATAGTGTTTCAGGTACTCTGTACACCTTATTATATATAGTCACTCATACAAACAAAGAATAGAATATCATATAAAACTTTTTCAATATCCGCTAAAAGAAAATGACAAAAAAGTTTGGTATTTCCGAAAAAATACATTACCTTTGCCATCATAAAATAAACAACGAAACGACATAAAAATTATGATGACAATCGAAGAATACAGAGCAGCCATCTTGCAGGCTTTACTCGATGCTAAGAACGAGGACGGCACTCCAGCCATTACTCCAAGGGAAGCACAGGAAGCACTCAACGGATTTACCGACGACGAGTTGCAAGACGGAATCCTATGGAATTCGCCCGAAGACGTGGCATCAATTATCCTCGAGGGATAAATCACGGAAGTTATATTCAGCTACCAACAGATAAGAATAGGAGCAAAGACCCTTTTTGCGGGGTTTTTGCTCCTATTCCCATTTATACTTCCTGTTTTTTCTTTCCTTTAAAGACAGTCTTCAACAGCCCCGCAATACTTCATTTCTGTTGCAAAAGCAATAAAAAACTAAAGAATGCGACAAAAAACAAAAGAATGTGCAATTTTTCTTTCACAATTCAATTATTATTTGTAAATTTGCAGCCGCATAAACGGAAAGGGAACTTGCAAATCCCTCTTCAATCAGTTTAAAAAGATAATTTTACCGGTAAAAATATATATTAAATAATGAAGATAGAAAACGAAATCATCAGCTCGGTCATCGCTGCGGTGAAGGAGCTTTATGGTCAGGACGTACCTGAGAAGATGGTAGCCCTGCAGAAGACCAAGAGTAATTTCGAAGGTAACCTTACCCTCGTCGTATTCCCATTCCTCAAAATGTCGAAGAAAAAGCCTGAGGATACAGCACAGGAAATCGGCGAATACCTGAAGAAAAACTGCGCTAACGTTATCGCAGACTTCAACGTGGTTAAGGGTTTCCTCAACCTTTCTATCGCTCCTGCCGCTTGGGTAGGACTCTTGAATACCATCAACGCTGACCCTAAGTTTGGTGAGAAGCCAGTTACTGAGAACAGTCCGCTCGTCATGATCGAGTACTCTTCTCCTAACACCAACAAGCCTCTCCACCTCGGTCACGTGCGCAACAACCTCCTCGGCTGGTCATTGGCCCAGATTATGGAGGCTAACGGCAACAAGGTAATCAAGACAAACATCGTTAACGACCGTGGTATCCACATCTGTAAGTCTATGCTCGCCTGGCTCAAGTGGGGCAATGGCGAAACTCCTGAAACTTCCGGCAAGAAGGGCGACCACCTCATCGGCGACTACTATGTAGCCTTCGACAAGCACTATCGTGAGGAAATCGCAGAGCTCAAGGCTCAGTACATGAAGGATGGCATGGACGAAGAAGCTGCCACAGAGAAAGCTAAGGTAGAGGCTCCGCTGATTAAGGAGGCTCACGAAATGCTCGTAAAGTGGGAGAACAACGACCCTGAGGTTCGTGCACTCTGGCAGAAGATGAACAGCTGGGTTTACGCAGGCTTCGATGAGACTTACAAGATGATGGGTGTAAGTTTCGACAAGATATATTATGAGTCAAACACTTACCTTGAGGGTAAGAAGAAGGTAGAAGAAGGATTGGAGAAGGGTCTCTTCTTCCGCAAGGATGATAACTCTGTTTGGGCTGACCTCACCAACGAGGGTCTCGACCAGAAGCTCCTGCTCCGTTCTGACGGCACTTCTGTTTATATGACTCAGGACATCGGTACTGCCGACCTCCGTTTCAAGGATTTCCCTATCGACAAGATGATCTACGTAGTAGGTAACGAGCAGAACTACCACTTCCAGGTACTCTCTATCCTGCTCGACCGTCTCGGTTTCAAGTGGGGTAAGGACTTGGTTCACTTCTCTTACGGTATGGTAGAGTTGCCTAACGGAAAGATGAAGAGCCGCGAAGGAACCGTAGTAGATGCTGATGACCTGATGGCAGAAATGATTAAGGACGCTCGCCAGACAAGCGATGAGCTCGGCAAGTTCAAGGACATGAGCGAGGAAGAGCGCCAGGAGATTTCACGCATCGTGGGTCTCGGAGCGTTGAAGTACTTCATCCTCAAGGTAGATGCCCGCAAGAACATGCTCTTCAACCCAGAAGAGAGTATCGACTTCAACGGTAACACAGGTCCTTTCATCCAGTATACCTATGCCCGTATCCGCAGCATCATGCGCAAGGCAGCAGCCGAGGGCATCGAGATTCCTGCAGAGTTGGGCGCAGACGCTCCTATCAACGAGAAGGAGATTGACCTCATCCAGAAGATGAACGACTTTGCTGCAGCTGTAGCCGATGCAGGCAACAACTACAACCCTGGTGGTATCGCTAACTACTGCTACGAGTTGACCAAGGAGTTCAACCAGTTCTATCACGACTACAGCATCCTGAATGCCGAGAGCGAGGCTGAGAAGATTACCCGTCTGGTTCTTGCTGCCAACGTGGCTAAGATCTTGAAGAACGGTATGTCTCTGCTCGGCATCGAGGTTCCGGAAAGAATGTAATATATACATAAGATATAATAACCTACAATTTAAAAAATAAAAGAATATTGACTATTTGACATAATGAGCATGGCCCTGGAGCTCGACTCCAAGGCGCATGCTCATTTCAGTTTTAGCCAATCCTTTTTGTTTCTCAACCCACCAAAAAGAAAAAAGATGAATAAAATGCCCGTAAATCCTCCTTCATGGAGAAACGATACCGTTTTGCCTCTACCCAACGAAGTTATAGCCAACGCCTGGGCTGTGGATGCCGCCTGTTCCGGCAATCCCGGTCCGATGGAATACCAATGCATCGACCTTCAGACCGGAGCCCAGGTTTTCCACTATGGTCCTATCCACGGCACCAACAACATCGGCGAGTTTCTCGCCATCGTCCACGCCCTCGCCCTGATGCAGCAGAAGGGCATTACCGACAAGGTAATTTATAGCGACAGCGTGAATGCCCAGCTATGGGTAAGCAAGAAACAATGCAAGACCAAACTGGAGCGCACTCCCCAGACCGAACAGCTCTACCAGGTCATCGCCCGAGCCGAGAACTGGCTCCGCACCCACCCCATCAACATACCTATTATAAAATGGGAAACGAAGAAATGGGGCGAGATTCCAGCCGATTTCGGAAGAAAGGGATAAGTTTTTTCAGCCTTAGCGCTTCGGATTCTTTTCGTAATTTTACAGTAGTATTAATCTTGTTTTTTAAAAGAAATAATATGAGATTTTATACAGAAGAAGATATATTAGATAAGCATATAGGCAAGATAGGAAGTCCTCATCGTGATCAATTTGAGAATGAAATCAACAGATTCTTAACCAAAGAGACCACCAAACTCCCAGATTGTTCTTGCTGATTCAGTAAGCATCACCTTTAGATAGACTGTTTAAGAAATAAACGAAGCTATCATCAAAATACTCTTCACTCTTCACCTTTCGGCCGGAAACCCCTGTGTTTATCGGCATTCCGAGGGGTGAAGAGTTGTTTTTATCTCTTCACCCACTCTTCACCACTCTTCACCTTCAGGAACGGAAACAGATGCGAAAGACAGATAGGAGGATTGCAAATCTGCCAGAACTGAAGGGTGAAGAGTGGTGAAGAGTAGGTGAAGAGTGCCCGAATACTCTTCACCCCTCGGAATGCCGATAAACACAGGGGATTCGGGGTTTTTGGTGAAGAGTGAAGAGTATTTGGCAGGATGCCTATACGAAAATAAAATAAAGGAGGTTTCGATAACTGTTCCAGTAAAACAGCCGACTAGCGACAAATGCGCTAGTCGGCTGTTTGCGTTTTTCCAGTTGGCTATTTATATTTTGCCAGTTGGCTATTTCCGGTTCTCGCATCAATCATCGCAAATACTTGCATCAATCATCGCAAGTACTTGCATCTATCATCGTAAGTACCTGCATCGACCATCGTAAGTACCTGCATCGACCATCGTAAGTACCTGCATCGACCATCGTAAGCACTTGCATTAATACACGCTATTTTGCTCGAAATGGGGTAAAAACACCATTTCGAGCAGAATTTACTTGGCATTTACAAACCGATACTTCACTTTCGCCATCGGATAATTATCATTCAGACGCAAGATGATGCGATAAACGTTATCCTTCCATTGCGTCTTCATGATGCCATCCGTCATCTGCACCTTTTCTACTGATGCAGAGAGATACTGCGCATCATATTCCAGACGAACCAAACCGCCCTGAAGGAGGATTCTGCCTGCCTTCTGAACCACAGGCTTGCCATACGACATCAGGATAATCTGGTTATCGAAAACCTGACCGTTCAGTCGGTCCTTCTCTATCTGCAGGGAATCGAGCTTGTACTGCTCGGTTACTTCTACCCAGTTATATTCCCGGTCCAGGGCGATGGTACGCTGCCATTTTTCCACATGCGCTCCTTCGGTATAAGCCTTTTCGAGATTCAACGATAGGGAAGAAACACCATCTGCAAAGACATGATTCACTTTCTCGGCACGATACTTCCTGCCATCCTTCTGCTCCAGACCATTGATGATAGGAACATTGTGATAAGCCGAACGGCAGTTCATCAGCTCGAAGCGCTGGTTGCTAAACGACTTCGAAGTATAAGTATCACGACCCAGGTCGATGACCACCGGCTGATTGTTGTGATAAACGATGAAGTTTCCGATATCATTGTGGTTATGGCTTTCGGCATTGTTTCCGCCTTTCGCCGCCACAAACCAGTTCTTGTTGCTCGCCACCATAATCTGGGAATTTAACAGATAGGCATCTTCCGTCTTAGGCTCTACAGCCGCTGTTGCCTGATACTTCGGCAACATGGAGAGGAGCATCAGTTCCCTGCCCAGCTTCGGATAGTTGCCCGATTTCAGGAAGAGCGTAGAAGGCTTGAGGGAATACTGATATTTCTTGCCCACATAAGCCGCCAACTGCATCATCTGCTCATTCTGTAAAAACTCACCGTATGGGAAGAGGATGTTGATATTCGGAACATTCTGAGCCTGGGCATCCGAGAAATTCACGAAGGTAAGGTCGTTGATATACATCGTAGTGATGAATCTGCCCATATTCTCCACCTTCTTCTTCTGAGCTTCATTCAATGTCAGAACCGCCTGCTTAGGAGCAAACTGCATGAAATAGAGCGACTCGAAGAACGAGGCTCCGGCACAATCCCAATAGCTGACACCTTCCTCGCAACCACCATCATCGGGATAACCCTTCATAAAGGTTCGCAGACATTGCTGCACTCCCTTGAAGGCAGCATCCCGCAGCTTGGCATCGGGTTCGCAGATCAATACGGTCTGCAACCAGTTGGCTGTAATCCAGGTATTCCAGTTGTTGGCATTGTTCTTCCAGCCCTGCGGCTGATTCAATACCGGCTTTAGGAATCGGCGATCTATCTCGCTTCTCACCTGATCACAGAGTCCCTTTTCCTTCCTGTTGATTTCATCTTCCAGCATATAGAGGGTCCATGCAAGCATGCCTGCCGTCTCAGCATTGAAGAGATCTACAGGCTGGATATCCTTTTCAGGATGGTCTTTCGGATAATGCGCCGGTATTCCCCACCAGGGTTCCTTCTCTATAAAATAATGTAGACCCTTGCGGATGGAAGGCAGGAACCGTCCCCTGCCCTGCATGATTTCCGCCATCACCAGACAGACAAACTGTTTTCTGATACCGAAGCTAGCCTCCTCATATCGGGTGCGGTTACCATTGGTTCGGAACTCGGCAAACATCGAGTTAGGAATGGCATTCCAAGGTTTCTTCTGATAGAGATTGCCCAACCGGATATAGTCGTTGCGCATCGCCAAAGGCACCTGCTTCTGCCAATACTTATCGCCAGCCTTCGGGAAAGGCACAAAAAAAACTTGGGCTTTCATCAACATGGATGAAAGCACCAAGTCTAATATCATTATCAATTTCTTAGTCATATCGTTTACTTTTTGCGTACAAAGTTACGAAATTATAACAAGACCGAAGTCTAGAAAAAGATAATTCTAGAGAAAAAATCGCTGTAAAGCGGTATTTTAAGAGAGAGAGTTTCACAATTTCCTCTGTTTATCCACCTAGAACAGATTACTTCCTCAAAGAATTGGCTGTCAGTTCCAGAAGGCTCTGCAGATAATCATAGTCAGTATCCTTCATCATCTTGACAAGAGCTACAGTACATCTTCGTACAACAAATGAATCAATGCCTTTCAAAAAACATAATTGTATCTTTAAACCAAAACAAAGAAGCAGCCTTTCTTAAAATAGCAGAAGTTGATAAATTATAATGATATCCATACTTCCTCATTCGTTCTATGACATACTCATTTGTGTGGCAGTTGACGTGCCCCCATCCTTTTTGATTAGGAATAGCCCAACTTAACAATATATATTTCTTAGAATTATTCACTAAATTCTGTATAAATACATCTTCATATATTTGCGGAATATGTTCACCTACTTCCAAACAAAGTATAAGTTCAAAAGGTTCTTTTACACTTATAGGAAGCGTAAAATCAGCATATTGACAATAGAAGCCATCATTAAAAAGTAACGAAGACATCTCTTTTACATGAGGATTTCCATCATAACCATTCACTTTATAACCTTGTTTATATAGAAGATAAGTATACCATCCTGGGCCACATCCAAAATCTGCCACATCTCTAACTTTTAATAAAGATAATAAACTTAATAGCTCCCTTGCTAAACTCTTGTCGAAAAAATGTCCTACTATTGATTTTGTTCGCCAAGCACCATTTTGAGTATCAATGTTGGCACGCTCATCACAAAGTAGGTATTTTTTTATGTTATCTTTGACTTGTACAGATTCAATTCCATCTATTTTTCTACAGAAAATAGCATCGCTCGTAATAATACCAAACCAATTTGATTGATCAAGAACATTAGGATGACCATCCTTCGTTCCTCTCCAATCAATATATCTTAAGTTGTCATCTATTACATTTTTGGCAATAGAAGAATTCATCACAATTGTTGCAAAGAAACTTTCTTCTGGAGCAAAAGTATACTTAAGTCTACGATAAAAACTTTTATTCTTTTGTGACACTATATATTCAGCACACTGCTTCGTAATGGAAAACCAGTTGGAACCTCCATAAATATGCTCATATTGATCTGGGATTCTTCTTTTGAACCCTATTATTTTCTGTAAATAAATGATAAAATCAGAAAGTTTATTACCCCATGGGAAATAAGTTACAAAGTTCAATCTGAAATATTGAAACCTTTCATAAGTTCCACGTTCCCATTCCTCATAAGGCAATTGTTCTGTTCGAATAAACTCTTTTCCCTCATACCGTTCGAAGAAATGGAGAATTTCCGTCATGTTCTTAATCGGATAGTCTTGTCCGCTTATCATATGAAGGTAAGTTATTTCTGGGTCAGCAATTGCTTTCTCCATTAAAAACAATTCTGCTTTCAACAAAGAAAATGTTCCCCAAGTTACTTTATATTTTCTATACACACCTTTAACAATAGGGCATAAGTCAAGCCAAGACAATTCTTTTTGAGTCAACAATGCCTTTCTATCTACATGAACGTAGATATGAAAAGAATCATTAAAAGAAAGAATCAGCTCCTTTAATTGCTTGAAATTCTTATGCCAAATTATCAATACTCCATGCTTCATGTCATTGCACTTTTATAGAATTAATGATTTCGTCTTTTGAACTATATCTTGTTTGCTCCAACAAATAAAGCCCATATTTTTTCTGCTCATCAGAACGATATTTTCCATTGATGTCTCTTGGATGAGAAAGATGAAACAAAGGACCTTGCGAACGATAAACTTCATATCCAAGGACTTCTAATCTTTCTTTTCTTTCAACATCTTCTGGAGCCCAACCATAAAAGTTTTCATTTTCCATACCTGCCTTTATATAAACATCTCTGTTTATAAAGACAGCACCTCCATTTGCCAAATGACCATAAGGAAGTAGCATCCGTGGTACACTTTTTTGCAAAATTCTTATATCACTTTGAGCAATATACAATTCTCTAATAATAGAGGTCGTTTCAAAAAAACGCCCATCATAAGGAAATGCTATTTTATAATTAGACTGTAAAGCTTCATATGCTTTTACTATTTGAGGAAAGTCTAGAATAATGTCAGAGTCCCAAATTCCTATATATTTGGTAGCAGTTTTGCGAATAAGACTATTAATATAATGAGTTCTATAAAATATCGGGTCTCTATCTTCCACAAAAAAATAGTTAATGTCCTTAGGCAAAAGTCTTTCCAGCAATCCATTGTTATAAGGCGCAGCTTCCAACACATAAATATTTGTTTCAAAATTTCGAAGAATGCACTCTATGGACTTTAGTAAATTCTCTAAACGAACGACAGAATCAATTCTTACAGGAATAAGAAAAGACATTTCCAACAAGTTAATCTTTTGTTCCATACTCAACAATATTAATATAAAGTAAATATAATCCAAGTATACCATCAAGTCCTTTGGGAACTTCGGCTACCTTAGTTTTGTTCTTATAATAAGAAGAACTCTTTATCTTTTTAAGAATCAAGTCGTAAGGTATCTCGATTTCAATACCATTTTTGATATAATACTTTAACGCGAAATATAATCTGATTAATCCTAATTGCCCAAACAATTGATTATCTTTAATTTCACTTACTATTATTGCGTTAATAGAAAATGACCTCTTAAGCCATTGCATATATGTCTCCCACTCATTCCCCAAAGAGAATTCCTTACTTACCAGACAAAGTGTATAATATAAGTATGCCCTATTCTGCTGAAGATAGGGAATTCTTGTTATAATACCCATTCTAATCTCATTGATTATTCGTTCCAAATAATAGGTATATACTCCTAGTTTGTGTAATTTGAACAAAACATACAAAAAAGTAACCAAGTCGTAATGAGCATCAGCAAGTAATGGTTCATCAGCCAATATTGTATTAACCCTTTGATGTATATAGGCTATAATTTTAATAGACCATAATTTTAGAAATTGCTTATAAGGCTCTTCTATAGTCTCTAACTCTAATCTTTCAGTTAAAAATACCAACACATCTAATAGATTATGCAATTCTATCACTTCAGAATTGGTATCTATTCCCAAATTAGTAGTCTTATACAAATACGCTTCTATAGTTTCAAAGAACGACTGTCCTTTTCCTGTTAAAAAGCCTTTTTTATTAAGCCACATAACAAATAAACCAATTCCAGTTATACCATTTTCAATATCAACGGTTGGAAGTTGCTTTATACTATTTGTAACTCTCAAAAGCATTTTTTCAGCAAGGGTTTCGTAGTTTTCATCTTTAGCTTTTTGAGATAACCAAAAATAAAAAGCACAATACCCAGATTGTCCATGTTGCAAATATACATTATGCATATTTACATCAGAAACTATTTGTCCTAAAAGAACCTGTGTAAAATCATCCTTAATCATAGTTATATTTTATATCATTGTCTCGTTGTATTGTTTTATCTGTTTCCTTAACTCGTGCTTTCAGCTTTCCTAATCTCAATATGGCAGAAAACATAAATGATGCTTTATAGTACTTGTCATACGATTTTACATTATAATTGTTTGTTGCCTTTTCTGTTTCATTTATCTTATGAATATTAAAGAAATTATCGGCAGAAAATACTAACCTCAGCTTATTAGTAAAAAAGTATTTTGAAAGAGAAACACTATAAAAATATTTGGCATATCCTCTTCCTTGTAACAAAATACTTCTTGAAAGGTAACTGCCTTCTATGTCAAGGTAACAGGCCTTAGGCAATTCGTATTCCATAATACCTTTTACAAAATAAATCCAGCCATGCTGCTTACAATCAATTTTTGGTGCAGAGTAATCCACATAGCTTATTGATTGCATAAGCCGTGCATATACATTTCGAGAAAGTCTTCCTGACAAAGAGTTGTATAACATCAAATCATTTTTCTTACCAATATTGCCTGTTGTATTATGCAATATACTCTTATCGGTATATTGGTAGTTTAATATCAAGCGATCAGTTGTCGCATAAGTTAACGAGGTAATGAGCGTATACCTCTTAATTCTCTGGTTAATTGTAAAATCTATTGTATGGGTATTCTCTGGCTTTAAATCTGTATTGCCGTACGTCAACTGCAATGGAGTTGTATAATCAACATAAGGATCCAAGACCGAGATGTTTGGACGTGAAACATTCATGTCATATGACAATTCCATAGACATGTTATTAGAGCATTGATATGCAAAGCTTAATGAAGGGAGCAGATTACTAAAATGCTTTCTGAGATTGTGATTGCTGTCAGAATGCAACAATTTATCTTTTTGATACTCATAGCGCAAGCCCAAGTCCAGCTTTAATTTTCTTGAAGAAATCGCATAAGAGCCATAAAGATTTGCGACTTGTTGGGTATGATTATAGGCAGAATCATCATTTCCAAGAAATTCCTGTTTGTTGGCTAATGACGATTTTAGCAAACTCCTCTCATTAGACTGAGGACGCAACACCAATTTTCCACCTAAAGTAATTCTTTGAGCCTTATTTATGTTATGCCAAAAACTTGTTTCAAATGTATGGACTGGAATATTGGATTTTTCTTTTTCCACATAATTATAGAAAGCATTAAAGGACATATTTCCCAAACCAAGTGTATCTATTTTCTCATATATAGAGGATGTAGTTTGGGTATATGGTCTATTGTAAAAGTTATAGCCTAAATAAAATTTTCCATTCAATACGTAGCTTTTGACAAAACTATGCTCAAAACTTATGGTCGCATCATACTCTGTATTTTTAAACAATCTATGATTCTTTTTCACATAAGAATAGCTAAGCGCACCATTTTCCTGATACGTAACGGTCCCCTCACGAGAATTCTCATGTGGATTACTGAAATTGCTCAATATAACTCTGCCATAGAGATTTATCAACGTTGTATTATTGGCTTCATAACTGGAAGAAAACTCTATACTATGAGCATTGGATTTATATCCGTCAAAATGAATATACTTGTCTGTTTGATAAAAAAGAGTACTCTGCTCTCTTATTTCTTTAGACTCATTTGTTCGTGAATGATCATAATCCCAAATGTTTTGGTAATTCAAACTTACAGTAAAGTTTTTATTTTTCGTTAACCCAAATATAGAATTAGACATACTTTCATCCGACACTCTTGTATAAATGGTTCCGAGCAAGCCTTCTAGATGTCCTTTTGTTACAATATTTACAACTATGGTGTTTGAACCATATTGCAAACCTGGCTGAGTATTAACTTCAATTCTTTTCAGATTTGAAGCTTTCAAGGCTTGGAATATAGTCATGACATCCCCTTTAAGGAGAGGGTCTCTCATACCATTCAACTCATATACTATGCTTTTTCCATTCTCTGCACTGATTCCGTTATTGGCAGAAACTATCAATAATGGAACTTTATGCATTACATCTAAAGTACTTTTATTTTGTGCCGAAGAATCATTGCTCACTTCATAAGTAAACATACCAGGAGATAGCTTAATCAATGGACGCATAGCCACTACCTCGACTTTTTCGAGATTAACATGAGTCGGCTCCAAAGCAATTGTGTCTTTTAAGGCTAAAAGACTGATGGAACGACTAACATACCCCACACAGCTCAAATGCAGGGAATTGCTATTTTTCTTATAATTTCCTTTAATTACACTCATTCCGTGAATGTCCGTTATGCCTGTTGCTGTTACATTTTGTAATGAATCTAAAAACAACAGACTCACTGACGGAATAGGAGAACCGTCCTTGGAATCTATGACACAAGGATAAGTACTTTGAGCTTCTACATAGACAACAGAGAAGACAAGACTAAGTATTATGAGAAATATTCTATTCATTACTCTAAGTAAAATTTATTATATGGGATTGGAGCTTTCGGGCATCTTGGGTCAGGAAAGTCCCATTTATCCATACCATACGCCATTAATATTGTTTTCCAACATACGCCCTTGCCTTGTCTACAAGAATTTCTTTCTTTACAAGTATAACATTGACTTTCTGATTTTCCTTTTTGAGAAAAATTATAAAGCTCCATAGCCCTATCTGAATTCCAAATATCTCGCAATGACGCATCATTGATATTTCCCAACACAAACTGGGGAAGACTATACAATTCCTCACAAATAGTAATATCTCCCGTTGGCAACAACACTACATTGCGAACATTTCCTGTACATAAAGCTCTATCACAAAAATGCTGCTTGCGAAATAAAGCATCATACATATATGAAGCATCATATCCTGAAATATTGATATTCAACTTCGGATAATTATGCTTTATGCTATTTATAAATGCCTCAAGACCTTTGAAGTCTTTTTCTTTTACTGATAATTCTTGAAAATTATTTTTGTATAACGAATAACCACAAGGATTTACTCTTATTTCTCTTATATTGTCATATTGAGCTATAAAATCAAATAATTCCTGTAGGTTATCACATGAACAGTTGTATCTTGTAATAACTACATTAATATTTGTCCTCATCTTTGCTTCCTGCAAATTTGATAGAGTTTCTTTCATTCGCTCCAGATAATTCATATCCACATGAAGCATTGCATGCAAAGTCTCTTTGTTGACAGAGTCTAAAGAAATTTGCATTCGTTGTATACCTATGCTTTTCAATCTGTTTATTACTTTCTTGCCGATAGGCATTTTTGTGGATATGAGTGGAGAATAGTGGCATTCAATAAGTTTTTTTAAAATATCAAAGATTCCTGGATGTAAAAGAACTTCTCCTCCATTAATGTCCATCTCAAGCACACCATTGTCATAACATTCTTGAATGAAATCTAAGACTTTTTGGGTAGGCATACAATTATTACCAAATGCTTTACGATTAGCATAACAATAGCAGCAATCCGTATAACATTTCATAATAAGTTCCATATTGACATAGACAGGATAATCTAAACGAATTTGTTTGTAATTAGGAGTACCTATATATCTAAAATCGTTTACACAATAATTCTGCTGCCTATTGACATTCTGCGCCTTTTTAACTAATATTTCTCTTGGGAAAAGCACGCAATGCCCATGCTTATCCCTTAGAGTAACCATTTCCTTATTCTCTACAAATGGTAATATGATTTTGCGCATTTTCTCAAAAGGAATATTGAAGAAGTGAGCACAACTAGCTATTTCATTCTCCAAAGGGCTTTCTCCTCCGAAAAATGAAAGCATCATAGCTTGAAAGGGATGGATAAAAGTAAACCAATCTTCCCCTCCATAGCTTAACTCTCGCTTAGAGTAAAGTATTACCCTATTCCCATCTTGCCTTAATAAGTAATCAGGGTTTAACTGATATGAATCCATTGTAATCAGCAGTCCTTTGGCTTTCTTTACTTATTTGATTCCTTGCAACCTCTTATGCAACCTTCACTACAACTACTACCTTTTTTCTGGGTGTCTTTGCATCCATCTCTACAACTTTCTTTGCAAGAACCACTTCCACCTGCACATGAAATGTCAGGTATGCCATAATTGTCATACTCTGTTACACCACCAAGGATATCTTCAATATCCTCTTGTGAAAAGTTCTCTTTTCCCAAATTCAAATTGTCTAATTTTTCTAATTCCATAACAATAATTTAATTAAAATCTAATACGTTGCAAATATACTTAACAAATAATCATAGTAATACTTTTCTTTATTATATTTAATATTTTTTAAATTCCAGTCTTGACATTTTAACTCATATTAAACCGGAAAGGCGTATTTGTAATGATTCTGTCTTTTAAAAAAACATGTGTTCAAAAGAAAGCTAACAGGTAGCCCGCCCTTAAACACATGCAAAATATCACTTTTAAGCGGTATTTTAAGAGAGAGAGTTTCACATTTTCCTCAGTTTATCCACCCAGAGCAGACTACTTCCTCAAAGAATTGGAAGTCAGTTCCAGAAGGCTCTGCAGATAATCATCGTCTGTATCCTTCTTCATCTTATTCAGCGAATTGGCGAGGAAATTCTTCTCGTCGGCATTCAGCAACTTGCCATACCCCTTACAGAGCTTAACAATCTTGTTGGCTACACCCGTCTGGAGGGTACGTCGAGTTACCTGATTTCCCAAATAAGGGTATTGGTCTCTGGCATTCTTAAAGGCAGCACGGAGCGTGTTGAGTTGCATTATAAACTCTGCCGCATCCTTTGGAGGAGTCATATCCAAGCCATAACTGCGAACCAGATTTTTGTTATACCTGATGTTGCCTAGAGAAACAAGAGAATCCAAACCTTGAACAGCATTCATCTTATAAGATAATGACATCTTATAGGCTTGCGGATCCTTGGAGTAGAACTTATAGACACTGCCCAATACCACATCATTCTTTCCTGGATACCATACCAAGGCATAAACATATCGCATGGTAGAATCCTTGCGGTCACGGATATACTGCAGGTTATAGTTGCGGTCCTTGTGAGCACCAAACAAGTAGGTCGTGGAATTGTTATTGCCATATCCCACCCGATTCGTCTCAATGCTGGCAGAACCCGCTTTCTTGGTAAAACTGATATAAGCGAGACGACTATTGCTCAACAAAGCCTTATGAAAGGTATCCACCATTTTCTGCTTCTTCCTGGGAACGGCGAACTCAAATCCCTTCATCATACCTATATTGTAGGTATTCATCGTGGAAGAAGTAACGAGGTCGTCTTGCGACAAATCCTGTACGAATTTATCAAAAGCCTGGTCGATGTCCGGTATAGGCTTCTGGGCATGGCAAGCCGAAGAGAGCACCATCAGGCAAGCCACAAATGCTAATTTAAAAGTTGTTTTCATATTCTTCTTTTTTTTAATTGTTTCTTGTTAATAAACCTCTTGGTCATCACTCATATGGTCCTCGTCATGCACATTCTCCTCGCTTTCGAACGAGGCACTGGCAATATCGGCATTGAGCGACTGGGTCTGAAGAGCATCGACGAGATAGAGTTTGAAGAACATTTCGTTCTGCTGTATCTCCATCTCCCGAAGATGCGCATCAGCAAGCTTTTCCGGCTCTGCCAACAAAGAATCGGTAGCAATATTCTGAGCTATCCAAAGCTTTGGAGAAGCAGGAGCAAACAGATGCTGACGATATTGCCTCTGCTTGTGCTTCCTTGTCTTGGGAGATACGGAATCACCCGACTTTTTTATCTTTTCAGGCATGGAAAGATTGGCATCTGTCGATTTCTCCTCGTGGACAACAGCAGAATCAACATCCTCCGGAGGCGTTCTTCCTTCGAATTGAGCCATCTTCGAATCATCCCGATGCCCTGTCTGTCGCCCTACCCAAGGAATAGCAAACCCTATCAGCAAGGCGATAGATGCAGCCAAACTAAGCGGCAACCATAGGCGGCGCATTCGTGCCTTAGCCTTTGGATGAGCATTTTCTACATGCTCCTCCGCCTCATGGTCAAGAGGCATACCCTCGTCGAAATATCCAAACATCATCTGGTATTCCTTCAGGTCATCGCTCACATCGGGATGCTTACGAAACCACTCCCCTATCAGAGCCTCCTCTTCCAGAGAAGTCTCACCAACCATAAATCGGTCGAGCAACAGTCGTATGTCCTTTTCTTTTTCGTTCATATCCAGTTTCCTCCTTTATTGATTATACCTATTTTATATATAAGGGCTATCGACATCTTTTTCTGATTTCCTGCAACATCTGTTTTCTAGCCCTTGATAGCAACACGGATACAGATTCAGGGGTGATGCCCACGATTTGCGCTATTTCCTCAGAGCTTTTCTTCTCTACCTGTCGCAGATAAAGCACCTGATACTGGTTGGATGGCAGAGCCTTGAGGCGTTTTTGCAGCCACAGCTCGTTCTCCGAGTTTTCCACTTCCACATCGGGCGGCGCATAGTGGCTAGGCGACTTATCGAAAGGCTGGGCATCTATCGAAATCATCTTCCGCTTGCGAAAGAAGTCGATGCAAAGATGCTTGGCGATGCAACCCATCGAACCTTTGGCATGAGCAGCAGACTGAATATCATCCTTGATGGCCCAGAGCTTGAGCATCGCATCCTGTGCGATGTCCTCAGCCTCTTCGCAGCCAACGTCATAACCTTGACTGATCTGCAAGGCTATCTGCCGCAATTGCGGAACGATATGGATGAATTCATTCTCTGTCATTAGCTCTCTTTTGTTTTATTTGTTCAAAACTACATCATAAACGGAAAAGAAGTGTTTTTCTTAATGAGATTAACCTATATTAACAAGAAAGCCTGGCAAACGTCATTGCCAAGCTTTCTTGATTTTAAAAACTATTTATTACTTATCCATAAACGACAAGCCCTGATAGAACCAGACATTCATCTGGTTGGCACCACGATGATTCCAGGCATAGTAAGGGATCAGGGTGAGGTTCTGAACCTTGACAGAAATGACACCTTCCTTCTTTTGGTCCAAAATATGAGCAAGTGTAGAAATTGCCTTGACTTTGAAGGCAGGAGCACCCTTGGTCTCCTTGTTCTCAATGCTGTAGTTATCTACCAGCGAGAAAGACGGCTTCTTAGCCATTACGGCACGGAGCACTGGATCGTTCTGATTATCCACAGCCTCAGCACAATATACCAATGGACCACGCTCTACAGCAACCTTGCCCTTGTCATCAGCTACCTTAGCGTTAGCAACCACTGTACGTACAGGCATATCGAAGTGGATGCGGATGACATCGCCCTTCTTGATGTTCTTGACAGGGAGATAACCCTTGTTGGCATTGAGGTCAGCCTCTACAGCCTTGCCGTTTACGGTTACGGTGTATGCTGGCTTCTCTGCATCGCTATACTTGTAAAGGTCGCTAGGTACTACCTGGTTGCGAACCCAGCCAGGAATACGGACCAGGAGGTTGGCATTCTTCACACCGCTCTTCTTCACAGCAATCTTGATGTCGCCGTTCCAAGGATATTCGGTAGTCTCCTCCAGAACCACATCCTTGCCATTCACCTTGATGGTAGATGTATTACCGGCAAAGAGGTTTACATAGATGTTGTTATCCTTCACACCATAGAGATAACCCGGCACAGAAGGGATGAAGCGGCACAAGTTACTTGGGCAGCAGGCACATCCGAACCAAGGCTGGCGGGTCTTGGTATTATCAGCATTGAAGGCATATTTGCCATCGCTTGACAATGGGTTAGGATAGAAGAAACGACCGCCATCCATGCTCATACCCGAAATGACACCATTATATAAGGTACGCTCCAAGCAGTCGATATACTTGCTCTCGCCGTGAAGGAGGAACATGCGCTCGAAGAGGTAAACCATAGAGATGGCTGCACAGGTTTCATTATAAGCAGTCATGTTTGGCAACTCATAGTTATCACCGAATGCCTCACCGTCATGGCGGGCACCTACACCACCCGTAAGATAGTACTTCTTGCCAACGATGTTTTCGAAAATACGGTCGATGACCTTCATATAGGCAGAATCCTTGGTCAGGGCAGCCACATCGGCAATACCGGCATACATATATCCGGCACGAACAGCATGCCCCACAGCCTCTTTCTGCTCCAGAATAGGAGCCTGGCTCTGAGAATATGGGTTGCGGATATGAGTCTTGCCACGATAGTCGAGCAGATACTTAGCCTCATCCAGATACTTCTTTTCACCGGTCAAGGTATAGAGACGAGCCAAAGCCATCTCTGCAATCTGGTGTCCCGGAACGATGGTAGTCTGTCCTGGATTAGGTCCCACTTCCTTTACCACACAATCAGCATAACGCTTGGCGATATTCAGGAACTTAGTGCTTCCGGTAGCCTGATAGTGAGCGCAGGCTGCATCTACCATGTGACCGAGGTTGTAAAGCTCGTGGCTCGCCTCCTCGTCCTTGATCCAACGCTTATTTCCCGACCACTGGTGTGGATGCTTTGGATTGATGGTACGGGCGGTATAGAGATAGCCATCCGGCTCCTGTGCCGCAGCTACCACATTGAGCACGCTGTCGATGTAAGCCTTCAACTTCTTGTTCGGATAAGTCTGTAGGATGTAGCTGGCACCTTCGATGGTCTTATAAACATCAGTATCATCGAAAGAGAATCCCATGAACTTGCTCACATCCCACTCCTTGGTATCCAAGCCCGGGTGGTTAGGATGCTGCAGGGTATAGGCAGCCATATCGAAATTCTTGTAACGGTGCTCGCTCTCACACTTGCTGAAAGCCAATGGCACGGTTACTTCTCGGGCAGCCTTCAGACGGGCACCCCAGAAAGTATTCTGTGAAATTTTCACACTGGTGAATGGTACTTGAGTAAATGGATAACCATTGCCCAATGTCTTTGCATTCTTCGCCATGGTTGGCACAACTACGGCTGCCGAAAGCAATACTGCTGAAATTAATCTCTTCATTTTCAAATAGGTTTTATTAATTTTATATTATTGTTTGTTATTTCGGTTGCAAAGATAAGAAAACTTTCCGACTATAGTGTATAATAAACAATAAAAAGCAGGTAATTATCTGTCAAACACCTATATTTATATCATATTTAACGCTTTTTTTTGTTACAATCGTTTTTTTATCTTACCTTTGCAGTCAAATTAGAAATACAATAATATATCAAATATGAATCATCTTCCATACCGTGCCATCGCCCTTGATCTGGATGGCACCCTGACCAACCACGACAAGGTGGTTACCCCGAAAACCCGCGAAGCGCTGCTCCAGGCAGAAGCCGAGGGTGTTGTTATCATCCTTGCTTCAGGCAGACCGACCTACGGCATCGAACCGGTGGCAGAATGTCTGGAACTGGATAAACGAGGCGGATACATCCTATCTTATAATGGCGGCAACATCGTGAATGCCAAGACTGGCGAAAAACTCTTCGCCCAGTTCCTGCCTGATGAGGTGATACCTATATTATATAGGTACGCGAAGGAGAAGAATCATGCCCTTCTGGGCTATGCCGGCAACGAGATTATCACCGAGATGCCCGACGACCAGTATGTGAAGGAAGAATCGCGTATCAACAAGATGAACATCCGAAAGGTAGAAAACCTGTTCGAAGCCCTGGAGCCTCACCCTACCAAGCTCCTCATGACAGGCGACCCGGCAGATATGCTCAAGGCAGAAAACGAGCTTTCAGAGATTTTGGGCGACAGGATGGACATCTTCCGCTCAGCCCCATTCTTCCTGGAACTGGTTCCCAAAGGCATCGACAAGGCTAAGTCCCTGCTCCGCCTTCTGGCGAAAATCAATCTCACCCCAGCCGATATGATTGCTTTCGGAGATGGCTACAACGACCTGAGCATGCTGAAACTGGCAGGCATGGGTGTAGCCATGCAGAATGCAGCACCAGAGGTCAGGGCCGAAGCCGACTACATCACGCTTTCCAATGAAGAAGATGGCATAGCTGCTGCTTTGGAACATTTCTGTAAAAAGGCTTTTTAAAAATAAAAAGGTAAAAAAGTAAAAAGGTAAAAAGAAACTAGGGAGATTATACCCCGCTAGGCTTTTTACCTTTTTACTTTTTTACCCTTTTACCTTTCAACAATCAGTCCACCCTTAGGCTGCATTTCCACCTTCAGGTTTCCCTTCTTATCCACCTTTACGGTCTTCATCTGAGAAACAGGCCAGAGAGCCTTCTTGTCCTTGCTGGCTGTTTCATGATAATAGGTAACACTCTTGCCGGCAAGCATTGGCAGATTCAGGGTGAGCTTCATCACCTCATCGGTACCGTTCAAACCAGCCACATACCATTTATCACCATGGCGACGGGCAACAACGGCATATTTTCCAGGATAACCGGCGATGAATTTGGTCTCATCCCAGGTTGTAGGAACGCTCTTCAGGAAATCAATCTCGTGCTGAGGAAGCTCAGAGAGATTATTCGGATAGATGGCGATACATTGGATAGCTGCCTGGTTCATGATAGCCGAGGCCATCTCGAAAACATCGGTGGTATAACGGCGATGACGACTCTTGTTATCTTTAGAGAGATACTTGTTCATGATGGTACCACCCCAATCCATCGCAGCCACGGCGTTGCGGCAGAATGGATGCATGGTCAGTTCGAAAGCCTCCTGCTTGGCATGATAATCAGAGAAGAATACATTCTCCGAAGCCAGTACTGCCTCGCTCGATACATAGTTAGGATACATGCGCTCCCAACCTCTTGGCAGGGTGCAGCCATGGAAGATACCCTGAATGCCATAATCGTTGGCATCGCTCAGGATGTCTTCATACTGCTGCATGGTATGCTGCTTGTCGCCACCAAAGAAATCTACCTTGATACCCTTGATGCCGATACTCTTCATCCAGGCCATCTCCTTCTTGCGGGCCACGATGTTATCCATGATGCCACGAGGTCCCTGAGGTGCATCGTTTGCCACACCATTGGAATTATACCATAGCATCAGACTCACATTCTTGCTCTGCGCATACTTGCTCAACTCTGCTATCTTGTCTCTACCAATCTGGGTATCCCAGAGCGCATCAACCAGCACATATTCATATCCCATGGTAGCAGCCAGGTCGATGAACTGCTTCTGGTCGTTATAGTTGCAGGATTCATCCTGCCAGATGAGCCAGCTCCAGGCATACTTGCCAGTTCCGTATTTCTGGGAAGCCTCGAATCTTGGCTCTACTACATCGTATGGAATGGTGGTCTCTACCAGAGGCTTCAAATCAGAACCCACAGTAATGGTACGCCAAGGAGTGGAACCCGGAAGGATGAAAGTGCCCGATGTAGAACCGATGCCATCTGCCTCCTTCTCCATAGGGAAGGCGATCTGATAACCCTTAGCAGCATCGTAATCGCTGATGTGACAACCCGGATAGTTGCCGTGAGTACCGGTCTCGCTGACCAATACCCAGCCATCGCCGCCTACCTTGAAGAGGCATGGGAAAGTATAGCCATGACCATAACCCGACTTGGCTGTAAGAGGCTGATCCACCTTATAATCTTCTTCATAACTTGGTTTGGTTCGGGCAAAACCGATGAGCGGATCCGACTGTGGACAGAGGTAAGTGGTGGTTACCTTAGGAAGATTGAAGGCAGTCTTCTCCTCGTTTACGATGAGATGCTGAGCCTTCAGTTGATCAAAAGTATAACGGAAAGCCACATCATTGTTGCTTACATTGAAGGTAACCGTCATTGGCTGCTTCTTGCCGTTGATGTATGTCACGTTGAGTTGGTTGGCATGATAATCTACATGCGAAAACTTGGCGGTGCGGAGGTCATAGCTCTTCTCCACCTTTATCTCATTCTTGCCCTGATAGGTCAAGTCCTGACTGAAATCGCCTACATTGGCAAGGAGTCCGAGCTGTGATTCCTCCATCATCCGCTTGCCTGCATAGTCGATGGAATAATAGAGTTTACCATCGCGGTCTTCTACCACGACATTCAACTTACCATCAGGAGAACTGACAGTATTCTTCTCTGCGTATGCACCGATGCTCGCCATCAATGCCAGCGCTACTGCTAAAACATTTTTCTTCATTTCCAGATAAAAGTAATTAGTTTATTTGTTACTATGTTTTTATGCCGCAAAGTTAAGCAATGTTATCGAATAAACAAAAATTAAATCGAATTATTTTGTATTTTCTTCAAATAATAGTAACTTTGCACGAAATAAACTATACACATATCAGCAGTTATGTTACAACTTGACAATTTCTATAAGGCTCGCTTCGTGCTGAGCAAGGTAATAAGAAAGACTGAGTTGGTTCACACGCCAAGAATCAACCCAGAGAGTGATGTTTATTTGAAACCAGAGTGCCTGCAGAAGACCGGTTCGTTCAAGATTCGTGGTGCTTACTATAAGATTTCACAACTCACCGATGAAGAAAAGGCGAAGGGTGTGATAGCCTGTTCTGCGGGCAACCATGCACAGGGTGTAGCGCTGGGAGCTACAGCCATGGGCGTCAAGAGCCTCATCTGTCTGCCTGAAGGTGCTCCTATCTCTAAGGTAGAAGCTACCAAGCGACTGGGTGCTGAAGTCTGTCTGGTACCTGGCGTTTACGATGATGCCTACCAGAAGGCGCTGGAACTGAGAGATGAGCATGGCTACACCTTCGTACATCCTTTCGATGATGAGAATGTCATCGCCGGGCAGGGCACCATCGGTCTGGAGATTCTCGACCAGTTGCCAGATGTAGAAGCTGTCGTCGTTCCTGTAGGTGGCGGCGGACTTATCTCTGGCGTAGCCTTTGCCATCAAGTCGCTGAATCCTAACGTCAAGGTATATGGTGTTCAGGCAGAAGGAGCAGCAAGTATGGTCCAGAGTCTGCACGATCACAAACAGGAGAAGTTGCCTTCTGTAGCAACCGTAGCCGATGGTATTGCCGTAAAGGAACCGGGCAAGATTACCTTTGAAACCTGCTCCAACTATGTAGACGAAATCGTAACAGTGAGCGAGGATGAGATCTGTGCAGCCATCCTGAAACTCATAGAGAGTGAGAAGATGGTAGCCGAAGGCGCCGGTGCGGCCAGTGTGGCAGCCGTGATGTACAACAAGGTTCCGGTGAAGGGCAAGAAAACCATATGCGTGGTAAGCGGCGGTAATATCGACGTAACCATTCTGAACCGCGTCATCACCCGTGGTCTTGCCAAGAGTGGCCGTCTCTGCACCATCGAGATGGAGCTGGATGACAAACCGGGCGAATTGGTAGAGGTCTGCTCTGTCATCGCCGGATTGGGTGGCAACATCACCGGTGTTCACCACGACCGTTCTGCCAACCGCAACAAGGTGAATGCCTGCGTGCTCCGCCTCACCATGGAGACTCGCGACGAGGAACACGTAAAAGAAATCAAGGAGGCTTTGGAATCAAAGGGATTCCATCTCTGGATAGTATAATATTTAATGTTGAATGGTTAGTGTTCAATGTTTAGTATTAAGTGTTAAATTATAAATTGTAAATTGTAAATTATAAATTGAAGATTATGAACGCAATTCACACAGACAATGCGCCTGCAGCTATCGGTCCATATAGCCAGGCTATCGAAGTAAATGGTTTTGTTTTTGCATCTGGTCAGATTCCTATCGACCCTGCAACAGGCAATTTCGTAGAAGGTGGCATCAAGGAGCAGACTCGCCAGAGCCTCACCAACGCCCAGAACATCCTGAAGGCAGCAGGTACCGACCTTTCTCATGTGGTTAAGACTACAGTTTATCTGAACAGCATGGACGATTTCGCAGCCATGAACGAGGTTTATGCCGAGTTCTTCAGCCAGCCATATCCAGCTCGTTCTGCCGTAGCTGTAGAGAAGTTGCCAAAGGGCGCCCTCGTAGAGGTTGAGGTTTTGGCAGCCAAGTAATTCTTCCTTTTTTCTATCAGGAAGTAAAGTTTCAAGGTGAAAATATTCTTTAGATGGTATCAAGCATTACATTAAAGAATCTGATTATAGGCTATCATTCGAAGCACCAGCTCCGGGCGATAGCCTCACCTGTTCATGCCTCGCTCCAAGCCGGTGAACTGACCTGTCTCATCGGAGCCAACGGAGTGGGCAAATCTACCTTACTCAGAACTTTAGCCGGATTTCAGCCAGCGCTTGATGGCGAAATCCTGATTCAAGACAAATCCCTTTCTGATTTCTCTGCCCAGGAACTCGCCAGAGAAATCAGCATCGTTCTCACATCGAAGACAGACCATGCCCAACTCTCAGCAGAAGAGATTGTTGGCATAGGCCGTTCTCCCTATACCGGTTTCTGGGGCACATTATCAACTGCCGATAAGCAGATTGTAGCCTCTGCTCTTCAGGAAACGGGCATTCAGCATCTTGCCCAGAGAAACATCAGCGAACTGAGCGATGGTGAGCGTCAGAAGGTAATGATAGCCAAAGCCCTAGCGCAGCAAACCCGCATCATCATCCTGGACGAGCCTACCGCCTTTCTCGATTTCCCCAGCAAGATAGAAACCCTACAGATGCTCCGCCGTCTGGCGCACGAACAGCATAAATCCATATTACTGTCAACCCATGATGTAGAGTTGGCGCTCCAGCTCTCCGACCGTCTCTGGCTGATGGAAGAAAGCCGTTTCTCTATCGGCACTCCTAAAGAACTGGCTGCCGATGGTTCCTTATCCAGATTCATCAATCGTGACGGCATCCGATTCAACAAGGATTCCCTCCGCATCGAAATCAAATGAGTTTTCGTAATTGATTTTTTCTATGGTTGCACGCAAGCACATGAAGAAAAATTCTCAAGTGGCTCAGTTTGCTAACTCAAGTAGCTCAGTCAGCGAGTTCAGACGTCTCGATAAGCCTACGGATACGGCTCCGTTAGCTTACGCAGTCATATTCATAACCCAACGCAGTCATATTCGTAACCCAGCGCAGTCATATCCGTAACCCAACGCAGCCATATTCGTAACCCAACGCAGCCATATTCGTGAATAAGTTTTAGATAATTATCTATCATCCATCACGATTTACATACACCACCCGCATTAATACACTAATATACAGATACTTAAATAGCGTGACAGATACTCCGAAAACGGGAATATCCATCACGCTATACAGAAGAGATAATTACCTCATTATCAAACGTTTAAAGATTTAAAAAGAGGAAACGTGTAAAATCTAGCACTTTGAAAGCTAGGATACGTGCAACAACAAGAATACCAGGAAGTTATGAGACGTAAAATCTACAGTCAATTATAAACAGAACTTTCGCATGTGGTTCAAGTACGGGCTGAAGGCTCAAAAGCTCCTAGCCCAGGGCGCGTGGAGCAAACTTGCGTATATATTGTCAATAGAAGCGCTTTCAACCGTACAGGTTGCCAGATTTACTATTTCCGTTTTTGCTGTTCTCTTATTATCCTAACCGTCAAATCGGCAAACTTTTTTATTGCTGCCTGAACCTGTCCTCGTCCGAAAGCCCAGAAGATGAGGGCGGCAGAGGCTGGTGCAGCATGTGTTCCTACATACTGGCGCATTTTAAGAACCGTGCAGTTTTCAATACCAAGTTCTTTCATGGCAGCGAATACTTGGGCTGCTGGTACTTCAAAATCAGCCTTAGTGCGCTGATCTCTAAGTACCAATGCGGTCTTGTTTACCTTAACTACCTTGTATTCCTTATTGGCGTTACTGCGATATGTCTTGATAGTCTTAATCTTTTGAATAAAGTTATCGAATGTCAATATATTAATATCTTCCGTCATAACTAATGGGGTTTAAATGTTGTGGTGATAAGCAAATCATTCCACCTTTTTGTTATAATTCTCCTCTATTATGGTGCAAAAGTAAGTTTTTTCCGTGAAAAAAACAAGAAAAAATGCATTTTTCTAGAGCATGTACAATATATTCTTTTATCAGGTATCTATTTACATCTTTTTAATTGCCAAAAACTTGCATGATTCAAAAATTAGCCGTATCTTTGCGGCTAAAGATAGGAATAGGAGAAATTGTTATGGCAAACAATGCATGCAGAAAGCTGCCGGTAGGCATACAGTCTTTCAATAAAATCAGAGAAGAAGGTTATCTCTATGTAGATAAGAGTGACATCATTTGGAAATTGGCGAACAACGGCAAACAATATAATTACTTGAGCCGTCCTCGCCGATTTGGTAAGTCTGTGCTTGTTGATACACTCCAGGCTTACTTCGAAGGAAGGAAAGAACTCTTCGAAGGACTGAAAATCATGGATTTGGAGAAGGAATGGAAACAGTACCCGGTTATTCGATTCGACATGAGCCGAGGGGGAGCGACAGCAAATGAAGTTAAGGCATACCTGGATCGAACTTTTGATGTTTATGAGCAATTATATGGCATCCATATCAAACCAACAGATTCACTAGGAAACCGCTTCGACCTAATCATTAAAACCGCCTATAAGCAAACAGGGCTCAAGGTTGCCATTCTTATCGATGAGTACGACTCTCCTCTCCAGCACTCGTGGAAAACTCCCGAGCATGAGGGTTGCACAGAAGTATATAGAAGTGTATTTTCCATCTTGAAAGCTGATGATGCGTACCAACGTTTCGTCTTCATTACGGGTATCACCAAGTTTACGCAGATTTCTCTTTTCTCTGTTCTCAACAACCTGACCAATATCAGTTTTCTTCCTGAATATGCTGCTATCTGCGGTATTACAGAAGAAGAAATCGGGGAGAACTTCAAGCCGGAATTGGAAAGAATGGCTGAAGTGAATGAGTGGACCTTGCAGCAAACTCATGATAACCTGAAGGATTACTACGATGGATACCATTTCAGTCGCAGAAACATGGTGGACATCTACAATCCTTTCAGTCTCCTTAATGCACTCGACGCACAAGACTTGAGCTGTTTCTGGGTTTCATCAGGAGCAACCTCCATGCTACCTAAGTTTGTGGACAACATGGAACTGCGCTTACGAAATTTCGAGAATTGTCCGATTTTACGCAAGACTCTTGAGAGTTCTGATGTCATAAATGGTGGTGCCGAACTCTTTCTCTATCAGACGGGTTACCTTACCATCAAGTCGAGCGATGAATTTGGCTATTTCTTAGGTTTCCCAAACCAAGAAGTGAAACAGGCTATTGGATTGGGGAATTACTGAAGAATAAAAACATAGAAGAAGAGGGCGTGCAAAGACTACATCTTGCACACCCTCTTTTTTCCCTATCCCTACAATATCTCCAACTGATCCTTTACCGCCTTATAACAGCGGCGGGAAACCGTGATTTCCTCATGGTCGAAAGGAGGAGAAAAGATGCAGCGGAGCGTATAATTCTCGATGCAGAGAAGATAATTGAGATTGATGATGCAATCCTGACGAACCTGAGCCAGAGAAGGCGACATGGAAAGGATGGTCTTTGCCGTGGCCTGCCTCTTCAATTTATAAACCTGCCCATTCGACAACTTCAACTGCCAAAGATGAGTAGCCGCATCAAAAGTGCAACTGAACACATCATCGGGCTTCAACATCAATAAACCCGAAATGGTCTGAATGGCAAGACGCTTGGCTGCTGTTCCCAGCATCCCATTCATTCCCGAAAAATCCTGAGCCTTCTGAGAAGCCAAGACTGATTCAGAAGAACAGGAAGAGGACTCTGGAACGGAAGAAGCATCTTCATCTACATCATCTCCATCTTTCATTTTCTGCCGGATTCGGTCTACCACCAGTTCAAACTCATCCTGCTGATAAGGTTTCAACAGGAAATCGAAGGCAGAGGCTCTGAGCGCATCAATCATATACTTATCGAAGGCGCTGTAAAATACTACGATAAGGTCCATCGGAATTTCATCTCTCAGAGATTGCAACACCTCAAAACCCGTCTGTCCAGGCATTTCAACATCGATGAACAGCACATCGGGCTGTATGCTCATCACCAGATTCTTTGCCGATACCGCCGAAGAGGATGTGGCAATCACCTCAAAATCTTCCAGAGTTGCCAAATCATCCTGCAACCTGTGGATGCTCTGTGGTTCATCGTCCACAATCACAACCTTAATTCTATCTTGCATGTTATTTTCGTTTTAAATTCTTATGAAAAGTTTCTTACTTAAAGACATTATAATCGTAATTACATGGAACTCCAATACTTACACATATTCCTCTATTCCTGGTACCACCCTCCTCTTCTGATGCTCCTCTGTTGCTCTGCATCTTGAAAAACATCTTGCGTTCGTTGCTTGCATTAAGCATTTCGATGGTACTGTTCAGAATTCTCAATCCGGTTCCCGTACTGGCAGCACAATTTTTCTTTTTCTTGCCAACGGTACCCGAAACTCCACATCCGTTGTCTGTAACATCTATGCGGAGCATATCGTCCTCAACCCAGATGTTTACATCCAGCAAAGGCTTATCTCCCGTCTCTTTCATTCCCACAAAAGCATGTTTCAAAGCATTCTCTACAGGAATCTGGATAATCATAGACGGCAGCATGAGCTTCATATCCACATCCTTGGCAACATGGAACTGAGGCATCGGAAGGAACGGATTGGTTTCATGGCGAAGAGTAGAATAGCTCGTCACCATCTGCAGTTCCTCTTCCAAACTTACCGCCATCTTATCGCAAGAAAGCAAGTAGGCACGCAGTACCTGTATCAGGAGCTGAAGCGGTTTGACATTAACCCCCTTCGGAAGATTAGATACGAAGATATTGAGCACATTAAATACAAAATGAGGCGAGAAACTATTGCGCACATTCTCCATCTTCAGAGCCATCATCCGGTTCATCTCCTCATGATGCTGATGCTTGCTGCGCATCCATTTGTAACGGATGAAAGCGATGAGAGCCAACACGCTCATTACCAGCAAGCCGATAATCAGGAGCAGGATGACTCTAAAGGATCTTACCTCTGCTTGCGTGGTGTAAAGGGAGAAGCAAGCGGCAAGCAACAGCATAAGAGCGAATATGCACAGAAGGCACACTCCATTCTTTATCTGCATCAACATTATCTTTCTATATTCACTTGCCATGATAGACTATTTTTAAATGAATTTAAGTTCTCGTTGGCGAAAGTACGACAAAAAATCCAAATAGACAAAAAAATAACTGAAAAACTCATTTTTTATATAAAATATGAACTAAAACGCGTTTAAATGTGTATCTTTGTAGCATGGAAATGCAATTATTTAAAAACATCACCCCCCAAAATATGCCTGAAAGGATGAACAATCCATTCAGCTACAAACCTCATCCGCTCTGCATCGAAGCATGCAGAGAGTTGCAGGCTGAACTCTCACAGCGAAACGACTGGCGGGAGGAAATAGACCGTGGAAAGATGTTCGGCGTACTCATCGTAGAAGCCGACAACAGTAAGATTGGCTATCTGAAAGCTTATAGCGGACAGATTGGCGGCAGAAGCGACTGGGAAGGTTTTGTGCCAGCCGTTTTCGATTATCTTCAACCCGACGGATATTTCAAGGTACATGAGGCTGAGATTTCGGAAATAAACCAGCAAATCAGACAGTTTGAAGCCAACGAAAACCTGATAAAGGCGAAAAACCTGATTGATGATTTGCAGCAAAAGCGCCAGGAAGTTATCGCAAACTATCAGACAAAGATAAAAGAAGCAAAGGAAAAGCGAGATGCAAGGCGCCAGGAAGCCCTTTCGGCAGGAACGCCCCTGAGCGAGGAAGAGGAGAAAGCGATGATAAAAGAGAGCCAGTTTATGAAGGCAGAGCTGAAGAGGCTGAAAAAGTCGATAAACGAAAAGACGGCGTACGAAACGCTATATGAAAACTACGAAAAGGATTTGAAAAGTGCGAAACAGCTCCGCAAACAGTTATCTGAAGAACTTCAGCAATGGCTGTTTTCGAAATTCCAGATGCTGAATGCGGAAGGAGAAAGCAAGGACCTGCTGGAGATTTTCAAGGACGAGGCGGTTAAGATTCCACCTGCCGGAAGTGGAGAATGCTGCGAACCGAAACTGCTGCAATATGCCTACCAGCATGGCTACAAGCCTCTGCAGATGGCGATGTTCTGGTGGGGAGAGAGTCCGAAAGAAGAAATCAGACATCATCTTCAGTTTTATCCTGCCTGCAACGGAAAATGCAAACCGATACTACATTGGATGCTGCCTAAAACAGTCTTTGAAACCCAACAGACCGAAACTACTATATATAATAAGGTGGAAACGCTCTACGAAGACCGTGAACTGGCAGTCATCTATAAGCCCGAAGGTTTACTCTCGGTTCCGGGGAAAGATGCAGCCCAGCCTTCCGTCTACGCTCTGATGCGCAGGAAATATCAGGAAGCTACCGGTCCGCTCATCGTCCATCGTCTGGACATGGCAACAAGCGGACTGATGATTGTTGCCAAGACCGAATTTGCCTATCATCGCCTGCAGAAGGAGTTTCTGAATCATCGGGTTCAGAAGAAATACGTAGCCATCGTTTGCGGAAAAGACAAGGAATCGTGCAACCGGATTCTGAAAGAAGCTGAAGGCGGAAGAGGTTACATCTCGCTCCCCCTGATAGCAGATTTCCTAGACCGTCCACGACAAATGGTAAACCGCGAACAGGGCAAGGAAGCCATTACAGAATACGAGGTTCTAGAGCGTATTGACGATACCCATCTTCGCCTGGCGCTCTATCCTAAAACGGGCAGAACGCACCAGCTGAGAGTGCATTGTGCTCATCAGGAAGGTCTGAATGCCCCTATCATCGGCGATCCGCTCTATGGCAACGAGCCGGCAACAAGACTGCATCTTCATGCAGAGGAAATCACATTTGAGCACCCGATGACGGGAAAGAAAATGACTGTAACAAGAAAGGCTGATTTCTAACCGAAACCAGCCTTTCTTCATATCTGCGGATGACAGAATCCGCAGAAACAGATGAAAACATCGTAACATCAGACAAAGAACATCACGATAACCTGAGCTATCACCACTCTGATAAACATGCCGAGCGGATAAACCGTAGCATAACTGATACTTGGCGTATCGCCATCCAGCGTCTCGTTGGCGTAAGTAAGCGCCATCGGATTCGCCATACTTCCACAGAGGATTCCGCAGATACTGCCGAAGTCATACTTCTTGGTCTTCAGGATGATGAGACCTACGATAACCACAGGCACAACCGTGATGAGGAAGCCTATGCCTACCCACATCAAACCTTCCGGACGGACTACCGTCTCGAAGAACTGTCCACCAGCCGCCAAACCCAAGCAACCGAGATAGAGGGCAAGACCCAGTTCTCGCAGCATCAGACCCGCACTTCGCGTCATGTAAGAGATGAAATGCACACGAGGACCGAGCGCACCAATCAGAATACCCATCACGATAGGACCGCCAGCAATACCCAGACGTACAGGAGCCGTCATTCCAGGAATATCCAGAGGAATGGTTCCCACAGCAAGACCGAGAATGATTCCGAGGAAGATGGCGCCGAGGTTTGGCTCGTTCAGAGTCTTTACGGCATTACCCAGGAACAGCTCTACATGGTCGATACTCGTAGGGTCGCCAACTACCGTCAGGCGGTCGCCGTACTGCAGACGGAGATCATCGGTAGCCAGCAGACGGATATCACCACGAAGCACTCGGCTCACATTCACGCCATAGGAATTTCGCATCTGCAGACTGCCCAGGCGCTTACCGTTCAGTCCCGGACGGGTTACAACGATAATGCGGCTTTCTACCTTCGCATCAATCGCATTCCAGTCTACCTTATCATTATTCCACTCCTTATCCACCTTCTTTCCGAAGAGAATCTGCATCGCCGAAACCTCGTCCTTATTGGTAACCACGAGCACATTATCATTCGTATGAAGAACCGTATCAGCCTGAGGAACTATCACCTGTTCGCCTCTCCACACACGGGAGATGATGAACTTGCGATGCGTCATCATCGTAATCTCTGCGATGGTATTGCCGTTCAGGGCAGGATTCACGATTACGTATTGTCCGACAGACGTATGGTCGTCATCATCATTATTGCGAATCTCCAGATCTTCCGGTTTCACAAAGAGTTTGCGCAAGAGCATCATCGCCAGGATAACGCCCACAACACCCAACGGATAAGTAACCGCACAGCCCAGAGCCGCACCTTCGCTAGGCAAGCCCAACTGCTGCAACGCCTGCTGGGCAGCACCAAGGGCAGGCGTATTGGTTGTGGCGCCACACAGAATGCCCATCATATCAGGCAGACTGATTGGCAAAATCCAGCACAAGCCGAGCGAGAACAAGGTTCCCACCAGGATGACTGCCAGACTCCAGAGATTGAGTGAAATGCCTTCGTGACGCATCGAACCGAAGAAGTTAGGACCCACATAAAGACCCAGCACATACACAAACATGGTAAGACCGAAGCTTTCTGCAAACTCCAGCATGTTCTGGTCAATAGAGAGACCGAGATGACCCGCTATAATACCCACGAAGAATACGAAGGCTATGCCAAGGGAGATTCCTTTGACATGAATCTTACCAAGGGCAAGACCCAAAGTACAAATCAAAGACAGGATGACGATGCCTTGCACCGCCGAATGCACGTTGATTAAATTATCAAACCACATAATGTTTCTTTATATCTATTCTAGATAATATTTTAAAATTGCTTTTTCTTGATGCAAAGGTACATTAAAATGCGAACAAAACAAAATAATTCCCATTTTTTTTTGTATTATTCTCGATTTGCAGTACCTTTGCATCCGCAAAATGTAATAAGAATGAAAGATATTTGTTGTATTGGGCACGTAACAAAGGATAAAATCGTGACCCCGAGCAGTACGGTTTACATGGCTGGCGGCACCTCTTTTTATTTTGCCTACGCCATCAACCAATTGCCAAAGGATGTAAGTTTCTCGCTCATTACGGCGATGGATCCTACCGAGAAGGAACCGGTTGAAAAGATGCTCAAGGCTGGAATAGACGTCACCTTGAACCCATCGCGCAATACGGTTTTCTTCGAGAATATTTATGGCGATAATCCTAACGACCGTAAGCAGCGTGTGCTTGCCAAGGCAGATCCTTTCACCATCCTGCAGCTGGAGCATGTAGAGGCCAAGGTCTTCCACCTGGGCAGTCTGCTGAGCGATGATTTCTCGCCAGAAGTGGTTGCCTTTCTTGCCAAGAAGGGAAAAGTTTCCATCGATGTGCAGGGATATCTGCGCGAGGTGAGAGACGAGAAAGTTTACGCCATCGACTGGAAGGACAAGCTCGATGTGCTCAAGAACACCTATTATCTGAAGGTGAATGAGACCGAAATGGAGACCATTACCGGACTGAAGGACCCGAAGGAAGCCGCCAAGCTGATTCATGCCTGGGGCGTAGCCGAGGTTATCATCACCCTGGGTAGCGAGGGTTCGCTGGTTTATGTAGATGATACGTTCTACGACATTCCAGCCTATCCTCCTCATGAAGTAGTAGATGCTACCGGATGCGGCGATACCTATTCGGCAGGCTATCTCTACAAGCGTCTGCAGGGAGCCAATCCGGTAGAAGCCGGCAAGTTTGCGGCAGCCATGTGTACCATCAAACTGGAGCACAACGGACCATTCAACCGCACCATCGAAGATGTAATGAAAATCATCAGATAACAGACGGGGCAATCCCCACTTTGAAGAGAAAGGCAGTTTCCTACATGCAGGAAACTGCCTTTTTTCTTTGAGTTCACCCTCCTTTTAGCCTCTGAAAATATGTTGTTTAGCAACTTTTTCCATATATGGACCATTATGAACTTGTATAACACCACATTTTTTCATACCTTTGCAGAGTAAATGAAACTGACAGTTCCAGATACACCTAGGAAAAGTAATCATATTAAACAAAGAAATCATGAAACAGAAGAAGCATCTAGCAATCGTAGGGAGCATGCTACTCGCGTTAACCGCATGCTCTGGTGGCAGTTCCGAACTGGACCCGACACCAAAGCCTACCCCTGCAGCAAAAGTACCTATCAACATCAGCACTTCGATACAAAGCCGTGCTACAGATCTGGCTTTCGAAGCGGGCGACCAGATAGGCCTGTTTGTCGTCAACCATCAAGCCGACGGCTCTGCCGCAACACTCCAAACGACAGGTAACTATATAGACAACACGAAATTCACCTATGATGGAACCTGGAAGGCTGCAACTCCAACCTACTGGAAAGACAACAGCACCCCCGCCGATTTCTACATTTATTATCCATATACAAGTTCTATCAGCAACATAGAGGCGATGCCTTGGACTGTAAATACAGACCAGAGTACAACCGAGAACTACAAGGCTAGCGAACTTCTGATAGGCAAGACTACAAATGCAACTCCTACAGAAAGCGCCGTGAAGATAGACGCCAAACACGTGTTGAGCCAGATGATTATCAAACTCGTGGCAGGAAACGGATTTACAGAGGCTTCGCTTGCTGCAGCCAAGATTAGCGTAAAGATTAACCGCCTGAAGACACAGGCTACAGCCAATCTTTCTACAGGTGCCGTAACAGCCAAGGGCGATGATACAGACCTCATTCCGCTCAAGGAAGAAGGCAACAGCTACAAGGCGCTCATCATTCCGCAAGCCGTAGGCGAAGGAAATCTCATTACCGTAAATGTTGACGGCAGAGATTTCAATCTCCCTAAGTCATCCAAGTTTTCCGCTTTCGAGGCTGGCAAGAAGCATAAGTTTACCGTTACGCTCAGCAAGACCAGCAACGGCGTGAATGTAAACATCAGCAAGTGGGAAGACGACGGTATCGACTATGGTGGTACAGCCGAATAAAAAAGTACAGACGATTTTCTATCCTAGAAATAATACGAGATGATCTTTCTTCTAGAGAAAGGTCATCTCCCCAAAACGAATTATTTATGAAAAGAGTAAAACATACCTTATTATATCTGCTTGCGGCAGGATCCATGCTTCTGACAGGCTGTAGCGATGACTTCTTCGGCGACAAGACCGAGCAGCACGACAGCAACCGCATCCAACTCTCGGGCGATATCGACCAGCTTGCCGTAACCCGCGTCAACGACAACGGTTTCTGCAACGGCGACGTGATGGGCGTTTATATCGTAGATTACGAGGGAAACAAGCCTGGAACCCTGAAGGTAAACGGTAACCGTGGCGATAATGTGCGCCACACTTTCGATGAACCTAACTATAAGTGGAACTCCGCTTATGACCTTTTCTGGAAAGACAAGCATACGCATATTGATGTGTATGGCTACTATCCTTTTGCCAATCCTGAGAGCATAGAGGATTATCAGTTTGAAGTACAGAAAGACCAGAGCAAGGCAACAGAGAATGGCGAAATGGGTGGCTACGAAGCGAGCGATTTTCTCTGGGGCAAGGTGTCGGATGTGGCTCCTACCACCAGCGTAATCCGTTTGCCTATGGCGCATCGCATGTCTAATGCCCGCGTTACCCTGATTCAGGGTTCCGGTTTTGCCGAGGGCGAATGGGCGAATCTGGAGAAGATTGTTCTGACAGCCAACGTAGCCCGCAAGGCAAGCATCAATCTTTCTACTGGCGAAATCAAGACTGCCGGAAGTGCAGAGAGTACCATGACCATTCCATCTCGCACAAACGACGAGTGGCGCACCATCGTGGTTCCTCAAACCGTGGCAGCCGGCACTACCCTCTTCAGCATCACCATCGGCGGCGTACCTTATAAGTTCACTAAGAACGAGGCTTTTACCTACGTATCCGGTAAGATGATGAACTTCGGTATCAAAGTAGATAAGCAGACCGGAAGCGGCGCTTACAAACTTACTTTGGTAAGCGAAAGCATTACTCCTTGGGAGAATGATTTGGTAAGCCATGATGCAACGGCAAAGGAGTATATTGTTATCAACTCTACTCCTGGAGGTTTGAAGAATGCCATTACTGCGGCTAATAAGGACTATACTCAGGTTCGAAATCTCAAGATTACAGGACAGATTAATGCAAAGGATTTTTACTTCATGAGAGATTCTATGCTCCGTTTGTCAGCATTGAATTTGAAAGAAGTTCGAATCAAAGGATGGGGAAAGAACGAAGAGAATGAAGAGAATATGGATGATCAAATTCCAAATAGTGCTTTCTATTTCATTCAGACTGTGGGAGGAAGTAATAGTCTCAATAGAATAGTTCTTCCTGACACTTTAAAATCTATTGGTTCAAATGCGTTCTACGGCTGCAAATATCTGTCAGGTTCTCTTATAATCCCTGAAGGTGTGACAGAAATTAAACGTGGAGCTTTCAACGGATGTATCGGTCTAAATGGAATCTTATCTCTCCCATCTACTCTAAAAAAATTAGGAAATAGAGGCGAAGATGACATGGGTGATGAAGGAACTGACTATTATGGAGGCGTATTTCAAAATTGTAGAAATCTTACAGGAAATTTAATTTTGCCAGATAATTTGGAATTAATTAGAGGATATTGCTTCTCTGGGTGTAGTGGATTATATGGTGAATTAAGATTACCTGCAAAACTTAAGAGAATGGGTAATTGTGCATTTAGCTCTTGTTCTGGATTCACAGGCTCATTATCAATACCACAAGGTATTACAGCACTTCCATCTGAAGCATTTCATAACTGTGGTTTTAACGGAACACTAACTTTACATAATGGTATAACAAATATTGCAAACGATGCTTTTGCTAACTGCCATTTCAAAGGCGAATTACACTTGCCAAAAAGTCTAAAAGTCATTTCAGAAAACGCCTTCTGTAACAATGATTTTTCTGGAACATTAACATTACCATCTACCCTTACCCATATCGGTAGCAATGCATTTGCATACAATTGGCGATTGATGGGAATTCTTGACATTCCACAAGAAGTAGAGAGCATTGGAGAAAACGCATTTAGCAATTGTAAAATGCTGGAAGGCATCATCTTTCCAGAATCTATGGAGACTATTCGCCAAGGCGCATTCAATGAATGCTATGGTATAAATTCCATTATATGTAAAGGAACGATGCCTGCCCATATTGAGAGCGGAGCTTTCGATGGCGTAGCCAAGGACAACTTCACTCTCGAAGTACCTGAATCTGCCATTTCCCAATATCAAGCAGCACCAGGCTGGTGCGACTTCAAGCGAATCGCAGCTCACCATGAGCTCGTTTGCCGTCCATCTGTAGCCTGCGCCTTGAGCACGGAGCATAAGCAGAAACTGGTAATTAACGCCGAGGGCGAATGGGAAGTAGCCAGCAAGCCAGACTGGTGTGAGGTTTCTCCTGCCAGCGGCAACAAGAAGACAGAAGTTACTTTGACCATCAAGGGAATGGCTAAGAATGCTGATAGCCGTGATGGAAAGGTGGTATTCCGCCTGAAAGACAAAGACTATACCCACGAATGTAGCGTTTCGCAGTATGGTTATGAATATGGCGAGGACGAATGGATTACCCTGCAGAAGGCAACAAAGGGCAATAATGGTGGAATCAACATCGTTCTGCTCGGCGACGGCTTTAACGCAAAGGATATTGCCAGCGGCAAATATCTGAATGATATCAAGCAGGAAGTGGAGTATTTCTTCGGTATCGAGCCTTACAAGACTTACCGTGATTACTTCAACGTTTATACCGCCATTCCGCTTTCTACGGAATCGGGCGTAGGAACCGTGAACACCATCCGCTACAACCGATTCAATACCACCTTTACCGGTGGCGTAGGATTGAAAGCAGATTATGATGAAGTATTCGATTATGCTCTGGGCGCTCCAACCGTCAACAAGGGCAATCTGAATCAGACCCTGATCATCATGGTTCCTAATTCCACCGATTACGGCGGCATCTGCCAGATGTGGGAAGATGGTTCGGCTATTGCTTTCTGTCCGCAGAGTACCTACGGTTATCCGCTCGATACCCGCGGCGTCATCCAGCATGAGGCAGGCGGACACGGATTCGGAAAGTTGGGCGATGAGTACATTTATCACAACGCCTTCATCGATTTCTGCGACTGCACCTGCTGCGGACACGTTTTTGAATTCAACGCAGCCAAGTCGCTTGGTTGGTTTGATAACCTGGAACTTACCGGCAAGATGCATAGCGTAGGTTGGAGTCATCTGATTTTCGACAACCGATATAGCGACATCGTAGACATTTACGAGGGAGGCTACATGCACAACCGAGGCGTATTCCGTTCGGAGCCGAACTCCTGCATGAACAACGATATTCCTTACTACAGCACCATCAGCCGTGAGAGTATCGTGAAGCGCATCAAGGCTTATGCCGGAGAAACCTACAGTTTCGAAGACTTCGTTAAGAACGACAAGCGGGATGCGGGAATCGTAGAGAGCCGTGCTTTCGGCGGCAATGGCGACCAACGCACATCCGGAACCTACCAGCATGCTCCAGTCTTCCATAAAGGCAGTCCGCTGAAAATGGCAAAGGTTAGAAAGCATCGCTAAGAGCGAAGGCAAGGTAAATCAGAATATGGACCATTAAAACAAGAAAAAAATGAAGAAACATATAATAAGATACGCCAGTTTTGCGTTGGCTATATTAGGAATGGTTTCATGTAGCGAGGAGGTGGAAACAACCTCCCGCTACAAGGATGCCCAATCTACGCCGATGACTTTTGCCGTAAGCTATCCCGGCCAGAGCCGTGCCACGGCAACCAGTTTCGAGTCAAACGACAAGATAGGTCTCTACGTGGCAGAAAGCAAGGCTCCACTCGAAATAGGCGGCAATCTCGTGAACAACGAAGCGCTCACCTACGATGGCAGCAAATGGGAAGCCGCCCGCACCCTCTATTGGGACGAAGGCACCTACAACGCCTACGCTTACTACCCATACATACAGGGCATAAGCAGCACGACAGACCAGCCTTTCAGCGTAGCTCTCGACCAGAGTACCCCGAAGACGGCAACTGCACCCGGCGGTTACGAGGCAAGCGACCTGCTCTTTGCCACCAGCAAGGACATCCAGGCATCCAACTCCCCTATCAGCCTCAACTTCAAGCACATCATGAGCAAGATCAAGATACGCCTGATCAAGGGCGAAGACTTTGAGGGAGACATGCCTACCCATGCCCAGGTAACCATCCACAGCACGGTACCTACAGCCACCATCGACCTTCAGGCAGGCGTGGCAACCCGTTATGTGAAGGGAACCCAGCAGAGCATCATCGCCCATCAGGAGAGCGACTACATCTACTCGGCCATCATCGTGCCTCAACGCATCGAAAACCGAAGACCACTCATCGAGGTGGTAATGAAAGGTGTAAGTTATCTCTACGAGAGCAGATTCCAGTTTAAACCCGGAACCGAACATCTTGTCAACTTCATCATTTCTGACAACCCAGACCAGGTGAAGATAGAGATAGGCGGTGAGATTCAGAACTGGGGGAAATAAATAAGAAAGCCTTTCTCCCGAAGGGCTATGAATGATAAGAATACAGAGAATTATAAATGAAGAAAACGGTATTGATATTATCCCTTCTAGCATTCCTTCTCGGAGGATGGGTGGCAGCCTTGTGGCTGCTGCCCTCTGCCGTTTATAAAGGCGACTGTCAGGAAATCCGATACGGAGTGAACGAAGGACTGGAACTTGTAGAACAGGACAACGGCGCGAAAGGCAAGCGATACGTGGTAGAAGATGCAGACGGAAACGAGCTGTTTACCATCCCTTTGCGTGGCTGTCTGCTAGACACCCGTTTCCGCAACGGGCAGCTCCGGTTCCGCGAGCAAAACTCTAAGAGAGAGGGATTTATCGACCGCCAGGGTATGGTAGTATTCACAGAAGACAATAAAAATGCGGTTCCGGAAGCCAACAGGCAGCAGGCGCAGATGCTGATGAACGGAGAGACGGAAGAAGGCACGAAGAGTGCGGCTGATTACCAACCGGAAGAACAGGCAAGCAGGCAAGCGAATGCACCAAAAGCAGGAAAGACCAGCCATCTTTCGCAGGTAAATCTCAAGACGATGGCACAGTCGAATCCTTTCTACAAGGAAGCCTCGAAAATCATGCAGGGCAAATTCACAGAGACCGATGCCAGACGCCGCCATACCATCCTCAACTACTGCGAACATTTCCGCAGAGCCTATACCACCAAGGATCTAGATTTCCTGAAACAGGTATTTAGCGACAAGGCACTCATCATCGTAGGAAACGTGATAAAACCAGTAGCCAACGACAACAAGTGTCAGGCTGAAGCAAAGGTAACCTACGCCATTCACTCGAAGAAAGACTATATTTCAAGACTGGCGAAGGTATTTACAGCCAACCAGAAGATAGACTTGAAATTCTCGGGATTCCGCATCATGCGCCATCCTACGATGGACGGCATTTACGGCGTCACCCTCCGGCAGCAATACAAGAGCGACCGCTACGCAGACGACGGCTATCTCTTTCTGCTCTGGGATTTCCGCAACCCGTCCATGCCACTCATCCACGTGCGCACCTGGCAACCGGCAGGAACCGTACATAGCGGAGACGATGTAATCAGTATACAAGATTTTAATTTAGAATAATATGATGATACTCTTATTCATATTAAGCCTGTGGTCAGCATCCGTTCAGGCACAAGAGTTTTCGGTAGCAGGTTTCCGCCTGTTGCCCAACGACGTGAGTGCCTTTATCACCCCCGTGCGCGACCTCAACGATGAACCTTGCGCCCTGGTGAAGGTAGAAGCACCCTCCGACTTTGCCTTCTCCACCCCGCTCGGAATCGTATCGCGAAAAGATAAAGTGGGCGAAATCTGGCTCTATCTTCCTAAAGGCTCCAAACTGCTCACCATCAAGCATCCGGAATGGGGCGTGCTCCGCGATTACCGGTTCAGCAAACCGCTGGAAAGCAGAATGACCTACGAGCTGAAACTGAAACTGCCCAAGCCTACTCCTATCATCCAGGAGAAGCACGACACCATCGTAGAGGTAAAGACGGTAATAGATACGATTGCCATCCCACAAGTACGTAAGAAGATGCCACTCGCCCTCTACACGCTCGCCACGCTATCCCTTCATGAAGACGGACCGTCCTATGGTCTCTTCTTCGCCCTGATGCACCGCCACGGCTTCTTCATCCATGCCAGCAGCAACCTCAAGAGCATAGGCAGCACAGAGGGAACCTGCAACAAAGAAGGTTTCACGCCGGGCAGCAGCATCAAACCTTATTATACAGGCAATACACGCCACCAGAACTACACCTTTACCGCTGGAGCCATCCACCACATCACGCATGGCTTCTGTCTCTTCGAAGGTGTAGGCTACGGCAAAGCCGCTACAGCCTGGCAGCAGACCGAGAGCAGCGGAGGCGGATACCTGCTCAACGAAGACCTTACCGACAAAGGCTTCGCAGCCCAGCTGGGTGTGCTCGCCTCGTTCAACAGAGTGAGCATCGCAGCCTCAGCCATCACCATCGCCGGGAAACAATGGCAGGGCAGCATCGGCATAGGTATTAAAATCGGAAAACAAAAGAAGTAAGAAATGAACATAAAAAGCATATTACGCAGCATCAGATTTCTTGCCCTCCTGATAGGAAACATGATGATGGCAGGTTGCAGCAATAGCGATAAGCCTGCCTATCTGGAACCGCACCTGATAACCACAGAGGCGACCCACATCACCCGAACAGAGGCTACCCTCAACGGATCAGCCACCATAGAGGGAGAAACTGAAATGCCGAAACTCCTGTTCAGATACGGCACTTCGGAGAGCATGAACCTCAATACCAGCGAGGTTCATGCCCAGGGAGCTGACGTCTCGCTGGTTCTGACGGGGCTCAAAGCGGGCACTACCTATTATTATATGCTGCAGGGCAACAACGGGCGAACAACCACAACCAGCAACATGATGAGTTTCACCACCCAGCCCAATATAAGTCCGAAACTATCGTCGGCTACGCTCTTGAGCCACGGACCGATGAGCGCATTCGTAAGCTACGAAATAACCGATGATGGTGGCGAGCCGATGACCGAAACCGGATGCTACGTTTATCTGACCGGCGAGCCGGAGAACAAGCAGAAATGCATCGTAGAAAACTTTGACGGAAAGAAGGGAAAAATCAAGTTGCGCATCGGAAATCTGGAGCGGAATGCCCACTATGAATTCCAGCCTTTCGCTCGGAATATGGTAGGAGAAACCATAGGAACCGCCATCAAATATGATACGAGCGACGCCATTACGCTAAACGAAACAGGTGAACTGATCCAGCTGATGGGCAATCATCTTTACGAATATACCCAGTTGACCATAGCCGGAACCCTGAACGGCGAAGACCTCAGCTGTATGAGAATGATGATGGGGCGCGACAACGATAACGCAGTCACCCCCGGCAAGCTATCGGATATAGACCTTACCGACGTTCACCTCGCAGCAGGCGGAATGGTAGGTCCTTATCATCACGAAGCTGCAGAAAACCAGATTGTGCAAGGCACATTTGCCGGTTGCGAGAAGCTCACCCACTTAGTTCTCCCAGCCGATGCAACCACCATAGAGAAAGATGCATTTGCCGATTGCACTTCGCTCCGCGAGATAGAAATTCCTGCCTCAGCAGGTAGCATTCTCCCTTCCAGCGGATGCACGGCGCTCGAAGCCCTTACGGTTTCGCCTGCCAACGCTAACTACAAGAGTCAGGACGGCGTGTTGCTGAATGCAGAAGGCAACAGAATCATCTGGTTTCCGATGGGCAAGAAGGGCAAATACACCCTTCCTTCCGCCTTTACCTCCATTGGCGCCTACGCCTTCAAGGAATGCAGCATCGAGGCGTTTTATCTGTCAGACAACGTCAAAACATTAGGTCAAGGCGCCTTCATGGACAGTCAGATAAAGGAAATACATCTTGGGGCAGGCATCAAGCTGATTCCTACAGGCGTTTTCCAAGGCTGCCGGAAACTCACGAAAGTGTATCTGGGAGCCAACACAGAACAAATCAGCAACTACGCCTTCGACGGAAGTCCGCTTACCGACCTTTATGTTTCAGCTTCCATGATTCCTTACTGCGAAGAAAACGCCTTCGCCAACAAGGTAGAAGACTTCTTCGCCACCTGCGTGCTCCACGTGCCTGCAGGCATGAAAAAGAGCTATCAGAACCATAAAATATGGGGTAAATTCACCCATATAGTAGAAGAATAAAAATGTTGAATAATCATATAATTAAAAGATAAATTATGACAACACCCGAAATAGAAGAGCTCAAATCACTCGTAGAACAGAAATACGGCAAGATTCTTGCCACGACAACCGACTTCGAAGAGTTTTCACTCTATCTGGAGAAGAAAGCAAGTGGAACTATTTCGCCATCAACCCTCAAACGACTCTATGGTTATGTGAGCGACAATCACAAGCCACGCATGGTAACCCTCGATGTGCTTTCCCAATATATCGGTCATCGGAACTACATGGAATTTACCCATTGGCTCAAGACAAGCACCAAGTACAACAGTTCCTTCTTCAAGGCAAACCAGCTGGTAAGTAGCGATTTGCAAGAAGGTTCTCTTGTTTCTATCGGTTGGAGTCCCAACCGTCTGCTGCAGCTCCGCTATCTGGGCGACAGTACCTATGAAATAGAGAAATCAGAGAACAGCAAGCTGCAGCCTGGCGACCGCTTCGTAACAGGCTGTTTCATCAAGGAACAGCCCCTCTTCCTGCCCTACATCGAGCGTGACGGCGAGCGTACAGCCTCGTTCGTAGCCGGCAGAAACGGTGGACTTACCGTCATCAGCATCAACGAGAAATAAAATAACAGTAATCAAGAAAAAGAGGAATCCGTGAGCATGGAAGAAACTGAAGAAAAGAAGAAGAAAACGACATCGGGATTTACCGAGGATATCAGCAAGGAGATGAGCAATTCAAACCCCTTGCCTGTGGAGGATGCATTCAGCAATCTCCACCAATGCTACGTGTCTATTTCGGGCCATACACGCATCTTTACAGCCACCAAATACGGCAAGCGTTTCATGTTGAAATGTCTCAAGAACGATTTTCTCTACACCCCTATTTACCGCCAGGCACTCGCCAAGGAGTTTGAAATAGGCCAGCAGCTGGAACATCCCAATATCTGCCGTACCATCGACCTGGAAAAGGTTGACAACCTGGGCACGGTAGTGGTGATGGAATATATTGACGGCGATAATCTGGAGCAGCTCATCAAGAAGAATGCCCTCTCGGCAGAACTCGCCCGCAAGATAGCAGGACAGCTGATGGATGCGCTGGAATACATGCACAACAAACAGATGATTCATCGCGATCTGAAGCCTTCCAACATCATGATTACACATAACGGGCAGAACGTGAAACTCATAGATTTCGGTCTCTCGGATAGCGATTCTTTCTGCGTATTGAAATCGCCAGCCGGAACTTCGGGCTATATTGCTCCCGAACAGATGCTACCAGCTGCCAAGGCTGAACCGCGTGCCGATATTTATTCTCTGGGCATGGTTCTGGGCGACATGGCCAAGGCTACGGGCGATAAGGCGCTCAGCAAGATGGCAGAAATCTGTAGTTGCCGCGACCCGCAAAGCCGTCCGCAAAACATCGCCCAACTGCGCCAACGCCTGTCCTGTACGCCCCGTTACCGCCACGCCTTGCTCCTGCTCTGTGCCCTCATCATCGCCCTACTGGCAGCCCTGGCTGGGAGCTATTATCATCTGGAGAAGAGTGCCCAAGAACCTGCATCTTCGGCAAGCGACAGCATTCAGCCCAACGACAATAAGGTAATCGACTATCAGCTTTGGGATAAATAAAGCAGGAACTTTAAACATATTTATCTCTTTTTCTTTCCATATTCGGCAGAAATACGCTACTTTTGCACCCTATATGGAACAGATTTCACCAATTCAGGCATTATTGCAGCAACGCACCCTGCTCCAGCTGGAGTATTATACCGAGAAAGAAGCCTTCCGCAAGCTTACCGAACAGATGGGCATGCAGCGGAAGGTGAAACGAGGTGATGCCTGGTTCCCGCTACAGGTGGGAAAGAGCTTTTATAATTCGCTGAACCAGACAGCCATAGAGGTTTTCCGAACCTCTGACCAGGATATCGAGCACAATTTTGAGTTCGGTCGCCCCGTCATGTTCTTTAGAAGTGAAGGAAGTGAAGAACTTAAATATTTCTCCTTTACCGGAACCGTGAGTTATGTAGATGGCGACAGAATGGTGGTTACCGTACCCGATTCTGCCCCTCTGCTCGAACTTCAGCAGTCAACCGATCCTATCGGCGTACAGCTATCCTTTGACGAAACCAGCTACAAACTGATGTTCGAGGCCTTGGACCGCGTGATGAAGGCGAAGAACAACCGTCTGGCTTATCTCCGCGATTTATTCTATTCCCATCAGAAGGCAGGAAGATTTTCCTTCGAACCGATGAAGTTCCCTTGGCTCAATCCTACCCAGGAAAGGGCTGTGAACGAGGTGCTTTGGGCGAAGGATGTGGCCATCGTTCACGGACCTCCGGGAACCGGAAAGACAACAACCCTGGTAGAAGCCATCAACGAAACCCTGATGCGCGAAAGCCAGGTTCTGGTGTGTGCACAGAGCAATATGGCGGTGGATTGGATTTCAGAAAAACTGGTGGATAGAGGCATCAACGTGCTCCGTATCGGAAACCCGACCCGCGTGAACGACAAGATGCTGGGCTTCACCTACGAGCGTCGCTTTGAGAGCCATCCTGATTACCCTCAGCTTTGGGCAATCCGCAAGGCAATCAGGGAATTAAGAAAGAACAGAAAGAAGGGTAGCGAAAACTATCATCAGAAGATGGACAGGCTGAAGAGCCGTGCTGCCGAAATAGAACTCCGCATCAACGCAGAACTCTTTGGCGAGGCGCGTGTCATCGCCTGTACCCTGGTAGGCTCAGCCCATCATCTGCTGGAAGGCATGAAGTTTGGTACCCTCTTTATCGACGAGGCTGCCCAGGCTTTGGAAGCAGCCTGCTGGATTCCGATGAGAAGAGCCAGCCGGGTGATTCTGGCAGGCGACCATTGTCAGCTGCCGCCTACCGTAAAGAGTATTGCGGCATTAAGAGCCGGACTGGGCAAGACCCTGATGGAGCGCATCGCCGAAAACAAGCCGGAGGTGGTAACCCTGCTGAAAATCCAATACCGCATGAACGACGAAATCATGCGATTCTCCAGCGACTGGTTCTACGGGGGCAAGGTGGAGAGTGCGCCTCAGATTAAATACCGAAGCGTATTGGATTACGACCATCCGATAACGTGGATTGATACTTCAAACGAGGAGAATCAGATAACGATAGAAGGAGAAGATGCTCCCGAGGATTCTGCATCTGCCTCATCTGCAGCTTCTGCAGCCAATCAGAATTCTGATTTGAACTTCAAGGAGCAGTTTGTGGGCGAGAGTTTCGGGCGCATCAACAAGGCAGAAGCCGAACTTACCCTGCTCACTCTGGCGGAATACTTCACCAAGATAGGCAAGCAGCGCGTTTTGGAGGAAAGAATCGATGTAGGCATCATTTCGCCTTACCGTGCCCAGGTACAATATCTCAAGAAGCTCATCAAGAAGTATGAGTTCTTCAAGCCTTACCGCCGCCTGATAAGCGTGAATACGGTAGATGGTTTCCAGGGACAGGAAAGAGACGTAATTCTCATCTCCCTGGTGCGTTCCAACGATGAAGGTCAGATAGGATTCCTGAAAGACCTCCGCCGCATGAACGTGGCGATGACGAGAGCCCGAATGAAGCTCATCATCCTGGGCAACAAGGACACGATGACGAAGCATCCTTTCTACAAGAAACTGTGGGAGTATGTGGAAGCTATCAACAACAACGAATAAAATAAAGACTATTTTATGCTACAACGAGACTACATACAGCGACTGATTCGCGAGTTTATGGCGGCACTCGAAAGAATGCTCGAAAAGAAAGAGGTGGAGGTGAGACGTGAGAAGATTAGGGAACTCTACAATCAATACGTAGGCCCTTACGCCTTCTACAGCATCGCTACCATAGAAGACGTGATGAAGGCGATGGCAGGAATAGAGAACGAGGAGAAGCGACTCTCCAAGATGGACATGCTTGCCGAACTCTACTATCACGAGGCGGATACCGTGGGACAGCCCACAAGAGACGAACTCCTGAACAAGGCTTTCATGCTCTTCGATTATGTGGAAGCCCACGGAGATACGTTCTCTATCGAGCGCCGCAATAAAATGGCACAAATCAAACAGAAAGTGGGAAATGAACTCTACTAATGACATGACTGTAGGTTCGCCTTTGCGAGCCATCATCAAATTTGCGATTCCACTAATCCTGGGTTACATCCTTCAACAGATGTATCTCATTATCGATGCCGCCATCGTAGGAAGATGGATTGGCGTGGGAGCTCTTGCGGCAGTAGGCGCATCCAGCTCCATCATGTTCCTCATCATGGGCTTCTGCAACGGTTCCTGTGCCGGTTTTGCTATTCCTGTCGCCCAGGCTTTCGGCGCCAAGGATTATGCCAAGATGCGGGCTTACGTAAGCAACAGCATCCGCATCGCCGTGGTGTTTGCCGTGGTCATCACCTTCCTTTCCTGCATCTTCTGCGGAAAGATTCTGCATCTGGTGAATACGCCGAAAGAGGTGTTCGATGATGCCTACATCTTCCTGATGCTGCAGTTTGCGGCGATTCCTTTCACTATCGCCTACAATCTGCTCTCCGGTCAGATTCGTGCTCTGGGCAACTCGAAACAGCCTTTCTATTTCCTCATCACAGCCTCCGTCATCAACATTATTCTAGATGGCATTCTGATTCTCGGTATGGGGTTAGGTGTAGAGGGAGCAGGTATTGCCACTTGGCTTTCACAGGGAATTTCCGTGCTGCTCTGTATCTGGTTTATCAAGAAGAAAATGCAGATTCTGATTCCGAAGGGAGAAGAAAGGAATTTCGATAATAAGAAGATAAGCATTCTGCTGAACAACGGCGTTCCGATGGGATTGCAGTTCTCCATTACTGCCATCGGCCTCATCATGCTCCAGAGTGCCAACAACGCTCTGGGAACGGTTTATGTGGCTGCATTTACTGCCTCTATGCGCATCAAATATCTCTTTACCTGCGTTTTCGAGAACATCGGAGTGGCGATGGCTACCTATTGCGGTCAGAACCTAGGAGCCTGGAAGCTGGATAGAATTGGTCAGGGCGTAAGGGCTTCCATCAGGATGATGCTGGTTTATTTCGTCTTCACCTTCCTGCTCATCTATCCGTTTGCCGACGAGATGATGATGCTCTTCGTGGATAAGGGCGAGGCGGAAGTGGTAACTTATGCTGCCCAGTTTATGCGCATAGCCAACTATTTCTATCCTTGTCTGGGCTTGCTCACCATCCTGCGCTACAGCATCCAGGGCTTGGGTTACAGCAATCTCTCGATGCTGAGTGGCGTAATGGAAATGATAGCGAGATGCGGTGTGAGTCTCTGGCTGATACCAGCCTTGGCGTGGACGGGTGTCTGCTTCGGCGACCCTGTAGCGTGGGTCATGGCAGATCTCTTCCTCATTCCCGCCTTCCTTTGGCTTTACAAGCATCTGAAGAAGGAAGTGCTGTAGGATTACTGCATTTTCATCGTTTATAGACGACAAAAACACCCACATTTTATCGTCTATAGACGATGAAAACGACGACATGTAGTTATAAAAAATAACCCGAAATCACAAATAAGCAAAAGGCTGGACTTCCTTACCCGAAGTTCAGCCTTTTTGCATGTTATCAGAATTCCAGTAGCCATTTCCATAGAGGGATTATCTCTATGCGGCAATCATCCTTCTCTACAATATCCTCCTCGTCCTTTGTCACAACAATCATCCGCTTGACATTCTGGATAGAAGAAAGCTTGATCAGCCCATCTGTCTCCCGCCGGAAAGTATCGGGATCTGCCATAGAGTAGGAAACCTGTATGGCCAATTCTTCTCCCGGAATCACAAAATCTACCTCGGCATTCCTGCTGTTCCAGAAAAAGCTGCCGTCACCATATTTCCGCCTGAGCATGACGGCAACTATGTTTTCCAGCAACGAAGTGTCTGCATCTACAAGAAAAAGATGAAGCAAACCATTGTCCGTAAAATAATACTTGCGGTTGGATTCCTTGTCCTGCAACTTTCCGAACAAATTCTCATACGGCAAAATGAGCCAGGTGTCAGCCATGTAGCCGACATAATCTATCGTGGCATCCGTACTGAGTTTTTTGCCGGTACTGCTCACGATGCTGGCTATTCTGCTGTAAGATAATGGTTGCTTCACGCTTTCTGCCATCTTGCGAATCATTACTCGCAGGGCAAAGTCGTTACGAATCTTATATCGAGCCACCAAATCACCGAAGAAGATTTTGCTGAAGAGATTGCTCATCCACGACCTCGGCTCCTTCATCCCCACCGTCTCAGGCAAACCTCCATGCTGGAAATAGATATTAGAGAGTCTTACAATATCCTTAGCGTAAGCATAGAGGGCATTCTTTGCCTTTACATCAATACCGCTCGCCTTCAGATATTCGGCAAAGGAATAGGGATACACCTCATGTATCATGTACCTGCCACCGAGTGTTGTCGCAATCTCGCTGCTCAACATCTTGGCATTACTACCCGTGATGTAAACCTGATATTTCTGATCTGCTAACCTGCGGGCAAACTTTTCCCATCTATCTACCAGCTGAACCTCGTCGAGGAAGAAGATAGGACGACTGTCATACATTTCTTCATAACAGGTTTTTATCAGGTCAAGGTCGGTCACATCTAAGGAGTCAATACGGTCATCCTCGAAGTTGAAGTACAGGATTTCCTCCCGCTTATGCCCCTGTTCCAGCAGCTGTGCTATGCGCTGATACATCAGATACGATTTTCCTGCGTGTCTCAATCCTACAAACACGTAATTCAGTCCATCCATGAGCTCTACGTCACGATGAACCAGTTCTACTTGAGTAACATAAGCCTGATACTCTATTATCAGTAATTTAATCAAATCCTTCGTCATAATTCCCTTTCTTTTTACTGAATCCGGTGCAAAGATACACATTTTATCGTTTATAGACGACAAAAGCAACAACTTTTTATCGTTTATAGACGATAAAAACGCATCAATTCTATCGTTTATAGACGACAAGCATCATTTTTAGGGCAATTTTGCGCTGGGACGATTACCCTTCTAAGAAAAGAAAATAATATTTCCAGTTAGGAAAATAAAAATCTCTAACTGGGAAAATATTTAGGATGAAAATGACTCAAAACAGACAGCTGAGACTCACTTTCCGGTTTTTCCGGCTCTAAATCGGGCAATAGTCTCAGTTATCCCGTTTTTACTTGCATTTTTTAGGAGAACATGATTTTGTATTTCAGCAAGGTCTAAATCTACTTTAAAGCAAAAAACAAAGCAATTTTGAGGGTTTGGGAGACCTAAAAAGAATGCTTTTGTAAAATCTTTCGAATAATCTATAGGGCTGAGACCGAAAATAAAAAACTAAGAAACCTTCATAAGTCGTTGCTTTCTAGGGAATTAGATTATCGCCTCTTTTCCTTTTACTTGCTTCCATAGTCTCAGTCTCAGAGTCTCAGTTGTTTTTCAAGCACCCCCTCTTCTTCTTATATACTTATATATTATATATATATTAATATATAATTAATTAATAATCAATAAGTTATAAAGATAAAGAAAGAGAGAGCGGAAGAAAGGTACCCCCTTTATTTATAACTGAGACTCTGAGACTGAGACTCTCTGCTCATCCCGAACAAAAAAGCAGAAGTCTGCCAGCATCCCTGCCAGCAGACTCCTTTTCCATAAACCGAACCTAAATTTTACACTTTCTTTTTCTAGGAAATGCAATTATAATGTAAACCTAAATATAACCTATTACCTTGATGAAACTTCTAATACGCTTTTCTCTATTATAACGCTTTGCAAATGAATACCTTCTTAAGACTATTCAGCAACAGCCTGCTCTGTAGACTCCTGCTGAGTATTCTCTACAGGTGCATCCTGAGCCTTTACTTCCTCTGTAGGCTGCGCATTCTCCACCTGCTCTACAGGAGTTTCGCTTGCCTTTGCCTCTGTTGACTCTGTAGCATTCTCTACAGGAGTTTCCTGCTTGTCAGAATCCTCAACGCTAGCCTGAGAACTGATAGCTGTGCCTTCTACTGTTGAATCGGCTGGAGCTACTGTATCAACTGGAGCTACTTCAGAATTACCCATCATTTTGCTAGAAGCAAAAACATTACTTACTGAAACCATTACCATAGCTGCGATAGCTGCAAAAACGAACTTCTTCATAATCTTATCTTTTAAACTGTTATTACTAATATTGTTATTTACTTTCGTTGTGGATTCATTATCGAACCCGCTATTCATTATCACAAGATGCGTGCCAGAAAATGAGCAAGGCAACTACTTCTCCTGATTATCAGCCACTTATCATTTTCGTGTCAAAAACAGAGAGTGGGGAAAAGGGGGAATGAGTGGGGAAAAAATCCACAAAAAAAATGGGGATTCCGTTCCTGATAACTTCCATTTTCCCCAAGAAACAGTTTTGTTTCACCCCGAATTCTGGATTTCTTTATTGCTTCAGATTCATTCCCAGACATACAAGAGAGCATGGCTACCCCAAAAGAAAGCACAAAAGCTAGAAAAATGAAACAGATATAGCCCTCAAAAACGCTCCTTTTTTGGAAGATACATTCCTTTTTCAAGTTATACGGAAGATTGATGATTACGTTAACCGCTTGATAATAAGCCTTTTAGAAGAAAGCAGATTAGAAAATCTTCCAGATTCCAAATCTTCCAATTGTTTTTTCTGCATATCCCTCCTACCTCTATTTATATATATTATATATATAATTAATTAATAATCAATAAGTTATATAATACAAAGAAGTAAAGAAGAAGGACAAACTAAAGATGCATACCCACTCAAAATTAATTGGAACAACTGGAACGCAGCCCCAGGAAAATCCCCTTTTCTCTAGAAGGTAAGCCCAATCCATTTGCTTTTCATCTTAGGAACAGAAAATCATAGGAAAAACATTAATTTTCCTTAAACAAGCCGTTTTCCTGGATTATTTCGAAGTATAGTTAGAAATATTTTCGTATTTTTGCAAAGTATACTTTAAAATATTTCTGTATAGACTAGCAAATTATTAGAAATATCATCATAGACTGTAGATAAATGCAGAGGATAACGCATAAGAGAATCAGAATTTCCTGGCTGCTGCTATTGGTTTACTTGCCGATGCTGCTTGCCGTTACGTTTCACCATCATGGTGAAGCGCAAGGAACTCATGCTGATTTCTATTGCGCCGATTGTGCCCATCATGTTCATCACGACGGGCATCTGATAGCCCTACAGCATACCATGCACGACTGTGTGCTTTGCCAATTGCAAAACACTCCTTATCTGGCTCCATCCCTCGTGGTTTGGGTTGCCATCGCCGTGCTCCATCTCTCCCCTCGCCGTGCCTTCTGCTCTCCTTGTCTGTGCAGGGCGAAGGGGGTAAAATCTACCCGTGCTCCACCTTATTCTCTGTTTTTATAAATAACTGAATATTAACAGAATAAGGTAACAAATAACATAATGAGAACAATATTGAAATCAATATTGCTGATGAGTCTGTGCTCATCGGCAACAGCCCCTGCTATGGCTATAAACAGAGCAAATCATGATAAGAAGGAAGCAAACATTCATGAAGAGGAAGCAAGCGATTCTACCAGACACCAGCCGCTGACGGAATCGGGCGTGAAACTGAACGAAGTGGTGGTAACAGGCTTGACGGGCAGCCAGAAACTGAAGCAATCGCCGGCACCTATCTCCTTCGTTTCTGCCCGCCAGCTCGAAATGCAACCTTCTACCAACATCATCGACGCCATCGCCCACCAGCCAGGCGTTTCGCAGATTACCACGGGAAGCGGAATTTCAAAGCCCGTAATCCGTGGCCTGGGCTATAACCGCGTGGTAGTGGTAAACGATGAAATCAGACAGGAAGGACAGCAATGGGGCGATGAACACGGAATAGAAATCGCCCCCGCTTCGGTTCATTCCGTAGAGATTCTGAAAGGTCCGGCAAGCCTCATGTATGGCTCAGATGCGATGGCAGGCGTCCTCATCTTCCACTCCGCTCCTACCCTTGCCAAGGGCGACATGAGAGCAAATTTCTCAACGGGTTATCAAACCAACAACGGACTTTTTGATTATTCGCTCAACTTTGCCGGCAACCAGGGCGGATTTGTATGGAACACCCGCTACAGCGGAAAGATGGCGCATGCCTACAAGAATAAATACGATGGTTATGTATTCGGTTCATCACTCAGAGAGCAGGCATTCTCGCAGCTTCTAGGCTGGAACTACCGCCAGGGGCATTCGCATCTCACACTCGATTATTATCATCTCACTCCAGGCATCGTAGAGGGAGAAAGAGATGAGAAAACGGGCGAACTGGAAATTCCGGAAGGCTACGATGCCAAGAGTTACGGCAAGCCGATGCCTTATCAGCAGATTCATCATTACAAGGCTGTACTTGATAATTCCTGGTTCCTGGGCGACGGCAATCTGAAGTTCCTCCTGGGTTATCAGCAGAACCGCCGTCAGGAGTTTGAGGAGGAAGAGAATCCGAAGGAATGCGGACTCGATTTCATGCTCCATACCATGAATTACGACCTGCATTATCTCTCGCCGGAAATGAATGGCTGGAAGTTCTCTACGGGCATCAACGGTATGTGGCAGCAGTCGATTAATAAAGGTTCTGAATTTCTGATTCCAGCCTATCATCTCTTCGATTATGGTGTATTTGCCACGGTGAGCAAGGAGATAGGCAAACTGAACCTGAGCGGCGGCATGAGATACGATCATCGCCATCTGCACAGCGAGGCTTTGAGAGAAGAGGATGATGCTGAATCGAATGATTCCGGTTTGAATGATTCCTTCCGCTTCCAGGCCTTTAAGCGCAGCTTTGAAGGAGTAACCGGAAGCATAGGATTGGCTTATGAAATCCTGCCCGATTTCAATCTGAAGCTGAACCTGGCAAGAGGATTCCGTGCTCCAAACATCAGCGAATTATCATCGAATGGTGTGCACGAGGGAACCCAGCGATACGAATTGGGAAATACCAGTCTGAAGCCGGAAAACAGCTGGCAATTCGACCTTGGTCTGGATTATTCTTCGCCTATCATTTCGGCAGAGCTCTCGCTGTTTGCCAATCGCATCAACCATTACATCTACAGCGAGAAGTTGGCAGATGAGAACAATCAGCCTGTCCTCATCGACGACACGCCAGCCTATCAGTTTACTTCGGGCGACGCCCGCATTCTGGGTGGTGAGGCGAGCATCGACATCCATCCTGTAGAGCATCTGCATATCGGCAACACCTTCTCGTATGTCAACTCGGTTCAGTTGCATCAGCCATCCGAATCAAAGTATCTGCCATTCACCCCAGCCCCTCGCTGGGTTTCGGATGTAAGGTATGAGTTTGTCTGCGACGGCAAGACTTTCGACCATCTCTTCGTAAAGCTACAGATGGATTGCAATCTCCGCCAGAACCATTATTTCGCAGCCAACGAGACGGAGACCGCTACGCCATCGTACACCTTATTAAACATGTATGCCGGTACCGACGTGAAGCTCCATGGCAAGCGCCTTCTCTCGCTCTATCTTTCGGGCGAGAACCTTACCAACCGTGCTTACCAGAACCACCTGAGCCGTCTGAAGTATCTTGACGTAAACCAGGTTACAGGCAGAAGAGGCGTTTACAATATGGGCCGTAACTTCAGTATAAAGATAGTGGTTCCGATAGAGCTGTAACTCCCCTTTATAGGATAAGTAATTCCCCTTTTAGGATAAGCAATTCCTCATCAGGAATCAGAATTTTGAATAAACAAGTGCCGATAAGGATGCCAAAAGCCGCCGGAAAAGCAACTTTTGGCGTCATTATCGGCATTTTTTCGTCTAATTATTAGACAAACATTACCACTTTTCTATGATATTTCGTAACTTTGCACCATGATTAAGAAACAAGGAACGATATTGATTGTTGATGACAACCGCAACATTCTTACTACGGTAAGGATGCTGCTGGAACCCATATTCGATGGCATCATCACCATCGCCAACCCTAACTCCATCCCAGCCAAGCTGAGAGAGGAGCACCCCGACGTGGTGCTCCTCGACATGAACTTTTCCAGCGGAATCAATTCGGGAAACGAAGGACTGTACTGGCTCAGGGAAATCAAGAGCCTCAGCCCGAAAACCGAGGTAGTACTCTTTACCGCCTACGCCGACATTCAACTTGCCGTAACAGGCATCAAGGAAGGTGCCGCCGACTTCATCGTGAAGCCTTTTGAAAACGAGAAGATGATTCGTACGCTGGTAGAGGCTAGGGATAAGAACAGGGCTGTGGATAACGTTATCAACAGGAAAGGTGGAAAACCTGGTAGAAAAGATGCGCAAAGCGCTATGTATTGGGGAGATAGCGAAGTTATGAACAATTTGAGAAGTATTGTGGAAAAAGTTGCCGCAACCGATGCAAACATCCTCATTACAGGCGAAAACGGAACAGGTAAAGAGGTGTTAGCCAACGAGATACATCGTTTATCCACAAGATGTGGGAAAAAGATGCTGCCTGTGGATATGGGAGCCATTACGGAAACCCTTTTCGAGAGCGAACTCTTCGGTCATGTGAAGGGTGCTTTTACCGATGCCAAGGTGGATAAACCGGGCAAGTTTGAGCTTGCCGACGGCAGCACCATCTTCCTGGATGAGATAGGAAACCTATCCTACAGTCTTCAGGCAAAACTCCTTACCGCCCTGCAACGCAGAAGCATCGTAAGAGTGGGCGGAAGTAAGCAGATTCCCATCAACGTACGACTGGTTTGCGCCACCAACCGCAACCTGCAGCAGATGGTAAACGATGGCGAATTCAGAGAGGATCTGCTCTATCGCATCAATACCATCCATCTGGAATTGCCTGCCCTGAGACAGAGAAAATCAGACATCGTTCCGCTGGCAGAAAGATTCCTCCATCAATATGGCGATTTATATAATAAGTTGAATCTCCGTTTTTCGGAAGAGGCTGAGAAAAAACTTACCAGTTTGCCTTGGTACGGAAACATCCGTGAACTCCAGCACGCCATCGAGAAAGCCGTGATTCTGTCTGATGGCGGAATAATTTCTGCCGAAGATATTGACGGCGGAAACCAGCAGAGAAAAGAGAAGCCCCTGGAAGAGGTTCAGACGCTCGACGAGATGGAAAGCCGAATGATAGAGAAAACCATCAGGGAATGTGAAGGAAATCTGTCGGTGGTAGCCGCAAGACTGGGCATTTCCCGCCAGACGCTTTACAATAAGATTAAGCGATACGGGTTATGAATTTAGGCACGGATTACACAGATTACACGGATTTTTAGTTATCAGATGAATAATCAGTTAGCAATCATCGTTTTATTGGTGATTTTGGTAGTTTTAGTAGCAGTCAACATCTGGCTCTACCGCCACTATCGCCGGAACATCAAGAAGGTAACCTTCCTTTTTGATGCGATAGATAATGGGGATTTCTCCTTCAGTTTTCCTACGGAGAAGAGGTTTAAGGAGGATAAAATTCTACACCAGTCCCTCAACCGCATCAAGCTTTTCCTGCAACATACGAGAGAGGAGCAGATGGATCGGGAGAAATATTACGAGCAGATTCTGAATGCGGTGGATACGGGCATCCTGGTGGTGGATGGCCACGACAACATCCTGCAACATAATCAGGCAGCCCTCCGGTTGCTTGATACGGATGTGCTTACCCACATGAACCAGGTAAAAGGGAAACTGAAGGATGAACACCTGGCAAAGCATGAGACGCAAGCCATGCTGAAAGACAAGCACGTGCGCATCATCGCCCTGAGCGACGTGAGCCACGAGCTGAGCAATCAGGAGGTGGATTCTTGGATCAAGCTGATTCGTGTGCTGACCCATGAAATCATGAATACCATCACGCCGGTTACTTCGTTGAGCGAAACTCTGCTTACCCGGGTTACAGAGGATAAAGACCTGAAGCAAGGCTTGGAAACCATCCACAAAACAGGAACCGAACTGTTGGCTTTCGTCAACAACTATCGCCGTTTCACCCATGTTCCCCAGCCTCAGCCAGCTCTCTTCTATGTGGAACCATTCCTGGAAAGAATGGCGCTGCTCTGCAACCACGAAGTAGAGATAGAAGTTTCTCCCAAGGATTTGCTGGTTTATACCGATGAGAGCCTCCTCTCTCACGTAGTAACGAATCTTCTGAAGAATGCCGTAGAAGCTTTCAGGGAAAAGGAAAGAGAAGACAAGCAGGAATGCCGCTCCGCGGATTTGCAATCCGCGGCAAGCAAGAAGGCATTTATCCGTCTCAAAGCCTACGCCAACGTCCAGGAATCCATCATCATCGACGTGAGCAACAACGCCGGTCTCATCCCCGAAGATGTAGCCTCCCACATTTTCATCCCGTTCTTCACCACGAAGCCGGAAGGAAGCGGAATCGGTCTCTCCCTCTCCCGCCAAATCATGCGAGTAAGCGGCGGCAGCCTCTCGCTCCATCAGGACAAGGCACAGGGAATCACCACCTTCCGCATCATCATCCCATAACATAAGCACATTTTTTGAAAGAAAAGTTTGGTGTTTATCCATAAAAATCGTATCTTTGTCCCCACAAATACAGAAGATTATGGCATTCGAAAAGGAAATCAAGGAATACGAGGATTTGAGACGCAAATATCAAACCCTTATCATCAATAAAATGGATAGAGAAGAGTACATCAAATATAATGAAGTACTCTTCTCTACCCATTCGTGCGCCATTGAAGGCAACTCATTCTCCGTAGATGATACCCGGGAACTGAAGGAGAAAGGATTAGGGATGATTCCTGCCGGAAAGACTCTTTTCGAGGCTTTCGAAATGCTTGACCACTTCGAAGCCTTCGAGTACATGATGCAAAACACGCAGCATCCACTCGACGAGAATCTTCTGAAAGAAATCAACAGGCGGGTTACCAGCCATACGCTTTCCTATCGTTCTCCAGAAGCTATTCCGGGCGAATACACCACCACGGACATGGCTGCAGGCGACACGGTATTTGGCGACCACGAAGAACTCATCGCCAGAATTCCCAAACTGTTGGAATCTACCGAAAAAGCCATCGTTTCAGCAGCCGTTCATCCCATGATTCTTGCCGCCCGCTTCCATGGCTTCTACGAATATCTCCAGCCGTTCCGTGATGGGAATGGAAGAACAGGACGACTCATCAGCAACTACATTCTCTTAAGATTGAATCATCCTCTCCTCATCATCCCATCCGAAGCCCGACAGGAATACATTTCTGTCCTCCGTATGATTCGTACGGAAGCAACCGACGAGCACCTCATCCGCTTCTTCTTCAAGATGGCAATACAGAGAATGGAAGAAGAGCTGAAGCAGAAAGAGGCTAACACCAAGCGATTTATGACTTTTCTCTTCTAACAAAGCATCGGATGCCCCTCAGAAGTGACAGAAGCACTAAAGCTGATTGCCCTCCGCCTCCACAATCTGTCCATCAAACAGACGGATGGTGCGATGGGCTATCTTGGCATCGTGCTCATTATGCGTTACCATGACGATGGTGGTGCCCTCGTGGTTCAGCTCGGTAAGCAGATGCATCACCTCAGCTCCATTCTTGGAATCGAGGTTACCCGTAGGCTCATCGGCAAGGATGAGCTTCGGACCGAAGACCACGGCACGGGCGATGGCTACTCGCTGCTGCTGACCACCCGACAGCTGATGAGGGAAGTGCTTGGCACGATGGCTGATGGCCATTCGCTTCATTATCGCCTGCACCTTTGCCTTGCGCTCCGCCTTCGGAATGTTGAGGTAAGTAAGAGGAAGCTCGATGTTCTCCTCTACATTCAATTCATCTATCAGGTTGAAGCTCTGGAACACAAAACCGATTTCTCCCTTTCTCACATCCGTACGCTCCTTTTCCTTCAGGTTTGCCACCTCGTGATTATCCAGGAAATATTTTCCTGAAGTTGGGTTATCGAGCAAACCGAGGATGTTGAGCAAGGTGGATTTGCCACAACCTGATGGTCCCATAATGGCAACAAACTCGCCATCTTCTACTGTGAAAGATACATTATTTAAAGCAATCGTCTCCACATCTTCTGTGCGGAAAGACTTGCAAAGATTCTCTATTTTAAGCATTTTCTTATCTTTTTACTTTTTTACCTTTTTTACTTTTATTTTTATTCATCCTTGAGATACTTCACAGGATTACTATTCGCCACCTTGTAGCAGTTGATGATGACGGAAAGCCCGATGATGACGAGCAAGATGATGGTAACGCCGATAAACAGCAGAGGCGTCATCGTAATCTTCTCGCTAAACGACATCAGCCATTGTCTGGCTATCAGCCAAGCCCCCAAGTCGCCCACGATGATGCAAGGCAAAGCTATCTTCATAATGTCCTTCAGGAAGATGCGAAGAATATCCTTAACCTTCGCCCCGTTCACCTTTCTGATCGCAATCTCCTTGCGGCGGCGGTTCACCTCATCACTCGTATAACCTACCAATCCGAAGAGGGCGATAATCATCGTTACGATGCCGGCTACCAGGATTCCGTTGCGGAAATTGAGCTGGGAAGCATACTGTGCCTTGAACTCGGATTCATAATCATAAACGGTCACTTCATTATTCGGATACAGCGACTGCACCTCGTTCTTTAAGTCAGAGAGACTCTTTTCCGTCAAGTCATTAAACTTGACGAGCATACACCGATTAGCCCGACCATAGAAATAGACAAAAGGAGTAGCTTTCGTATCAGCATTCGACGTGCTAATCGTTCCATACCTCACATTCTTGACCACGCCACAAATCGTCATCGTTTCATCCTCATCACAATGAGAAGATACCCAAACCCTCTTACCTACGGCTCCATCTTTCCAATGTCCAAGTTTTACGAGCTTGTTAGCCAAGTTCTCGTCAATGATAATTTGTCGAGAACTATCATTACGCTCTGTGAAGAAAGATCCTTCTACAAACTCAACGTCCATCATCTTGAAGTAATTGTCATCCACTCCACCTGCATCATGAATGAATTGGATAGTACGCTTGTCGCCAGGCAAAGAAAGATTATTACCATTAAAGCTATAACTTTGCAAAGGAACACTATAGCAAGATGCCACCATATTGACATCAGGCATTCGCTTAATTTCCGATAGACATTGCGCTCGTTGGTCTTTCTCTAGTCCTTCTACAAAAACGAATGCCATCTTATCATACTTGTAACCAGGATTCAAGTTTACCATCATATTATATTGATTATTGACCACAAAGAGCAAGCTGAACAATAGCCCCGAAATGATAAACTGAACACCCAGCAAGATGAGCTTCCATTTCTTACGGTTCTCACTATACCCCCTGAAAGCAATCGCTACAGGTATCTTGCAGTAAAGCCAACCAGGCATCCATCCACCCACTAAAAGCACTAAGAGACAAATTGCTACCAATATCCAGCAACCTCGATTGAGCACCAAGACACTAACTGGGGCTGAAAGGAAATTCTCTACCGTTCCCTTGCTGAGAAATACTAAAATAGCTGCAAGAACAATCGACAAGCCAACATGTACCAATGCCTCGGAGAAGACAATGGCATGGATGTTCTTGGGGTCCGCTCCATAACATTTACGCACAGCCATCTCACGAGAACGCGTTACGAGATTACCCACGATGATGAGCAGGTAATTCATCACGGAAGTGAAAAGCAATACAAAAGCGATGATACCCATGATCCATCCCATCTTCTTGATGTAAGGGCTTTGCGTGTACATTTCGCTGAGAACGGTAAAGTCGTAATCTAATGAAATACCCGCTTTCTTCCATTCTTTCAACGGGAAGTGGTCTTGCTTCATCTTGTTGATATATGGATGAAGTTCACTTGGCTTATGCCCTTTTGACAATCGGATAAAAGACTGATAACAATCATTTCCAATCCATTGCTGCCTTCCATCATAACCAAACATATCCCCGATACTACCCAATGACACCAACACTTGAAGAGAATGCCAAGAGGATCCCCATGGGAAACTCTCAAATACACCTCCGATAGTAAAGGTATGTCCAGGATAACTTGCCATCGTGAAATGCTTACCCACGACATTGCCGCCCATCTTCGCCGCTGTCTCTGAGTCTATCATGCAATAGAATGGACGAGAAAGGACTTCTTTTGCCTTGCCAATCGTTACCTTTTGGGGAAAGACATCAAAAAAACAGCTATCCGCCAATGCTATTTTACAAGAGATTGCATTTTGGTCTTCCATATTACATTGGAAATCTCCAATAAAAACAAGTCGTGTAGCAGCCTCCACAAATGGAGCATACTGTTTGATGCCCGGAGCTGTAGCTCCTGAGGTTTGGGCGAAATTGAAAGACTTATTGCCATCGTCTCCCGGCATCGTTCCCACTTCTGAAATCTGATACGTCCTTTCCCATCCTGGAAAGTACGTATCGTAAGTCTGCTCGAAATAAATCTCGGCAATAATTACCGAACTGATTGCCAATCCGAGCGCCAGACACAAGATCTTCACGAAATTGTGCTGACCTCTTCGAGGCAGATTCTTGAATGCGTTAATAATATGATTCATATCAATATCCTGTTTCAAGGGCGTTAGCCCAATTTATCACTAATCACTACTAGTTAATCATTACTAACTAATCACTACTAATTAAAAACTAATACATCATTGTCCTTATAGGCTTCATAGCCGCTAACGATAACCTGCTCACCTGGCTCCAAGCCTTCAATCACCTCATAATACTGAGGATTCTGGCGACCGATGGTGATCTTTCGGCGATAAGCCTTCTTGCCACTCTTGTCTAATACGAAGATCCATTGACCGCCCGTTACACTATAAAACGTGCCTTTAGGGATAATTATTGCCTGCTTCGACTGACCGAGCTGCAAATCTACATAATAAGTCTGACCGGTTCGGATGTTGCCAGGGCGAACGCCCTTGAAGATGAAGTCGATGCGGAACCTGCCATCTCTTACCTCGGGATAAACCTTGCGGACCTGCAGGAGATAATGCTTACCATTCTGGTCGAAGGTAGCAGTAAGTCCCGGTTTTACCCGGTCGATGTAATGCTCATCTACCTGCGCCTGCACCTTGAAATCGCTGAGGTCGTTGATGACTCCAATCTTCTGTCCAGCCTGAATGCTCTGTCCCAGTTCCACATCGAGCAAACCAATCTCACCCGAAATGGTGCTGCGGATATTCAGTTTCTCCTTGCGCTGGCGAACCAGCTGCACATTCTTCTGCATGGCTTCCAGATTATCGCCCATCTGATCCATCTGCGAACGGCGGAGCTGTGCATCCTTCTTCAATCGCTTGCTGATGAGCGCATGCTTCTTGACGGCAAGGTCGTAATCTTCCTTTGCCTTGAGATACTCCTCGCGCGAATTGAGTTCTTCCTTGTGCAACGCCGCCTGATGCTGATAGGAACGGCGCTTGGTAATAACATCCTGCGAAAGCGACAGTTCCTCGTTGCTATTGTTCAGGCGGTCCTGCTCCATCGAAATCTGGGTGTTGCGAAGCATGTCCTGCTTTTCGGCAAGTTCGCTCTCGGCATTCAAAATCTCCAGATCGAGATTCGAATTGCTCAGTTTCACGATCACATCGCCCTTGTTTACGTGGGCACCTTCATCCACCACTTTCTCCAGAACAATACCGCCTTCCTCTGAACTGATCTGCACCACGGAGATAGGAACCACCTGTCCATCCACCGAAACATAATCGTTGAATTGCGCCTTCTCCACGGTTCCGATGCTCAATCCCTTCCTATCCACCTTCAGGGTGGAAGAGAAATTGCTCAATCCCAACCAAATGAGGACTGTGATCAAAACCGCTCCTCCGCCAATCCATGCCCAATACTTGCGAGGCACGAGATATTTTTTCTTTTCTATCTTTATATCCATAATTTATCTTATTAAATTTTCTCCCTGATAATAACCTACTAACCTCTGTTTGATGATGAGCAACATCTGCATCTGGAGTTCCTTGATTCTGCTTTCCAGAAGCGTCTGGGCTGCGGTATGAAGGTCGAAGGTGGAAAGCATTCCTTCTTCAAACTTCCGGCTCGACATGTGATAGGCGAGCGAATCTGAGGCCACCTTCTTCTGCATCTGATGCAACTCCTTGGCGTAACCCTCTGCATCCATTACCGCCTGGGCTATCTGGTCGTGAAGCTTGCGACGGGTTTCCTCCAGGTTCACCTGTGCCAGTTGCCAGTCGTTGCGTGCCTTCTTCACGCTGTGCCATCGGTCGCTATTATAAATAGGTATGGAAAGGGTCAACGCGAGGTATTCGCCTTGGTTGTTGTGAAACTGCGAGGCAAACCCATCGTATTGCCCTTTCTGAGAGAGATTCTTATAATAGTTGGTAGAAATGCCACCACCGAGAGAGAGTGATGGCAGCAATCTGCCTTTTGCAATCTTGTAATCATACCGTGCCCGCTCTACTTCGTATTCTGCCGACTTCAAATCGGGAGAAATATGCTGGAAGGCCTGGTAAACGGTTTCGTAGTTTACTCCAGATTCAGAAACCTCTTTATTATCAGACGTTAACTTCAAATTCTGCTTCTCTTTAATCAGAATTTTCAGCTCTTCATCCACCGGAAAATTCATCGCGGATTTCAAGGCGAGCAGACTCTGTTTTGCCACATTCTCCTGATGCGTAAGATTGTATTCATCTTCTGCCACCTGCGATTCCATCTGCACCACATCCGGGCGTCCCTTCTCGCCCAGTTCATACAGACGCTTCATCTTCGCCAGCATCCGCTTGCTTTCGTTCAGTTTCTCGCTTGCTATCTGAATGCTAGCCTCAGCATAGGCAGCATCCACATATTTCTGCATCACGTCGATGGCTCGGTCGTCCTGAATCTTCTGCATCGCCGTGGCTGAATAATCCCGGCTCAATTTAGCCTGCTTCAAGGCGTTGATGGTGGCGAAACCGTCGAAGACATTCAGTTCGGCATAAAGCTGATAGTAGTTGTTGAATGTCGTTACATTATTATAAGTATTGGTTTCCGGGTCGATGTTTCGTCCCCAGGCATACTGTCCCTGCACGCCGCCCGTAACGGTAGGCAGGAATCCAGCCACAGCATGCTGGTAATCCTGCTTGCGTTGGCGGGCGTTTACCACCTCCCGCTTCACCTCCGTGGCGTGCTCCACGGCGTATTTCATGCAGTCGTCAAGGCTCCAGCTCTGTGCCGAGACGCCAGCCGCCCAGACCAACCATCCTATCAATATTCCTGTTCTTTTCATAATCTTCTTCATTTTGGCATGATAAGGACAAGAGCCGTTCCAAAACAGCATTTCTCCTGATAATCAAACCATTAAATAAAAACCCTCATTAAACAAACTGTCCAACAATTAGACACCGGCGTCTAATTGTTGGACAGAAACCTCATTATTTATCGGCTTTCGTAAGTACTTGCATCAGTCTTCGAAGCTATTTGTGTTAAAACAGGAATCTAATAATCCTCCATATAACCCTTGGTAAACATATCGTAGGACAGGGCTTCCAGTTCTGAGAGCGTCATCTGCTCTACCGAATGCTCTATCTTACGTATCAGTTCGTCTCGCTTGAAATCGTCATCATCGCTCAGACGCGATGTAAATCTGTTACTCATTTTTTTGAATGTTAAGTGTTGAATGTTAAATGTTGAATTGGGCATACGCCACTAAATCTGTGTCATCTGTGAATTGAAAATCGCTGGTCGAAGGGAAAAGCAAATCTATAAGAAGATTACATCCGCTCGTAGGTGTTGATAACATTTCCATCATACGCCTCGTGGCTGATTAACCGGACGTTATGAGGAAGCATAGGCGCTGGCGTTCCAGAAGTTACGGAGTTTTCCACAGATGTGGACAACAACGTTTCTACCCTGATTTCATCCCAAAGTCCAGCATCGAGGAATGCCTGATGGGTGATGGCGCCTCCCTCTACTATCAGCGACTGCACCTTATTATTATTATATAAGTACTGCATGATTTGCTGCAACACTTCCGTCTTGCCCCGTGAGAAATCCAGACCTTCGAAACAAGGATGATGGCGGTCGATGACCAGACGCATCGGGTCCTTGCCGCTCCAATCTCTAACGTTGAGCTGACTGTGGTCGCGCTCATCGGTTACGCGGCCTATGAGGATGGCATCGTTCTCAGCACGCAACTTGTGGGAGAGCATCTTGGTGAAAGGCGAGGAAATAGCCATACCCCTACCCCCGTTGTCAAGAAAGCCATTCGCGGTCTGCGCCCATTTCAGGATGATGTAAGGACGCTGATGGGTGTTAAAGGTGATGAAGCGCTTGTTGAGTTCGAGACATTCCGCCTCCAGAACGCCTACAGTTACTTCAATGCCTGCCTCGCGAATCTTGCGGATACCGCGGCCCTGAACCTTGGCAAAGGGATCTACGCAGCCGCAAACGCATCGCTTTACTCCTTTTCTTACTATCAAATCGGCGCAAGGCGGCGTCTTGCCATAATGAGAGCAGGGTTCGAGACTCACATAGATGGTAGCTTGGCTTAATAGATGCTCATCCTCGGGCTTAACAGATGCAAAGGCGTTGACTTCAGCATGCCCTTCTCCGCATCTTACATGATAGCCTTCGCCGATGATTCTACCATCCCCACTCACGATAACGGCTCCCACCATCGGATTGGGTTTGGCATTCTCTCTTCCGTTTTTCGCCAGCTGCAGACAGCGGCGCATAAACATTTCGTCTATTTCCTTTTGCGACAACGGTTCGCCCGTCTTCACATTCTGAAAAGAAACATTATTTTGTTCCATATCTAAAACTTTTCTTCGTTTTTTACTTACTTTTCGATAAAATGTCGTACCTTTGCTCTCAAATCATAATATACGATTTAGAGATGAAAACGTATCAACAACTTTGGCAATCCATTACCCCTCTATATGAGGCGGGCGAAGCACAGGCTATCGTCCGCACCGTGCTCGATGTGAAGTACGGAATGACGCTGACCGACATAATCTGCGGCAAAGTTAATGAATTATCTGCAGATGAAGAAAGAAAACTGGAAGAAATTATCAGAAGATTGCAAAAAAGCGAACCTGTACAGTATGTTCTGGGCGAAGCTGACTTTTCAGGAAGAACCTTCCATGTAGAGCCGGGCGTGCTGATTCCGAGACCCGAAACGGCGGAACTCTGCGAGTGGATAAAAAAAGATGCGACTGAAAACAAAGGGATTACGGAAGGAGAGAAGGAAGAAAATACCATCCGCATCCTGGACATCTGTACGGGTTCGGGCTGCATCGCCATTACGCTGGGACTGGACATCGGCGGCTCGGAGGTTACGGGTTGGGATATTTCGGAAAATGCCTTGAAGATAGCACAGGGAAATATTGCGCTTCTGGATGCCGGTAACGTAAAAATAGAATATCAAGATGCCCTGAAATTGGCGGAAACATCGGATACCGGAAGATGGAACATCATCGTGAGCAATCCCCCGTATATCTGCGAAAAGGAGAAAGCGGATATGGAGAAGAATGTGTTGGAACACGAACCCGGAATCGCCCTCTTCGTGCCCGATGAAGAGCCTCTGAAGTTCTATAGGGCCATCGCCGAATATGCCTCTTCTGCCCTCAAATCCGGAGGTGCATTATACTTCGAAATCAATCCTATCTACGAAAAAGAAACAAGGGAAATGCTGGAAGGATTGGGTTTTAAAGCTATTGATACAAAGGAAGATGCCTTCGGAAAGCAGAGAATGATGCGAGCCGGCAAATCATAAAGTTCAATGTTCAAATCTCAAAGTTCAAAGTAAAATTATCATGTTCAAATCTCAAAGTTCAAAGTATAAAAAGCCGATGACCGAGCAGCAGGCGCTCCTGAAGCTCACCACCCTCTGCACCCAAGCCGAACATTGCTCGCAAGAGATGATCGACAAGATGAAGAAGTGGGAACTGCCCGAAGATGCCATCGCCAGAAACATGGAATTCCTGACCGAGAAGAAATTCATCGACGACGAACGTTTCGCACGCTTCTTTATCAACGACAAGATAAAATACAACAAGTGGGGACGCCGGAAGGTGGAACAGGCGCTGTGGATGAAACATATTCCGAAGGACATCTCCGACCCTATCTTCGAAGAGATTGAAGACAACCTGTATATGGAAACCCTCCTGCCCCTGATGAAAAACAAATATAAAACCATCAAGGCAAAGAACGACTATGAACGCTCAATGAAACTCATCCGCTTTGCCCTGGGAAGAGGATACAGCATGGAGGTTATCCACAAATGCATCGACCGGATGAAGGAAGAAGATCTGGGAAACATCGATTTCGAAGAGGAATTCTAAAGCAAAGCATCAAGTTCAATATCCAAACCTCAAAATTAAGAGTAAAGCCATGCGTACCAGCCTGTTAAGAGACATATTAGATTTATTCTTCCCCCGAACCTGCGCCATCTGCGGAAATGTGCTCGCTGGCGGGGAGGAGATGATATGCATAAAATGTCTGTTCCGCATGCCGAGAACCGATACCTGGAAACAGCCCTACGACAACGAGATGGCAAAACTCTTCTGGCATCTGATTCCCATCGAACGCTGCTGCGCTCTCTTCCATCACATCAGCCATGCTACATCGGCTAGAGCCGTCTACCAACTGAAATACATGCATCATCCTGAAATGGGAATCTATCTGGGCAGAATGCTGGCAAAGAAGGGGTTAGGCATTCAGTTCTTCGACGGAATAGACGCCATCATCCCCATCCCGCTCACCCGAAAACGAGAAAAAGAACGCGGCTATAACCAGAGTCTTCTCATCGCCAAAGGTATCCAGCAACTCACCCATCTGACCATCATCAAGGATGCCGTAAAAAGGAAAAAGTTTAGCGAAAGCCAAACCCACAAGAACCGGCAGGAAAGACAGGAAAACGTGAGCCAGGTTTTTGAAGCCGCAGCAACCTATCATGACGGGCAGGGCGAGCACCCCATCACGCAACTTGAGGGCAAACATATCCTCATCATCGACGACGTATGCACCACCGGAGCCACCATCATCTCCTGTGCGGAAACCCTGATAAAAGCAGCCGGAAAGATGAAGATAAGCGTGCTGACTGTAGGTTTCGCACACGACTAAAGGCCCTTTTTGCCGAGAGTTAAAACATTTTAACCCTAAATATAGCCGCCGTGTGCAAAAATCATTGTACCTTTGCAAAATAATTAATAATAATTTAATCCTTTAAAGATTATGGACAAACTGAAGAAAGAATTCGCATCTAAGTTATTGAAAGTAAAGGCAATCAAGTTGCAGCCTAATGATCCATTCACATGGGCTTCTGGCTGGAAGTCACCATTCTATTGCGATAACCGCAAGACTCTCTCATTCCCAGAACTCCGCAATTATGTAAAGCTTGAGCTCGTTCACGCTATCCTGGAGCAGTTCCCTGAGGCTGATGCTGTAGCCGGAGTAGCTACTGGTGCCATCGCGCAGGGTGCTTTGGTTGCTGACGAACTGAACATGCCTTTCGTATACGTTCGTTCTAAACCAAAGGATCACGGTATGCAGAACCTCATCGAAGGTCAGCTCGACCCTAAGGCTAAGGTTGTGGTAGTAGAAGACTTGATTTCTACCGGCGGCAGCTCTCTCAAAGCAGTAGAGGCTCTCCGCAAGAACGGCAACGAGATTGTGGGCATGGTAGCTAGCTATACCTATGGTTTCCCTATCGCCGAGAAGGCTTTTGCTGATGCTAACGTAAAGCTGGTTACTTTGACCGACTATGAGCACGTAGTGGCAGAGGCTCTGGAGACTGGCTATATCAAGCAGGAAGACGTAGAGCTGCTCCACGAGTGGCGCGAGGACCCAGCTAACTGGAAGAAGTAATCAAGCTGACCCATCAATAATGAGTACAAGTACATTCGAAAGTAATATCAAACAGATTCCTCACAAACAGGAATCTGTTTACCGTACATTGAGCGATCTGAACAACCTGCAGATGCTCAAAGACCGATTCGAGCAGGTGAAAGACCAGATTCCTGAAGACAAGAGAAAGGAAATGGAAAAGCTGAAGGACCTCAAGTTTGATAGCGACAGCATCTCTATCACAGCACCTATGGTGGGTGAAATCAAGATGCGCATCATCGACCGCGAGGAGCCTAAAACCATCAAGTTTGAAACAGAAAACAGCCCTGTTCCTTTCAACTTCTGGATTCAGCTGCTCCCTACAGGCGAGTTCTCATGCAAAATGAAACTCACCATCAAGGCAGAACTTAACATGTTTATCAAGGGTATGGTGAAGAAGCCATTGCAGGAAGGCATCGAAAAAATTGCTGATGCGCTTGCGATGATTCCTTACCAGGATTAATAAATAAAGAAATTATGGCACATAAACTTTGGGAAAAGAACTTCGAAGTAAACAAGGAAATTGAAAGATTCACCGTAGGAAGAGACCGCGAACTCGACCTCTATCTCGCCAAGTATGACGTGCTGGGCAGTATGGCACACATCACCATGCTCGAAAGCATCGGACTCCTGGAGAAAGATGAACTCACCCAGCTCCTTGCCGAACTGAAAAACATCTACGCCATCGCCGACAAGGGCGAATTCGTAATAGAAGACGGCGTGGAAGACGTTCATTCCCAGGTAGAACTGATGCTCACCCAGAAACTGGGCGACATGGGCAAGAAGATTCATTCGGGTAGATCACGCAACGACCAGGTTCTCGTAGACCTCAAACTCTTCACCCGTCATGAATTGAAGGAGATTGTGGACGCCGTGAAGATTCTCTTCGACGAGCTGATTCAGAAGAGCAACCAGTATAAGGACGTGCTGATGCCGGGCTACACCCATCTGCAGGTGGCTATGCCTTCATCATTCGGTCTCTGGTTTGGCGCTTATGCTGAAGGACTTGCCGATGACATGCTCTTCCTTCAGGCTGCTTACCGCATGACCAACCGCAACCCATTGGGTAGCGCTGCCGGCTATGGAAGTTCATTCCCATTGAACCGCACCATGACCACCGAACTTCTCGGTTTCGACAGCATGGACTATAATGTGGTTTATGCACAAATGGGCAGAGGAAAGATGGAGCGCAACGTGGCTTTCGCCATGGCTACCGTGGCAGGAACTTTGGCAAAGATGGCTTTCGACGCCTGTATGTTCAACTGTCAGAACTTCGGTTTCGTGAAATTGCCTAAGGAGTGCACCACCGGTTCGAGCATCATGCCACACAAGAAGAATCCAGACGTATTCGAGTTGATTCGCGCCAAGAGCAACAAGCTCCAGAGCCTTCCACAGCAGGTAATGCTCATCATGAACAACCTGCCAGTAGGCTATTTCCGCGATCTCCAGATTATCAAGGAAGTGTTCCTCCCTGCCTTCGACGAGTTGAAAGACTGTCTGCAGATGGCTGCCTACATCATCAACAAGATGGAGGTGAACGAGCATATTCTTGACGATTCTCGCTACGACCCTATGTTTTCAGTAGAAGAAGTGAACCAGCTTGCAGCCAACGGCATGCCATTCCGCGATGCTTACAAGAAGGTAGGACTGGAAATCGAGGCTGGCGAATTCAAGCCAAACAAGGATATTCATCATACTCACGAAGGCAGCATCGGCAATCTCTGCAACGACAAGATTCAGGCGCTGTTGGAGCAGACCCTCTCTGAGTTCCACTTCGAGCGCATGGAGAATGCCGAGAAGAATCTTCTGAAATAAAGACAGAAAGGTTTCTGCATGAAGAATAGCATATATAATAAGGTATATATATATAATAAGGTGAAGAGCATGGCTGTAATAGCTATGCTCTTACTTTGTTCGTGCGATGCAGAAAACAGCATCAGCACCAAATATCCCTGCCAGTTCTATTTCAAGTCACAATACCATCCGGGCACAAGTCTGGAAACAGCCCTCAACGGAACGGGCGTCTACACGATGGTTAGCGCCAAAAAGGTGAAAGGAGCCTGGAATATCTATTCTACATTAAACGATGGGAAAAACCAGACGGAAACCATCATCCTCTCTACAGCCAAGGAGAATTATGCCAACTATACCTATTTGGGAGCGGGCAACGACCCTAAAGATGCCAGGAAGAATGGCTTCATCATGGGACTTACAAACTTCAGCGGACCTATAGCCTGGGACCGCCAATGCCCCAACTGTCTGGAACAATATGGCGGCACCAACTATCCGCTGGAATGGACCGGCAACCGCCAATCGGTAATTTGCGACAAATGCAAACGCATCTACAGCCTGGAAAACGGAACCATCACAAGCGGCGGAAAGAGCAAAAGCGACAAGCCGCTGATGCAATATCGGGTAACCTACGGCGGCCAAGGAACCGATATATACGTGGGAAACTAAGCAGAAATGGAGGGCAAACGAAAAAAAATGGCGCTTTCTTGTCTTAAAAAATGTAAATCGTTTGGAGATTTAAAGAAATAGCATTACCTTTGCACCCACATAACGCGGAAATAGCTCAGTTGGTAGAGCACAACCTTGCCAAGGTTGGGGTCGCGGGTCCGAGTCCCGTTTTCCGCTCAACTCTTAACGTTTACCATGCCGCAATGGTGGAATTGGTAGACACGAGGGACTTAAAATCCCTTGGCCAGTAATGGCTGTGCGGGTTCGAGTCCCGCTCGCGGCACCTTAAAGTTTTTCCTTATGAAAAAATTTGCTTACATCCTCATTTTATTCATTACGCTGGTCTTAACATCATGTGGTGTTAGCAGTGGGCATTTCAAGTTTGAAGGCAAATTTCTCAATATGAATCAAGGCGAGTTTTATGTATACAGTCCTGACGGGGGCTTCGAAGGCGTTGACACCATCAAGGTAGAAGGCGGCCGTTTCACTTTCGAAACCGAATGTAAGGAAGATTTTACCATTATGCTTGTTTTCCCTAATTTCTCTGAGCAGCCTATCTTCGCAAAATCGGGCAAATCAGTAGAGATCAAGGCAGATGCTTCGCACCTTAAGGAAATGGAGGTAAGCGGAACCGAGGATAACGAACTGATGACAAAATTCCGCCAGAACATCCTGAAAGATACGCCACCTGAGGCTAAAAAGCATGCTGAAGACTTCGTCAGAGAACATCCGAGTTCTGTGTGCAGCATCTATCTGATCAGAAAATACTTCATCACTTCTACACAACCTGATTACCGCAAGGCGCTCTCACTCATCAATATCGTAGAGAAGGAACAGCCTAAAAACGGACAGTTGGCTAAGATGAAGCAGTTGGCAGAAACCATGAAGAATGTAGGCACCGGTGCAACCCTGCCTTCATTTACAGCATACGATATCAACGGAAAACTCGTTTCCAGTACAGAAATGAGCAGCGCTCCGGTTGCTGTAATCTACACCTGGGCTACCTATAACTATGACAGCCAGGACATGCAGCGCGAACTGAAGAGCCGTCAGAAGAAATCGAACGGCAAGCTTAAGCTGATGGCTTTCTGTCTGGATGCCAGCAAGAGCGAATGCAAGAACAACATCAAGCGCGACTCTATCGCATGCCCTATCATCTGCAACGGCGAAATGCTGGAAGACAAGACCTTGAAGAAGTTGGGATTGGGAAACCTTCCTGACAACATCATACTTCAAAATGGTAAAATCATCGCCCGAGGCATGAAAAAGCAAGAGCTTTACAATAAGCTCGACCAACTGCTAAAATAAATACTTTCGAGCTAGTCAAGAACCCATAAAAAGCACGCCTATATGTTAGTAAAGACATATTGTGCAGCAGTTAACGGACTAGAAGTAACTACTGTAACCGTAGAAGTAAGCCTCAACAGAGGCGTCATGTACCACCTCACAGGCTTAGGCGACGAGGCGGTCAAAGAGAGCCGTAACCGAATTTCAGCAGCTCTCCAGTATAGCGGCTTCAAATTTCCGATAGCCGACATCACTATCAATCTGGCTCCAGCTGACCTCAGGAAAGAGGGCAGCAGTTTCGACTTGCCGCTTGCAATCGGACTTCTAGGCGCCAACAACAACATTCCCGAAGATCATCTGAAAGAGTACATGATGGTAGGCGAGCTGAGCCTTGACGGTACGCTCCAGCCTATCAAAGGTGCCCTACCGATAGCCATCAGAGCAAGAGCAGAGCACTTTAAGGGACTGATTGTGCCGGAACAGAACGCTCGGGAAGCGGCTGTCGTAAATAACCTTGAGGTTTACGGCATGAAAACGCTTTTCGAAGTCATACAATTCATGAGCGACAGAAGCAATCCTTCTCCTACAATCGTTGACACCCGCAAGGAATTTTACGAAAACCAGACACATTGTGAATACGATTATGCCGACGTCCGCGGTCAAGAGAACGTGAAAAGAGCGCTCGAAGTGGCTGCGGCTGGCGGACACAACCTGATTATGGTAGGTCCTCCAGGTTCCGGAAAGTCGATGATGGCAAAACGTTTGCCGTCCATTCTTCCTCCCCTCACGCTATCTGAGAGTCTGGAAACAACACAGATTCACTCCATTGCAGGCAAACTGGGCAAGAATGTATCACTCATTTCCCAACGCCCGTTCCGGTCTCCTCACCATACCATCTCTCAAGTGGCTCTGGTAGGCGGAGGAACTTCACCACAACCGGGAGAAATATCGCTCGCCCATAATGGCGTTCTGTTCTGCGATGAACTTCCGGAGTTCAATAAAACCACTCTGGAAGTACTCCGCCAGCCATTAGAAGACCGCCACATCAACATCAGCAGAGCGAAATATTCTACAGATTACCCATGTTCATTCATGTTTGTGGCAAGTATGAACCCTTGCCCATGCGGATATTATGGTGATCCGACACATCGCTGTGTCTGCACGCCAGGCCAGATTCAAAGATACATGAACAAGATTTCGGGTCCGTTACTCGACCGCATCGACATCCAATGCGAAATCAGTCCCGTTCCTTTCCAGGACATATCGAAGGCAGCACCAGGTGAGCCAAGTGCCAAGATCAGAGAAAGAGTCATCAAGGCAAGAGAAGTTCAAGCCGAAAGATTCAAAGATTATAAAGGCATCCATTGCAACGCCCAGATGACCGAAAGAATGATTCATCAGTTTGCCGAACCCGACGAACAAGGTATCGAACTGCTCCGAATGGCAATGGAGAAGCTTTCTTTGTCAGCCAGAGCCTATAACAGAATACTGAAAGTGGCACGAACCATTGCTGATTTGGCAGGAAGTGAACAGATTAAGCCTGACCATATAGCAGAAGCCGTGGGATACAGAACCCTCGACAGAGGCGATTGGGCAGAAAGAGGACATTTATAATCATAAAGAAGATATCTGTAAAAGGATAAAAATCCGTTTTTTCCAATCATTCGCTCTAAAAAGTTGGATTTATAAAGGGAAAAAGGGAGAAAAAAAATAGAAGAATAGCCATTTTAAAATAGTTACAAACCTATTTTAGAATGGCTATTTTCTTTTGTCATTACGAAAATATTATCCCATAAAGACAAAAGTACCACAAAAAAACAGACAAAAACGAATAGCAAAATCGTCCAAGACGGGGTGATTTCTATTCTCTAAGGTATAATAATTGATTTAAATTAGGTTTTAAATTTACGAAAATCGCTAATTCTAATAAAAATTACCCCATATAGGATAAAAAAATGCATTACCTTTGCAAACGTAAAAAGAAAGCTAGCACAACGCTAGTTTAATTATTAACAACAAAACTATTAAGATTTATGGATTGCATTTTTAAAATTACAAACGCAGTAAAGAAGATTGGTTTCGTAATTCTTCTTGCAGAGTTGGCCGTTATCGCCTATATGAACGTAATGTAAGAAATCTCTCTATAGATATAAATATATAAGGAGGAAGTTTTCTACATACTAAGGTAATTAGATTGTAAAAGGTCAACAACATAAGTTGTCAGAACGAATAAGTTCTTAGAAAAAGTAAATGATAATAATTAGGTACAGTCCTATCAGGGAGGAGTCTGATGGCAATGTACAAGATGGGAGGCTCTTGCAGAGATGCGAAGGGCCTTTTTTTTGTATCCTGCCCTACGCTATCCTTACTATAAAAACACTAAAGAACCCAGCTTTTTACACCTTATTATATATACAAGTAAGAAAAAGCGACGATAATTCTTTCTTATCTCCAACATTTTTTGTAATTTTGCAGCCAAATAACAAAAATATATTAGCTAATATGGAACAAAAGAACTTTAAACGTACTACCGTGACTGCGGCTTTGCCTTATGCCAACGGTGGTGTGCACATCGGTCACCTGGCAGGTGTATACGTGCCAGCCGATATCTATGTTCGCTATCTCCGCCTCAAGAAGCAGGATGTTGTCTTCATCGGCGGTAGCGATGAGCATGGTGTACCTGTTACTATCCGTGCCAAGAAAGAGGGAATTACCGTACAGGAGGTGGTTGATCGCTATCATAACCTCATCAAGAAGAGTTTCGAGGACTTCGGTATCTCTTTTGATATTTACAGCCGTACCACTTCGCCTACTCACAATAAGTTTGCTTCAGACTTCTTCCGCACACTCTATGACAAGGGCGTATTGGAAGAAAAGGTAGAGGAGCAGTTCTGCGACGAGGTAACAGGTGAATTCCTTACCGACCGTAATATCGTAGGTACTTGCCCTCGCTGTGGTGCAGAGGGTGCTTATGGCGACCAATGCGAGAAATGTGGTGCTACCCTCTCTCCTGAGGAGCTCATCAACCCTACCAACAAGAACAACCCTGGTCATGGTCTCGTAAAGAAGCCTACCAAGAACTGGTATCTTCCATTGAACAAGTATCAGGATTGGTTGAAGAAGTGGATTCTGGAAGGCCACAAAGAGTGGCGTACCAATGTTTACGGCCAATGCAAGAGCTGGTTGGATATGGATCTTCAGCCACGTGCGATGACACGCGACTTGGATTGGGGTATTCCTGTTCCAGTAGAGGGTGCAGATGGAAAGGTGCTCTACGTTTGGTTCGATGCACCTATCGGTTACATCTCAAATACCAAGGAGCTTTGCGATGCTCATCCAGAAAAGTGGGGAACATGGCAGAAGTGGTGGCAGGATCCTGAAACCCGTCTTGTTCACTTCATCGGTAAGGACAATATCGTGTTCCACTGCATCATCTTCCCTACTATGCTGAAGGCTCACGGCGACTATATCTTGCCAGACAACGTACCAGCCAACGAGTTCCTGAACCTGGAGGATGATAAGATTTCAACATCCCGCAACTGGGCTGTATGGTTGCACGAGTATCTCGTAGATTTGCCAGGCAAGCAGGATGTATTGCGCTATGTATTGACAGCCAATGCGCCTGAGACCAAGGACAACAACTTTACCTGGAAGGATTTCCAGGAGCGCAACAACTCTGAGTTGGTTGCCGTTTACGGTAACTTCGTAAACCGTGCCCTCCAGCTCACCAAGAAGTATTGGGGCGGCGTAGTTCCTGCCTGTGGTGAATTGCAGGAGGTAGATGAGAAGGCTATCGCTGAGTTTAAGGACGTGAAGGAGAAGGTAGAGCAGTATCTCAACGTATTCAAGTTCCGCGAGGCTCAGAAAGAGGCAATGAACCTGGCTCGTATCGGTAACAGATACATCACAGAGTGTGAGCCTTGGAAGGTTTGGAAGACCGATCCTAAGCGTGTGGAGACCATCCTGAACATCTCCCTCCAGCTGGTTGCCAACCTCGCTATCGCCTTCGAGCCATTCTTGCCATTCTCTTCTGAGAAACTCCGCAAGATGATCAATATGCCTAACTTCGAGTGGACTCAGCTCGGCAGCACAGATTTGCTCAAGGCTGGTACCCAGCTCGGTGAGCCTGAATTGCTCTTCGAGAAGATTGAGGATGAGGTTATCGAAAGACAGCTCCAGAAGCTCGCTGACACCAAGAAGGCTAACGAGGAGGCTTCTTATCAGGCTGCTCCTATCAAGCCAGAGGTTAGCTTCGATGATTTCGAGAAACTCGATATCCGCGTAGGTCACATTCTGAACTGCGAGAAGGTAAAGAAGTCTAAGAAACTCCTGAAGTTCACCATCGACGATGGTTCTGGCATAGAGCGCACCATCTGCTCAGGTATCGCAGCCTACTACGAGCCAGAGCAGCTGATCGGCAAGGACGTATTGTTCGTAGCCAACTTTGCTCCTCGCAAGATGATGGGCATCGAGAGTCAGGGTATGATTCTGAGTGCTGTCAACTTCGACGGCTCATTGAACGTAACTTCTCTCCTTGGCAAGGTTAAGCCAGGAAGCCAGGTAGGATAAAGAATCATAGAATCATCTGATTATCAGATAAGGTAAAAGCCTCAAATCCTTTGCGGATTTGAGGCTTTTCTTATTTCTATCCAAATATTCTTTTATAATGTAAAACGATAACCCACGGTAAAGGTCAGAGCCTTGTTCTTACAGTTATCCCAATCACCCTTGCCAGCCTTCGTCAGGCTCACGTTGTAACGGGCATCCAGAATCACGTTCATATATTCATAGCTCAAGCCCAAAGGAATGGCTACATCCACCTTCTTGGCAGGCCAAGGAGCTTCGGTTTCCTGCATATCCTTGTATGTAATAGACCCGTTCTTGTCCTTCTGAAGGTCGGTTTCCTCTCTTTTCACCTTGCCGTCGCCACAAAGGAATCCCACCTGAACACCTGCATTCACCGACAAGCCCTCTACAAGATAGGCTTTCAGCATGAGCGGTACCTGGATATAATCGAGGTTCACATGATGATTCTTAATACCTGTATATTCCCCTTTTTCAGCATTCTCAGTCAACTCGCAATCAGGGAAACGCATACCCTGTCGGGCATAATAAGCACCCACCGTAATACCCAGGCTATTATTTATGCGATATTCCACATCTACGCCACCCATGAATCCTGCCTGATACTTAGACTCTAGCGAGATTCCATCCAAAGTTTCCAGAGTCAATCCGCTCCAGTTAGCCAGAGATACACCAATACGAGGAATTACCGAGAATCTGCCTACCGGATTCTCCACTTCTTGTGCCTTTGCTCCCACAACAGCAAGCAGCAGCACCATCATTATAACTATTTTCTTTTTCATTTCCACAACAGTTTGTATATCATAATAACAAGAAACAAGGGATAATATTGCATCCTACAGCCATTTTTCTCCATGAAAGACCTGTTCTCGCAAAGTGTTAACAAATACAACTCATAGTTTTCTTCCCCTCAACTCACCGTTTTCTGGAGCATAAGTCATAGTTTACGCCATGCCAAACCTGCATTTATGACCTAAAAATATAACACGGACAAATTGAATTTGTCCGTGTTTTTTTTCTTGGAAAGAAGCGAGCTTTACAGTCAGCATTCTTACCCCTGTATTCGTCAAAAGTGTGATTTATCCTTCTGCTATCTTCCATTCACCAATGGTTCGCTTCTGGCTGTCGTAGTTGATTCCTACTTTTACCATTCGTTTGCCGTCAGCTGAATAAGGAATGAGATAGCCTTTGTCATCAATCTGTTGCAAAGCTTCCTCAGCCGTCTTATCAAACTTCAGTTCCATCACATAGATTGTATCCGGCATATGAAGAACGGCATCTGCTCTGCCTATTGCACTATCCTCCTCCACCAAGATGTAAGCACCCATCAAATTAAAAATGAGATAAAAGACCGTTTGGAAGTCCTTCTCGTTCTTGTTGGCAAGTCGATTGGAGATACTGGCGAGATAAGCCTGCATTTTCTGCAAAGCACCATCCATATTATTGTTATATAGTTGCTCCAAAAAGTCGAAGATGAAACTATTATTGTTCAACGATATTGGAGAGAGATAGTTAGGAGCCAAGGAACGAACCATTCCTACACGCACTTCCTTGTTTGGATAATCCAGCTGATAGCTCTGCAAGATAGGGTTATACTTCTTGATGGTGAGATACCCACTCTGATAAAGCAATGGTAAAGCAGAAGTCATCTGCTCAGGAGAGACATCGAAATCATCCACCCCTACGGATTTCTGTTCTATATCCATCACCCCCACATGATGTTTGCGTAAAGTGTTGATAATGTATGCAGGAGTACCTGAACTAAACCAATAAGCTGCTATTTCCTTACTTCTCAACGCTTTAACCAGACTAAATGGATTAAACACATCTTCTGATTTTTTACTGAAATGATAACCATCATAATATGAACTCAACTCGGCAACCGTTTCATCAAAAGTTTTTCCCAAAGACTTGGCTAGCAACTCAACATCAGGCTTCATCACCGTCAGTAGTTCTGTCTTACTGATACCACAGATAGCAGAATACTGATCGAACATGCTGATATTATCCAAATTATTGATCTCGCTAAAGATACTCAACTGAGAGAACTTGGTGATACCCGTGATAAAGGTAAATTCCAGCCAAGGGTCGAGATATTTCAATGGGCTATAGAACTTCCTCATAACCAAGCGCAATGGCATCAAACTTTCCTTCTCATGCACGACATCCAAGAGAGGAGCATCATATTCGTCTATCAAAACGACCACCTTTTGACCCGTCTTCTTATAGGCACGCTTTACCAAAGACTGCAAACGCTGGCTCGGCTGCACCGCCAATTCGTCACGTCCATAGACCTGCTCGTATTCTGAAAGCATGTAGCCCAGCATCTCTTCTAACCCTTCGGGTGTCTGATTTTTGGCAGTACTCATGTCGAAGTGAAGAACAGGATGCTTCACCCATTCTTTCTCATATTCGCCAAGTGCCAAACCATCAAACAGTTCCTTCCTGCCCTCATAATATGCCTGGAGCGTAGAGACAAAAAGCGACTTACCGAATCGTCTTGGACGACTCAGAAACACATATTTAGAACCATTACGCAAGAAATCGACAATATACCTTGTCTTATCTACGTACACATAATTACCCTCTCGTATATCAGAGAACGTTTGCATTCCTACTGGGTATTTTCTTATCTCTTCCATAGCCATATTCCTTTAGACGGTGCGAAGTTACGAATAAAATATCAGATACGCAAATAAAAAGACAAAAAAAAGAGAGGCGAGCTTCACAGCCAGCCTCTCCCGAGAGATTTATAGAAAATGCCACTCATGGCATTCCTATATCGTTGATTAAAAATATTATCTTATTAAAATATTCCATTACAGTGATTACTCACCGTAACCCGTATTCTGCTTGATGTTAGGGTTAGCGTTGATCTCTGCCTGCGGAATGGCAGCAATAGCCTTGAAGTAATCACGGTTGAAAGACTGAGCTTCCTTGCTCAATGTCTTGTGCCAACCCTTATCAGCTTCACTTGTATAACGGGTGATAGTCTCGTTATTACGCAAAGCATCAAAGTAACGCTGTCCCTCGCCAATCAACTCCTTACGACGCTCAATCAAGATACGCTCAAGTGTGATGTTATCCACTGTAGCCAAAGAAGCCACTGTTGTGGTACGATTCTTTACCAAATCATTCAGATACTCTACAGCCTTAGTCTTGTCATTATTTCTAAATGCACACTCTGCAGCTGTCAAGTAAACCTCAGAAAGACGGATAATTGGAACGATAGTAACATTACGAAGATTACCACCTTGACCACGAAGTTTGTTAAGGAAGACTTTATTGGTTCCATAAACAGCAACTTCTTTTTCTGCTTTTGCTGGCAAGAACATATCGTTACGAACATCTTTTGGGTCTGAAGTAAGCATGTCAACAAACTTCTTAGTAGCAACCATTTCCTTGTAGCCATCACGCTGCTGAAGGTTACCGATACCATTCAAGTCATTGTTGTCTGTAGAACCTGCCACATTGAGACGGAACAAGAACTCACTCTCATTAGGAGTTGAAGCATCCCATGCTTTGAGGTATTGGTCACGAGTCCACAACGCTGCGCCAGAATCCTTGTTGATAATATCCTCAGCAACAGACAAGGCGTTAGCATAATCACCCATATTCAAATAAACACGAGAAAGGATTGCCTTTGCTCCCCAAACGCTTACATAACCTGGTTCTGTCTCTGTAGCAAGAGCATTAGAGCTGATAGCCTCAGTCAAATCCTTCACTACTTGGGTGTAAACCTCAGCAACAGTGCTACGAGCAGGTTTTGCATTAGACTCCAGCACTTCTGTTACCAATGGTACACCAAGAGATGCACCCTGATCCTCTGTATATGGCTTTCCGTAAATTCTCACAAGATCGAAGTGGGCAAGAGCACGTAGAACTTTAGACTCTGCTGCGTACTGTTCAATTTTTGCTTTTGCTTCAACAGCATCACTTAATTTTCCACCTTCTGCAGCTGCAATGATTCTGTTTGCACGTCCAATTACAACATATGGAGACTGCCATGATACAGTACTTGTGTTGAATTCTGATGCTGTTTGGTAATTCATGTCATAGTAGAAACTTGCACGGTTAGAACCACCAAGATTATTATACTGATAATCATCACCTGCATGAACATCACCATAAACGAAGAATTGCTGACCATAGTAGTCTACCAAGCTGCTGTTTCCTTTCAAAGCCTTGTACATACCCGTTCTCGCAGCATCCAAGTCTGAACTGCTGGTCAAGGCTGCATCTGCATCTGTACCATCAGAAGGAGCTACGTCCAACCAATCATTGACGCAAGATGACAGGCTGGCTGCCAAAATAGCGCAGCCCATTACCTTATATATTGATTTTAATACTTTCATTGTATTTCGTTCTTTTATAAATTAGAAACTAAGTTCGATACCAAATGTATAAGTTCTCAAAGCTGGCATTTCGAATGTACACAAGCCATCCGCTGGTGTCTCTGGATCAACATAAAGATCCTTAGACTTCCAGGTCAACAAGTTGTTGGCAGAGAAATATACACGAGCCTTGCTCAAGCCGAGGTTGCTGATCCACTCCTTTGGTGCTGAGAAACCTAAGGTAAGGTTCTTCAAGCGAAGATAATCGTTAGGCATCAACCAACGAGAAGACAACACACCCTTACCATAACCAGCCTGGAACTTAGGCAACTTAGCATTATCGCCTGGCTTTTGCCACATATCCTCCAACTTATAGTAAGAAGGGATTGCTCCATAGAGGGCGTATGTACCACCATTATCGTGCAACCAAGTAGCAGCATCGTAAGAGTCACCGCCCAACTTATAGGTCAAAGTAAAGTTGAAGTCGATAAACTTCCACTTGATGAAGTTAGACAAACCGCCCTCAAGTGCTGGCTCATGATGACCAACAATCGTCTTGTTTGCCTCAGCTACATTAGTAGTGGTCTTGCGAGCATTCTCTGTTCCATCATTGATGTAATAGCTCTCCAAACCTGTCTCAGGGTCAACACCTGCATACTCATACATATAGTAAGAATAGTAAGGCTTGCCTACCTGATGAATCATGGCACCGCTGATAATCTTGTCATCATCACCTGTCAACTCTGTTACCTTGTTGGAGTTATGACCAAAGTTCAGAGAAGTAGTCCAAAGGAAGTCCTTCTTCTGAATGTTGGTAGAAGAAATGGTCACCTCAATACCTTGGTTACGCATAGAACCTACATTCTGAGCCATGGTAGCCAACAGAGAAGATTCATCATAGTAACCTGGAATCATAGAGATAGGACGGTTCATAATCAAATTGGATGTATTACGAACGTAGTAATCCAATGTTACAGAGATACGGTTGAGGAATGTCAAGTCAAGACCAAAGTTCCAAGCCTTGTTCTGCTCCCACTTCAAGTCCTTGTTGGCTACACCAATGATACCCATACCATTGCTACCATTGTAGTACTCACCATACTTATAAAGGTTCATGTAACTATACAAGCCAGATGGAAGAGTTCCGTTCACACCATAAGATACACGAATCTTACCATCGCTCAATATATCCTTGATAGAATCCATGAACTTTTCTGCACCAAAGCGCCAAGCACCAGATACAGACCAGAACGAACCCCAACGATTCTCACGTGCCATACGAGAACTACCATCACGACGATAGCTTACACCAGCATAATACAAATCGTTATAGTTGTAGTTGACACGACCCAAGAAAGAAGTCATCTTTGAGTCATACTTGTAACTCTGCATAGAGGTATCGCCAGAGTTAGCGAACTCATACAAGTTGCCAGGGAAGTCTGTACCGGAAGCGTATGAGTTGTTGTTATGCCATGCCTCTGTCTCGAAACCAAGCAAAGCATCCACATTGTGGGCTCCAAAAGACTTATTGTATGTCAACTGTGTCTGAGTGTTCATGGTTGTCCACTCATTGTAAGTACGCTGCATCACACCATTTGAGCCAGAACCATTACCACAGAATTTGTCCCAAAGCACATCCTCGGTAGAGTTGATGTAGTCGTAAGCTACCTTCTCACGCAACTTCAAGTTGTCCCAAATGTTCCATTCGAGAGCCAAGGTGCTGTAAGAACGTGTCGTGTTGGTTCTATCAGACATGTGCTGGTTCTCATAAATAGGGTTATAACTATTGTTATAAGCACCATCTGTCTCTGTCAGCAAATTACCATTCTTGTCATAGATAGCATTAGAAGGGCCGAGGAACCATACTGCACTTGAGACGGCACCAGCATAAGAAGCACCACCATCCATGGCAGAGTTCTGATGCATAGATGAAATCATTGTGCTAGCATCCAACTTGAACTTACCAAAACGATGGGAAACGTTTACATTACCTGTCATACGTTCCAAGCCTGAACGGTCAACAATACCATTCTGATTTGCATATGACAAAGATGCATAGAACTTGGTCTTATCATTACCACCAGTTACACTTGCCTGATAGTTCTGGCTAGAACCATTTTTGAAGAGAGCGTCACGCCAATTAGCCCAGCCATTCTCTGGTTTTGCTGCATAATCATCAATATTAGCATCAGCAAATGCTGCAGCCGAAGCATCGGTTGTACCATCAACATTATCAAAAGCATAGTTTTTCAAACCTTGATAAATCAAGGCACGACGAGAATCACCATCCAACGTTGGACGATAGTTGATAGCCATGTTAGAGAATCCCCAGTCGCTACGGAAATCAACCTGGGTCTTACCTGCACTACCACTCTTGGTTGTAATGACAAGCACACCATTGGCTGCACGAGAACCATACAAAGAGGCTGCGGCAGCATCCTTGATAACAGTGATAGATTCGATATCGTTGCTGTTCAATGTAGAAAGTGCATTGGTACCAGAACCATTGTAACCACTTCCAGTACTTCCATCATTGAAACCACTCAAGTTACCAGAGTTCACAGGAGTACCATCAATCACAATCAATGGATCGTTACCTGCATTGATAGAACCCATACCACGAATACGGATATAGTTCATTGCACCTGGCTGGCCAGAGAAAGAAGAAATAGAAACTCCTGGGATATTACCAGAAAGCTTATCTTCAACAGAAAGTGAAGGAACATCACTCAACTTAGCTGTTGACATGGAAGCAGCAGCACCTGTAAATGAGGATTTCTTGAAGTTACCATAACCTGTAACAATCACCTCATCCAAGGATTTGTTATCAGAAGTCAAAGCAATCTTCATGTTAGAACTTGCTTTAACAGTTTGTGGATTCATACCTATATAGGTAATCTCCAACTTGGAGCCGGCAGGAACATTCAAACTGAAGTTTCCATCGACATCCGTAACAGTACCCGTATTAGTACCAGCTACTTTGATTGATGCGCCAATAACAGGCTCACCATCCTCAGAAGCTACTACCTTACCGGTAACAGATGTTTGGGCAAAGGCTACTCCACAACTGAGAATTGCCCCCCCCACAAATAAAGCGATTCTTTTAAACATAATCTCTCTCTTTATTAGATAATAATTTATAAATTTATAATAATCGGCTGCAAAATTAGATTTTTTTTCGGATATTTGCAAATATTTTGAAAGAAAAATTTAATAACGCACATAAAAAAGTCTGTTTTTAACACTTCTACCTTGTCATATTGCAACAAAAAGGATATTTTTGCAGCAATAAGGCTATAATTTGTAAGAACAGAAATAAGAAGGTTCTTAAGTTATCTATACCGGCATCTGCCGGGTAAGACATATTGCTTAAATACGTAGAACAAATAGATTAAATAGTCACAGTTCTACGATTCATCGGTTCTAACAACTGGTTCCGTATGGTTGCCGGCATATGCCAGCAAGGTTGCTGACATATGTCAATAACTCGTTTGGCATATGTCAGGAACATTGTTGGCATATGTCAGGAACATTGTTGACATATGCCAACAATTCTGCTGGCATATGGCAGCAACCCTACAAATCTAATTCCTCAGACCAACAGATACGTTATCTATAAGCATAAGATATATCTGTTTCAGGCTTATTATCTGCAAAGAATAAATAGAATATCATACTGACTGCAGGGAGCGGAATACTTGACATACCACAAAAAAGAAAACGTTTACGGCACTTTTTAGTTAAAAAATTTGGGTATATTGCACATTTTTCGTAATTTTGCGCACGATTTCAACGACTAGAACGAAACAAAGTGGTTTTACACCTTATTATATATAGAGAGAATGATATATGTAGGGGATTGTCGTTAGTATAAACAAAAGTATTAAGATAACAATGACTCACAATTTGTTAAAAGGCAAGCGTGGCATCATCTTCGGTGCACTCAATGAGGAATCAATCGCTTGGAAAGTAGCTGTAAAGGCTGCTGAAGAGGGTGCTACTATCGCACTTAGTAATACAGCTATGGCTTTGCGTATGGGTACGCTGGATAAGCTCGCTGAACAGATCAACGCTCCTATCATCGCAGCTGATGCGACTAGCGTAGAAGACTTGGAAAAGGTATTCACAGAGGCTCAGGAGAAACTCGGTGGCAAAATCGACTTCGTGCTCCACTCTGTAGCTATGAGCCCTAACGTTCGCAAGCATCGTACATACGATGACCTCGACTACAACTTCCTGAACAAGACATTGGACATCTCTGCTATCTCTTTTCACAAGATGTTGCAAGTAGCCAAGAAGTTGGATGCTATCAACGAGTGGGGTTCTGTAGTAGCTCTCACATACGTAGCTTCTCAGCGTACATTCTTCGGTTACAACGATATGGCTGATGCCAAGAGCATGCTCGAAAGTATCGCCCGCAGCTTCGGTTACATCTACGGTCGTGAGAAGCACGTGCGCATCAACACCATCTCTCAGAGCCCTACAGCTACAACAGCAGGTAAGGGTATCAAGGATATCGAGAACATGATGGACTTCGCCGACAAGATGTCTCCACTCGGAAACGCCGTAGCTGAGGATTGCGCTAACTACTGCGTGATGATGTTCTCTGACTTCACCCGCAAGGTAACCATGCAGAACCTCTTCCACGATGGTGGTTTCTCATCAATGGGTATGAGCCTCCGTGCCATGAACCAGTATGCTAAGGATATAACTCCTTATGAGGATGAGAACGGTAAGGTTATCTACGGATAATCAGGCAGAAAAGAAAAAATCTCACTAATATACAAACAGGTATGTTCGGTAAAAATCTGAGCATACCTGTTTTTTTATTCATATCCACCCTCTATCTTAAACTTGGCAACAAGCGGAAGATGATCGCTGTATCCACCCAAATATCGTGGACCGAGATAGGTGCGGAAAGGTTTCTTTCCGCCATATTTCTCATCATCTTCTAAGAGAAATGGCAAATCTCCTATCTGACAACTCATCTTAAGTCGGGAAAGCGAAGGACTGAAGAGAATCTGGTCAAGACTTCGCCAATCTCCATGCCAGCGATAAGTAGCCTTGGCACCATGAGAGCCTTTGACGCCAACAGATATATTAATAAGGTGATGCTGATAAAGATAACGAAGAGCCGGAGAATCGGAATAATCGTTGAAATCGCCGGCTACGATAATCCTTGCACTATCATTGAGCGCATAGATAGAATCTACAGCAGAAGCCAACTGGCTGGCTACCTGCAGGCGGTAGGGACGCGAAACCTGTTCGCCGCCACGCCGGCTAGGCGCATGCAATACAAAGACATGGAGCGTATCATCATTCATAATCCGCCCCGAAGCGTAGAGAATATCTCTCGTAGGGCGAGTATCAGGCAGCGGCTTGATGCGGATGGACCGGAACTGTATAAGCGCAAAAGAAGATGGCTGATAAAGCAAAGCCACATCTATGCCTCGTTCATCAGGCGAATCGGTCATCACATAATCATAATTTACACCGCGAAGAGCTGAACGCCGGGTTAAATCAAACAGCACACTATCGTTCTCCACTTCGCAAAGCGCCACAAAATCGGGAACATGCCAGGACTTCTCCGAGGGTCTTGAAGGATTATCAGGGGAGGCGGTACCAACAAGCGACAAATCTTCATAACCCAAAGCTACTATAGTCTTGGAAAGATTTGCCAGCTTGCGCCAATAGCGATAAGGCGTCCACTTGTAACTGCTCTGTGGCAGGAATTCATAGTCATTCTTCAGCGAATCATGCTTCGTATCGAAGAGGTTTTCGCAGTTCAACTCCACAAAAGTGAGGAAACTTGATAAGACGAGAGTGAAAAACATAACATTTTATTTTGTATTGTCAACGATTTGATGTATCTTTGCAGTCGGTTTACAATGGTCCTATAGTTTAACGGATAGAACGGAGGTTTCCTAAACCTTTGATCCGAGTTCGATTCTCGGTGGGACCACGTACTTTCCTTATCATTCCAGAGATGATAAAACAATAAAGGTCGCTCCTGACAATCAGGAAGCGACCTTTATTATTTTTATATTCTTTCCAGTATCTTTCTCTATCCGACATACATCGGACAGAGAAAGAATGAAGAGTTTCTGATTACTTAACTTCTGCAACCTCCTCAGCTGGCTCTTCCTTAATCTTACGACCAAGAACGATGTAAGCCATAGGAGATGCAATGAAGATAGATGACAATGTACCGAATACAACACCCAGGATCATTGCGAATGAGAAGCTGCGGATGCTGTCACCACCGAGGATGCAGATACAGAGCAACACGAGCAATGTAGATGTAGACGTATTGATGGTACGAGCCAATGTCTCATTGATAGATGCATTGAAGAGCTGCTGACGGTCGCCCTTAGGATGCAACTTCAAGTTCTCACGGATACGGTCGAATACAACCACCTTATCGTTGATAGAGTAACCTACCACGGTCAGGATAGCACCGATGAAGGTCTGGTCAATCTCCAATGAGAATGGAACGAGACCCCACAGGAGTGAGTAGAAACCGATTACTGTCAAGGCATCAAATGCCAAAGCTACTGTAGAACCTACAGAGAAGGCCACGTTGCGGAAACGTATCAGGATGTAGAGGAAGATAGCAATCAATGCGAAGAGCACACTATAGATAGCACCCATAGTGATATCCTTAGCCACAGAAGGACCTACCTTTGTACTACTGATAATAGAACCACCCTGACGAACATCTGGGTTCTTGAATGCCTCAACACTCTTCTGAGAAACCAGGTTAGCCTTCTTCAAGGCGTTGTAAAGGATAGTCTCTGCCTCATCGTCAACAGTTGGACTGTTGCTCTCAATCATATAGTTGGTAGATACACGGATGGTCTTGCCATCTGTACCGATAGCGATAGCGCCAGTAGTAGCCTTGGTGCCGTCTGCATTGACGAATGCATCGCCAAGAACAGTACGAATCTGCTCAGGCTCTACAGGATTCTCGAACTGTACCACATAGTTACGACCACCAGTGAAGTCGATACTCTTACTCAAGCCACGAACAAAGAAGCTACCGATGAATACCACTGCTGCTACGATGGCAATGGTGAAGGTAGTCTTGTACATAGACATGAACTTATACTTCTTGCCCTGCATCAGGTTGTGAGAAACAGGAGTATCAAACTTGCAGTGCATCCACTTATCGTGGTTCAACTTATAATCGTAAACCAGACGAGTCAGGAACACAGCAGTGAAGAATGAAACTACGATACCGATGATCCATGTAGTAGCGAAACCACGGATAGGACCTGTACCGGTAATCAACAGGATAACACCAGTAATCAAAGATGTCAAGTTAGAGTCGAAGATAGCAGAGAAAGCGTTGCCATAACCGGCAGCTACAGCCTGCTTCATACCCTTGCCAGAGCGGAGCTCCTCCTTGATACGCTCATAGATAAGCACATTGGCATCCACGGCAGTACCCAGAGACAAGACCATACCGGCAAGACCAGGTAACGTCAGAGCCGCCTGGAAGGACGTCAGAATACCCAGCGTGAAGAATACGTTGACGAGCAAAGCCAGGTTAGCCATCATACCAGGAATGACATTGTACATCATCACCATGTAAACCATCAGGAGTACGAAAGCTACAACGAATGATACAATACCCATCTGGATAGACTGTGCACCGAGTGTAGGACCTACAACCTCCTCCTGAACGATACGTGCAGGAGCTGGCATACGACCAGACTTCAATGTGTTAGCCAAGTCCTTAGTATCCTCGATAGTGAAGTTACCGGAAATCTGAGAGCTACCACCATCAATCTCGCCGTTTACACGAGGAGCAGAGTAAACTACGCCATCCAGAACGATAGCAATAGCCTTACCTACGTTAGCCTTGGTCATCTGAGCCCACTTACGTGCGCCCTCAGTATTCATCTTCATGCTAACAACAGGTGAACCCATCTGGTCGAACTCGTCCTTAGCATCTGTAATCACATCACCCTCCAAAGGAGCACGACCTGTAGTGGTAGTCACCTTCAAGGCGTGAAGTTCGAAGATATTCTTAGCCTTCAGGTTATCAGCTGGCTTAGCACTCCAAAGCAGACGCAAGTCTGATGGCAAAACGCGCTTAGCCACAGCAGAGTAGATAATCTTGTTGATAGCAGCAGTATCGCGAACGCTAGCATAACCAACAGTGCTCAAACCACCACCGAGCTGCAAACGAGCCAACAATGGGTGAGCCTTGATAGCAGCAGCATTCTGAGCCTCCTCGCCTACCTTGCTTGCAGCATCGTCCTTCTTCTTGATAGAGAACTTAGCCTCAGCCTTCTTAGGCTCAGCCTTAGCAACTTCCTTCTTAGCGGCAGTTGAATCAGCAGCAACAGAGTCTGTCTTCTCCTCACCGTTATCACCATTAGCGATACGAGTATCAAGCTGCTGGAGATAAGGAGCGATTTCCTCTGAGTTGTATGTCTCCCAGAACTCAAGGTTTGCACTACCCTGGAGCATCTTACGCATACGCTCTGGCTGGCTGATACCTGGCATTTCTACCATGATACGGCCCTGCTGACCTTCCAACTTCTGGATGTTAGGCTGTACAACACCAAACTTATCGATACGGGTGCGGACAACATTGAAAGAGTTGTCAATAGCATCCTGTACAGAAGCGCGGATAGCCTTCTCTACCTCTGCGTCGCTGCTCTGAGGAGAAACCTTGCCCTGCAACTGCTGGGTAGCGAACACTTCTGCGAGTTTATGACCTGGTGCGCTCTTATGATAAGCGTTAATGAAAAGTGACACGAAGTCACCACCGTTAGCTTCTTCCTGAGCTCTAGCTTCCTTCATGGCATTGGTAAAACCAGCGTCGGTCTTATGATCGGCAAGGTTTTCAAGTACATCAGGTACAGAAATCTCAAGAATTACATTCATACCGCCCTTAAGGTCAAGTCCAAGACCAATCTGAGTCTCCAAGCAGTTCTGGTAAGAATAAACACCTAAGTACTTAACAGAATCCTTATAATCCTGCTGAGCAATAGGATCTTTAATCTTTGCAGCCTCGCTGTCATAGTAACGTGTGGCAAACGAGAATGACAAATAGAAGATACTTGCGAGTGTCAGTAAGACGGCTACACAAATTACAATTCCTTTGTTTTGCATTTCTATTTATTGTTATTAATTATTTATTTCTTTTCAATTGCTTTTAGGGATTCTTTCAAAAACCTCCATAAAGTTGTGCAAAAATAAGCATTTTTTTTCTTATATAAGAATTATTTGCTCTATTTTTGCTTTTTAGGGCGCATTTTTAGCTTACAAATGATTGGATAGTGGTCTGAAACGGCGATTTTATCATCAACTTTACATTCATAAGGCTCCCAATCGTCTGAGCACATGATATTGTCAATGCGAACAAAAAAGCCTCCACGATGATAGCTGATACCCGGTCCGTTACCACTTGCAATGTAGCAATCCGTCAAATTTTTAGCTATCGTACGATGAGCATAAGAGATAGGACCATCATTAAAGTCACCGCACAAAATAATACTCTGTTCTTTATGCTGCTGAATGTATTTTGCTACAGCCTCAGCCTCCGGAGCCCGTTTCTTTGTTGCCTCGGCAAGTTTTACAACGAGCAGTTTGGACGTTTCTTCTGCAGTATCAACCTGCAATTTTCCGATAACCAGATTCTTGAACTGGCGTCTGTCCTCTAAACTTAAGCCGGTAGTTTCCAAATGATTATTGATGAGAAGGACCTCTCTATCTTTCACTTTCAGACGATACGCTACACTCATATTTCCTTTCGATTCATAAGGAATTCGCTCTTTTGAAAGAATAGGGTATTTACTGAGCAACATAAGACAATTTCCGCCATTCACGTGCATCGTTGTATCCTGATAAGCATACATAGGCTTGAGCATGCTATCTATCTGTTCAATATTCCGGGAAGTAGGACATGCTTCCTGCAGACAAACTATGTCAGCATCCTGCTCCTGCAGATAAGCAATACAGATATTAGTTCCTTCGGCATCCTCTGTCTGTGCACCAAAATTCCAGGTATTATATGATAGAACTTTGATACAACCTTTTGGAGTTTCGCCAGAAAAGTTGATTGGCATATACTTGCGGACAGGAACAAAACAGATCAAGAAGCCTAAGAATGGAATAATGGCATACTTAGACCGGAAGAGCAACCAGAAAAGCAAAAAGCCTAAGTTAACTATAAGAAAAACCGGGAAAAGTAAACCAAGATTAGCCAATGCGGCGAACTTTTCTGGCTGAAAGAAGTCAGAAAAGCCCACCAGCAACATGATGATGATAGTTGCCACATTAGCACCAGCTATCATCTTATATGTAAATTCCTTAAATCCTTTAAACATGCTTTTTACTTATTACTCTGATCAAAGAGCATCTGCTTTTCACTAGGAGTCAAGCTATCATAACCGCTCTTTCTTATTTTATCTAAGATTCGATCTATCTCTTCCTGTGACACAACCTTTTCGTTGGTCTTACATTCAGCATCCTGCTCATAAGTCTGATTATAAGATTCATTCTTGGTATAAGTAAAATGCGTTCTACCTGCCCGACGCTTTCCACCGAACATACCTTTCAACTTATCAAAAGCGTCTGCAGAATTTGAATGATAGTAACCATTACCAATCTGCTTACGCCAATAACGGATCAGGAAGAATCCAAAGACCATACCTCCCAAATGGGCAATATGCGCCACACCGTCATCAGAGAGAGAGAATGTTGAAACCAATTCTATGACAGCATAGCCTATCACGAAGAATTTAGCTTTAATAGGAAATGGCAACGGGAAAATGAAGAGACGCTCGTTTGGATAAATCATACCAAAGGCAAGCAATATAGCATAAATAGCTCCTGAAGCACCCACGGTAGTCCATAGGTTCAGATATTGCTCCATTGTTATTCTGGCTCCATTAACACTAACATAATCATAAGCTGCCATATCCTTTGCCACATAGGTAATATACTGTGCAGCTTCCTGGAACAAACCTGCTCCCACTCCACACGCTATGTAATAAAAAAGGAATTTCTTTGGTCCCCAAACTCTTTCAACCACACAGCCAAACATCCATAAGGCAAACATATTAAAGAGAATATGCTGGAAACCACCATGCATAAACATGTAGGTAACTAACTGATAAATATGGAAATCGGATGCCAGGAAGAAATGAAGCCCAAACATATCTGTCAGGCCAGAACCGCCACCCATACTCTTGTCCATCAGCATGCATGCCAGGAATGCTACTACATTCACTATCAGCAAATTCTTTGTTACAATTGGAATATTGCGCATAACTTTATTTCTATAAACAGTTTAATAATCTGACTAATATTTGTATTTTGGCGACAAAATTACGAAAAATATCCGTGAAAACACCAAAAAATAGACTTATTACACTTAAATTTCAATAATTTCATTACTTTTCTGCTTTTTTTATTTGAACTTTCACAAGAAAAAGCTATATTTGTAAACGAATTCAACTAAGAAACAACAATATTATTCATTTAATAAAGAAAAATTATGAACAAGACAGAATTGATTGACAAGATTGCAGCAGGTGCTGAGATTACAAAGGCACAGGCTAAGGCCGCTCTTGAAGCTACAACAAACGCATTGAAGGAAGCCCTCATTGCAGGTGACAAGATCCAGTTGGTAGGTTTCGGTACATTCAGCATTAACGAGCGTCCTGCTCGTGAGGGTATCAATCCTGCTACTAAGGAGAAGATCCAGATTGCAGCTAAAAAGGTTGCTAAGTTCAAGGCTGGTGCTGAGCTTGCAGATGCAATCAACAAATAATTGTAAAGATTATTTTAATTACAAATATAGGGCAGTCCTTTATGGCTGCCCTATATTTTTTTATTCTATTCAAGTTTATTCAAATTTAAATCTTCATGTTTGATCCTTTATTTTGGCTGCTTTCCGATATATGCCAAGATACCACCATCTACATAGAGAATGTGACCATTCACTGCATTAGAAGCATCTGAAGCCAAGAAAACTGCAGGACCTGCCAACTCTTCTGGTTCCAACCAGCGACCAGCAGGAGTCTTTGCACAGATAAAGCTATCGAATGGATGACGGCTACCATCTGCCTGACACTCACGGAGAGGTGCTGTCTGAGGAGTTGCGATGTAACCAGGGCCCAAGCCATTGCACTGGATGTTGTACTCACCATACTCTGAGCAGATGTTACGTGTCAACATCTTCAAGCCACCCTTGGCAGCTGCGTATGCAGAAACAGTCTCACGGCCCAGCTCGCTCATCATAGAACAGATGTTGATAATCTTACCATGACCCTTCTTGATCATACCAGGGATAACTGCCTTAGATACGATGAAAGGTGCAGTGAGGTCAATGTCAATAACCTGCTTGAAGTCATCTACAGACATCTCTGTCATAGGAATACGCTTGATAATACCTGCGTTGTTTACCAAAATATCAATAACACCAAGTTCCTTCTCGATGTCAGCTACCATGTTTTTCACCTGTTCCTCATCAGTTACATCACAGATATAACCCTTTGCCTCAATACCCTTTGCTTTGTAATCTGCAAGAGCCTGATCCATGTGGTGCTGGCTGCGGCAATTGAAAGCAATCTTAGCACCAGCCTTGGCATAAGCCTCAGCCATAGCGAAACCGATACCGTATGCGGCACCTGTTACGAGGGCAACCTTACCCTCCAATGAGAATAGTTTGTTAAAGTCCATACTTTTATTTTTTATAAATTGTTTGATTTGTTACGAGGGCAAAGATACAAAATAATTTTGAATATCACCCTAAATCAATACGAAAGATGCACCCTTTTTACTTATTTTCTCATTTTATTGCCTACTTTTCATCAAAATTGACCTATAATAGATGCAAAGAGCTTGTTGTATCCGAACTTTATTATAAACAAAATAACCCTCCAAATCCGCAAAGACTTGAAGGGTTATTTATGACCTGTTGTCCCAGGCGGATTCGAACCACCACTGACAGAACCAAAAACTGTAGTGCTACCATTACACCATAGGACAAGCAAATCGGCTACAAAGGTAGTGGATTTTTTCTCCACTACCAAATATTTTCAATACTTTTAACGATTACTTAACAGTAATCAAGAAGTAGTTCTTCTTACCTTTCTGAACCAAAAGATACTTACCGTCAATCAGGTCATCAGCAGTTACAACCTGATCGAAAGCAGCGAGTTTCTCCTTGTTGAGTGAAACGCCACCACCCTTAACGAGCTTACGCATCTCGCTCTTACTTGGGAAGATCTGCATACCTTCCTGGTTGAAGAGGTCAACAGCTGTACCACCGAGCAAGTTCTTGTCGAGGTCGTAGTGAGGTACATTGGCAAATACATCGTTCAATGTAGCCTCATCGAGCTGTGCCAGATTCTCCTTGGTTGCCTTACCGAAGAGGATGTTGCTGGCTGCGATAGCCATATCCAAATCCTCCTGAGAGTGAACCATTATGGTAACCTCCTCAGCCAGACGCTTCTGGAGTACACGGCGACCAGGATCCTGCTTGTGCTCCTCTACGAGAGCATCGATAGTCTCCTTGTCAAGGTCAGTGAAGATTTTGATGTACTTCTCGGCATCATCATCGCTTACGTTCAACCAGAACTGGTAGAAAGCGTAAGGAGTAGTGCGATTACGGTCCAACCAGATGTTACCACTCTCTGTCTTACCGAACTTCTTACCGTCTGCCTTGGTAATCAATGGGCAAGTGAGGCAGAAGCACTCTGCGTCGTTACCCAATGTACGGTGAATCAGCTCAGTACCGGTAGTCATGTTACCCCACTGGTCGTTACCACCCAACTGGAGACGAACACCATACTTCTCATACTGATAGAGGAAGTCGTAGCCCTGGAGCAACTGATAGGTGAACTCAGTGAAAGACAAGCCGTCGCGAGCCTCACCGTTCAAGCGCTTCTGCACGCTATCCTTCGCCATCATGTAGTTTACAGTGATATGCTTACCAACCACACGAGCGAAATCGAGGAAGGTGAAGTCCTTCATCCAGTCGTAGTTGTTCACCAACTCCGCCTTGTTAGGCTCATTGCCATCGAAGTCGAGGAACTTAGATACCTGCTTCTTGATAGCTTCCTGGTTATGATAGAGAGTCTCTGAATCGAGAAGATTGCGCTCCTGGCTCTTGCCAGAAGGGTCGCCAATCATACCCGTGGCACCGCCGACGAGGAGATAAGGCTTATGGCCACAACGCTGCAAGTGGCGCAACATCATGATACCACAAAGGTGACCGATGTGCAGAGAGTCTGCAGTAGGGTCGGTTCCGAGATAGGCAGACACCATGTGGGTGTTGAGATATTCCTCAGTACCTGGCATTATCTGCGCCAGCATACCACGCCATTTCAATTCTTCAACAAAATTTTTTGCCATAGAATATGATTTTTTATTATATTATATAATATGTATAAGGGGCCCAACAATACAGTCGGAAACTTACGGTACGGGATCATAACCCGAACCACCCCAAGGATTGCATCTTAAGATGCGCCAAACAGCCAAAGCCAGTCCCTTAAAGGGACCATGCTTCAGGATGGCTTGTCTCGCATACTCTGAGCAAGTGGGCTGAAAGCGACAGGAAGGTGGCGTATAAGGAGTAATACACTTCTGATAAAACAATATCGGCAGTATAAGAATCCATACCAACACCTTTCTCATGCCATGTGCTATCATAAAGAGAATCTTCATCATAAACTGCTCTCTTTCATGACTGTTTCTGATTGCATCTCCTTGATATTATCAACCAATCTATCCAAAAGTTTAGTCATTTTGGTTGAAACCAGCTTTGAAGGCTGCAATTGTTCTGTTTGCCAAACAAAAGCCACAAGCAATTGTTTTCCAACATAATTCTGCATACAAGTCTCCAGCTCCTGTTTTTGATGACGAAAAGCTTCACGTATCTGTCGCTTTACCCGATTGCGTTTTACTGCGTGCTTAAAATAACGCTTTGATACACTGATAAGAACTTGAACAGAAGGAGCTTGCTCATCTTTCTTGTCAACAAGAAGAAACACCATTCTCATAGGCCATGCCGTCATTGCTTTAGCACCACCTCCAAAGAGCTGTTCTATAAGTGTCAGTTTACATAGATGCTCTTTCTTTCCGAATGTTTTATTTCTGTCTGTTGACATATCTATTCTATTAAATATTTCTTATTTATTATGACGTTTCAGATAATCTGCCAAGGCACCTGTCATAGATGGAAAAGCTTTATTAGGAGCCTCCAGATCAAGGCGTAAGCCCTCATCTTCAACCGTTTTTGCTGTAGCAGGACCAAAAGCGCCAACAGCGATATTCCCTTGTTCAAAATTAGGGAAATTCTTCTTCAGAGCCTTTACACCTGTTGGGCTAAAGAAAAGCATCATATCATAATCGAAGTTCTTGATTTCCTCTTCTGAGAAATCATTGCTTACAGTACGATACATCACACATTCTGTATGATTGAGTTTTTTCTCATCAAGCAAGTTGGCAATATCATCATTATGAACACTGCTTAATGGTACCAGATATTTCTCGGTTTTATGGCGAGCCATCTGTCCCATCAACCCATCAATTTTACCTGTATCACCAAAGAACACCTTACGCTTGCGATACTGAACATACTTTTGGATGTAGAGAGCGATCGTCTCTATCACACAGAAATATTTCATATCTTCAGGAATTGTGATACGCATCTCCTTAGCTAATTTAAAGTAGTTGTCTACTGCATGACGAGATGTAAATACGACAGCAGTATAGTCAAGCAAATTTATTTTCTGCTGACGGAATTCTTTAGAAGAGAGCCCCTCTACCTTAAAAAATGGACGGAACACGCATTCTACTCCATATTGAGCCTGGATATCGAAGTAAGGAGACTTCTCACTTGCAGGTTTTGGCTGAGAAACTAAAATTTTCTTTATCATTTTGTCTTAAAAGTTTATTTTCAAATAATGACTGATTAACACAAGTCCACCCCAAAGAGCGAACAAGGGTATCACTTCAAGGGCACAAAAGTACAAAAATATTTGCAGAAACACGCCATTTCTTCTAAAAAAGATAATGTAAGCCTTCAAAAAAGCCAACAATTTAACTAATCCAAGGATAGTCAACGTGTATATCACTGCAATTTGCAATGGAAAATCGAAATACGACAAAAGCATCACCATTGGGAACAAGGCCACTCCTTGACATGATATAAGGAACAAGTATGCCTTGAGCCATTGTACATTTTTTTTCTTTTCAAAAAATACCCAACCAGAAATCACATAGAGGAACGCCTTCAACAAGAAATAGCCCCCCATACAACCAGCATATATACTGATCACCTGATATTGGTCTACGATAAACGTATCGCTGATAGATGCTTTCGAATAAATGAAATACCCGATTGCCAGCAAAAGACAGGTCTGCAACACGAAGAAGAACTGGTATCTTACTTCAGAACTGGTCTCCGTCACCTCTGTTGTACCGATGCGTGGAGTACGGAAGAAGGTTTTTGCCTGGCGTATAACAAAATGCTTAGATTTAGAGAATGCTATACAAGCCAAGAGAAAACAGACCAACAGCAATGAAGTAATAAAGTTATCACCAGCTACCGTATAGGGAACAGGATCACCTGCCACCCCCAAGCGTCCACCCTTTAATTCCGGATGAAACAGAGAATCTTTTGAAAAGAATGACTCACGATAATATTGTGGCAAACTTACATCCCTAAAACTCTTACCTGCCTTATGTCCTGGCAAGTGTAATGTATCCGGCATCTCGCTCCAATGAATCTCACTGGGCTTGATATGTGCCCTAATCATGGAGTCCTGCTGAGCTGGCGTTGCATTCTTAGGCAGCCAGCTCAACACCTCTTTGGGTGTGAGCTGGCTGCTATGTTGCCTGAGCACTTGCTGTTGCGATTCAGCCTCAAGTGCGGCACCTGTCTGTATCGAATCTGCCTGTTGCACCATTCCTTAAAGTCCGAAAACTTTCTTGATTTCGTCTACCTTATCTAATTTTTCCCATGTAAAGAGTTCTACCTTCACAGTTTTAGCCTCATGATATCGGCTGGTGAAGGTTTTCTCTACTATCTCATTCTTACGTCCCATGTGCCCATATGCCGCAGTTTCCTGGAACATTGGCTGGCGCAACTTCAACTGGCGCTCGATTGCTTTAGGACGAAGATCAAACATTTCTGCAATTTTCTTTGCAATCTCGCCGTCAGTCATATTCACATGGCTTCTGCCGTAAGTATTTACATAGATACTAACCGGTTCTGCCACACCGATAGCATAACTTACCTGAACCAACATTTCATCTGCAACGCCGGCAGCAACCATATTCTTTGCAATATAACGGGCAGCATAAGCTGCAGAACGGTCAACCTTACTGCTATCCTTACCTGAGAAGGCACCACCACCATGAGCACCCTTACCTCCATAAGTATCTACAATAATTTTACGACCGGTAAGACCTGTATCTCCATGAGGACCACCAATCACGAACTTACCTGTAGGGTTTACGAAGTACTTGATATCATCATTGAAGAGAGCCAACACCTTATCACTCAGATGAGTCTTTACTCTTGGAATCAGGATATTGATTACATCCTCACGAATCTTTGCCAGCATAGCATCATCATCGTCCTCACCATTTGCCTTCTTGATAAAATCATCATGCTGGGTAGAAACTACGATGGTATCGATGCGCTGTGGGATATTATCGTCTGAATATTCGATAGTTACCTGGCTCTTAGAGTCCGGACGGAGATAAGTCATCACCTTGCCCTCCTTGCGGATATCTGCAAGGACACGCATGATGAGCTGAGCCAAGTCGAGTGATACCGGCATATAATTCTCGGTTTCCGTTGTAGCATAACCGAACATCATACCCTGGTCGCCTGCACCCTGATTATCATCCTCCTCACGACTTACACCGCGGTTAATATCATCGCTCTGTTCATGGATAGCAGTAAGCACACCACAAGAGTCGCCGTCAAACTGATATTCGCTCTTGGTATAACCGATTTTCTTGATAGTCTTGCGGGCAATGGTCTGCAAATCAACATAAACGTTAGAGCGAACCTCACCCATGATTACTACCTGACCAGTAGTACAAAAGGTTTCGATGGCGCAATGAGCGTGGTCATCGTAAGCCAAAAACTGGTCAAGCAATGCATCTGAAATCTGATCAGCCACTTTATCTGGATGTCCTTCAGAAACTGATTCTGATGAAAACAAATATGCCATATTTTCTTACTTTATTTCTATTAATTATTGATATTCATTATTTTGCGGCTGCAAAGTTACTCATATTTTTTCAGATTTTGTCATATTCCCATATAAAAAACGTCAATTCCTTGTGCTTTATCTGTTATTCGGGCATCTTTTGTCTGTTTTATCAGAATCAAACACTTGGTTTTCTCCACTATATTTGATATTTCGAGGATGATGTTCCAAGATAGCTCTGCGCAAATCTGAAGTTTCAAGATGAGTATAAATCTCTGTGGTTCCAATATCTTCATGCCCCAACAAGGCCTGAATTACCCTCAGATCGGCTCCACCTTTCAACAAGGCTGTAGCAAAACTATGGCGTAAAGTATGAGGAGAAATGGTTTTCTTGATTCCTGCATCATAAGCCGCATTTTTTATCATGATAAGTATCATATTGCGTGTGAGATGAGCACCTCTACGATTCAAGAAGACATAGTCATCCTCACCTGGCTTGATTGGCATCAGATTCCGGTCTATATACCAAAGATTGATTTCTTTCAGAGCCTTACCAGAAATAGGAACGATGCGTTCCTTTTTACCTTTACCTATGACCCTAATAAACTTTTCTTCTTCAAACACATCGCTTTTCTTTAGATTCACAAGTTCCGAAACGCGAAGGCCACAGGAGAACAGGGTTTCTATAATCGCCTTATTACGCTGTCCCTCCCATTTTTCCAAATCGATAGCCGCTTCAAGCATGTCAACCTCTTCTACAGATAAATACTCCGGCAAATGCTTTCCTATTTGGGGAGAAACCAGTAATTCGGTCGGATCGTCTTTTATATAATCATCAAGCACCAGATACCGGTAGAAAGAACGGATTCCGCTCAAAATCCGAGCTTGTGAACGAGCAGAAACACCACGATCATGCAAACTTGCAGAAAAATTCTCCAAGTCTTCCAATTTCATTTCCGTCAACACCAAATTATTCTTATCAGCATACTCCAAGAGAAAATTCAAGTCATGGTAATAGGCATCCAACGTATTTTTGGAGAAATTACGCCCCAACTTGAGGTATCTCATATAGTTCTTTATAATTTCATTCCTCATTTTTTGTCAGTTTCCTTAATTTATTGTATCTTTGCATCGTCTTTGCATAAGACAGGAGAGTACAAAAGATCTCTGCCGCAAAGATACGAAAAAAATATGGATTACGATTAAAAATCAAGTAAATATGAAGATACAAATTATTAATGGTCCAAACTTGAACCTTCTTGGTGTAAGAGAACCAGGCATTTATGGTAGCAATTCTTTCGAGAGTTATCTGCCTAAGCTGAAAGCGAAATTCCCAGATATTGAGATAGAGTACTTTCAGAGCAACATTGAAGGCGAGTTAATCAACAAGCTGCAGGAAGTTGGTTTTTCCCATGATGGTGTAGTACTCAATGCTGGCGCCTATACTCATACCAGCATCGCCTTGCAGGATTGTATTCGCAGTTTGAAATGCCCTTGCGTTGAAGTACACATCTCTAATGTGCATAAACGTGAAGAGTTCCGCCATCATTCATATATTTCCTGTGCTTGCCTGGGCGTAATCTGCGGTTTCGGTCTGGCTTCTTACGAACTTGCCATTTCAGGAATCTTAGCACAGAAAGAAACAGAAGAGTAAGATTTCCGTTACTCTAAATCCATCAGATTATGACAGAGACAGAACTCATAGACAAATATATCTGCCAGCATATAGAGCCTGAAGGCGATTATCTGTATCGTCTTTACCGCGCCACCAATATACATACTATCCATGGACGTATGGCTAGCGGCCATATTCAGGGCAGACTTCTCAAGATGCTTGTAGAGATGATTCGCCCGAAGAACATTCTGGAAGTAGGTACATTTAGTGGCTATAGTGCTATCTGCCTGGCCCAGGGATTGCAGGAAGGTGGAAAACTCTACACTTTCGAGATCAATGATGAGATGGAAGATTTTACCCGTCCCTGGATAGAAGGTTCGAATGTTGCCGATAAGATTGACTTCCGCATCGGTGATGCCAACATAGAAGCGCCCCAACTAGGCGTAAAATTCGATATGGCTTTTGTTGATGGCGATAAGCGTACCTATATAGAAACGTATGAAATGGTTATGAGCATCCTGAACCCTGGAGGATACATCCTTGCAGACAATACTCTTTGGGATGGTCACGTCATCGATCCTGCCTACGACCGAGACCACCAGACTCAAGGCATTCGGGCTTTCAATGATTTAATAGCAAAAGATCCTAGGGTAGAGGTTGTAATCTTACCACTACGCGATGGTCTTACACTCATCAGGAAAAAATAAAAAATCAATTAGAACAAGAAATGGCATGAATCCCCCATGAAAGATTCATGCCATTTCTTTTAGTATATGCACCCAAGTATAAGAAATTCTGTAGGTTTAACTCAACAGCCTTTTACTCAGCGCTCTTACAGGATACCATACAGCAAGCCAACCTACAGCAATTACAGTAACGAAGATAATAGCAACATCTGAATAATGAACACTTACCGGATAAGCATCAACAATAAAGGAGCCTTCAGAATCTCCCAGACGTACAAATCCATATTGCTGCTGCAAAAAGCAGAGGAGCAAGCCCAATCCAATACCGATAACAGCACCTATCACAGCTATCATTCTACCTTCAAAAAGAAATACTCTGGTAATCTGCTTATCGTTAGCTCCAAGATTACGAAGAGTCACTACATCATTTTTCTTATCAATAATAAGCATAGAAAGCGACCCGATGATATTGAAACATGCAACAACTAAGATAAAGGTCAGGAAGATATAAGCAATCATCTTCTCTATCGACATAATTTTAAAGGTATCTTCCTGTTGTTCAAATCTGTCAAGCACTTTATATTTATTACCAGCTATCTGCTGCATCTCAGCCTTTACAGCATCCAGATTGCTACCCGGTTTCAAGCGTAATTCCAAATCAGAGAGCATACCTTGCTGACCAAAGAGATTACGGGCAAATGAAATAGAAGTGATGATGTAGTTTTTATCATACTTAGCCTGTTTGACGGCAAAAAGTACGCCAGGAGAGTTGAGCGAGTCAACAACAAAGCCATCACCAGGGTTAGTCATATCCAGCTGTCCTTCCTTTTTAGGAGCATAGATTTTCAGGAAACCATCCCATTGTGCTCCTATGCCTAAATTCTGGGCAAGACGGATACCTACGATTCCATATTCCAGATTGGCAGCATGCAAGGAGAAAGAGCCATCACCATATAAAATATCTGTAATATGAGAAAGTTCTGCAAAATTATCATCTACACCCTTGATTTTCACCATAGCCTGATGATCATTATAGATTGCAAGAGCTTGATCTTCTACGGTTTCTGTTGCAACATCTACCTGCGGCAAAAGACGAATCTTAGTAAGAATAGGATCATCTGCAGGTGCAGTCTTTCCCTCAACAGGCACAACCTTGAGTTGTGGGTCAAAACTCGTAAAGAGTGAAGCTACCAGGTCATGGAAGCCGTTAAAAACACTCAGAACGATGACCAGAGCCATCGTAGCTACCGCCACACCTATTACAGAAATAGAACTGATGACGTTGATGACGTGCGTACTCTTCTTTGAGAAAAGATACCTGCGAGCTATAAAGAATGGGAAATTCATAATTCTATCTTACCTTATTTATATAACAGTATAGGGAGTCAAGAATTGCCGTCTTAACTCCCTTGTCTTTTTACTTCCTTACTCTTTTACTTTTTCAAGAGTTCATCAATGTGCTCCAAATAATCGAGACTATCATCAAGGAAGAAACGGAGTTCTGGAATAATACGTAACTGGTTTCTCACTTTTTTACCCAAGTCGAAACGGATCGTCTTCTCATTTGCATTGATGTTCTTCAAAATCTCCTCTCCTTTTTCAGAAGGGAACACACTCAAGTAAGCAGTACAGATACTGAGATCTGGACTTACTCTAACCTTAGTAACACTTACCATCACACCATGCATCATGCGGGTTTGTGACTGGAAGATAAGACTCAACTCCTTCTGGAGAAGTCTTGATATACGGTTTTGTCTTGTTTCTTGCATAACTATTAACTATAAATTATTAACTATAAACTATTCAAGATCTACATGTGTAACCTCCACCTGTTCATGAAGGAAAATCTGTGCAGATTCCTTGAATTTATCCTCACTCTCTGTTGTGAGATATCGGCAAGAGCCTGTTTTGGTTATCATCTGTTCCATCTGCGGATGGCGGTTCAGATAATCTTTCAGACTGTTTGCTACATATTGTCCTTGCGGAACCACTCTTACGCCATCAGGAAGATTCTTCACAATGCTGCTCATAAGAAGCGGATAATGCGTGCAACCCAAAATAATGGTATCAATATCAGCGTCCTTCAGCATCAGCTGGTCGATGCGTTTCTTTACGAAATAATCAGCTCCCGGACTATCTGCTTCATTGGCTTCCACGATGGCAGCCCAAAGCGGACAAGCCACGCCACTCACCTGAATCTCTGGCCAAAGTTTCGAAATTTCCATATTATAACTTTGGCTTTTAATAGTACCTTCTGTAGCCAAAAGTCCCACGTGATTACTCTTGGTAATAGTACCAATTACTTCGGCAGTAGGGCGGATAATACCCAGAACTCTTCTGCTGGAATCCAACTCAGGAATATCGCGCTGCTGCAAAGAACGTAGTGCCTTAGCCGAAGCAGTATTACATCCCAGGATAACGAGATGACACCCCATAGAGAAAAGTTTAAGCACAGCCTGGCGTGTGAACTTATAAACCACCTCAAACGAACGCGAGCCATAAGGAGCACGAGCGTTATCACCCAAGTACATATAATCATACTGAGGCATCGTCTGGCGCAACCCATGCAGGATGGTCAGTCCGCCATAACCAGAATCAAAGACACCGATTGGTCCGGGATTAGAAGGCAACATCATTTCAAAGTCTCCTCCAGCAAAGCTGTAATATCCTCCCCCATCTCTTCGTTGAGATAAGGAGCTGCATTATTGTCTGTATTGATGATAAAGGCAAACCCCTTCTGCTTGCCAATCTTTTTAGCTTCCTCGTTTATTTTTGCTTTGAGCGGAGCATAAGCATCATTCTCTGCTTGCTGCAACAGGCGGGTAGCCTCAGCCTTGAAGGCAATATTTTTCTCCATCAATTCACGCAATTCAGCCTGACGTTTCTCCAGAATTGTCTTGGCATAAGTGCGCTGTCCATCAAGAAATTCCTCATACTTAGCATTAAACTCAGTTTCTACACGTTTCGTTTCTGCATCGTATTTCTCACGGAGTTCATCCATATTATGCTTGGCTATAGCGTAACCAGGCATAGTATGAAAAACCTTATCAAAACTAAAGTAGCCAAAATGCAAGGGAGCAGATACAGCAATCTGTTGTTGCTGAACCTTTGCTGCAGGCGTTGTATGCTGGGCTGAAACAGTTAAAGAGATGAGAGCAAAAGCCAGAAATAAGAGATTCTTTTTCATGATGAGTGATACCGTTTATGATGAATACCTTATAAATACTTCGTTATTAAAAATGAGAAATAAGGGCAAGCACTTCTGCCTGCCCTCAATCTATATTCTTTTTATTTGCCTTGATTACTTAATCTTAGCCTGTACTTCCTTAGTAACGTCTACTACGTTAGTACCTGTATATACAGCTGCACCATCCTCGAAGATGAAGGTGTAGTTACCAGCCTTGCCTACAGCCGCGATAGCTGTACGTACCTTTGCTACGATAGGCTGCATGAGTTCGCTGCTCTTCTTCTGCAACTCCTGCTGACCATCCTGGTAAGCCTGCTGAATTTTCTGCTGGAGAGTCTGCAACTCAGTTTCCTTCTGCTGCTTTGCTGTAGCATTCATTGTGCTGGAACCCTTCTGATACTCGTCAGCCTTACGCTGCAACTCATCCTGCATAGACTTCAAGTCATTCTCTTTCTGCTTCTGGAGAGCTTCCATCTCGCCATTAGCCTTAGCTACATCTGGCAAAGACTGCATAATCTGCTGAGTATTTACTTTACCAAACTTCTGAGCCATCATAGTCATTGGTGCACAGAGCATCAACATTAAAATAAGCTTTTTCATTGTTCTATTCTTTTTAATTATTAATTTCTAAATGAAGTTTTCATGCCGCCAACCATTGGCACATGTACTTACCGGCTGCAAATATACAATTATTATTTGGAATAACCTAATTTTTGGAGCACTTCGTTGCTAATATCTATCTTAGGAGAGCCAAAGATGATGCCGCTGTTGCTAGCTCTATCGAGAACAAGCGAATATCCGCGCAGGTCTGAAATCTCTTTTACGGCTGTATAAATCTCTTCCTGAATAGGTCCCATCAATGCCTCACGCATCTTATAAAGGTCGCCTTCTGCACCAAAATATTTTTTCTTCAAATCGCTAGCCTCCTTCTCTTTCTGCATGATGGCATCCTGCTTAGCCTTCTTCTGCTCCTGAGAAAGGAACACTACCTCGTTCTGATAGTTCTTATACATGGTGCTTGCCTCTGTGTTAAGAGCTTCTACCTCAGCCTGCCATTTGCGGCTTACCTGATTCAACTGCTCGTTGGCACGCTCATAAGCGGGTACATTCTTCAAGATGTACTCCATATCTATCAATGCATATTTCTGTGCATGTGCTGAGATGGCTGCTACAGCCATCATCAGCATCAATACTATTTTCTTCATAAAACCCATTTTTAGAATTCCTGACCTAAGATGAAGTGGAACTGGCTTCCACCCTTCTTATATGAACTACCATTCCATACCTTGTCGAAACCGTAAGCCCAGTCGATACCCATGAGACCAACCATAGGCAAGAAGATACGTACACCGACACCGGCACTACGTTTCATGCTGAATGGGTTGAACTTCTTGGTTTCATACCAGGCGTTACCAGCCTCTACGAAGGTCAAACCATAAATGGTTGTGTTACCTAAGAGGAATGGATAGCGAAGCTCCAATGAGAAGCGGTCGTATGCATAAGCATAGTAACCGGTTGTAGGGCTGTAAGATACAGAACCATTCTCATAACCGCGGAGTCCGATTGTTTCCTCACCATAATATGATGAGTATCCACTCATACCGTCACCACCCACATAGTAGGTCTCGAACGGACTCTTCTTATACTTGTTATAAGAACCGAGCAAGCCGAGTTCTACACGGGTCATCAATACGAAGCACTTCTGACCCTCTGTGAGTGCAGTATAAGTCTTTGCCTTGAACTTCCACTTATGGTATTCAATCCATCTGTACTTCTCCTGCTGCTCAGCAGAATAGGTTGGCGACTTAGAATCGTTGGCAAGATTCTTGTAGTCCTTGTTGTCGAACGCACTCCATGGTGGAGTAAGGTTGACACTTGCCTCAACCTCAGAACCACGACGTGGGAAGAGTTGGTTATCGGTTGATGTTCGATTCAATGCGATGGTCAAGTTCAAGTTGTTCGCATTACCGTTGGTCATCAACATATAGCTCCAGTTCTTCATCATGTAGCGCTGGTAAGCCAACTGTACAGACAAGGTGAAGTAATCATCCGGCCAACGGAGGCGCTTACCCCAACCGAGGCTTACACCCACCATCTGGATATACTTGTCTGGATCGTAATAATTCTCGTAGTTGTTATAGTAACTAGAACCATAACCATACATATAACTGTAATAGTTGTTCATGTAAGCACTATTGTAATAGTTGCTTGACACGTCGGTACTCTTACTGTAGTATGCACCTACGCTGAACTGGATAGGGCGCTTGCCGCCAAACCAGTTGGTAGAGTAGCTTACGTTATAGCTCTGGTAGTAGGTACCATTGGTCTGTGCACCTATACTCAGCACCTCACCATCACCGATAGGCATGATACCACGATGCTCCTTGTTTTTGTTGAAGAGGTTTGCCATAGAGAAGTTGTTGAGCTTCAAGCCCACACGTCCGATGACACCCGTCTGACCCCAACCGAGCGAGAACTCAATCTGGTCGTTACTCTTCTGCTCCAGGTTCCAGTTTACATCAACCGTACCATCTTCAGGATTAGGCTTTACATCCGGGCTAACCTTCTCTGGATCAAAGTGTCCCATAGAAGCAAGTTCACGAGCCGAACGCATCAGAGCATCCTTAGAGAAAAGGTCACCTGGCTTGGTACGAAGTTCACGACGCACTACGTTTTCGTAAAGACGGGTATTACCATTGATACGTACATGGCTCAGATAAGCCTGAGGTCCCTCTGTTACGCGCATCTCCAAATCGATAGAGTCGCCATCAATATTGATTTCAGTCGGTTCGATACGAGAGAACACATAACCATTATTATAGTAGAGGTTAGAAACAGCGTCATCATCTTCATTCAGGCGCTTACCCAATATCTTCTGGTTATATACATCGCCCTTCTTCATGCCGAGCAATGCTTCGAGATAAGCTGAAGAGTAAACGGTATTACCTGCCCAAGAGATGTTGCGGATATAGTATTTCTTACCTTCATCTACCTTGATGTAGATATTAACGTGCTTCTCATCGAAGTTGCTCACGCTATCTTCCAGAATCTGAGCATCACGGAAACCATACTCATTATATTTGTCGATGAGTTTCTGCTTATCTTCCTTCCATCTCTCAGGGGTAAACTTCTTCGACTTGAAGAAAGAGGCGAACTTACCAGCCTCATGCGTCTTGGCAAAAGCACCCTTCGAGAAGAGTCCACCCTTAATCTTGCGGTCAGAAAGCTGTTCGTTTCCATCGATTGTTATCTGATGTACCTTGATTTTTTCTTTCTTGTCAACAACAACATCCAGGATTACCTGTCCCTTGTTAGCAATATCATCGCGCTGGTTAATCTGGATATCAGCGTTCTTGAAGCCCTTATCATCGAAATACTTCTTGGCAAGAATCTTGGCACGGTCGAGCATATTCGGAGTTACCTGAGTGCCCTTTACCATACCCAACTTCTGCTCCATATCTTCACGCTCGCTCTTCTTCAAACCAACATAGTTGATATTAGAGATACGTGGACGAACCGCAAGATAGATATGGAGATAAAGCTTCTCACCTACGATAGAGTCGGCAGCGATAGCCACCTTCGAGAAGAGTCCATGTTTCCAGTAGCGCTTTACGGCATTGGTAATCTCGTCGCCAGGCACAGTAATCTCATCGCCCACACTGAGGCCTGAGATACCTGTGAGAACATAGTCTTCGTAGCCCTCAACACCCGAAACATTGATACCACCAATCTTAAGGGTACGAGGTGTACCAGCATACGAGATGTCTGGGTTTACGATTTTATCTTGTGCCTGAATCTGCATGCATGCCATTACGCCGAACAGCAGGATGAAAATCTTTTTAAATCTATTCATTTATACCTTATTATATATAATATGATTTTTCTATGCTTGTATGAGGTTGCCTATTTCTCCTCCTCTTCCACCTGTGCCTCGGTTTTTCCAAATCGACGTTGGCGGTTCTGATAACTTGCTATTGCCTTGTGCAGATCTTCTTCATTGAAGTCTGGCCAGAAGGTATCACAGAAATACAACTCTGAATAAGCTATCTGCCAAAGAAGATAGTTGCTGATACGGAGTTCACCTCCTGTACGTATCAGAAGTTCAGGATCTGGCATGAAACTGGTCTCAAGATGCTTCTCGAAGTTCTCCTCTGTCAGTTTATCCTCTATCTGCTCATAGGTTGAACCAGACTCGAGCGCTTCTTTTACCATTTTCTTTGTAGCATTCAGGATTTCCCAACGTGAAGAATAGCTCAATGCCACTACCATAGTCATCGAATCGTTCTTCGCAGTATGGTCCATGGTCTCCTGAAGCTTGTCCTGCACCTGTTGTGGCAGGCGTTTCAAATCACCTATCACACGGAAGCGGACATTATTCTTCATGAAGATTTCATCTTCGAGCGAAGTCAGTACCAGTCCCATCAAGGCAGCAACCTCATCGGCCGGACGGTTCCAATTCTCTGTAGAGAAAGTATAGAGGGTGAGATATTTTACCCCCAATCTGGTACACTCCGATGTAATTCGGCGCACGGTATCTACTCCAGCCTGATGGCCGTAGCTACGCTCCTTGCCCCGTTCTGTTGCCCAGCGACCATTGCCATCCATAATGATAGCGATGTGCTCAGGAATCCTGTTCATATCTAAGTTGTCCATCATTCTTCTTTATTACAAGTTTTACATTTTGCACTGAAACTATAGGTCACCGAAACGGCTATGGTAGAATAGCAGTCGGAATTCTTGAAAATGCCACTGCTCTTTACCCGGTAAGGGTCTTTCACACCATCCAGTTCATCGCTGAGCGAGAAATGGAAAGTCCAAGCCAGTCCCAAGTTCAACCTTTCGTTTACTTTATATTTTGCGCCGATGCCTAAAGGCACGTTTGCTGTAAATACATTTTTTTCGTTACCTTTTACATAGGTTGCTCCCAGGCCACCCAGTATATAAGGAACCAGGCGCTGGGCTCCGCGATAGTCTCTACCAGTTCCGTAAGGCCAGAAGTTGTACTCAAACACCAGATTCATATCCACCAGCGTATGATTGAAACTATAGGGATTCTCCGCATAATCAGGATAGAAAGTATCCACATTTGCCGAAGAACCTTTTATTTTTCCAAAGCCCACGCTCAGTTTCAAGTCCTTGTAGGGATCGAAATTATATCTTCCCACCAGGAAACCGGCAGGTTGCATGTCGCCAAGCACATTTCCGTTAAAGTCGCCTTCATAGGTCATTACTCCCACACCGGCGCCTATCTCCATGCGATATTGCGGATCGTCCTGTGCACGAACCGCCATACAGCCCAGAGTTAAGAAGGCAAGCAGGATGATTAATCTTCCTTGCTCCAGCCATCTATATTGAAACGTCCTCTCCATACGTATCCGTTTCTGATAATCCAATAGTAATGTTGCTTGTCACGACAGAAAGCGAAACGACCTTCAGTAGCAAACTTAGCAGGCAGAACAACCATCTTATCCTGCTTCCAAGTCAATCCGGCATTCTGGCTCTTATACCATTTGCCGTTACTGCCTAAAGCAACGAAGCCTGTATCGGCAGCACAGGTAATTACCTGATCCAGCCAAGGCATCTTTCCACTTTTATTGTTTTCGATTTCCAGATAGTTCCACTGTCCGGCTTCAGCATTTACATCATAGTCAACCGTGCGCAACCATGTGGTGGCAACCGTATCATTCAAAGCCTTGTCACGAGTACCCATCAGCATCACGTTCTCCACATTTTTTGCAGAGAGCACGCCAGCCACATTCATTGAGATATTCTGTGTTGGCAAATAGTCTGCATCTTTATCAAGTTTCTCTGCCTCCCAGCTGACACCCTTATCTTTTGAAACAGAGATACCTGTAGCTGTATAAGCATAGAGATTCTTGCTGCTTGCACCAATGAGCTGCTTGACATCTGCATTTCCAGAAACCAATGTCCATGTTGCTGCATCGGCAGAAGCATAAACCTTGCCGCCATCTGAGATATAGAGTTTGCCTTCCAGCGCTACTGCACTCTGGTAAGCGTCACTACTTAAGCTTTCGTTCATCATAATAGGTGACCAGGCGCTGCCATCATTGATGGCTGACTTCAGCACCTTAGTACCCTCGGCAGTCTTGCCGAATACATAGATGGAATCACCACAAGCTACAGCCTTCAGATCAGAGAACGCAGTCAACTGACTGTTGTTCTGAGCCAGCTCATGCCACTTAAACTCATAAGGCAACTCCTTATGTACGTTTACGGTAACCTTATACTCGGCATAGGCAGAGTAGTCGCTGCTGTAAACTCTAATAAAGCGAGGCTTTGAGAAGTTAATGGAATCAGAGCTTGAATAGTATGCTGCGACAGAATCAGGCTTGTTGATATCCATCAGGAGAATAGGGCTGCTATTCTTGCTGCTGATAGTAGCCAATATGGCAGTATCCCTCACCCCACAAGGCAAGGAATCTACATTATAAATCAAGCGTTGTGCCTGATCTATGTAAAATTTATAGTCAGAGCCCGTCACATTAGCCTTGAGCAAGGTATCTTTACCTGCCTTCGTTTTGGTATATCTGTCAAGACTACCCAACGAGAAAGCCGTGATGGCTGTATCATGTGTATATTCTACTGTTGTTTCATCGCTGCTCAAGCAAGAAGAGAGCGAGAGCGTAGCTGTAATCAGCGCTATGAAAGCAAAAAACTTCCTTTTCATTCTATCCTATTTTATTTTTAGCTGCAAATTTACTGAGAATTCTTTAAAAACTCGACCTTTTCTCCTTATTATTATGCAAATTATTCATTTTAGACGCATTTTTTAAGTTTTTTAGTGATTTCGAGGCGTAAAAACGAAGAAATCCCGCTTCTTTTGCAAGAAACGGGATTCCATATTTAGTATAAATTCGAAGTATCGAATTAGAGCTGTGGACCAGCAGCAACGAGAGCCTTACCAGCCTCGTTGTTTGTATACTTAGCGAAGTTCTTGATGAAACGAGCAGCCAAATCCTTAGCCTTCTCCTCCCACTGAGAAGCCTCAGCGTATGTATCGCGTGGATCCAAGATCTCAGTAGCTACACCTGGCAACTCTGTTGGAACCTTGAAGTCGAACATAGGAATCTGCTTTGTAGGAGCCTTGTCGATGTCACCGTTCAGGATAGCGTCAATGATACCACGTGTATCGCGGATAGAGATACGCTTGCCAGTACCGTTCCAACCTGTGTTAACGAGATATGCCTTAGCGTTGTTCTTGTTCATCTTCTTAACCAACTCCTGAGCGTACTTTGTTGGGTGCAACTCCAAGAATGCCTGGCCGAAGCAAGCAGAGAATGTTGGAGTAGGCTCTGTGATACCGCGCTCTGTACCTGCCAACTTAGCTGTGAAGCCAGAGAGGAAATAGTACTGAGTCTGCTCTGGAGTCAGGATAGATACTGGAGGCAATACACCGAATGCATCAGCTGAGAGGAAGATAACCTGCTTAGCAGCTGGAGCAGAAGAACCTGGCTGGATGTTGTTGATGTGGAAGATTGGGTAAGAAACACGAGTGTTCTCTGTTACGCTCTTATCAGCGAAGTCAATCTTACCATCAGCAGCTACAGTTACGTTCTCCAAGAGAGCGTTGCGCTTGATAGCGTTGTAGATATCTGGCTCAGACTCCTTGTCAAGGTTGATAACCTTAGCGTAGCAACCACCTTCGAAGTTGAATACACCATTGTCATCCCATCCGTGCTCATCGTCACCGATCAACTTACGCTTAGGGTCTGTAGACAATGTAGTCTTACCTGTACCAGAAAGACCGAAGAAGATAGCTGTATTCTCACCGTTCATATCGCAGTTAGCAGAGCAGTGCATAGAAGCCATACCCTTCAATGGCAAGAAGTAGTTCATCATAGAGAACATACCCTTCTTCATCTCACCACCATACCATGTATTGATGATAACCTGCTCCTTAGATGTTACGTTGAAAGCAACGCAAGTCTCAGAGTTCAAACCGAGCTCCTTGTAGTTCTCAACCTTAGCCTTAGAAGCGTTGTAAACAACGAAGTCTGGCTCGAATGCCTCGAGCTCCTCAGCTGTAGGACGGATGAACATGTTTGTTACGAAGTGAGCCTGCCAAGCAACCTCAACGATGAAACGAACAGCCATACGAGTATCCTTGTTAGCACCGCAGAAACCATCTACAACATAGAGGTTCTTGTTGCAGAGCTCCTTAACAGCGAGGTCCTTCACTGTACCCCAAACCTCCTCAGACATTGGGTGGTTATCATTCTTATATTCATCAGTAGTCCACCATACAGTGTCCTTTGAGTTCTCATCCATTACGATGTACTTATCCTTAGGTGAACGACCTGTGTAGATACCAGTCATAACGTTAACTGCACCTAATTCTGTCTGCTGACCCTTCTCATAACCTTCGAGACCAGCCTTTGTCTCCTCCTCGAACAACTTCTCGTAAGAAGGATTGTGAGCGATTACTGTAGCACCAGTAATACCATACTTTGTCAAATCTAACTTTGCCATTTTACTTTAAATGTATTTAAGTTGTGAAATATTTGTTCGTTTCCTAAATCGCCGCAAAGTTACGAAAAATATGTTTTATGGCAAAGATTCTCATGCATAAAAAATGTATTTTAAATTCTTTTTAGGTTAAAGAAGTTAAAAATGGAAGATTTCATCTGATATTTGCCACGTTGACTTTGCAAAAAATCTCTGCTTGGAGAATTTGAAGCTGAGATTTACACCTCTTTTATATATAAGAGAATATTTGAAGGAAAAATAAGATAGAAACATGTTCTTTCATTCCCCAGAGAGAAAATAATTGCCCAAACATTTTGCCGTTTCCGAGATTTATTATATCTTTGCAGAAAAACTACAGCTATATGAAGATAAATAATCTGAGCGAGCACAATTGCATCATCAACCGCTATCTGGCTGAGATGCGTGACTGCGATTATCAAAAGAACCGACTGCTCTTCCGCAACAACATTATGAGAATCGGTGAGTATGAAGCCTTTGAAATATCAAAGACTCTTAATTACGAAAAGACTGAGGTGACAACACCGCTCGGTGTAGCCCAGGTCAATCTTCCTACCGAAAAGATTGTCATCGGTACGATCTTCCGTGCCGGACTTCCTTTCCACGAAGGTTTTCTCAATATTTTCGACCACTCTGGCAATGCCTTTGTGAGTGCTTATCGCGAGTATACCAACAAGGAGCATACTGAGGTGGGCGTACATATCGAATACCTCGCCACACCTGATCTTACAGATAAGGTGCTCATCATTGCCGACCCTATGCTTGCCACAGGTATCAGTATGGAGATGGGTATGAAGGCTTTCCTCACCAAGGGCAATCCTAAACATATCCACATTGCCTGTGTTCTCGCTGCACCTGAGGGCATTGAGCACGTCAAGAAGACCTTCCCTGAGGACAAGACTACCATCTGGTGTGCCTCTATTGATGAGGGGTTGAACGAGCATAAGTACATCGTGCCAGGCTTCGGCGACGCCGGCGACTTGTGCTATGGCAGCAAGCTCTAAGCCGCAGGCTTTATAAATTCGTACGCTTTATATAAAGTATAGCAACTCTACTCTGAAATACTCTTCACTCTTCACCTTTCGGCCCGAAACCCCTGTGTTTATCGGCATTCCGAGGGGTGAAGAGTTGTTTTTATCTCTTCACCTACTCTTCACCAACAGACATTAAAAAAACTGAACTTTCGCATGCGGTTCAAGTACGGGCTGAAGACCCAAAAGCTCCTAGCCCAGGGCGTGTGGGGCAAAACTTACGAAAGTTCAATTAAAAAGAGGTACAAGACCGCTTCAACAGAAGGTGAAGAGTGGTGAAGAGTGGGTGAAGAGTGCCCGAACACTCTTCACCCCTCGGAATGCCGATAAACACAGGGGGTTCGGAGCATTTGGTGAAGAGTGAAGAGTTTTTCGTCTATCGCATAAAAAAGAAAATCAGACGTCTAAAAGGATATCAGATAAACCCAGTTCCGAGAACTGTTAAAGACAAACAGCCGACTAGCGGATAAGGTGCTAGTCGGCTGTCCGGCTTCTGCCAGTTGGCTGTCCTACTCAAACAGCCAACTTATCTCCGAAAGATAAAACCTTTAATAATGGAACGAGCTGCCCCCCAGGAACTCTCGCAGAAGCGAAGTAGGCGGCAGATTATTATAAGGTATACCCTTGAAGTATTTCAGGAACTTAAGCAACCGGTAAGCCTCAGCATATTCCTCGCAATTCTCCGGAACCTGCTGCAGCAGCGGCTCTGCCTGCGTCTTGATTACAGCCAGCTCATAAAGCATCGCCGTATTGAGCATCGCATCGGCATTCTCCTGGAATGGGAATATCCACTTGTTCTCACCCGCCCTTACCGAAGGCCAGCGATGAATGGTTTCCTGGGCAGAGACACCCCGATACTTGTAATCGCGGATGATGCGGCGGAGCAAACGGTTGTCTGTCGTCGGGATATAATTGTGATTATCCAGAAGAATCGTGGTCAGCGCCGAAGCATATACTCTGAATATCTGCTCCTGTGGGATGTGGGCCGTCAGCTCTGGGTTCAATGCATGAATGCCCTCTACCACCAGCACATTGTTATCGTTCATCTTCAGCTTGTTGCCGCTCTTTTTACTCTTTCCGCTCTGGAAATCATACTTCGGCAATTCTACCTCTTCACCACGGAAGAGGGCATTGAACTGCTCGTTGATCAAATCGAGATCCAGGGCATAGATGCTCTCATAATCATATTCGCCCGAAGCATCCTTCGGCGTTTTCTCCCTATCTACGAAATAATCATCGAGCGAAATCTGGAGCGGTTTCAATCCGTTTACGGCAAGCTGTATGCTCAGGCGTTTGCACGAAGTGGTCTTGCCCGAAGAAGAAGGACCTGCCAGCAGCACCAGTTTCACGCCCTTGCGGCTGGCAATCTCCTCAGCAATCTTGGCAATCTTCTTCTCCTGCAGCGCCTCGCTGATATTGATGATGTCGGTAGAATGATTGGCATCTATCGCCTGGTTAAAATCGCCTACAGTCCTGATGCCCAGGATACTCTGCCAGCGATGATGCTCCTTGAATATCTCAAACATCTTGTCCTGTCGGGTCATTTCGCCCAGCACATCCGGGTTCTTGAGCGAAGGAATGCGCAGGAGCATGCCATCATAATATTTCTCCAGCCCGAAGAGATAGAGCTGCGAGGTATTGGTGAGCAGCGTGCCGTAGTAATAATCTACATAATCACCTATTTTATAATAGGTAGTATAGATAGAGCCCGATGTCTTGAGCAGTTTCACCTTCTCAACATCCCCTTTCTCCTGGAACAGCGCAACAGCCTCTTCGGTAGGCACGGTGAACCGGCGTATCGGCATCCTGGCATCGATAATCTCCTGCATGCGACGGCGGATAATGTTCACATCTTCATCAACAACAGGTCTGCCCAGGCGGATATCTACGTAGAAACCATTCGATACGGGAATGTCAATCACTACATCTGTAGCAGGATAAATGTCCTGTACCGCCTTGCAGAGAACAAAGAAGAGGGTACGGGTATATGCACGCGAACCGGATGAAGAAGTCATATCAAGAAATTCTACATCTTTAGAATTATAAACACGATAATGCATGCCTTCAACCTTGTTATTTACCCTTGCAGACACCGGTCCGTGGGTCATTTTGAGGTCAAATGCTGAAAAAATATCAAAAAGTGTGCTTCCGATTTCTACTTTCTGAGATTTTTTATTATTTTTGCAACGGATTTGAATTACTTGTTTCATTTGTATTAAAACTATGTTACAAAATTAAACTAATCTACCCGCTCTCGAAGCCCCCAAAGGTGCTTTTTGAGCATCGGCTTACTCTTTTTAGAAAAGAGACGCCTACAGAGTGTAAAGTTACGAAGAAATTCGGAAACTTGATGTATTTGACAACATTAATTAAGTTATTATATGTCGATTTGGATATTTTTTAAGCTTATTGGAGCACTCGCCCTACTGATGTTCGGTATGAAGTCCATGAGCGACAGTTTGCAGAAGATGGCAGGACCACAGCTCCGCCATGTGTTAGGAACCATGACCACCAATCGTTTGACGGGCATTCTCTCGGGTACGCTCATCACCGCAGCGGTGCAGTCTTCTACAGCCACGACGGTGATGACCGTATCATTCGTTAATGCTGGTCTCCTTACCCTAGCCCAGGCTATCTCCGTTATCATGGGCGCCAACATCGGAACCACACTCACCGCATGGATCATGAGTGCCGGTTTCTCGTTTAACATCACAGATTTTGTATGGCCGGCGTTCTTCATCGCCATCATCCTGATTTACAGCAAGAAACGCAAGATTATCGGCGACTTCATCTTCGGTATATCCTTTATGTTTCTCGGTTTGGGTACTTTACGCCAAACCGGTATCGACATGGATCTGGCTCATAATCAGCCGGTTCTTGAATTCTTTGCAAGTTTCGATCCTCACAGTTTCCAGACTACCATCACCTTTCTGATTATCGGTAGTATACTCACTATGTGCGTGCAGAGTTCGGCAGCCGTCATGGCGATTACGATGATCCTCTGCTCTACCGGCGTATTGCCTATCTATCAGGGTATTGCGCTTGTGATGGGTGAGAATATCGGAACAACCGTAACCTCCAACGTGGCAGCGCTCACCGCCAACACCCAAGCCCGGAGAGCGGCGATGGCGCACATGGTATTCAACATCTTCGGTGTGCTTTGGATACTCTGCATATTCCACCCGTTCATCCATCTGGTTTGCGGCTGGGTAGGTTTCGACGATGCCATGGAGAAGACTGATCCTCATTTCGTAGCCAATGCAACCAAGCTATCCTTTGTGCTTGCCGCCTTCCATACCACCTTCAACCTCGCCAATACCTTTATCCTGGTTTGGTTCATTCCACAGATAGAGAAGCTGGTATGCAAGATTATCCGTCCTAAGAAGAATACCGATGAGGACGACTTCCGCCTGCGCTTTATCCAGAGCGGTATCATGAAGACACCGGAAATCTCAGTATTGGAGGCTCAGAAGGAGATTCACTGTTTCGCCGAGCGCATCCAGCGTATGTTCGGCATGGTGAAGGAACTCCTGGGCGAGACCAACGAAGAAAAGTTTGTAAAACTCTATAGCCGCATCGAAAAATACGAAGGTATCTCTGACAACATGGAGATAGAGATTGCCAAGTATCTTGACCAGGTGAGCGATTCTCATCTTTCTGATGAGACCAAGGCAAAGATTCGTGCCATGCTCCGTGAGATTTCTGAAATCGAGAGTATCGGTGACAGCTGCTTCAACATCGCACGCACGCTGAACCGCCGTTTCAAGGGCAAGGAAGACTTCATCACTTCACAGTATGAGCACATGCACCAGATGATGGAACTTACCGACAATGCCCTTACCCAAATGAACATCACACTCGTAGGTCATAAGGGAGACAACGATGCCAACCTCTCTTTCAACATCGAGAACGAAATCAACAACTATCGCAATCAGTTGAAGAGCCAGAACATCAACGATGTGAACAACCATCTCTATACCTACGCCATCGGTACCATGTATATGGATATCATCCAGGAATGCGAGAAACTCGGCGACTATGTAGTAAACGTAGTAGAGGCCCGCATGGGTGTAAGACAGCATGAAGCATAACACCTCAATTTTTTTTTATATAATCGGGTAGGAGGTAAATGCCTCTTATGAGTAACATTTACCTCCTACCCGATTGGTGAAAGAACCGTACAGTTTATCCTTCAAGAACATTCCACTTGATGCCTCCATTCTGTCCTGCCACATAGTTGCAGGGAGGAATGCCGGGATGGGTCAGGTTGGAAAGATAAAGAGGCTCATCAGCCACAAACTGGTGGCAGGTAAACGTATCCCCGGCAGCCAGTTTGCTGTTCAGCGATTCCATCACCTTGAAATTGTCATTTCCCAGATACTTGATGGTAAGAATACGGCCGGGCTGCCAGGTCAGTCTAACCAGATCATTTACGACAAGAGCATCAGCAATCAGCTTGCTCTTGAAAAAGAATCGGCTGGAAGCAACAGCATCCTTACTCTCTACGAACGCATTCCAGCTGGGATATCCCACCATGCGGGAGAGCAATTCCAGATTGAACCTGCTCGGCTTGCAGGAACATGCCACATATCCCCACAGACGCTTCAGCGTGCTCACCGAAACCGTTTCCTGGGTATAACCCTCTATCTGTCGGGAAAGGAAATCAAAATCCCTTGGTGAAACGATCTTTCGTCCCACCAGCGTTTCGACCTCATTCTTGAGTCTATCAAAATCTTCTTGTTTATAATCTTCCATCATTATATATTCATCTATTTGCTTTTTACAGATTGCAAAGATAAGCAATATTTGCCGTTTTTCCCACAAAAAATGTACCTTTTATTGCAATAAACTGAAATTGAACCGTTTTGAACCAATCCACTTTCGTTCTTTTTATGTATTTTTGAAGCCAGAAAGTAAAGATTGATTTGGGAGATAAAATAAAATCTGAAAGCGTATTTATAGTCATTTGAATCATTTTCTATGAACCCGGGATATTAGAGCAGGACAGATATAACATCCCTGCGGTCTGAGATTCTATATGAATCTCAAACCATATCCTTTTAACAAAGAAATGGCATCCCCTCAAAACCAGGGAGTGCCATTTTTAATTTTATCGTTGTCATTTCTCAAACTCCACAATATAAGTAAAGTGCCCCCACGGTGAACGGCAATAAGCATCTTTGCTACCCTTAGGAACATAGAGAACAATCTTCCCAAAACTAGGAGTCTCAAAGATATCATCCATCGTCACCCTCCAGATTGCATTGCCCAACATAGGTGGTGTCTTGCTACGGAAATATATACCCTCCAGATTAGGACTGCCAGCAAAGATATGTTTCATCACATGCAACTTGGGATTATCAGGCATCACGACCCGCTTCAAGAAAGGGTGAGCAGCAAAGGCACTATCCTCCAACTCATCTATACGATAATCCATACCCTTATATTTCACGGTAGCAGGTATCTCGATGACAGAATCCCGGTCATTGGCAGCACTTACAGTAACCAAACCACCACCCCAAGACTTATACACCAGGTTGCCTACAGTAAACTGAGCAACCACATCGTATAGTATCTCTGGCTTTACCACCTTATTATATAAAACAATACCTGATGTGCCCAAAACTAAAAAAGCGAGAAGACAGTTTAAAGCTATTAGGCGACGATGAAGCGACTGAATATGCATCCTTAAAGCTAACACATTAGGATACCGATACTCTAAAGGAAGAAAACATCTCTTGACAGCCCAACGGCAAGACCATCCCAGCCGCATCTCCTTCAAGATGACTCCCAGGCTGTAGATATCATTGCGCACATCAGGCACACTCTCCTCCTGCTGCTCAGGCGAAACATACCCTTCGGTACCGGCAGGGCTCTTCAGAATGGTATAGCTATCGGCATCAGAGAGCCCGAAATCAATCAACTTGAGCGTACCTCCGTTACGGGCTATCATGATATTGGCAGGTTTCAGGTCGCGATGCACAATCTGCTGTTCGTGCACATACTCCATCACCAGCAAAAGCTGGCGGGCAATCTGCCGGCGCTCCAAACCGGAATGCTTCTGGGCAAGCCACTCATCAAGCGTCACGCCATCTATCCATTCCATCACGATACACCTGCCGTATCCCTCAACTTCTTCCAACCCCTCCACCTTCACAATACCGGGATGGTCAAGACGGGCAAGAATATCATATTCCTTCTGCTGAAGCTGCAGGAAGGTAGAATCATGACACACATCAGGCTTCAACGATTTCAATATCCACCACTGACCGTTGCGCTTGGCTTGGAGCAGGACATTGAAACCGCTGGAAGAAAGTTCGGATATTTCTGTGAATGTTTCCGAGACTTCAAACTCTGAGGACAATATAAAACCTGATACTTGCGTCATAAGTGCAAAGATAATACTTTTTGTGAAGAAACAGAAGAATTTAAAATAATTTTTGCATAACAATGTGGATAACTCATGAAAAAATAGTATCTTTGCAGCCAAAATTGCAATTTTATAAATAATTAATGAAGATTCTAGTAACGGGTGCGTCGGGCTTTATCGGCAGCTACATCGTGGAAGAGGCCTTAAGACAGGGCATGGAAACCTGGGCGGCAGTACGCCCTACCAGTTCCAGAAAGTATCTGCAAGACGAGCGCATCCATTTTATCAATCTCAATCTTTCTTCAGAGGAAGAGTTGGAGAAAGAACTCGCCCCGCACGAGTTCGACTATATAGTGCATGCAGCCGGCGCAACGAAGTGCCTGCATGCAGAGGACTTTTATAAGGTAAACACAGAGGGAACCAAGCATCTGGTGAACGTCCTTCTGCGCCTCCAGATGCCTATCAGGCGATTTGTCTTTGTCAGTTCGCTCAGCATCTTTGGAGCCATCCGCGAAGAGCAGCCTTATCAGGAAATCTCAGAACATGATACTCCTAAGCCAAATACTGCATACGGAAAGAGTAAGCTGGAGGCAGAACGCTATCTGGACAGCATCGGCAATAACTTCCCTTATATCATCCTCCGCCCTACAGGAGTTTATGGTCCTAGGGAGAAAGATTATTTTCTCATGGCGCAGAGCATCAAGCAACATGTTGACTTTGCTGTAGGATTCAAGCGTCAGGACATCACTTTTGTATATGTACAGGACGTGGTACAGGCTGTATTCCTGGCTCTGGATCATGGAATGAACGGCAGGAAATACTTCCTCAGCGATGGAGAAGTATATCAGTCAGCTGCCTTCAGCGACCTGATAAAAAAGGAGTTAGGCAATCCTTGGATGCTACGCATCAAGGCACCTGTCTGGGTGTTGCGCATCGTAACCTTCTTCGGAGAGTATCTCGGAAGGATGACGGGCAAGATGTCGGCCCTGAACAATGATAAGTACAACATTCTGAAACAGCGCAACTGGCGATGTGATATTGAGCCAGCCATGGATGAACTGGGCTATCATCCTCATTATCCACTGGAAAGAGGTGTGAAGCTCGCCATCAAGTGGTACAAGGATAACGGATGGCTGTAAACTAGTTAATAGTTAAAAGTTAATAGTTGATAGTTGATAACGGCTACACCGTATAGCGAGATTGCCCTATAAACTGTAAACTATAAATTATAAACTAATAAGAAGCGTGATAAAAGATTATTTCAAGATAGACAAGAACCCGAAGAAGGGACTGATGACACTGGAATGGGTCATGCTGGGATATATGGCAATCACCATTATCACCATGCTCTTTACCTATACCAAACTCGTAAACCCGGAAGCTATGCTTTGGGGACGACTGAGAGTGCTCGTCATGACCATCGCTCTTTGGGCAGTATACCGCATGATACCTTGCCGCATCACCAAGATGGTGCGCATCATTGCCCAGATGGCTTTGCTTGCCTGGTGGTATCCCGACACCTACGAAATCAACCGCATGTTCCCAAATCTCGACCATATCTTTGCAGGTTGGGAGCAGGATCTTTTCGGCTGTCAACCCGCCCTGCTCTTTGCCAAAGCCCTGCCTTGGGCTGTAGTAAGCGAACTGATGTCGATGGGCTACTTTATGTATTATCCGATGATTGCATTGGTTTCATTCTATTATTTCTTCTGCAGATATTATGAGGCTGAAAGAGCTGCATTCGTCATGCTCACCAGTTTCTTTATCTACTATCTCATCTACATCTATGTACCGGTAGCGGGTCCGACCTTCTACTTTGATGCAGTAGGGATATCAGAAATAACCAAAGGCATCTTCCCGGCTTTGGGCGATTACTTCAATACCCATACCAACTGCCTGCCGACACCGGGCTACACCGATGGAATCTTCTACCAGCTTGTAGAAGACGCCAAGAACGCCGGCGAGCGTCCTACAGCCGCTTTCCCAAGTTCGCATGTGGGCGTGAGCACCATCTGCATGCTCCTGGTCTGGCATGCCGGCAACAGAAAAATGCTATACGTGATGCTGCCATTCTACATCTTCCTGTGTCTGGCTACCGTATATATTCAGGCGCATTATCTCATCGATGCCATCGCCGGCCTCATCTCTGCCGTCGTCATCTATTTTGCATTGATGGCAGTATCGAAGGGAATGATAGAGCATCATACTCCTTCTTCGCGACTGAGATTCAGATAGTTACATATTTTAATTACAATAACATTATAAACGAATAGAATTCATCTAGAACAATGAAGAAACTATTTATTGAGACTTATGGCTGCCAGATGAACGTGGCAGACAGTGAAGTAGTTGCCTCTGTGATGCAGATGGCTGGCTACGAAATTTGTGAGAAAGAAGAAGAGGCTGATGCCATCTTCCTGAACACCTGCAGTATCCGCGAGAATGCAGAGAACAAGATTTATCATCGCCTCGACACCCTGCATGCAGAGCAGAAAAAGGGAAGAAAGGTGATTCTCGGCGTTTTGGGCTGTATGGCAGAGCGCGTGAAGGATGACCTCATCCAGAACCACTATGCCAATCTCGTTTGCGGACCAGACAGCTATCTCAACCTGCCGGATATGATTGCGCAGTGCGAGATGGGAACCAACGCCATCAACATCGAACTCTCTAAGACCGAGACTTACCGTGACATCGTACCTCAGCGCATCGGTGGCAACAGAGTGAGCGGTTTCGTAAGCATCATGCGTGGTTGCAACAACTTCTGCCACTACTGCATCGTGCCTTATACCCGTGGACGTGAGCGCAGCCGCGATGCTGAGAGCATCCTGCGTGAGGTTCGCGATTTGCAGCAGCGTGGCTTCAAGGAGGTTACCCTGCTGGGACAGAATGTAAACAGTTATGGTCTCTCGCCATCGGGCAAGCGCGAGGAAGGCAGTCTTTCCTTTGCCGAGCTCCTCCACATGGTAGCCCAGGCTGTACCGGATATGCGAGTGCGCTTCACCACCTCTAACCCAGAGGATATGACCGAGGACATCCTCCACGCCATTGCCGAAGAGCCAAACCTCTGCAAGCACATCCACTTCCCTGCACAGAGCGGAAGCAACAAGATTTTGAAGCTGATGAACCGCAAATACACCCGTGAGGAGTATCTGCAGCGCATCGCCGATATCAAGCGCATCATTCCAGGCTGCGGCATCACCACCGACATCTTCGTGGGTTATCACGACGAGACCGAGGAAGACCATCAGGAAACCCTCTCGCTGGTGAAGGAAGTAGGATTCGACAGCGCCTTCATGTTCAAGTATTCAGAGCGCCCGGGCACCTACGCAGCCAAGCACCTGCCAGACAACGTTTCTGAGGAAACTAAGATAGCCCGCCTCAACGAACTTATCAAGTTGCAAACCGAGGTGAGCGCCGAACAGAACAAGAAGGATGAGGGCAAGGTATTCACCATCCTCATCGAGAACTTCAGCAAGCGTAGCCGCGAGCAGATGATGGGTCGAACAGAACAGAACAAGGCGGTTGTCATCGATAAGGGCAACCACCACATCGGAGAGTTCGTGAAGGTTCGCATCACCGGTTCTACCTCTGCTACTCTCTTCGGAGAAGAAGTAAAGGAGTAAAACCAAACTCTTCAGAACAGCTTTTTCTGAATAAAAAGACTCTTCTGAAAGAAAAAACAGAATATAAACAAGAAAAACCGCCAAAAGTTTGGCGGTTTTCTTAAAAAGCACTATATTTGCACCTATGAAGGAATTCTTGCAAATTTTACGCCGATTCGTCCCTCCATACAAAAAGTATCTGGGACTGTCAATCCTGTTCAATATCCTGTCTGCGGTATTGAACATCTTTTCGTTTGCAGCCTTGATACCAATCCTGCAAATCCTGTTCAAAGTAGATGGTGGTATCCGTGTCAACGAGTATATGCACTGGAATGGAGATTGGGGTAGCATCAAGGAGGTTGCAACCAATAACCTGTACTATTATATTCAGGAGTTTATTGTTGTCCATAGTGCATCAACAGCCCTTTTGGTCATCGGCATATTCCTAGCCTTCATGACATTCCTCAAGACGGGAGCCTATTTCCTCTCGTCAGCCACCATCATACCTATTCGTACAGGTATCGTAAGAGACATCCGCAACCAGATTTACCAGAAGATAAACAGTCTCTCGCTCGGTTTCTTCAGCGAGGAGCGCAAGGGAGATATCATTGCCCGCATGAGCGGTGATGTGCAGGAAGTGGAGAACAGCATCATGTCGTCGCTCGACATGCTCTTCAAGAACCCTATCCTGATTCTCTTCTATTTCGTTACGCTGATCTGCATCAGTTGGCAGCTCACCCTCTTCACCATTCTCTTTGTACCACCTTTCGGCTGGTTCATGGGAGTAGTGGGCAAGAAACTGAAGGCACACAGTATCGAGGCACAGGCACTTTGGAGCGACACGATGAGTATGGTAGAAGAAACCCTGGGCGGCTTGCGCATCATCAAGGCGTTCTGTGCAGAAGAAAAGATGAACAAGCGTTTCAATCAGGTTAACAGCAGCTACCGCGACAACATCATGCGCGTAAATATCCGCCAGCAGATGGCACACCCGATGAGTGAGTTCCTGGGAACCATCCTCATCGTAGTGGTATTGTGGTTTGGCGGTATCCTGGTTCTGGATTACGGCAGAATCGACGGTCCTACCATCATCTTCTATCTCGTGATGCTCTACAGCATCATCAACCCACTGAAGGAATTCTCCAAGGCGAGTTACAATATCCCAAAGGGATTGGCAAGTATGGAGCGTATCGACAAGATTCTGCAGGCTGAGGTGGAAATCAAGGATAAGGAGAACCCTGAGCATATCAGCAGCTTCGAACATCAGATAGAGTTCCGCCATGTTTCCTTTGCCTATACCGACCATCAGAATGATGAACTGGTTTACGTGCTGAAGGATATCAACCTGGTGATTCCTAAGGGAAAGACCATCGCACTGGTGGGTCAGAGCGGTAGCGGAAAGAGTACGATGCTCGACCTGATTCCTCGCTACTACGATGTACAGGAGGGCGAAGTGCTCATCGACGGTATCAACGTGAAGGACCTCTGCGTGCACGATCTCCGACAGCTGATAGGTAATGTAAACCAGGAGGCTATTCTCTTCAATGCAAGCTTCAAGGACAACATCCGATTCGGCAAGACCGATGCTACGGATGAAGAAATAGCCAATGCAGCTAAGATAGCCAATGCTTACGAGTTTATTACCAAGTCGGAGCATGGTTTCGATACAAATATCGGAGACCGAGGCGGCAGACTTTCCGGTGGCCAGCGCCAGCGTGTCAGCATCGCCCGTGCCATCCTCAAGAATCCTCCTATCCTCATCCTCGATGAAGCGACATCAGCCCTCGACACCGAGAGCGAGCGCCTGGTACAGGATGCCTTGGAGAAACTGATGAAAACCCGTACCACCGTGGCTGTGGCTCACCGATTGAGTACCATCAAGCATGCCGATGAAATCTGCGTATTGCACGAGGGTAAGATTGTGGAGCGCGGTACCCACGATGAACTGATTAGAAAAGACGGATATTACAAGAAGTTGCATGATATGCAGCAGGTGTAATTGAGTAAATAGTTAATAGTTAAGAATTTATAGTTTTACAGATGGTTAAGATTGTTTATGCATTCTTTTATGCAATATCGCTGCTGCCTTTCAGGCTGCTCTATTGCATTGCCGACTTCGAGTACTTCATGATGTATTACGTCATCAAGTACCGCAGAGGTATTGCGCGTAAGAATCTCACCAGCTCCTTCCCTGAGAAATCAGAAGAAGAGATTGTTGACATCGAGAAGAAATTCTACCGCTGGTTCAGCGATTACTTCTTCGAGGCAGTTAAACTTCTGAGCATCAGCGATAAGGAACTTCGCCGCCGATTCAAGGTATATAACAGCGAAGAAGTGGAACAATGTTTCCAGGAAGGTCAGGATGTGGCAGCCATCCTCGGTCATTACTGCAACTGGGAGTGGCTCTCATGTGTAGGCATCAAACTGCCTAAAACCCGCATCATAGGCCTCATCTATCATCCTCTGCGTAACCAAGCCTTCGATGAACTCTTCAAGCGCATCCGCTCTCACGAAGAAAACGGAGTGCCTGTCCCAAAGAAGGACATCCTCCGCTATCTCGTAGACTACAAACGCAAGAACATCCGCAGCATCTTCGGCTACATCAGCGACCAGGGTCCCAAGTGGGAAAACATCCACCTGTGGCTTCCTTTCCTCAACCATCCCGAAACCCCAGTATTTACTGGCGGTGAGAGAATCATGAGGAAGATGAACGATGCCGTGTTCTATGTAGAGATGTCCCGCCCTAAGCGCGGCTACTACACGGCAACCTACAAACTCATCACCCGCAATCCGAACTCCCTGCCGGAGCACGAGATTACCCGTCGCTTCTTCCAGATGCTGGAAGAAACCATCCGCAAGAATCCACCTTATTATTTATGGACGCATAACAGATGGAAGCGAACCAGGGAGGAGTTTGATAAGCGATATGAGGTGGTGAAGGGGAAAGTTGTACCGAGAGAATAGAGTTGTTCCAAGAGAAATAGAGTTTATCTTAATAATAGAAAGGGTTACAAGATGATAGAAGCAAAAAGAGTACCTTATGGAGTCTCTGATTTCCTGAGAGTTATCAGAGAAAATCAGTATTACGTAGATAAGACTATGTATATTCCGTTGTTGGAGGCTCAACCCGACAACCTGATATTCATTCGCCCTCGCCGCTTCGGCAAGAGCCTGTTCCTCAGTATGCTCGAAGCTTACTATGACTGCAAGATAAAAGACCAGTTCCAGGAAATCTTCGGAGGTCTCTGGATTGGCAGTCAGCCTACCCCTCTACAGGGTAAGTATCAGGTACTGACACTCGATTTCTCACAAGTAGGAGGAAACATCGACAATCTGGAGGAACGCTTCAATTCGTATTGCAATATCTGCTTTGACGCTTTCATCAACAGATATGCACAATTCTATGATGAAGCAACCAGAAAGACCGTTCTTGCAGAGGATGTAGCATCCAACAAGCTTGCTACTATCCAAAAATACGCAAAAGAACACAATTATCAGCTTTATCTCATCATCGATGAATACGACAACTTCACCAACACCGTGCTCAATGAACAGGGTGAAAAAGTGTATCATGCGATGACGCATGCCAGCGGTTTCTACCGCGACTACTTCAAGAAGTTCAAGGGTTCATTCGCCAAGATATTCATGATGGGTGTAAGCCCTGTAACACTAGACGATGTTACCAGTGGCTTCAACATCGGCTGGCATATCTCAACCAAGCCCGAGTTTGACAAGATGCTGGGCTTCAGCACAGAAGATGTACGAGCCATGTTTACCCGTTATCGCGATGCGGGACAGATTCCGGCAGATAGCGATATCGAGGCAATGATAGAAGAGATTAAGCCGTGGTATGACAATTATTGCTTCTCAGAGGCATGCTTAAACAGTAAGGTCAGGGTTTTCAATTGCGATATGGTGTTATATTATCTCCGTAATTACATGGACGATGGTAAAGCCCCTAAGCAGATGATAGACCCAAACACGAAAACCGACTACAACAAGATGAAGCGACTGCTCCAACTCGACAAGCTAGACGGCAACCGCAAGGGCATCATCCGCAGGATTACGGAGGAAGGCAGCATCGTATCGAATCTATACGAAACCTTCCCTGCCAGTGAAATCGTGAAGCCGGAATACTTCCCAAGCCTGCTGTTCTATTACGGCATGCTTACCATCAAGGATACTTTCGGCGACCAGTTGCTCTTGGGAATCCCGAACAACAATGTCCGCCGTCAATATTATGGCTATCTGCAGGAGCAATATCAGGAAATCAACCATATCAACCTGAATGAGTTTGGTTATATGCTCACCTGCATGGCGTTCTATGGAAAATGGGAAGATGTCTTGGGCTTTATGTCGAAGGCTTACGCCGAAGTGGCATCAGTAAGAGATGGCATCGAAGCCGAGCGCAACCTGCAAGGTTTCTTTATGGCATATCTCTACCTGAGCAGCTATTACATTACGGCTCCCGAGCTTGAATTAAATCACGGCTATTGTGATTTCTTCCTCTTGCCCGACCTGACTCACTATCCTACCAAGCATAGCTATATCATCGAACTGAAGATGTTGCCAGCCAAGGATTTTGAGGCAAAAGCCGAGGCACAATGGCAGGAAGCAGTAGAACAGATCAATCGTTATGCCGCAGCACCAAGAATAGAAGTCTTGCGCCAAGGCACGACATTGCATAAAATCATCATCCAGTTTGCTGGATGGGAAATGAAACGAATGGAAGAAGTATAAACATTCATATTTAACTATAAGAATGAGAAAGATTAAGATAAATCCTAAATACGAATATCTGAGAGTCTTTATCGAGAGCATACCTGATATTTTCGAGAAGGAAGGTCGTGAGATATATAATAAGCGCAACCTCATCAAGGTGCTAACAGCACCAGATGGAACACAGGTTAACATAAAGCGCTTTCATATACCACATGGTCTCAACAAATTTATCTATTCTTGGAATATCAGGAAGCCAAAAGGTCAACGAGCATTCGAATATCCTATGATTCTGAAAAGGAAAGGAATCAATACTCCAGAACCTTTAGCCCTCATTGAAGAGCATAACTTTCTGAATCTCTTAGGATATAGCTATCTTATCACCATCCAGTGTGACTATGGTCATACCCTCTATGAGATGGCAGATGCTAAGCCAGAAGAATATCAATACATGGCAAAAGCTTTAGCCCATTTCGCTGCAGACATCCATCTGCACGAAATCCTCCACAAGGACTTTACTCCTGGCAATATTCTCTGGAAACGAGATGAAGAAGGATTCCATTTCATGCTGGTAGATATCAACAGAATGGATTTCGGACCAGTAAGCGAGAAGAAAGGACTTTATAATCTCAGAAGATTCTGGGGGCCCAAAGAATTCACCCGTATCTTAGTAAGCGAATATGCCTTGCTGCGTAACAGAGATACCGACAAGGCTGTAGCCTATGTGATGAAAGAACGGGCTAGGTTCTGGACCAAATATGGAAAGAAGCACGAAATTCCATTTCAGCTAGAATTATAGTTCAAACTCATCTTTGTACATTTCACATATAAACTATTGAATATGGAACAAAAAAGACTCTGTTATATTAGCCGCAACTATTATAATCTGACAAGTGCCGGCAATAAAGCAAAAACAGACAACGAGGATACGCTTGCAGAAATGGGAGCCATCAATCTTGGCTTACCACGCACAATCAGGAATAGCAAGATATTGGCTTTCTTCCTAGACTTAATAGGCGTCATCCGTGCCTGTATCTTACTCCAGAAAGACGATGTGCTGTTCTTGCAATATCCTGTAAAAAAGTACTTTTCGTTTCTCTGCCATATAGCCCAACTGAAAGGAGCCAGAACGGTTTCTCTGATTCACGACCTCGGCTCTTTCCGCAGAAAGAAGCTCACCATCCAGAAAGAGATAAACCGTCTTTCGAATAGTGACTATATCATCGCATCAAACGATAAGATGAAAGGATGGCTCAAAGAGCATGGGTTACAGAAGCCAGTTGGTGCCCTGGGCTTATTCGACTATCGTTCTGCATCAAGATGCTCGGAAGAGGTAACAGAAAGAGAACAGATAAAGGTGGTTTATGCCGGAGCCTTGAGCATGAAGAAGAATTCATTCCTGATAGAACTTTCCAAGACATTGAGCCATTGGCAATTACTGGTTTGTGGAAACAAAGAAGGTCTGCAAGGTTTGCAAAACAATCCTCAGATTACTTACCAAGGGTTTGTACCGTCAGAGGAATTTATCAAGCACATAGATGCCGACTTCGGACTGGTATGGGACGGCGATTCTCTTGACGGATGCTCGGGAGAATACGGGCAATACCTGAAATGGAATTCTCCTCATAAGGTATCCTTCTACCTCCGTGCCGGTTTGCCGCTCATCATCTGGAAAGAAGCTGCCGTAGCTCTTATCATCGAAGAAGCTGGAGCAGGTATAACCATCTGTTCGCTGGAAGAGCTGGATGACAAACTTGCCAATCTTACCCCGGAACAGAAAAAGGAGATGAAAAAGCAAGCGGTAAATTTGGCTCAGAAGCTGAACAAAGGCAGATTCCTTCAAGACGCTTTTCGCTCGCTATAATATTGCAGATATAAACTTAGTTTTCAGCAAGATAGAGGAGCTACAATCTTAAAAATATATTAAACTGACACTTCACAAGCAAGTTCTGTACACTCAGTACATTTCTTCTAAAAAGACAAAGATATGATTCATATAGCTTGTAACATAGATGATAATTACATCATGCAATGTTGTACTACTTTAGTTTCTGTCATGTACAATAACAGAAATGAACAGATAACATTCCATATCATTGCTGAGTTTCTCAGCAATGAGGCCAAAAGTATGCTTACAGAAGAAGTAGAAAAATACAATCAGCAAATACACTTTTATGCTTACAATCTAAACATGAATCTTTCATCGTTCAAAAGCGCCCACATATCGCTTGCAGCCTACCTGCGTCTTTTCGTGGCAGATATTCTACCTGTAGAGATACATAAAATTCTATATCTGGACTGCGATCTCATCATAAACGATTCTATAAAAGATTTGTGGGAGACAGATGTTACATCATACGCCGTAGCTGCAGTAGAAGACATGTGGAGCGGAAAAGCAAACAACTACACCCGGCTCGAATACCCTCAGGAAGATACCTATTTCAACTCGGGAGTACTCATCATCAATTTGGATTACTGGAGAAATGCCCATCTGAGTAAAGCCAGTTTGGAATTTGCAGAAAAATATGCAGAAAAGCTAATCTTCAACGATCAGGACATACTCAACGGACTTCTGCATGACAGAAAACTCCTGATACCCTTCAGATGGAACATACAAGATGGCTTTCTAAGAAAAAGAAGACATCTTCGCCAGCAAGCCATACCGAAACTGATAGAGGAATTAAAACATCCTGTCATCATACATTTCACAGGCCACAGAAAACCATGGCTCCATATATGCCAAAGTCCGTATCAAAAGCTATTCTTCAAATACCTGGACATGACAAGATGGAAGGGTATCCGACCTCAGACGCCATGGTCGTGGAAGCTCAAGACACTTATCGATAGTATATTATATGCAATGCACTTAAAAGTTCAAAAATACGATTATAAAAATATTCAAGCATTATGAATTGTGAATTAAGCATCATCGTTCCCGTTTATAATACAGCACAATATTTGCCTCAATGCATAGAGTCTATTCTAAAACAATCATTCAAGAACTGGGAACTAATTCTTATAGATGACGGCTCAACAGACGGCTCGGCTGAAATATGTGAAGAATGGGCTCAAAAGGATGCTAGAATCAAAGTCATCCACAAAGTTAATTCCGGACAGGCAGATAGCAGAAACCAAGCTCTTGAAATCTGTCAGGGAGCCTATATTGGCTTTGTTGACAGCGATGACTGGATTGAAGAATCTATGTATGAAGTCTTGATGAATGACTTAAAGACTACCAATTCAGACATTGCTATCTGTAATCATTACGACGAAAGTAAGAACAAGACTCTTTGCAAAAATGTTTCAGACAAGAGATATATCTTAAAGAACCAAGAAATACAGGAGTTTGTCATTAAGGATAAAATCAAGAGCTATATCTGGCAAATGCTCTTCAAACGAGAATTGCTCAACAAGCCGATGCCAACTTCTAAGAATTACGAAGACTATAGCATTCTGCCACATTGGTTCGAAAATGCCAAACAGGTGGTCTATACTTACCAGCCGCTGTATCATTACCGGCTTCGAAAAAGCAGCATCGTCCACGATTTATCTCTCAACAGATATTATGAATTCTTTAAGGCTGAAATATCAAGATATAATTATTACAAGCGCTCTCCTTTCCGCAAGATTGCCAAAAGAATGGTAGTAAAGCGAGGTATCAAAGCGGCTAAATACGTATCAAGAAACCAAACTTCTCTATCGAAGCAGAAAGAAATCAAGGCCATGGTAAGCAGAATATCCAAGGACCTCAAGGCCTTTTCTCTAATCGGTATAGAGAAAAAGAGTTTCAAGGAACGCGTTTTGCTTTATCTCTTGTTAAAACACCCTAATAAATTCATATTGTATCAACGAATGATGGACAAACTGATGTTCTACAAACATTCTAATTTAGATTTATACGAATAATGAAAAAGAAAGTCTCAGTCATAACAGTCAACTATAATAATCTGAAGGGTTTGGAAAGAACAATCTCTTCAGTGCTTTTGCAATCATTCAGCGATTTTGAATACATCATCGTTGATGGTGGGTCATCAGATGGCAGCAAGGAATATATAGAATCTAAGCAAGAATATATCAATCAATGGGTTAGTGAAAAAGATCATGGGGTATATAATGCCATGAATAAAGCCATAAGAATGGCACAAGGCGAATATTGTATCTTCATGAATTCGGGCGATCATTTCTTTTCTTCACAATCTTTGGAGAATGCTGCCAAGATGCTCAATGGCTCAGACTACTACGTGGGAGAAACCATTATCATAGACTGCAAACTGGCTTCACTCTGCCTTCCACCACAGAACATGTCGTTCCGATTTATCAGAGATAAAGTTCTGCAGCATCAATCTACATTTACAAGGACTCAGTTGCTAAAGGAGCACCCCTACAATGAAAATCTGAAAATCGTATCAGATTGGGCACACTTTCTGGAAAACTGGTATTTCAAAAAATGTTCATACCAAGCTATTAACTCTATTGTTGCTGTATATTATACTGATGGCATCTCTTTTACAAATGGTGACTTGTTGAAAAAGGAAAGAAAAGAGGTGTTCTCCGAGTTATTTGGAAGCACCAGCAAGTTGCCTCACATAAAAGAGACTGCAGAAGAAAAGAAAGAACGCATCAATGATGATTTTGCATTCAAACTGAAAAAAGCTCTGAAGATGAAACCAGTATCACGCGACTGGAAAATCCTACGTACAGGCTTTAAATTTTTATGGAAAGATTTGTCTATTAAATCAAAGTAAGATGAAAGTATTATATGACAGTCAAGCCTTCGATATGCAAACGCATGGAGGCGTATCACGTTGTTTTGCCGAATTATATTCCCACTTGCCTCAAGACATTGAAGCAAGCCTCAGCGTCATGGAATCTGCCAATGTTTACCTCAAAACATTAGGAAGTAAACCAGATGGAGAATTATATCATAACTTTCTCTGGAAGAAAGATACAGCAATAAAGAAAATGCTATATAAGTTCTATTATAATGCAAAATTCGGAGAATATTCACGATTAGATCGTACTCCAAGAATCAATAGATACAAGTCTGTCTGCGACATCAAGTCTAAAGATTTCGATTTGTTTCATCCAACTTTCTTTGACCCTTACTTCCTCAAGTACATAGGCAGTAAGCCTTATGTTGTCACGGTACATGATATGATACCCGAACAGTACAATCAGTATTATGACCATAATGACTATCAGATTCTGCAAAAACATCTTGTCATACCAAAAGCAAATCACATCATTGCAGTCAGCCAACAGACAAAAAGGGATTTATGCCGTATCATGAATATCAAGGAAGAGCAGGTGAGCGTAGTTTATCATGGAGCAGACGAAACTCCTTATACGCCAAACGAAAACAACAGACATCCATTTGAATATATACTTTTCGTTGGCGAACGTCACTTTTATAAAAACTTTGATTTCTTTGCCAAGCAATGTGTACCTATTTTAAAAAGACACAAGGAACTGAAGGTAGTATGCACAGGAAAGCCTTTCAATGAGACTGAAAAAAGTATGTTTAAATCATGGGAAATGGAAGATAGATTCATACATGAGTTTATCAAAACAGATCAAGAAATGCTAGACTTATACCACTATGCCCTGGCATTCGTTTACCCATCATCATACGAAGGGTTCGGACTCCCGATTCTTGAGGCTTACAAAGCAGAATGCCCTGTTTTACTCAATCATGCCAGTTGTTTTCCGGAAATCGCAGAAGACGCAGCAGTTTACTTCCACATGGATGAAAAGAGAACTGATTTCGAAGAACAGTTTGAAACTTTCTACTATCTAGACGGGATAGAGAAAAAGAAACTCATAGAAAAGCAGAATGAAAGACTAAAACATTTTTCATGGAAAAAATCTGCGTTGGAGTTGGCTAATATTTATAAACATATCAATTAGCAAGTATGAAGAAATATGATTATCTCATAGTTGGCTCCGGACTCTTCGGAGCCACATTCGCCCATTTGGCTCATAAACAAGGAAAAACTTGTCTGGTGATAGATAAGCGACCACATCTCGGTGGCAATATCTATTGCGAAAACATAGAGGGCATCAACGTACATAAGTATGGTGCCCACATCTTCCATACCTCCAACAAAGAGGTGTGGAACTTCGTCAACTCTATCGTTGAGTTCAACCGCTACACCAACTCGCCTGTGGCAAACTACAAAGGCAAACTCTATAATCTGCCTTTCAATATGAATACCTTCTATCAGATGTGGGGCGTAACCACACCAGCAGAAGCACAGGCTAAAATTGATGAGCAGAAGGCAGAAGCCGTGGCTAAAATGAAGGCCGATGGTGTAAGTGAGCCTCGCAATCTGGAGGAACAGGCTCAGGTGCTCATCGGTAAAGATATCTACGAGCGTCTCATCAAGGGATATACCGAGAAGCAATGGGGACGAAAGTGTACAGACTTGCCAGCCTTCATCATCAAGCGACTGCCGGTACGCCTCATCTTCGACAACAATTACTTCAATGACAAATATCAGGGAATCCCTATGGGGGGATACAACAAACTCATCGATGGTTTACTTGAGGGGGCAGATACAAAGGTATCAGTTGACTTCTTTAAAGACGAGATAGAACTCCCAAACGGCAACAAGGGGGTGCTGAAAGATCATTGGAAAGAACTTGCCACTAAGCTGGTTTTCACAGGCAAGATAGATGAGTTCTACAACTATCAGTTTGGTAAGCTCAACTATCGCACTGTCCGTTTTGAGCAGGAAACCATCGACTGCCCTAACTATCAAGGTAATGCCGTGGTAAACTATACTGAGCGCGAAGTGCCATATACCCGAGTGATTGAGCACAAGCATTTCGAAATGTTCGGAGCAGAAGTCTATGAGACCCCGAAGACGGTTATCTCCAAGGAATATTCCACCGAATGGAAAGATGGCATGGAACCATACTATCCGGTAAACGACAAGGAGAATTCTGAACTGTATGCACAATACAAGAACCTGGCAGACCAGGAAGAAGATGTAATTTTTGGCGGCCGCCTTGCCGAATACAAGTATTATGACATGGCTCCTATCATAGAGAAAGCATTGGCTATGTTCAAATAAAGCTATTCTGTAAAGCCCCTTCTACATTCGGAATATATTGGCTCAGGAGAGGTTGCCCATAGATGGATAACCTCTCCTGAGCTACTTTAGTATTATAGAGAAAACCATATTGACTACAACGTCCAAAGGAACGAAAAGATTTTTCTCTTATTTTTCTTCTGATACATTTTGAGGAGTTGAATAATCCTTTGTCATCATCTCGTAAACGAGCTTAAACCATATCAGCACGCAAGGCAATGCCTTCAAGGCGTAAGGCTGCACGTAGTTCTTGCGGATGAAAGCAGGGAAAAGATCGGATGGCGACATGCTCGTCAGAATGAAGGCAAACACCATCAGCGCAACGTCCCAGCGGCTGCGCTTCCAAGGAGCCGTAACATACCAAAGTGTCACACCCAAGAGGGCGATAATGTAGGTACTCGACTCGCTGCCCGTGCTGAACAGAACCACAAACATCAATACCGATGCCAGGAAGGCATAGCGGAAAGCGAGATTGCCATACTGCCTGATGCGAAGATACGGATAACAGAACAGCAATATACCTGGCACTATCAACCAAAGATCAGAATAGGTAGATACATGAGATATCTTACGTACTAAACCCAGCAGCGATTGATTCTGCATATTGGAAAACATATTCTCCATGTTCTTGCCCGCAAGGCTGACGTGCCACTCCTTATACTGGTCGATGATATACTCAGGACTGGTTATCGCCATAGGCAGGACAAAGAACAGGGCTGCCCATCCTATCAGTGCAGCCACAAACTTAACCTTGTGCTTGGAAAAGAAAAAGAATGCCAGCCCTACGATGCCATAAAGCTTCACAAAGGTTCCTATCATGATAAAGCAGGCTGCCGTAATATCTTTCTCTTTCTCTATGCAATAGAACGATGCGATGATGATGGCGGCAATGATGACGTTAAACTGACTCATAAACAATGCCGTGAGCAACTCATGGGCACAAAACCAATAGCAGAATATCTGCTTGCCCTAACGCAACGGTAGTTTGCGTATGGCAACAAACAGAGCCAGCGCCATCAACACTTGCCAGAAAAATAATCCCAGCGGATGGGGCAACACGGCAAAAGGTGCGATGATGATGCTGAAGAACGGACCATAGTGGTTCGAATCGAAAAACTCCAAAGGATACTGGGCATACAATGAAGTCTGATTCCAAGCATGCCAGAAAACATACTTGAATATCAAGAAGTTATTGCACTTGTGAATCTTGATCAATGCAGACACCACACCTAGAATCAACCAGAGCCCCAGCAAGGTGCGAGGGTCGCTGAAGAAAGGGCGACCGAAAAAGTGCCTGATACCTGCTAGCCACTGGCTATTCTCCATTTTTGTACTATCCATTCTATCTGTCTTGTTATGAATTACTTTATTTAGAGGGCAAAATTACGCAAATTCCACGTAATTAGCAAATAAATCCATATTTATTTTGAGAAATCAGTTTTTTAATATACCTTTGTCCCAATAATTAAAGAAAAAACAAAATGATGAACATAGGATTCTATGCAAAGAGAGCGGCGCAAAACCGCACAGGACTGGGCAACTACAGCCGATTCGTGATTAGAATACTGTCGGAGCAATTCTTACCATCTGTATACCCCTAAGCCTCATCGCATGCCCTATCTCGGAGAGATACCCACGCTGAAGAAACTCTCCCTGCATTTTCCACCCAAAGGCATCTGGAGCAAGATACGGTCCATCTGGCGTGTATGGGGAATGACCCACGACATCCAGCAGGATGGCATCAACATCTTCCATGGCCTCAGCAACGAACTGCCGCTCAACATCGGCACACCCCAACAACGTGAGACAAAGCTGGGAGAAGACAGATGCAAATACCTAGTTACTATCCACGACCTCATCTTTATCCACACCCCACAGTATTATCACTGGATAGACCGAAAGATATACAACTATAAGTTTCGACGTGCCTGCCAGTGCGCCGACCGCGTGATAGCCGTAAGCGAATATACCAAGCAGGAAATCATGCACTACTATCACACCCCAGAGGAAAAGATAGACGTGGTGTACCAAGGCTGCGACCCTGTCTTTGCCCAAGACATTGAGTCCAGCAAACAGGAAGAGGTAAAGCAAAAATACCAACTGCCCGACCAATATGTGCTCTACGTAGGAAGCATCGAGGAGCGCAAGAACCTGATGCTGGTGGCAAAGGCTATGGCAGAAATCAACCAAATGGCAAAAGCCAATGAGGAAAAGTGCAATATAGCCAAAATCCATGTGGTGGCTGTAGGCAGAAGAACCCCTTATGTAGACGAGATACAAGCCTACCTCAAGGAGCAAAGCATTGAGCATCTTTTCCACTTCCATCATCAGGTACCTTACGAAGACCTGCCATCCTTCTATAAGCTGGCACGCAGTTTTACCTATCCTTCTCGCATCGAGGGATTTCGGCATCCCCTTGCTCGAAGCCATCACAAGTGGCATACCTACCATCGGATGCACAGGGTCTTGCCTGGAAGAGGCAGGAGGACCTGGCGGAATCTATGTGAATCCCGATGATGCCCAAAGTATGGCAGAAGCCATCGTGCGCACTTGTACCGATGAGCAACTGCGCCAAGACATGATAAAAGCCGGCAAGACTTATGCCCTCAACTTTACAGACGAGAAACTAGCCTGCGACTTAATGAACACATACGAAAAGTTATAAGGGGTCACCTGCAAAAGCGTGTGGATGCAGGTAATCCCAATTATGTTTAGTACCTTTGCACCTATACACAATATAAGCTTTAACATTTATTGTTTATCTTGCATGCAAGATTATGGCAATAAGGATGTTATAATATATAGTAAAGTAAGAAGTAAAGAAAGAACAAGAAGTAAAAAGAAAATAATATAAAAGGATAAAAGCAGTTATGAATAAGAAGCAATTGAAAATTGTAACAGGAGTAGCTATTGCAGTTCTAATCGTATCCATCATTCCAGTATTCTGGATTGGACAATATTTACACCCATTTTCAGATGACTATGTCTTTGGAGCAGAGACCTACAAGATATGGAATGCCACGCATTCTATAAGCGCCTGCATCCAGGGAGCGTGGAATGTGGCTGTCAACATGTATCATATATGGCAGGGCACCTATTCCGCCTGCTTCCTCATGGCTTTACAGCCGGGAGCATTTGGCGCCTACTGGATTGTCCCTATCCTTCTTGCATCAAGTCTCATCATGTCAACCTATGCGTTGCTATACTTGATTATGAGGAAGTTGCTGCATACCACCCGAATAGAGTTCCTGCTAGTATCCTCTGTTTTTTCTCTCATCAACTTGCAGTTTGTTTATTCTGCATACGATGCTTTCTATTGGTATAACGGGGCCATGTACTACACCCTATACTTCAGCATGTCGCTATGCCTGGCATCCTTGCTGATAGCCTACCATTTATCCGGAAAAATCCGAAAGTGTTTTGTTGGCATCCTGGCTGTGCTCCTCACTATTTTCATTGCCGGAGGTAATTTTGTATCAGGCTTTGGAACTGCTGCCATACTTTTCATCGCCATTGCCATCACTTACCTGGAGCAGAAGAAGTTGCCAAAGTTTCTCACCTGCATTCTGTTGGTTTATCTGGCTGCCTTCTCTTTCAGTATTCTGGCACCAGGAAACGCATTCCGCGAGTTGGCTGTGAAAGAATCGCACCCTAACATTATAGCTGCCATCGGAATTACCCTTAGGAAAAGCATTGGCTTTATCGACGACAGATTCATCAGCCTGATGTCATTGACCTTTGTTACTCTGATTCCTATCGTAAACAGATTGGCTCGCAAGTCACAGTTCAAGTTTTCACATCCGTGGCTCTGCCTCATCATTACATTGGGCATATACTGTTCCTTCTTCTTTCCACATTGCTATGCCATGGGATACGAGGGGCCAAACAGAGTGAAGAATATCTATGCCTATGCCTTGTTCTGGTTCATACTCACCAATATGTTCTACCTCTCAGGTGCCATGGCACGAAAGGCGGAGGCCCAGGCTCCTCTAAGTTCTGCCATATATCAGTTTATTGATGCTGCCAGAAATAAATACAACAAGACATTCCAATATTCATATATCTATGCCATCATCATTTATGCGCTGGTTGTCGTTGTTAAACCATCTACCTCTAATCGCACCCTCAGCCTCCTGGTAAAAGGCAAGATACAGGCAAGTGATAGGGAGATGAAAGAAAGAGAGGAGATTCTGAGCTCATACAGCAATGCCGTTGTGGAATTGAAACCTCTGATTACCAAACTTCCTTCCGATACGCATTATGATGCATTGCCGGATCCGGGATATTGGGTAAACCAGGCCATTGCCTTATATTATGGCAAACAGGAGGTTTTTACCACATCTAGCTATAATATAAATGAGAACATATATCTCATGAAACATTACAAGAAGGATGTTGGCCCTGGAAACTTGAAATATAAAAATTTCAGAGAACAGAGGAATAATTCAATAAATCTCACCCAACAAACGAAAAAGCATCCGGAAGGCTCCATCGCTTTGTTGAAATAACCCCATCCTTGCTGATTATATTTTTACCATATATATAATAAGATGAAAGCCTTACCTTCTTACCCATAAGTAAAAAAGATAAGGCTTTTATCTTTGTTTTCTATTATTGATTTGAAAATTTCATAATTCCAGCTTAAACTTAATAGGATGCTTCTTGCCATAGCGGGTCCAGAACTTGGCGCGTTCCTTCATCACATAATCTACAGCCTCATCCACGCTGTAATCTCTTACCTTGGCATATTCAGAGACCAGGATTCGGATGAATTCCTTAGGTCCCCAGAACTTTCGGAGATTATAGAGTCCTTCCTTGACGCTGATTTCTCCAAACTTCATGCGGTTGATATCCACGATGATGAAATGGAAGCCTTCATCATCCTGTTTCCACAACACGTTGCCTGGCGTAAAATCCTTATGCAGGATTTTCTTATTATGCATATCAGCAGCAAAATGCGCCAGCGCCTTAGCCAGTTTCTCGTAGGTGCCAGGGACTGCATCGCCCACTTCGTAAAGCGTATGCAGGTTGTCACACTGCAGGGTGATGAGATAGGTATATCCCAAAAGCCCGATGGCATTACGCTCTTCGATAAGGGCAATAGGTGTAGGGGTTCCGATGCCTTTCTTCTCCAATATCATCGGATATTCGAAGGCACGCTCTCCCTTAGGCTTTCTGATGCCTAGGGAATAAATCAGACTATTGGGGCCCTTTGGCGCGTGATAGCGCTTCACATTAATAACAGTTCCATCAGGAGCTTCCATCACCTTAATAAGATTGCGACCCGTGTAAATCACACGTCCTTCCTTCTCGAACACATCCGGGATGCGTTCGATGAAACTTCTCATCTCTTCGTATTTTGGATTTATCTTTATCTTCATTTGTTTACTATATTTTTATATTTTTGCCTAGGATGCTTTGGAACTCCAGGGAACATCATTTCCAAACTCTTCTCTTGAGCCACAACGCCAAGATGGGGTCACTCATTTCCAGATGCTTAGGAGCAGGAATCGTAATCAGATCTTTCACCATCAAGGATTTCTTGAGGCGGGTTACATTGGCGGCAGTACCCAGACGATAGGTTTCCAATATCGCTGTCTGCGTGAAGCCTGTATGTACTCCATTGATGATGGCATGCAGGAAATTCATCTGATAGGCAGAAAGGTCTTCGGTCTGCTGGATAAACAAAGGCTCGCAAGCATCCAGCAACCGGTCTATTCCATATTTCAAGTCTTCTTCTGTAGCTGCAGAATCATCCTGCACTCGCAGCCATACAAACCATGCCAACTGCTGTACATAAGAGGAATATCTGTCTGTTACCTGACAGATTTCACGAGCCAACTCTTCAGAAATATGCTTGCCGGTAGATTCGAATCGCTGACAGATATACTCCACCCAGTCTTTCTCGCTTATCTTATTCAGATAGAAGAAATCACCAAAGCGATAGAATGGATAACTGGCATTCTGGAACATCTGTTCCATCATGTGCTTCTTGCTTCCATAAAGACAGTAAGATACATGGCTCTGTAATTGCCATACGCTGCGGAGCTTCTTCTGGAAGGTCAAGGAATCAGGGAAATCGCCTATCTGCTGAAATTCATCGATGCAGACTACGATATGACAACCTTTAGAACGAGCTATCATTTCCGGAAGTCTCAATACTTCTTCTGTTGTATTGTTACCTGCATTATACTCCAAAGCCAAAGAAAAATCAGTCAAAGGATCTTGACCAATACTGATTTTCGGAACGAAACGGCTTAAGAATACCTTGGCATTCTCCATCCATTCTTCCCATTTTGAAGAAGTAGCCCGAACTACAGCCGTAGCAAAAGCATTGATAAAATCATTCTCCGAACGACAGCCAAAGGCATCTATACGAGCTATCCTGATGTCCTCGCTCTCTACAAGCGAACACACCTTATCCACCAATGAAGTCTTACCCATACGACGAGGTGAAATCAATATCGTATTCACTCCATACGTAAAGTTCGCCTTCAGACGTTCTGTTTCCTCTCTTCGGTCGGTAAAGGAATCTCCCTCCACACGAACACCGAACACAAACGGAGCTTCTTTACTTTTTCTCATAATCACTACCTTATTATATACTAATGTAATTCGTATGTAAGCTCCACACGCCCTGGGCTAGGAGCTTTTCTTCTGCAAAGATAGCAAAAAAAAACAAATTAAACAAGGTTGTTTTAAACAAAGTTGTTTAAAACTAGCATTTTTATTACGAATTAACTAATAGTCAATGGATTACGGGTAAGACACCAAAGAATTTAACGGGAATATTTTTAAAACACGGACAAATTGAATTTGTCCGGATGGTTGTCCAAAAGGCTTATAAGTACCAGAAAAACAACACGTTATGAAACTCCGGACAATTTGTCCGGACAAATTCAATTTGTCCGTGTTATTTTTTTTATGAGAAAGGAAGAAGAAGAAAAAGGGGGTTACGGATTGAGACGAGAACCTGTTATCCAAGAAGCTATAACCTGGCACCCGAGAAACTATGATTTAGCACATAAGAACCTATGTTTTCCGACCCACAAAACTATGACTTAGATTTTTTAACACAATTTGCCCCAAATGGCTGCTGAAATTCGGGTCTTATCACACGCTCAAATTTGGCGGTTACAGAAGATAGTCGTATTTTTGCCGCCGTTTACCGGATATTCCGACAAGCTAACTTTTAAACATTAAATAATTATGGAGAATGAAAATTTAAGAAACATAGAGAACCTTTTAGCCGCTAAGGCAAGTACACAGCCTCTTTACGAATTCCCAGTAGACCAGCTTCCACTCGGACTCCGCGACTCGCTCTCTGGCGTAGCCGCAGAGGCACGCGTGCCTGCCCTCTTCTCAGCCCTCCCTATTGCCGCAACCTATGCTGACCGTCTGAAGGCGAAGTATTGCGACGGCAGCGATACTCCGATGGCACTCATGTCTATCATCATCGGCGAGCAGGCATCAGGTAAGGGCGTATGCCGCCGCATCGAGAACATCTGGGCGAAGAAGATGGATAAGGACGATGAGAAACCTCGTGAGGATGAAGCCTGGTACCAGCAGCACAAGGGCAAGAAGGGTGTAGTGGATCCAAAGCCTTGCATCCGTCACATTGGCGATACTATCTCGAAGTCGGCATTGATGCGTCGTCAGCTCTGTGCCGATGGCCATACCATGTATATGTTCAGCGAGGAGCTCGGTTCGATGAAGAGCGTATGGAAGGTGTTCGGCGACTACTTCCGTAAGGCGTTCGACCAGAGCGAGGTGGGTCAGGACTACATCACAGCCACCAGCGGCGTAACCCACGCCCAGCTCAACTTCTCCGGCTGCTGCACCCAGAACATCTTCCAGAAGTTCTTCACCGATGATAACATCGAGGACGGATCTTCTTCAAGAATGATGCTCGCCAAGATGCCCGATACCTCCTTCGCACCCCTCAGCCAGCACCACGACTATACCGAGGAGGAGCAGGCAAACATCCTCAAGGCAGTAACTCTCCTTGAACGTAGTCACGGCGTAATGGAGCTGCCCCGTATGTGCGAGGAGTTCTGCCTGTGGCTCGAAGCGAAAAGACAGCTTGCCCTGGCGAATGCCGACCGTGTGATGGATGTATATCGTCGCCGTTCCGCCGTCATCGGCTTCCGTTGTGGCGTCATCTTCCACATCCTGGAACAGACCGGAGAGGAAACAGATGCCTGCATCCGTTTTGCCAAGGCTGTGGCCGACTACGTGCTCGCCATGCAGATGGAGATGTTTGGCTTGCGTCTCGACAAGCAGCAGCAGGACAACGAGGCAATCCCAGTCTATAAGTCTCGAAACACCCTGCTCTTTGCCCAGCTCCCTGAGCAGTTCACCCTCTTCGATGCCAGCCGTGAGCGTGGCGACGGAGCCAGTCGTGAAACCATCCGTAAGATGATAAGCCGTTGGACCAAGCGTGGTCTCTGCAAGAAGCTGAAAGGTGGCGACACCGAGATCTGGCAGAAGCTTACCCTCTCGGCATAAAGCATCTTGAATCTCCTGAAACAGTAAATCCCCCATCACGCAGCCAAAGCGTGGTGGGGGATTACTGTTTCTGATAAAATCGTTTTTTATTGCTGATGTCGCTCGATATATTCAGCAGCCTGGATATTCGAGAACACATAGTTCTTCAAATCCTGGAACTTAGACTCCAGCTTGGTTTCCTTCAGATTACCATTCGGCAACACATCATAGCAGAAACTGCGGTTCATCGACGGATTATAGACAAAGCAACGCTGATGGTCTCTTGCCACAATCTGGTTATCTGCCGAATAGAATACCATCGGGCGCTCCTGTTTCAGCAAATCCACGCCGAAGCCCTCGTACTCATAATTCAGATTCATCAGACCGAAAAGCGTAGGCATTACATCTACCTGCATACCCAAACCGGCATACTGCTGCTGCGGAACACCAGGACCAAAGATGATGAGCGGAATGTGGTTGTAAGACTGAGGCAACTCGCCCTCGCTCTTACCCACCAGCTTACCATGGTCTGCCTGAATCACGAATATCGTGTTCTTATACCAAGGCTCCCGGCTTGCCTTCTTCAGAAAGTCGCCTATCGCCCAGTCGGCATACTCCACAATCTGTGTTTCCTTCTCCTTGGTCTTCGGCTTGAAGAAATCAGGAATGATATATGGCGGATGATTGCTCACGGTGAGGATGGTAGCCATGAAAGGCTTGCCCGTCTTCGCCTTCTGGTTGATGGTGTTGAGGGCATAGTCCATCTCGAAATGGTCGCTCACACCAAAACTGTTCACCACCTCGCTCTTAGGATAGTTCTCCTGAGAGAAGATGTCATCGTAGCCATTGGTCTGGAAGAAAGCCTTCATGTTGTCATACTGTGCCTCGTGAGTCATGAAGAACATGTTCTCGTAGCCATACTTCTTCAACACCGTGGCGATACCCTTGCGGCGTGGAGTTACCGTTCCCTTCATCAGGTTGCGGAACATGAGGGCAGGGAAACTGTAGAGCGTAGCCGTCATGCCATGGTTGGTATGGATGCCGGAACTATAGAAGTGGGTGAACGCCAGGGAATGCTGATAGAGCGAATCGAGCGTTGGAGTGAGCGGCTGCTGATTGCCGAATGTGCCCAGCAGGTTTGCCGACATCGACTCCATCAATATCACCACCACGTTAGGATGATTCTTCTTCGCAGGAGATTGACCCATCTTCATCATCAGGGAATCGTTCACCACCTCACGCTTCAGAATATTCGTGCTATCCACCTTTCCCGTAATACCCAGCCACTGGCGGGTATTCGTGATAGCCTCAGCGTATGGCATGAGATGCAACTCCTTGTTCTCCTTGCGCATATCGTCGAGCGCAGAAGTAAGGAGATTGAATGCCGGATTGATGCCGAGCTGGTTGAGGAAAGAATCCTCGCAATAGTAAGCCTGGCTCACCTTGATAGGGTTATAGCCCATTCTGCCACGGATGCCGAAGAGACAGGCACCTATCATCACAGCAGAAATAAGGAAACGGCTGACTACCTGCACCAGGTGCATATTGTCCTTAGGCAGAAGGAAGAGCCCCTCGAAGTAGCGGCGCAGACGGACGAGCGCATAGATAAACGACCCCGTAAACACGAAATAGAGGGCGATATAGAGCCAGTAGGAAGACTCCTACAAGAGCATGCCCGATGTGGTGGCTACATAGCCGAACCACCCGAATATGCTGGAATTGATGTTCTTGAAGAAATACTGGAAATAAGGAGTATTGGCTGCCGAAGGCATGAAGGCGATGGCAAACCATGCCGCATACCAGATGTTGATACCACGCAGCAAACGGCGATGACACCACCCCAGGCTGGCTGCTATCAGGAGCACAGCCACAGGCAATACCGAAATATAACAAGCTATGACATTATCAAACCATACACCCTTGACAAACGCCATTACCCTACTCGCCTCTGCATCTACAATCATGCCATGCAGAGCGATAAATTCTACCAATCTGAACAGAGTCATCACCAGCAATGCCAATACATGCACCGAAAGGAGATACCCCAAAGCCTTAAAATATCGTTTCATTTTTATTCTACTTTAGAAATCGGGTGCAAAGTTAATAATTATATCCTAATAAAAGCAAAATTTCTAGCCTTATTCTGTCTATAAACAAATAATTATATGTAACTTTGCAGCCAAAATAACAAAACAAGACTTCGATAAGACATGAACATCAAGTACAACAAAGCCCTATGGCTCATCATCATCCTGGCTATCGTGATGATGATTCCATTCCTCGGACTCACAGATTTCAATACCAAGGGAGAGCCGCGCGAAGCGGTGGTTGCCTACACCATGCTGGAACATGGCAACTGGATTCTGCCTATCAACAACGGAGGTGATATCCCTTACAAACCGCCATTCTTCCACTGGTGCATCGCCTTCTTCAGCCTCTTCATCGGCCATGTGAATGAGTACACCTCACGTCTTCCATCCGCCGTATCGCTGGTATTGATGACCATTGGCGGCTTCGTATTCTATGCCAAGCGCAAGAACGCCCCAACCAGTCTCATCGCAGCCATCCTCACGCTCACCGCCTTCGAGGTGCACCGTGCGGGTATGAACTGCCGTGTAGATATGGTGAACACCGCCTTTATGGTGGGAGCCATGTATCTGCTCTACCGCTGGTGGGAGAAAGGAAAGCACCAGTTGCCTTGGCTCGCTATCCTCTGCATGAGTGGCGCTACGCTTACCAAAGGACCGGTGGGCATCATCCTGCCTTGCTTTGTGATGGGCGTATTCATGCTTACCCAACGTGAGAACTTCTGGGGCATCGTATGGCGCATGGCTCTAACCGCCCTGCTCTCGCTCGTTATTCCTTTCTGCTGGTATTATGCAGCCTATCTGCAAGGCGGCGATGAGTTTCTGCGCCTGGTGAAGGAAGAGAACATCGACCGATTCATGGGCAAGATGGCATACGAATCGCACGAGAACCCAGCGTGGTACAACCTTCTCACGCTCATCACGGGCTGGTTGCCTTACACCTTATTATTATTGTTCTCGCTCTTCATTCTGCCATGGAAGAAGTTCTCGAAGACCCGTTTCCTTGAGAATGCGAAGAAGGCTACTCCGCTGCAGGTGTTCACCTGGCTCGCCTTCCTCCTGGTACTCTTCTTCTACTGCATCCCAAAGAGCAAGCGCAGCGTTTATCTGCTGCCATGCTATCCGTTCATGGCCTATCTCATCGCCGAATACATCGTTTGGATGATGAAGGAGAAGATGGGAGCCTTGAAGGTTTATGCCGGGGCGATTGCTTCGATAACCCTGATTCTCAATATCGCCCTGCTGGTGGTAAAAAAAGGATGGGTGCCAGAAAGCATCTTCCACGGCAAGCATGCCATAGACAATATCGCCATGCTCCATGCGCTCGAAAACAACGATTTGCTCATCCCATGCAGCATCTTTATGGTTATCACTTTGGGGGGAGTTTACCTCATCTTCCGAGCACTCAAGAAGAAGAATCCAGGCAATATTGTTTCATATACCCTTGCCACCATCGTGGGTCTCTTCCTGATGCTCGACTCCAGTCTGCAGCCACCTGTGCTCAACACGAAGACCGATAAGCATCTGGCGCCAGTTATCGAGAAGAAGTTTGATACCAGCAAACTCTATTCTTATATGTCGGTAGATATGCTGCATTTCTTCAGCCTCAACTTCTATCTGGGCGATAAGATCCAGCAGTTTGACAAGGTATTGCCACAGGATGGCGTGCTGATGATTCCGGAAGAAGACATGCCTGATTTCCTTGAGAAATTCGGCAAGGACTATACCTTCCAGAAGGTTTGGGAAGTAAGAAAGACGGTAGAATGGCACAACAAGGTAGGTTTCTACCGATTCGTGAAGACTAGTGCCAATATTGCACTTAACAAATGAGTAGTGATTAATTATTAGTGATTAGATACAAAAATAGCATCGGGATTATAAGTACCGATGCTATTTTTGTATCTATCAAATTGATATTCTTCTTATTTTCTTTCTTCGATAAGATTATACTCTTTCTTCGATGAAGTATCGTGGGCGACGTTTCACCTCGGTATAAATCTTGCCGATATAAACACCCGTAATGCCTACACCCGTGGTGATGATGCCTCCGATAAACCACATGGAAACAAGCATAGAGGTCCAGCCCTGAATGGTCTTGCCCTGGAAATATTCTACCAAGGCAAAGATAATCATGATGATTGCTACTAAAGTCATCGCCAGACCCAGGAAGGTGATAAACTTCAATGGTGCCACGGAGAACGAAGTGATGCCATCTATACTGAAACTCAGCATCTTGGTAAACGGATACTTACTCTCACCCGCCTCACGAGCCTTGCGGTCGTAATAGACGAACCCCTCTCGAAAACCCAACTGGCGGACGATGGCTCTGAGGAAAAGATTGCGCTCAGGATACTGCATCAGCGCCTTTAGGGTGCGGTTGGTCATCATGCGGAAATCGGCATGATTGTAAACCGTCTCCTTATCCACACTCTGCATCAGTTTATAGAAAGCCTGGGCGGTAAAGCGCTTGAAGAAGGTATCGGTCTTGCGCTCCTTGCGCACACCATAGATGATATCCTTGCCTTCCTGCACCTGGCGCACCATATCCACGATAACATTCTCATCGTCCTGCAGGTCGGCATCGATACTTACCATCGCATCACAATGGTCTACCGCAGCTTCCATACCTGCCCAAAGCGCATTCTGATGGCCCCGGTTATGCGACAGTTTGATGCCATGCACATACCCATGCTCCTTGGCAGCATCCGAAATCATCTGCCAAGTATGGTCACGACTGCCATCGTCGACAAGCAGCAGTTCTGTGTCGGCATCAGTCTCTTTCTTAATTTTTCTGATCAATGCCCCCAGCACATCTAAGGTCTTAGGCAGCACTTCTTCCTCGTTATAACAAGGGATAACTATCAATATCTTCATTTATAAGCCAGTATTTATTCAAGATGCAAAAGTAACTCATTTTTTCTATTTAAACAAGAAAAACGGTTAATATTTTTTATTCTTGATATATTTTTCCCGTTTTTCTCCATTCTTTCTTACCATTTCCACTTTACCTGTATCTCCAGATCGGATTGTGAAGAGCGGGAGATTTCCTGCAAACCAGAAGAGATGTGAGAGCGGTCGAAATAATCGGTTGTACCCAATTTGGCGATAAGCAGCAGATGGGAACCTATCTCTGAGCGTGCCACCAAGGCGTAACGGATGCCCTCGCCGTAGTAGCTGCCGAAACTCATCTGATAGAGCAGACCAGGCTCATAAGCGTAGATACGGGAGGCGAAATCGGAAGTATGAAAATAGCCCAGGCAGCCTCTCAACGTTCCTTTCAACTGCTTCTTCCATTTCCATTCCCATCCTATATGCTCGCTCACCATATAGCCTTTACTAAGCTCATCGCCCTCATTCTTCATCGTGCTTTCCGCCTGGCTCATCGTATAGTCTAAACTGGTTTTGGCGCTCCATCGTTTTTGGACTATTGTGGCATAGAGGCGCAGACGGCCGGTCGTGGTTCCCGCCTTATCCTTATAACGGAACCTTCCTCCTACCGTCAGGACTCTGGAGGGCTGGAAGAGAATATTCACCAGATTATCCCAACTCTGAGTGCTCTCCCTGGTCTGATACTTAGGCCAGGCGAAATAGGCGAAATCGCTATAGGCTGTGATGCTCCAATGATGGGCAGGAATCCAGGTAAAGCCCAGATATACGCCGTTTTCATCCTGCACATCGCTCCCCTCGGAAAAGCTGTTGCTGAAGAGAGAATAGTAACGGGCAGAATAGTACCTGTGAAGAGCCATGAGCGTGAAATGGTCGGAACAGAGATAGGAGGCTGCATTGAGCGTGGCTATGGAACCGCAATCGCCAGTTGCCGTCTCGCCGGAGAGGGTGAGGCGATGGGAGATATAACCATAGCTGATACTGGCATTCCAAAAGGCATTCCCCTCTGGAGCAAAACGCTTGTAAAGCTGGCTTTTATTGGGCGTGAGCGGAAGGGAAAAAGAGGTATAAAAGGCTGTACCTCCGATGTGCCAGCCCTGATGCCGGTAACTGATGTTGCCTCCCACAAGTGTATTGGATGCAACCTTCTGTTTAGCAATCTCATTCACCGTGCGATGCAAACCGGTCTTCAGGATGGTCTTGATGCCCCCGCCGTCAGCAGAAAGCGTAGCATCTATCTGGCGATAAGAAAGAAAACCGGTCAGTTCGAGGCCCTTTAATAAGGTATAGGTGGCGGCGGCGCCTTGCAGATAATTGGCTGAAGAACGGGAAGAATGACCGCGGATGATGCAGGAAGATGATCTGCCCAAGGAGGTTAAGGCTGAGAGTTTGCCGAAGCCGAAATCATTATTGAGTATCAGTCCCAATCCTGCGTTCAGTCTGTACCTGCCCAGGGTGATATTCTTCCATCTGCCCAGGTTCTTTACCTGAAGATAGAAGGAATAGAAGTCGTAACCCATCGTGTTCCTGCCTCCGAAGAATGGTTCGCCGGCATCCTGAGAAGCTACGAATCCCAGTTTGACGGAATTGCCGTAGCGAAACTGGTAGCGCAGTCCGTGCTTGTAAGGATAACCTAGATAGCCGTCGGTTCCGCTCGCATCGCCCTTGCGCTCATAAAAAGGAACCTTCAACATGCCCATCACTTCGTGCTTGCCATACTGGGCGATGGTTTTAAGACTGGGAAAAGCCGGCTTGCTCCCGTCATCGGCCACATAAAAGAAACAACTCATCAGCTGGCGCTGATACCAGCCGATGCTGCTTATCAGGGTAAGCTCGCTCATACTCTTCAGCTGTCCATAGCGGTAGATATAGAACAGGATGTCTTCTACCTGCGATGCAGTAAGAAACGGCATGCGCTCCAGTTCTTCTCTCGTTGCCGTATTCAGATTGACGGGATGCTGCGCCATCTCCTCCAAATCTTCTTCATAGTCCTGCCAGGCTACATGCTCGAAATCTTCGGATGAAGAAAGGTCGGACAGCAGTTGCTGCCAGAGTGGCGAAGCGGAAAGAGAATCTTCGGGCACGGCGCCCAGTTCTGAAAGAGAGGAATATTGGGCTTGAGCCCATGAGGCACAGAAGATTTGGGAGCTGCCTACGAGAAACAGTTTCAACAAGAGGGATGTTATGGAATGAGCATGCTTCATCTGCAGTAGGCACTTCATTTATTAAATTAAGACAAAGTTACTGCTAAAATCTGAAAAAGAGAAAGAAAAAGCCAAGAATCTTTCTCAAATTGAGAAATAATCTGTAATTTTGCGGCGTAATTAGTAACACAAAGGGGCTTACACCTCTTTATATATAGAAGAAGCTCCACGAAAAAAGGAGCTGGACAAAGAACTTTGAGGAGATTTACATGAAACAGAAAATATGCTTTTTACTGGCGATGCTCTTCTGCATCACCCTGCAAACCATGGCGCAGACCGATGACGACAACCCTGAAGACAGGGAGGTGGACATGGATGCTCCTACCTTTGAACCGATGGTGAAGGTAGGAAAAGTGCTCCTGGATCATGACAGCGTGCAATATGTTCAGGTGAACAACGTGTACGTTTATCCGCAGCCGGTATTCAAGAACGCCAAGGAACGAATGGCTTACAACCGTTTGGTATACAACATCAAGAAGGTGCTGCCGATAGCCAAAGAGGTAAGAAAGATTATCATCGAAACGGGTGATTATCTGGAAACGCTGCCTAACAAGAAGGCAAAGGATGCACACATGAAACTGGTGGAGAAAGGTATTAAACAGGAATATACCCCGAGAATGAAGAAACTCACCTATGCACAGGGTAAACTCTGCATCAAACTGGTGTATCGCGAATGCAATTCCTCATCCTATCACCTGATTCAAGCCTTTCTGGGTCCTATCCGTGCCGGATTCTATCAGGCATTTGCAAGCCTCTTTGGTGCCAGCCTCAACAAGAAATATGATCCGAACGGAGTAGATAGGCTTACGGAAAGAGTGGTGAGACAGGTGGAATCAGGACAGATATAAAAAGAAAAAAGCAAAGCCCACGAGCATGAAGCCATGAGCATTGCTTGATGCCAACAGTAATCTTAGTAGGAAAAATCAAGTTCCGATTTCAATTTGCTGTCTTAGCAGGTTGTAATAGTATCCACGCAATTTGACCAATTCTTCGTGCTTACCCACTTCCACAATCCTGCCTTTGTTCATCACGATGATTTGGTGGGCATGTCTTACGGTACTGAGTCGGTGAGCCACCAGGACAACAGTACGATGCTCGTAGAAACTATGGAGATTCTCAACTATCATACGTTCATTGAAGGTATCGAGCGAATTAGTTGCCCCGTCCAAGAATACATAGCAAGAATCTTTGTAGAAGGCTCTTGCAATCAAGATACGCTGCTTCTGTCCTTGACTCAGTCCCACTCCATCCCTACCTATCTTGGTGTCATATCCAAGCGGAAGAGTCACGATATAATCTTCGATGCAAGCTACTCGTGCAGCCACTTTCACCCTGTCCATATCTACGTCACCATCCCCTACGGCAATGTTACGAGCGATGGTATCTGAGAAGATAACTCCATCTTGCATCACGACGCTACACTGACGGCGCCACCACTTCTTGTTGAGCCTATTGATGTTGGTACCACCGATGGAAAGTTCTCCATTTGAGACTGGATAATATCCCAGCAACAACTTTAAGAGCGTAGTCTTGCCACTACCCGACTCTCCCACGATGGCTGTAGTATGTCCATAGGGTATGAATACACTCACGTCGTCAAGGGTTTTGTGGCTAGAGTGAGGTTCATACTTGAAGTCCACATGATACAGATCCATTCCATCAGTCTTGTCCTCTATAGAGGTAAGAAGTCCAGACTTGTCGTCCTCGCCCTTTTTGAGATGTATCTCATTGATGCGCTCCAAACTGATATTTACATCCTGGAGTGAATAGAAGAGCACCATCAACTGCTCTATTGGCGAATTGAGCTGACCGATGATGTACTGCACAGCAAGCATCATACCCAGCGTCATCTCCCCATGGATAACTGAGGTGGCAGCCACCACAGTAATAAGGATATTCTTCACCTCGTTGATAAGGATGCTTCCAACCTGCTGAGTCTGCAGAAGTTTAAGCAACTTAGCCTCAACGTCCAACTGGTTTTCCTGCACATGCTCCCATTCCCTGCATTTGCGCTGTTCACAATCCTGGAGTTTAATTTCCTGCATAGAGGTAATAAACTCGTAAGTTTTGTTCTTATTGATGGATTGTTGCTCAAAGAACTCATAATCCAACAACTTCCTGCGATGCAAGAACCTTTGCATCCACAATCCATATACGATGCTTCCCAAAAGGAACACGAAGAACACTACTTTATCATAAAGGAAGAGCACCACACCGAAGCCCACGAAGGTGATGAGAGAGAAAGCCGCATTGAGCGTCTTTTGGGTTAAGAAGCTATTGACACAGTCATGGTCGCCCATACGCTGCATCAAGTCGCCCATCAACTTGGTATCGAAGAAAGACATCGGCAACTTCAACAATTTCTTAAAGAAGTCGCTGAGCAAGGATATGTTGATCTTCATGTTAATGCGCAACAACACCCAACTACGAATAAAATCAATGACCGTACGGCTAACAGCGAGCATCAACTGCCCAAGCAAGATGAGCCAAACTAAGTCGAGTCTCTTATACTTAATGCCCTTGTCCACTATCAACTGGGTAAGGAAAGGAAAAGCCAACTGAATGAAGCTACCAAGAACCAAGCTCAAGAAAATCAATGCAAAAGACTTGCGATACTTCTTGAAATAGTTCAAGAGGAAACGGAAAAAGTGCTGCTCCCCCTCATTCTCCCACTCCTCTGGCATCTTGTAAGTCAAGAAATCAGGAGTAGTTTCCACAAAAATGGCAATCCCCTTAAGCGTGCCATCCGTCAACATACTTGCCCAATGACGTTCGAATTCAGCACGAGAATAAGTTACCAACCCCTTGCCAGGATCGGCGACATAAAACTTGCGCCCCTTCTTTATCTTATATAATACTACAAAATGATTTTGGTTCCACTGTAAGATGCACGGAAGGACATTAGCCTTCAATTCAAAGACAGAAGTCCTTGCACAATGTGTATGAAGGCCAAGCGTTTTAGCCGCCTCATTCAGTCCAAGCATAGAAACACCCTGTGGTGTAACAGAACAAAACTTTGACAGAAAATCCAAAGAGTATTTCCTGCCAAAGTACTTACATATCATTTGCATGCAAGCAATACCACATTGCATACTGTCATGTTGAAGAATTATTGGAAATTTCATTACAAACGTTTGATTTCAGAGTTGCCTGCACCTGTACCTTTATACTTACTACGAGTGGAATTAAACTTATATCGAAGAGTCAAATTCAAGTTTCTTGTTCCTCTTCTCGCAACTTGCAGCAAAGTCATTTTCTGATTATACAGCAAATCCGCATCCCAATTCTTATATAGCAAATCATTACCTTGCAATTCCAATGTCAGAGCGTTCTGCAAAAAAGACTTACTGATGCTAACATCCAATACATGCTGTTCTTTTGCCATAAATACATTCTGTACATTACCCTTGCTTTGATAGCGATAATTCACATTAAACACTATGTCGCAAGGCAATCTAAAAGCATTATTAAAGGTTGCCATAAAAATAGGGCGGTTGAGTTTATATGACTCCACATCTGTATGAAGAGTAAACCATTGTTTCAACATTGCCAAGTTAGCTTGTGGAGACCAGAAGCCAAACTTTGGAGCCAAACTGACATAAGCCGTCGCACTCTTTACACTCTTTAGGTTCTTATGATTCACCATAGTGATTGCTTCATTGTCGGGAATCTGTTCTGCCCAATAAATAATGGCATCACGAGAATCTTTGTAGTTGACCATGAACTGAATAAATTTCCAAACTCCAGATACCTCAACCATATGGTTCGTTTCATTATTCAGCTGCGGATTACCCTTTTGTAGGGTGAGACGATTCATATAAACAATGTTGTTGCTCAACTGAGAATATGTTGGACGCTTGGTCTTGATAGAGTAGCTCAATTGCAACATTGCCTTTCCTATTTTAGCACCATAAGTCAAGCTAGGGAAAATATTATTGAAAGAACGACTCTGCTCTGGGTGATAGACTCCATCATTATAATATCTGAATCTTACATTCTCATATCTCAAACCTGCCGTAACATTACCTATCGAAGTTAGATGTGAGTATTGCAAGAAAGGACTTACTGTTTGCTCTTCTAGTTTACCATAAGAATTAGCAAGTAAATCCGTTCGATTCACTTCATAGTCATCATTTCTATGGGTGTTGATATACTCTGCACCATAAGTAAGCCATCCTCCCAATACAGGAGATGTCAAAACCAACTTAGAGGCTACCATCTTGTTATCTACCTTATTCTCGGAATCTATCAGACGAGACTCTTGCTCTTGGCTTATCTCTGTAAAATAACTATACATGTGTTTTTTTGCAAAATACAAGTCGGTATTAAAGTCTATGGTTGTCTTACCAACTCGACCATTATAATAAAAATTCAACTGATGGTCAGGATTGTCTTTGTTCACTATAGCACTATTAGTCGCTATGTTATCATAGAATTTTTCTGCTACAGTTATTTTACTATTAAATATACTATGCGTTCTTCTATATCCAGGACTATTCAATGTATACCTTGCACCAATAGAATGGTTGGCTCTGAAGTCATAGCTGAATCCACCTATAACAAGATGATTTTCCGAACGACGTGTCTGGTAGTTACTATTGTTTTGCTTCCAAATTTCACCAACATAGGTAATTTGCTCAAAAGTCGCATCCTGTATGGTCTTCGTATTAGAAAACTTATAGGTTGCGAACACATTCAAGCCATCATGACGATAGTTTGTATTCAACTCCTGAATAGTACCACTATATTTATTATACGAATAAAAAGAGCGAGTATCGAAACTAAATCCATCACCTTTCGCTGGTATTGTCTTTATCTTGATGACAGCATTGACAGAAGCACCATAAATTGCACCAGGAGCCTGGATAACCTCTATACTTTTAACAGCACTAGACTTTAGGTTGTCCAATTCATTCACATCAAGCACTTTTCTGTTATTGATATAAATGAGCGGAGTACCTTTTCCCAACACCTCATAAACATCCCCTCTTTTGATAATTCCAGGCACATGCTTCAATACATCTTCTGCCGTACCCATTCTACTGAGCACGGTACCATCAACATGGGTCAACAAGCCTTCATTGGTCATTTTGTATTGAGAACGAAGACCTTTCACCACGACTTCATTTAAAATCTTGGCATCTTCTTCCAAGCAAATCGGCTTACCTTGATAATTTTTCAGCTCTTCATAAATTGTTCTATACCCTATAGAAGACACTTTCAACATCATATCTTTATCAGAAGATTGCAATTCAAAACTTCCATCCTCTTTCGTCACAGAACCTGCAATAAAAGCAGAATCACCCTTGGATATCAGAAGTACATTTGCAAAAGCAATAGGTATCCCCTTATTATCAACGACCTTACCCTTCAGATTTTGAGACATAGCTTGTAATACAAAAACAGCCATCAACAGTACTGCAAAAATTCGCTTTTCCATTTCAAATGTTATTTTATAGTTTTATCAATCCTAATAAATGCAGCATAAGTTTCATCACCAACTGCGTTGTCATATATGACGAATCTAGATATAAATTGGTTTCAACAATATCTATTCCTAATATTTTTTTGTTTTTTAATATTTTCGATAAGAATGCAAAAGTCTCTTCATAGAATCCTCCATCAATCATTTTAGAAGCTGTTCCTGGAGCTATGCTTGGATCAAAGAAATCTACATCAAACGAAAGATAGACATAATCTTTTCTTTCCATCAAACATTGGCAAGCAGCGTTCTCGGATCGCATTTCAGATAAAGAAATTTGCTTGCATTTTGGGTTCTCCACAAAGAAAGGCTCCCTAACTCCAATTTGGATAATTTCCTTAACCTTATCCAATCCTGCACAAAAAGACATGACCGTTGCATGATTCAACATCTCACTTTCAGAACTTTGATAAACCTGAAGATAGTCAGAATCACTCAAATCTGAATGGGCATCAAAATGCAGCACCAAGAAAGATGGATTGTTCGTACTAATGCCCTTCAATATGGGATAGGTTATCGAGTGGTCTCCCCCTATACAAAAAGGAACATTCCCCATTTCTACAACTCTAGAAATAACATTCGTTATTCTATCATAATAACTCACGCAACTATCTCCTGTTGCATAAAAAACATCTCCCACATCATACATTTTTTCCATATTGTTGTAGAAAATATCTCTAAGAAAGCTCTGATGGAAAAACGAACTATTGACTTTTTTGTGTTTTATCCCTAATGGGAAAAAACTACTTGTCGCCTTTCTTAATGTGCGGGGAGCGTCTTTGCACCTTGCATCTACATCATTACCACCTCCAAAAGGAATTCCTATCAGAGATATTTGATGTTGTTTGCTGTATAAACATCCACTTTTTATTCCAAAGAAAGTTGGATGTTGAGGTACTAATTCACAAAAAACATCCGACAACTTAGACACAATCATCTTACTATTCACTAAGTTTTGCAAAGTTAGCTCTACCTGCGTTTTATCCAAAGAGTCCTTCAACATCCTTTCCACTAAGGTTTCTCTCTGTCTCCAATCACTACAGAACTCCAGTAAATCATGCAAGTACGCAGATATGCGGAAACTCTTGCCAGAAATGACATTTACCATCTCATAAGAACCATTTTTTAATTGGCCCTTAAAAGCAAATGATTTTTTATATTTAATACTACTTTCCATAACGTAACTAAATCAAAATTTGACTTTTCTGTAAATCAAGTGCCAACATCGGCTTGCCGATATTGGATACATCAATAGAGCAATCATGACTATGTAAAGTATAAAGCAAATCAAAAAGACCTTTTGACAACTTAACCTTTGTTGAGTTTGCCTTATCATATAAATACTGAGTATCTGTAATCACAAAATCATATCGCTCACTATTAAAACGCTTAATCGGCTCACTGCTAGTTGTAACCTTAGTCTCATTATGCTTATACTTGAAAAAAGAATTAACATAACACCAACCTTCCCATTGAGCAATGTCATTTTTCATATACTCACAAAAAAAACTCCACATATTCCTTATTCCACATTCCCTAGAAGAGATTGCAGGAAAGAGTTCTATATAGGGTTCTTTATTACAAACATCTCCTAAAGTCGCCAAGACTGGCATTACATCTAAAGACAATTTATCCGCCAAGAATTGCACACCTTTCCGTATTTTTATGGTCTCATGAAAGAAGTGAAAATCCTCCAACTTTTCATCATCCCGACTCATTCCCCCAATTCCTGAATTTCCATCCAAGTATATCAACAAAGAATACCCAAACCGAACATATTTAAATAAGGACATAAGCCCAGAACGTTTTTCGACATTTACAAATACTAAATTCGTTCTATCGTCAACCAAATCAGACAAAGATTGCTCGAAACTATCTTTTTGTGTATCATACACTCTTTGCGTGACAGGAATACACAAACTTATCCCCCTAGAAAGCAAATAACGACCTATAGCCTTGTAAGGACCATAATGCATAGTTGCAAAAATGCAGGGCGTACCGACTTCAACATTTCCATTTTTACAAGTCATAATTGGAGCATGGCAAGCATCGTACATGTCACCCACGTGCTCTGCAAAAAACAACCGCTTAAACATATCGACAGTTCCTTCTTTTCCTACGCACCTCTTTATATTAGAGCAGAAAAGCAAATAATTCTCTCGCTGAATATGGTTCAAATCTGTGTCGACCCCATTCAGGCATTCTAGTTTTTCAAATATTTCCATACTAATAACCTTCTTTAATTTTATTCATAGAACACAATTTAAACATTGACAAAACTAACTTGTAAAAACCATAGCAACAAGCCACACTCACAATAAAAGATTTTAAATATTGCAACGTAAAATATGGAGAATGCAAGTCCATAATAAAACTCACAACATACTCTAATAATTTTAGCGCAATATACCCTCTAAAGAACCAATTCAAAATGGCAAATTGCAGAATTGGCAAGCTAAACCGCCCCTGCTTGTCTTTCCATCTAAAATTATCTGCCTTTTCTATCAAATTAGGTATGTCAAAGAGGTCAGAATACACCCAATAGCCATCATTTCTAAAAAATGGCAGCAATGAGTACAATATCACCAACGTATTTGACAGTATTAAGTATCTCAAATAATTTTCCGAAGCGGAGTTTGCCCCCAAAACATATCCACTCATAAGCAGCACATTAACAATGAGTTGAAAATATACACCTCCTGCATTTACAACTAGCCTTTTTCGCCTCGGTAGCAACCAAGATTTCGTCACATCACTAAACAGGACAGGAAATATTAAATAAAAACCAAACCCTATTTTCCCAGGTTGTATTCCATGCCGAAGCGAGGCTGTGGAATGCCCCAGTTCATGCAAAAGAACAAAGGCATTACTCAACATAAACAAAATAAGGAAGTCTCCTAACGAAAAGGACAATAAACTTAAACTAATCCCATCCTTATCTATCAATACAAAGAATAGGATGTTTACGATAGAAGCCAGTACCAAAACTAACCAAAATATCTTTACCCCAAATAGCACCTTAAACAACCGTGATACTGCGACTACCAATGAACTTCTCAACAAGGTATGCTGAAACTTAATATAACTATTATTCACAGTGCTAACAGTAGTAGATATCTTTCTAATAAAAGACTGAAAAGAATCTACGATATTTTGCTTATCGTTACAATCTAGATTATAGAATTGCTCCAAATTACCAACAGCCTCTTCTAATGTTGCATCTTTTTTCAAAGATGATAATATAAGATAGAAACATTCGTTAATAGCGTAAGCCTTTCCATTAGCTACTGCAACAAACTGCTGTTCTATATGAGAAACCTCAATCATATCATAAATTCTTTCCATATCTTTCAACTTACTTCGTTAACATTAACGCTGAACGTCACCCAAGTTGCAACGAATCACATCACTAGCGGCAATCTGTGCCATTTCTAAACGATCCTCAAGCTCCTCGAACTCCAAATTTACATTTTTCTTTTCCATTTCTAATACGAATTAAATTGTTAATGCTTAACGCGTAACATCACCGATGTTACAACGTACTACTTCACCTGCGGCAACCTGTGCCATCTCCAAACGATCCTCAAGTTCCTCGAACTTTAGATCAATAGACTTGTTCAATTCTTTAACCATATTTTTTATTTTTAAATTAATAAATGTTCATTAACTCTATTCTTAAAACTAGCGATTACACGAATATAATATCGTCATCATCACCTTCATCATCTGGCAAATATACTTTTGTGCCATCTGGTAAATAATACCATCCACCTCCCATGATGTTTGCCATTCCTTCTTTGTCCAATGCTTCCATTTTTCTACTTTTAAATTGTTTTTGTTTTACGGCTGCAAAGGTACAAACATTTTTGCTAAAGATTTCTAATATAAACCTAATGCTTTTCTAATATTTTGTTAGCATTTTCATTAGAAGCAATTATACATTATTATAATAGCTTAACCTGCATATTTCATACAAAAGAAGTTTTACGCACACTTGGCAAACACAAAATAACCTTCATTTTTTTATTAATACGCAATATTCAGGTTAAAATCTTACTAAAGTTTGGCTATTCCATTTATTTTCGTTACTTTTGCACTCAAATAGTATAAATTACGATGAAAAAAGTATTTTTTATATCAATTATAGCTATCATTATGATAGATTGTTTGCAAGTCTATAATATATACTTGCAATACAAGAATTATACACAAGAACAAGCCAATTATATAACAACAACTTTAAAATCTTCAATAGACGAAGAACTTAGCCTCCGTTCTAGAAGGGATTATAGTCCTGACACTTTAGGACAACAACACTGTTATTTCAAAATCGCAAAAGAAATTCCAAAGGAAACTCCTAAAGAAGAGATTACAGACCTAAGAGGATATGATGTAAAACTGTTAAAAGCACAAGGGCTTATCAGCTCTAGTGAGGAACTTATCCAGCTTGCATCTCAAGATCAACAAATACAAAAAGGCCATCCTTTAGACATCACTATGCTTGATACTATTTTTACAAGAAATCTCAACATACAATATGAGCATAGCATGATATTGGTTGACAAAAACAAGAATGTAATAAAGACAGTTGGTACAAAGAATATTCCTAGCTATTGGGTATATTCCAAGGATATAGCCGTCAACCTCGCCAATCCTCGTTTTATTCGAGTTGCCGTTTTTATCACCCCTTCCCAGTTTATCATCCAATTCATTTGGACTTTAGTATTGTCGCTTCTATTTGTATTGATTGCCTCCATTTGCATAGGCTATCAATTACGAGAGATTAGAAACAGAGATGAATTACTAAAAAACAGGGAATTAACAGTCAATAGCATCATTCATGACTTAAAGGCTCCAATAAATAGCATCATTGCGCTCATGGGAGTTATCAAGCTAAAGGTTACGGATGAAAGCACTAAAATACTAGCTAGGCAAATAATTGACAAAGCAAAACTATTAGTACACGATATTGAGACTATTCTATCTACAGCCAACAATAAACCTAGAATGATTCTTAATCGTGAAGAGGTTAACATCATGAAGCTAATCAGTCTAGCTAAGTCAGATGTCGATATTCTCTACGAAAGCAAAGAACATACAATTACTATCGATGATAAAACTAGAGGAAATCAAATCGTTGATGCAGACAAGATGTACTTACTCAACGCAATCAGAAACCTCATCGAAAATGCCATCAAATACGCCGACAAAGGAGTCATGGTACATATTTCTGTTATAAGATACAACAATGAGCTACAAGTTTGCGTATCTGACAATGGTTGGGGAATCAGTAAGAAAGACCAAAAGATGATTTTCAACCAGTTCTACCGAGTTCCACATGAACATGGACCTAGAGGACATGGTGTAGGACTGGCACTCGTAAAATATGTCATCGAATCGCATGGTGGTCATATCACCGTCAACAGCGAACTTGGAAAAGGCAGTAAATTCATTTTTAATATTCCTTTCAAATAAAAAATATCATAAAAAATTATGGACAAAATAAGAGTTCTCATCGTAGATGACGATGCCACACTTGGCGCAACGCTTACACTTGGTTTGGATACACTTGGAATGCAGCCTAGCTATCAAACTTCTTTGGCAGGTTTACAATCTGTTGTGCAATCAATAAATCCTAACATTATAATCCTTGATGTTGAAATCGGAGAAGATAATGGTATCGACCAAATGCAACAACTTAAACTCTATGCACCAAATATTCCTGTCATATTCATGTCTTCTCATGCAGATGTAGGATATTTGACAAGGGCGATGGGTGAAGGAGCTGTCAATTATCTTAAGAAGCCTTTTGAAATGGAAGAACTTGCTGCATATATTCAACGATTTGCAAAGGTTGAAAAACATCAAGATAACTCAACAATTGTTTCTTTTGGAAATTATTCATTATGCATTAATACTAGGGAACTTTTCTTACGACAAGAAAGAGTTTGTAGATTAACTACAAAACAGTTTGAAGTGATTCGTCTCTTCTTGGAATATCCCCACGAAACTATCCCACGTAAAACTTTAAAGCATAAACTTTGGCCAGATGGCAATGATTCGGATGCTAGTCTCGACAACTACATCTCGCAACTCCGCAAAATATTTACTGCCGATAAGAGTATTCATATCATAACAATTCCTAAAATCGGCTTTAAGCTCGAGATTTCTTAGTTACCACAATGGATGGGGGACGGCGAGTATCATCCTCTAAAGGAAGTTGATATGGATACCCCTACCTTCGCCCCGATGGTAAAAGACAGGAAAGGTGCAGCCGATAGCCAAGGAGATGGGAAAGAGCATCATCTAAACGGGTAATCTGATAACAGGAAACAGCTTCTATCCCTAAGGGTATTTTTTGACGGAACAAGGGAAAGTTATGGATACTATTAGAAGTATTTGTCTATACCATTAGAAGAAAATGTATATACTATTAGGAGAAATCTCCGTTCATAAGTTTTGAATGTGCGTTCAAAACTTATGAATGTACGTTCAAAAGCATTGAACATACGTTCAAAACTTATGAACGGAGATTTTCCCTAATAGAAAAAAGAAATGCCCCTAGAGGTAACTGCTTTTTCCTCTAGGGACATTCCTTTTTATTCTTCAGTATAAAGCACCTGGATCATAGTCTGACCCACTGCCTTCAATACGTTCTTATCCAGATGAGCCATATCATCGTTCACGGTGTGCCAGGTAGGACCGAAACTGCTCTGCTGGCAATCAGGATAGTAGGCTATCACATCGATGGTTGGAATCTTCGCCTTCTCGTTTACCGGGATATGATCATCCGTAATCATACCGCCATCACTCTTAGGGAAGAAACTGCCGTAACCTGCCTGACGGGCTGCAGCCCAAACTCGCTTCACGATGCCACCTGCATACTGCATAGACATTCCTTCGCGGTAGAACTTGGCTCCCTGACCGCCCACCATATCGAGGAGGATTCCAAAACGTGGATTATATCCCTCAGGCTTGTTCTCGCTCCAATACTGGGCACCCAAAGCCCAAGTATCGCCATCGTCCTGAACATCAGCCCACTGAGGTGTTCCCCAATCTTCAGTATCGAAACATACGAAATCTACGCCGATGTTAGGATTCAGCTTCTTGTCTGCCTGCAGCTGGCGGGCAATCTCCAACATGACGGCTACTCCGCTGGCTCCATCGTTGGCACCCATTACAGGCTTGCGCCAGTTGGTGCTGTCGGGGTCGTTGTCAGCCCAAGGACGGCTGTCCCAATGGGCACAGAGCAAGATGCGGTTTTCAGCCTTCGGATTGTAATGGGCGATGATATTGGTATTCTTCAGGATGGTACCATCATAGCCCTTGAGGTCAGCCTTCTGGGTTTCTACCTCGCAACCAAACAGCTTGAACTTGCTCACAATCCATTCGCCACACTTGTCGTGCGCCTCGCTGTTCATGACGCGAGGACCGAAATCGCATTGTGCGGCACAATAAGCCAACGCCGAATCGGCATTAAAGGCAGGACCTACAGGATTCAGCTTCTCTGCTTCCTCTACTTCCTGGATTTCCGGCGACGTGGTGTTGGCATTCTTATAGCTGATAGCTCCAGCTACCACTCCGGCAGCAACTACCAAGCCTAAAATTATCTTCATTTTCTTCGTCATCGTATTTACTTTGAACTTTATGATTACTTAATAACTATCGAATTGGCTTTCCCTTTGGCCGCCGAACGTTGTTTCTTCGTTCTTCACTCTTCATTCTTCACTTTCCAAAGTTCTGTACCTGCGTCATCACTCTGAGCCAGTTGCCTCCCCAAATCTTGACAATATCCTGCTCGCTATATTTGCGGTGCAACAGCTGGAGGGTGAAATTGATGAGTTCAGAAGAGTCGGCGAGACCTCTGATGCCGCCGTCTCCATCAAAGTCGGTTCCCAGACCTACGTGGTCGATACCCATCACATCGATGGCATGCTCAAGATGGGCGATAGCGTCCATGATGTCGGCTTCACCCTCTTTACGCAGGAATCCGTGATAGAGCGTGGTATGAGCCACACCGCCCTTTGCTGCGAGGGCACGCATCTGGTCATCGGTCAGATTACGAGGCACATCGCAGAGCGCACGGCTGCTGCTATGGCTGCAGACAATAGGAGTCTGGCTGATATCAAGTGCATCGTAGAAACTCTTCTCGCCACCATGACTCAAATCTACCATGATGCCCAGGCGGTTCATCTCCTGAATCACCTTCTCGCCAAAACTGCTCACACCATTATGGGTATTGCAGCCGCGGGCACTATCGCAGATATCATTATCACCATTATGGCAGAGCGTGATATAAACGATGCCGCGCTGGGCGAAATGCTTCACGTTACTGATATCGTGCTCCAGGGCGAGACCGTTCTCGATGCCGAGCATGATGCTCTTTCTGCCATTCCGCTTATCGCTATAAAGATCGGCAGGAGTGCGGGCTATGCTGAGATACTGCCTGTTCTTGCTCACAATCTCTTCTATCTTATCGAAGATGAGGTCGGCATACTGCGCAGGTCCCTTTACATCGAAAGCCACCTTGCTGCTGAAGCTCTCGCCTATCTGAGGCTGTGGCAGGTAAGCTACCATCGTGGTAGCATCCTGATGACCATCGGTCATCTTATGGAGATCAACCAGGATGCGGGAATCGCGATGATCAAACTTGATGCCCTGAGGGAAGAACATCGGAGTATCACAATGGGTATCGAGCGTAAGGATGCGCTTATGCAACTGCTTGGCTGCATAAAAGTTGTTAGCCTGATTAACCAGCCATTGGAAAATCTTCAATCCTTCTTCTTCCAGCCATTCCGGATGCCATTGCACACCGAGAATCTGCTTATATTCGCTACTCTCTACAGCCTCTATAATATGATCGGAAGATTTGGCGATGGTGCGCAGATGATTGCCTGGCTCGCTTACCGCCTGATGGTGGAACGAGTTGACAAAGACCTTCTCCTTATTATATATATTATATAAGGTGGAATCTTTCTTGATTTCTACGATGTGGGTAGGTTCTGTACGGTCGGCATCCTGGCTGTGCTTTACCAGCTGCTTGATATCCTGGCACACCTTTCCGCCCAGCGCAATGGCAAGGGTCTGGATGCCCCGGCAGATGCCAAGCATCGGAATCTGGCGGTTGAAAGCCAATCGGGTAATCATCAGTTCGGCAGCATCACGTTCCTGATTGATATTGTGAAGACGGGGAGAAGGCTCTTCGCCCATCCACAGCGGATTATGGTCGCCGCCACCCGTCAGAATCAATCCATCAAGATGCTCCAGGGTATTGACGATGACCTGAGCATCGGCAACAGGAGGAATAATGACTGGCGTACCGCCAGCCGCTATTACCTGCTTATAATAACGGTCGCGAAGCGTAGCATCGATACCTTCATAATTGGCAGTAAGGCCAATTACAGGCTGATGCTTCGCTTCGGGAAATCTAGAGTATGCATCCTGGAGATGCGACTCTAAGTCAAATGTTTCCATTTGTTTATCTTTCAAAAAATAATGATTCAAGATCTTCTAAAAATCGTACTCAGGTATGGAGACACTTATTAATCTTCATCGAGAAGTACAGGAATCTCACGCTTGATGCTCTGCTCAAGAGAGATAAGCGTTTCGGTAGAAACCACACCAGGGATAGCCTGAAGCTTATTGTTAAGCAGATCCATGAGCTGCTCGTTGTCGCGGGCATAAAGCTTGATCAGCATGGTGTATGAACCGGTTGTAAAGTGACACTCTACGATTTCAGGAATGTTCTGCAAGCGCTCTACCACCTTTTTATACATATTACCACGCTCCAAGTTCAAACCTACATAAGTGCAGGTAGAATAACCCAGGCTTTTAGGGTTTACATCAAAACCGCTACCGGTGATGAAACCATCCTCCATCAAGTGCTGAACACGCTGATGGATGGCAGCACGAGACACGCCACATTCTGCGGCTACGTCTTTGAAAGGAATACGGGCATTCTTAGAAAGGATGCCGAGAATCTTTCTGTCTAGATTGTCTATTTTCTCCATTTCGTTTTGTTTTATATTATTCTATTTATAAGGTACTTTTCTATACCAGATAGCAAAATTAATAAAATCTATTGAAACTGCAAACAAAATGCACGAATATTTTGCAATATCCGTGCATTTTGTTGTTTTTTATACTGTTTTTAACCAAAAGCCTTGGCATTTTGCTACTTTTAGTAGAAAAATCACACGCTTATCTGATAACCTCGGAGAAGTAATGATCACGCAAAGGTTTCACCACTTTATCACCCGTCAAAACTATCTGCTGCTTAAGACGAATGTCTTGAGAAGAGGCTCCAATCTTCAGTTCATACGTTCCAGGAGCTATGTTCCATTGACGATTGCCTCGATGAGAATAATAACCAAACTGATCAGTATAGAACCTGATGCATACTCTCTTGGTTTCGCCAGGATTGAGAGAGATGCGGGCAAAGCCCTGCAACTGGATAGGATGAATCTGCTGGTTGCTCTGAGTTGGCGACAGATATACCTGCGCTATCTCATCGGCACGAACCTTACCCGTATTGGTAACCTCAAAGTAGATATTGCTCGACTCTGAAGCCGTAGAGAGTTCCTTAACAGCCTGCAAGTTCTTATAGGCAAAGGTTGTATAGCTCAATCCATAACCGAAAGGCCACTCTACACGGGCATCCTGACGGGTGGAATAATTATAGCAGATAGGCTCATAAACCTCAGTATTAGGATAGCTGACACTCAGCTTGGCAGATGGTGAAATCTTGCCATAAAGAATGTCAGCCACAGCTGTACCACCCTCTTCACCTGGATACCAGGCCTGGATGACTGCTGCACAACGCTTGGCTATCTTGGAGATAACCTGCGCACGACCGCCGAAGACTACCAGGACTACAGGTTTGCCCGTAGCCAAGAGTTCCTCAACATATTCCTCTTGCTTACCAGGAAGTTTGAGACCATCTCGCTCACGGTTCTCACCACAGAGCATCACATTTTCGCCTACAGCAGCAACGATAACATCGCTTTCCTTTGCCATCGCCAAAGCTTCTGCCTTGTCTGCCTTCTCGCCTGAATCAACCTTGCGATGCAGGAGCTGATACTCCCAGGCGCGCTTATCGCCAGACTCTTCAAACTTGGTCTCTATCTCCTCTGTCCAGTCACAACCACGAGAATACTTAATATTAATACCCTCAGGTTTACTTGCCTGCATTGCCTCTAGCAATTTAACGATATGTGGCAAGTGGCTATCATCCCACTTTTTCTTCCAACTCTGCCAGAAATAGAACATAGAAGGGAAAGAGTAGTCGCCACACATCGCCCAAATGGAATTGGCATTAGGACCCGTGAGCAAGATATTCTTAACCTGCTTGGCGCTGTTAACATCAGCCTCCTTCACAAGAGGCAAAACACCTTTATTCTCTAACAAGACAATAGACTGGCTAGCTATATCGTAAGCCGTCTGCCGTTCTTCCTTAGTATCAAGCTTTACATCCTCCGTACTATACAGATATGGATTTTTATCCATCAGTCCTGCACGAATTTTATAACGCAGAACATCCTTTACAGCACGCTCAAAGACTTCTTTCTTAACAAGTCCCTTATCCAAGGCTTCCTGTAAATACTGATAATTTTCACCTCTAGGGAAATCAACATCATTGCCACCATTGATAGCAGCCACAGCTTTCTGAAGAGGAGTATCTAGTCCCGGCAACTGGTCAATGGCAGTATAATCGCTCACCACCATTCCATCGAATCCGAGATAATCTCGTAAAATATCGTTGAGAATCTCACTATTTGCCACGCACTTGGTACCATGAACAGCATGATAACCCGGCATCAAAGCCTTGCAACCTGCCAGACGAATCATCGTCTCATGAGGCAAAAGAATATCTTCCATCATCTCCTTCTCATCAGCATCACCGCCACCACCATATCCCAGATAGTGTTTAGAGCAAGCTCCCACTCCCTTCTTGAGGTCTCCCTGCTGAAGACCCTTGACAAAAGCAGTACCCATAACGGCAGAAAGATAGCCATCCTCACCGTATGATTCTTCTAGACGATTAAAACTTGGAGTACGGCAGACGTCTACCATAGGGGAAAGCGACAATACGCCACCCATCTTGCGAAGAGCAGTACCTGTCTGCAAAGTCTTGAGCTCTGCCAACTCTGGATTGAACGAACAAGCCTGACCTATCTGCTGTGGATAGACTGTTGCATCTTGCGTATTGATACCCGAAAGAACTTCCTCGTGAAAAAGAGCCGGGATTCCGTTAGGGGTATGATGCATCAACCAATCTTGTACAACAGCTACACGCTTTCGCAAGAAATTGGCATCAACCAATTCCTGACTGGCGTACTGGGAAAAATGTCCAATACCATAAGGAATGAGCTGCTTGCATTTGACTGTATCCAAATTGCCTTCCGCATCAAAAAGCTCATCCATATACCCACTTCTCAACTGAGCGATACGCTCTGGCTGTGACATTCTGCTGTAGAGTTCATCTACCTGTTGGTTCACTTGCTGCTCCGTATTGTTTATGTTACAGCAACTAGCCATCAGCACAGTTGCACATACGGTTGTTGTAATTTGTTTCATCATTATCTTTTAGGTTAAAAATATAATTATTGAAGTTGTTTATTATCATGTGCAAAGATAATGCAAACGAGCGCAGAATATCAAGCTTGCTTGAATATTTTGCCGAGTGCAGCTTATCTTCTGCAAAGATAACGCAAATAAGAGAACTAACAGATTCGCTTTCCCGTTTTTTATGCAAAAGCAACAAACACAAACGTAAAAGAAACAAAAGAGCCAAAGATAACACTCTATCCTTGACTCTTACCTTATTATATTTTAGTAGTAATTACTTGTTGAAATGAATTCAGTAATTACTTTCTCTTCTTTGAATGCGCAACTTTCTTGGCTACAGGTTTAACAACCTTCTTGTCGGCACTCTTTACTGCTGCATCTTCTTTCTGTTTGTCTGCTGGCTCTGGCTTAACCTCTGGCTTTACGATGCTAACCAGCTCAAGATCGAACACCAAAGTAGAGTATGGAGGAATCTGACCAGCCTGACGCTCGCCGTAAGCCAACTCGTAAGGAATGTAAACCTGCCACTTACTGCCCACAGGCATCAGAGTAAGCGCCTCGGTCCAACCCTTGATCAATCCGTTGGCACGGAACTTATCTGTCTTGCTGCCACCATGCTTGGATGTAGCATCAAAAACGGTACCATCAATCAGACGACCCTCGTAGATAACTTCTACCTCATCGCTAGCCTTAGGCACTTCGCCATGACCTTCGGTAATCACCTTATACTGCAAACCGCTAGGCAACACCTTTACACCAGGTTTCTTGGCATTAGCAGCAAGGAACTTCTCGCCGGCACCAGCCAAAGCTTCCTTCTGGAAATCGGCAGCAGTCTTAGAGGTAAAGAATGTAGTATCATTAGCCAAAGCTGCGATAAAACCATTCTGGAACATAGCATGGCTGATAGAATCGCCTGTACTCTTCAACTCTTCCTTTGTGCCAGGATATACGCGCTTCTCTACCAGTTTGGCAACCTCCATACCTGCAGAATAAGCTACGGTCTTAGGATTGATTCCCATGGCAAGCGCATCCTTGTAACCACGAAGGAAATTCTCCATATAGGCAGTATCTACCTGAAAACTCTGCTGGATATAAGGAATCAGACCACGAGTGGCATTCATACCAGCTACATAACTCAAAGAATCGGCTGATGATTTCAACTCGACAAGAGTAGCCGCCTTCTTAACCTTCTTTTTGCTTGCAGCACTAGCTGTAAACAAAGAAGCACCCGCCACGAGGACGAGTGCTGTCATTAATATTTTCTTCATTTATAAGTCCTCTATAAAAATGAGTTCCCACAAAAATTACTTGCCACCTACTGAAATCAACTCAATCTTGAAGATCAATACAGAGAATGGCTTGATCTGACCTTGCTCGCGCTCACCATAAGCCAACTGCTGAGGAATGTAAACCTCCCAAACAGAACCTGCTGGCATGTGAACCAAAGCATCAGTCCAACCCTTGATAACCTGGTTAGCACGGAGATCTACGGCCTGGCCACGCTTGAAAGAAGAATCGAATACCTTGCCGTCGATTGTCTTACCCTCGTAGTTAACCTTAACCATAGAAGTATCCTTTGGCATAGGACCGTTACCCTCCTTGATTACCTTGTACTGAACACCTGAAGGCAGAGTAACAACTCCTGGCTTCTTCTTGTTGGCAGCGAGGAACTTCTCACCAGCAACCTTGTTAGGACCATATTCCTTCTCCATGTTCTTAGCCTTGATAGCCATCATCTTAGCCTGAGCTATCTGAGCAGCCTGCTCAACTGTCATCAAGCCCTTCTTGCCAGTAGTACCTGTGATGAAACCAGCCATGAAGTTCTTCAGAGAGATAGACTTTGTAGAATCCTCACCGAATACCTCGTGGTTGATACCCTTAACCATCTGGTTAGAGATCTGCTGACCAATCTGAATACCTGCGTAGTAAGCAGCCTTCTTCTTGTCGTCACCAGCGTTGGCACCATCGTTAAGACCCTTGATGAAATCATCCATGTAAGCAGTATCAACGCCCATGCGCTCTACCATAAACTCCTTCAGACCCTGAGTCTGAGACATACCCATAGCATAGCTCATAGTATCTACATCAGTCTTGAGATCTGCCTTAGGAGTAGAATTGCCACAACCTACGAATGTTGCAGCAGCACAAGCCACGAGGGCTCCGAAAAATAACTTTTTCATTTCCTTATTTATATTTTAAATCTTTATTTTTATCTATTATATTCCAGGATTGCCTTTACTTCATTTAAATATATTACTAACAGATTACTTAACGGCAACGAGCTCTACATCGAAAATCAATGCTGAGAATGGAGGGATAGATGCACCAGCACCACGCTCGCCATAACCCAACTGATAAGGGATGAAGAAACGGAACTTGGCACCCTCGGTCATGAGCTGAAGACCCTCTGTCCAACCAGCGATAACCTGGTTCAATGGGAAGGTAGCAGTCTGACCACGGTCGTAAGAGCTATCAAACTTAGTACCATCGATAAGCGTTCCCTCATAGTGGCACTCAACCTGATCGGTAGCCTTAGGAGCCTTGCCATTACCTTCACGCAAAACCTGATACTGCAAACCGCTCTTAGTAGTGATGATACCATCCTTCTTGCCGTTCTCGGCGAGGAACTTCTCACCAGCTTCCTTAGCAACCTTGCCCTTCTCGGCAGCAGCAGCCTGAGCCTTAGCCTCCTGCTCTGCAAAGAAGTTCTGTACCAACTCCTGAGCCTCCTGCTCGCCGAGCTGAAGTTTACCGGCGATGGCATCCTTTACAGCCTGTGCAAAATCATCAATATTCAAACTCTCTGCACCCATAGAAGCCAACTGGCGACCGATGCCGATGCCCAAAGCATAACTTACTTTATCCATAAAATTTATTTATAATAATGTATTAATAATCTTAAAATGTACTTTTTGTCCTTAAAACGAGTGCAAAGATAACATTTTTCTCGCTTAAAACGATGTTATTTGCAGAAAAATTGCTAAATTTGTGCATTCTTAATAAAAGATTAAGAAAATATGAATAATTAAAACGTGATAAGATGAAGAAACTCGTATTTTTAACCGGTGCAGGCATGTCTGTGGAGAGTGGTTTCAAAACTTTTCGTGGCAATGATGGATTATGGGAAAACTATCCTGTAGAACAGATAGCTACCCATGAGGGATGGGAAGCTGACCCTACCCTAGTAACAAACTTCTATAATATGTTGCGCCATAAACTCTATGCTGCGCAACCTAACGAGGGGCATAAACTCATCAAGGAACTGGAAAAAGACTTCGATGTGACGGTAATCACCCAGAATGTAGATAATCTGCATGAGAAGGCAGGTTCCAAGAATGTAATCCATCTGCATGGCGAACTATCAAAGGTTTGCTCTTCACGCGACCCTTACGACTATCGCTACATCAAGGAATTACCTGAGGATGACTGCGAGGTAAAGCCGGGAACCGAAGCTGGAGATGGAAGCCTGTTGCGCCCATTTATCGTTTTCTTCGGCGAAAGCGTTCCTATGATTGAGCCGGCAGCCGAAGCTGTACAGCAAGCCGATATCTTCGTCATTATCGGAACCTCACTCAACGTTTATCCTGCTGCAGGTCTGATTTCATATACCAAACCTCACATTCCTATCTATCTGATAGACCCGGGTGCCGTAAACACCAATGGATATTACAAGATAGAGCACATCATGAAAGGGGCTTCAGATGGTATGAAGGAACTGAAGGAAATATTGGAAAAATAAAAACATTCAGAATATAAAAGTAATAAAAGCAAACGGGGAAGCATCCATTGATACTTCCCCGTTTGCTTTTATTACTTTTATTTTCTTTCTATCAATAACATTCTGCATTATACAGCCTCAGATGTTCTGACTCCCATGCGAGCCTCGGCGACATTAACCACATAATCACCCAGTTTTTCGCATTCCTGAATGATATCCATGTACAATGTACCTACACCATAGGTATAAAGATGGTTATCCACATCATCCAGGTTCTGGTTTCTCAACTGAGTACGATAATTATTAATCTCAGTCTCGATATTGTACGTATGGTTGAGACTGATAGAATGGCGTTCATGAGCAAACATATAGTTCATCTGAGTCAGCGCCTCATCTACCAACTTAAACATCTGATGAATGTTTTCACTCTGCTTGGCAGTAAACTCCTCCTTGTTTTCACCCTTGCGCTTAATGGTGCGGGCAAGATTAAAGCAACTGTCACCAATACTCTCGATTTCAGAAATCTCACGCAACATCGCACGGATCTTCGCCTTGGTATCATCACTCAGATGAGCATCGCTCACCTGATCAAGATACTTAGCAATCTCTATCTCCATATTATCAGAAATACCCTCATACTTCTCGATACGCTCATAGAGTTTGTCGAAAGTCTTGGAATCCTGAGTATCCAGCAACTCTCTCACCATACTAAACATACGATGGATACGCTCGCCGAAACTTCCGATTTCCTGCTGTGCCTCGAAGACTGAAAGTTCTGGTGTCTTCATGATGCCAGCCTGGATAAAGCGCAAACGGAAATCTTCATCCTCCTTATCTGCCTTAGGCTTGATAAGTTTGCAGACAACTTTTTCCAACTGTGGGATAAACCAAATCAGAACGCCCGTGTTACAAACATTGAAACAGGTATGGAACATCGCCAGGACAATTGGCAACAACTTTGCCTTCTGTGCCGCAGACATACCACCATCAGGATCATACCCCACGATAGAGCAAACGAAATCTACAAATGGATAGAACAGGCAGAGAACCCAGATTACACCAAAGACATTGAATACCAGATGGGCCAAGGCTGCACGTCGAGCCTGGGCATTGGCACCCAAAGCGGCAAGATTGGCTGTAGCGGTAGTTCCGATATTCTCACCCATTACCAAGGCTATGCCCAGATAGATAGGAAGTACACCCGTAGAACAGAGTAAGATGGTGATGGCCATCACAGCTGCCGAACTCTGTACGATACAGGTTATAAGCGTACCGATCAGGAGGAAGACTACAATCGTGAAATGACTCTTCGTATCAAAAGAACCAAAGAAATCGATAACCGCCGGATTATGTTCCAGATCAAGAGCCTTACCCGCACTACTCAACAGAACGAGCGAGAAGAAGAGGAAGGCGATACCAAAAAGGAAATCTCCGAAATAACGGCGCTTCTTACTATAAATCAGCATAATGCCGAGGAAGAACGCAGGGAATACGACAATCGTTAAATCTACATTATAACCCAGCGACATAATCCATGCCGTAAACGTGGTACCAATGTTGGCACCCATAATAACGGAAATAGCTTGGGCTAAAGTCAGCAAACCTGCATTTACAAAAGAAACCGTCATAACGGTAGTTGCAGAGGAACTCTGAACGGCACAGGTAATAAAGGTACCTGTAAGCATTCCCGTAAATCGGTTGGTTGTCATAGCGCCCAAAATGTGGCGCAACTGAGATCCTGCCATCTTCTGCAAGGCCTCACTCATCACCTTCATACCATAGATGAGCAAAGCTAAAGAACCGAGAATCTGAAAAAAAATCACAAGATATTGACTTGTATCCATATTCATTTGTATTTGTGGAAATGTTTGTTACGTTTCGGTTGCAAATATAATAAGAATTTCCGTTATTACGAAATATTTGTTACCGATATTTCAAGTTGTAACAGTATTGTAACATCCAAGACCCCCTAAACACAATTTTGGAAGAACTACATTTACGAATAGACAAAAAGAATCAATAAGCTATATTCTGCTCTGAAATACGAAAAATGAAGAAATATTATGGTCAGTTTTGCCTCATATTTAATAAAAAACGAAAAAAGATGCCAAGAAACTTTGTTTTCTCCCTTTTTTTTTGTTTCTTTGCCTTATAAAACTAATAATAGTCATAATTTATGGGAAAAGGTAAAAAAGGTGGCAAAAGAATGAACAAAGCGCAGCTCACTGAGATGCTGCAGGAATTCTTTGCCGAAAGATCGGGCGAAACGCTCAGCTTTAAAGAGATATTCCGTTCCCTCCGTCTTACGACGCATCCGCTCAAGATGCTGGCGATTGACATTATGGAGGAAATGGCATGGGATGACTACCTGGCTAAGGTAAGTGATAATTCTTATCGCCTGAATCAAAGCATACAGGTGATGGAAGGTAAATTTGTCAGAAAGGCAAATGGCAAAAACTCTGTTATCCCTGATGATAGCGAGAAGCCTATTTTCGTTTCTGAACGCAATTCGATGGGAGCACTTAATGGCGACAGGGTGGAATTCACCTTCCTGGCTCGTCGTAAGAATCACATCAAGGAGGCACAGGTCAACAAAATCCTTGAACGCGCTAAAGATACCTTCGTAGGACGTCTGAAAGTAGATAAGGATCTGGCTTACCTCGTGACACCTGGCGATGTCTTTGCTCACAACATCATCATTCCTAGAAGAAAGGTGAAGGGAGGAAAGACCGATGATAAGGCAGTAGTCCGGATTATCGAGTGGCCGGATGGAGAAAACAAGAGTCCTATTGGCGAGGTTGTTGACATTCTTGGCCAGATGGGTGATAATGATGTTGAGATGAATTCTATTCTTGCTCAATATGGATTACCTTATAAATATCCAAAGAATGTAGAAGATGCAGCCAACAAGATAAGCGGCGAAATCACAGAACAGGATTACAAAGAACGAGAGGACTTCCGCAAGGTATTCACTTGTACCATCGACCCGAAGGATGCCAAGGACTTTGATGATGCCCTCAGTATCCAGAGATTGGAGAATGGTAACTGGCAGGTAGGTGTTCATATCGCAGATGTATCACATTACGTCACAGAGGGCAGTATCATCGACAAGGAAGCTGTGAAACGTGCAACATCTGTATATCTTGTAGATCGCACCATCCCGATGCTCCCAGAGCGTCTCTGTAACTTTATCTGCTCGCTTCGTCCTAATGAGGAGAAACTTGCGTACAGCGTCATCTTCGAACTCGACAACAATGCCGAAGTCAAGAACTATCGCATCGTACATACCGTCATCGAGAGCGACCGCCGATATAAATATGAAGAGGTACAGGAACTCCTCGAAGCAAATGGTGTGATTGATGGTACTGGCGAACCTGCTCCAGCCGAAACCAAGGAACATCCTTATCAGGGAGAAAACGCACTTCAGCTCATTACGCTTGACAGACTGGCTAAGAAACTTCGTGCCGCAAGATTCAAAAATGGTGCTGTTAAGTTTGACCGCGAAGAGTTGCATTTCGACGTTGACGAAAAGGGGAAACCAGTAAGCTGCTACTACAAGCGCTCTAAGGATGCCAATAAACTCGTAGAGGAATTCATGCTACTCGCCAACCGTACGGTGGCTGAAAGTATCGGAAAGGTAAAGAAAGGAAAGAAGCCAAAGACGCTTCCTTATCGTATCCATGACAATCCGGACCCACAGAAGTTGGAAACCTTGCGTGAATTCGTTGTGAAGTTTGGTTATAAGATGAAAACAGAGGGTACAAAAGGCGCTACAGCAAGAAGTCTCAACAAGTTGATGTCAGATTGCGAAGGCAAACCAGAGAACAATCTCATCCAGATGGTTGCACTCCGAGCCATGATGAAGGCAAAGTACTCCGTTCACAACATCGGACACTTTGGACTGGCTTTCGAATACTACACCCACTTCACATCACCTATCCGCCGTTATCCGGATACGATGGTTCATCGCTTGCTTACCAAGTACGCAGATGGCGGCAGAAGTGCCAACGAGAAACATTACGAAGAACTCTGTGAGCATTGCTCTGAAATGGAACAGATTGCACAGAATGCAGAACGTGACAGTATCAAATATAAGATGGTAGAATTCATGGGAGATAAACTCGGCGAGGAATTCGATGCCCATATAAGCGGTATTACTTCTTACGGAATTTATGCTACCATAGACGAAAACCATTGTGAAGGAATGATTCCGATGCGCGACATCGCTGACGATTATTACGACTTCGACGAAAAGAACTTCTGTTTGATTGGTCGTCGCCACCATAATAAATATCAATTAGGCGATGCTATCCGCATCAAGGTGGCGCAAGCCAACTTGGAAAAGAAACAACTAGATTTCACCCTAGCTGGCGATTCGGCTCCTGTACGCAAGGAAAAGCCTGCAGCTAATACTTCTTCCAGCAAAGCGAAAAAGTCAAAGCAGAAGACACGACATCACCGTAAAAACAAATAATATCAAATTGGGCTGACCTTATTGGTCAGCCTTTTTTATTTTGAATCTATACACATTTACAAAATCCAGGACCGAATAGGTAAAAAGATAAAAGGAGCCGCGTAATCTGTGGGATAAAGCTGCGATAAAAAAGCAGAACTGTAGGAAAAACAGAAAAGCCCCGACTACTTTCGTAATCGAGGCTTCTGAAATTGAAAGGAGGCGGCTACCTACTCTCCCGCATTGCATTGCAGTACCATCGGCGCAAGTGAGCTTAACTTCTCTGTTCGGAATGGGAAGAGGTGGGACCTCACCGCAATAACCACCTGATAATGGGGTATGACGTATTTGCACACAAGCAAAACAAGATAATGAACTGAAAATACAGTTGAAACTATGAACTATAATAAAGAAAGTGTTCGGGCAATTAGTAATGCTCGGCTTTGACATCGCTGTCTTTACACCTGCATCCTATCAACGTCATCGTCTCTGACGACCCTCAATGGAGTTCTCATCTTGCGGCTGGCTTCGCACTTAGATGCTTTCAGCGCTTATCCAATCCAGACTCAGATACCCAGCGGTGCGCCTGGCGGCACAACTGGTAAACCGGAGGTCTGTCCATCACGGTCCTCTCGTACTAGTGACGGCACCACTCAAAACTCCCACGCCCACGATAGATAGAGACCGAACTGTCTCACGACGTTCTGAACCCAGCTCGCGTGCCACTTTAATGGGCGAACAGCCCAACCCTTGGGACCTTCTCCAGCCCCAGGATGTGACGAGCCGACATCGAGGTGCCAAACCACCCCGTCGATATGAGCTCTTGGGGGGGATCAGCCTGTTATCCCCGGAGTACCTTTTATCCTTTGAGCGACGGAGTTTCCATACACATCCGCCGGATCACTATGCCCCAGTTTCCTGCCTGCTCGGCATGTCTGCCTCCCAGTCAAGCGCCCTTATGCCATTGCACTCTTTGAGGTCGGTTACCAATCGACCCGAGGGCACCTTTGGAAGCCTCCGTTACGCTTTTGGAGGCGACCACCCCAGTCAAACT
>ERZ780208.22-NODE-22-length-168779-cov-5.613618_pt1 | contig 168779 bp, 123 predicted proteins | sample MGYA00511167_ERZ780208 | MGnify/ENA primary metagenome ERZ780208 (study PRJEB29588, sample SAMEA2159202) | human gut metagenome | biome: human gut; feature: human-associated habitat; material: faeces | place: Denmark | collected 2008/2010 ...
CCTTGCCCGTGGCCTCGCGGAAGTCCACAAGCGCGGCCATGGTCTGACGCACGGGATACTCAACCCCGTCTATCTTAATGATCGTCTCCATTGTCTTTGACATTAATCGCCCGAGAGTGTCGTGGTGGTCAGGCCTTAGATGGCTTGTAGGGGGGGGTATATCTAGCGCCCGTGTCGGCACGACCCATTAATCTGATAATTGATACATTATCCCCTATACTGCGCGGGCGCAATGTATTGCGGCCCTACCGTGTCAACGATTTTGATACATTTCGTTGAGGCGCAGCTAATCAAACCTATTACAGCGAAAAGAGCTTAGCCAAGCCAAGAAATGCAACGATATTCTCATAAGAACGCCGCAAATTATGCGGCGTTCTTATGAGAATATTTGGTGATTAGGCGTTATTTAGCTAATTTTGTCGCAGAATATGCGACGTTTAGCCTCATTCATTGTCGCACATGAAATAAAAGCATTTATGTATATACACGAAAGAGACAATTGGACAAACTTCCGTTGGGATGCGTCCGAAGTATCAAAGATTCAGGAAATAGTCTGTCGTAAACAGGGTCTGCTTTACGGCAGACTAAGTTCGCTCGGCTTTGGCAGCAAACTCAGGGCAATGGCAGACAACCTGACACATGATGTGGTATATTCTTCCGAGATAGAAGGCATACATCTGAACGAAGATCAAGTGCGCTCCTCAATCGCCCAAAAGCTGGGAATAGAAAATGTGAAATACACAGCACCATCACACTATATTGACTCAGTAGTGGGCGTAATGCTCGAAGCGATCCAAAACTATGACCAACCTCTCAGTAAAGAGAAACTATGCGCTTGGCAATCGGCTTTCTTTCAAACCGGTCTCAGTGAAGGCCGACAAATTGAGATTGGACAGTATCGCACGAATGAGGAGCATATTGTCAGCGGTATGTTCGGCAGAGAGAAGATACATTATATAGCGCCTTCTCCTAATCGTGTAGAAAGCGAGATGCAAAAGTTTATAGAATGGTTTGATGGCGGAGATACTGTCGGTAGCGTCATCCGTTCTGCCATAGCACACTTCTGGTTTGTATGCATTCATCCTTTCGAAGATGGCAATGGCCGACTGGCTCGAATTCTCTCCGACATGCTTTTGGCTCGTGGAGAGAATAGCGAATTGCGTTTCTACAATATCTCATCTCAGATCAATAAGGATAAAAAACACTATTACGACATACTGGAACGTATGCAACGTGGCGATGGCGACATCACGGAATGGCTGGTATGGTATATAAATAAATTGATTGATGCTTTGGACAATGCAGAAGCCATCGTCACCACCATCTTGAGCAAGAGCTTCTTCTGGCAGAAGGCAGGACTCATACCAATGACAAAACGACAGACACAGACGCTCAATCTCTTCTTAGACGGCTATGAAGCAAAGATAACATCAAAGACCTGGGCTTCGTTAGCTAAGTGCTCCAAAGACACCGCCATACGTGACATACAAGACCTTGTAGCCAAAAACATCTTGATAGAGGATATTCCCGGAGCCAAGCGTCCGAGCTATTCTATTGTCTATGATGCGGAGGATCTAACGCAATATTTTTCCAATGTGCGTATTATCCAAGAGAATGGCACATCATATCTCAAAGCCGTATTCAAAGGTCATCGAAAGATAAGTGAAAGGATACTGACGCTCGATGCCGAACGTTATCAAAAAGGCGATTTGCCACTATCAAATATGCTCAACAAGTATTGCTCGTATTTGATGGCAAACGATTAAAAGCTGCGCTCATAATATTGGCCCAACCCATGCTTCAACAACTGCGCCGGAACTATGGGGAACCACATTATCGCTATCACACAACATCTTAGAATGGATAGCCGATGGCCAGGTGCAGGGCATTGGCGTCTTTGAAGCGGTGGAGATTGAAGTATCCGCTATACCCGGTGTCGTATGGTGCATGAAGGCCTATGCCCCAGTCGAGACGCACGACAAGCATCGAAATATCCAGACGTATGCCCACGCCGGTGCCGAGCGCCAAATCGCGCAGGAAGTCTCGCGCCTTCAGCACTCCTCCGGGACGCTGTGCATCGGGCTTCAGCAACCATATATTTCCGCTGTCGAGGAATAATGCGCCATGCAACGACCCGTACAGCGGAAAACGGTACTCGATGTTTGCCTCGAATTTGAAAGTACCGGTTTGGTCAAAGTACTGACCTGTAGCATCTGCCGGAGCATGGTATGATCCGGGGCCGACGGTACGTATTGTAAAGGCACGCACGCTATTGGCGCCTCCGCAATAGAACTGCTCGGCATAAGGTACTTGTGACGAATTGCCGTAGGCATGGGCTGCACCGACAGCTCCGCGCATCACCAGCCAATGGTCGCCGTGACCGAGACGTCGCGAGTACACAAGCTGAGTTTGTCCCTTGATAAACTGGGAGAACGGAGTACCGAATAGTTCCTTCTCGCCCTTGACACCGCAAAGGCTGTATACGCTCCAGAATATATTGCCGCCTTCTTGGACGTTGAATGTCCAAGTCAGTCGATTATCGCTGTCGTAATAGCGGTCATAATTAAGGCCGAAAATCATCTGCGGGACATACTGCGAACGGAAAGATTGGGCTACAGCCGGATTTTCGTCCATAATCTTGTCAAAATCCTCGGTGGTGTGTATGAGCTTTGTGTACGACAGTTTCAAGGGAGTGAACGTCAGGTTGGTATGGCGCGAAGCCAGCCATTCGTAAGACATCGAGGCATTGAGCTGCCCCATCTTGAAGTAGTGCGGACGATTGAGCAGGTCGCCGTTGAGGGTGAAGCGTGTCCAGTTAATCTGGCGACGACGACGGCGCACAAAAGACGGCGCAAGCAGACGCGGAAACGACAGCGAAGTGGTCAGCCCTATTTCGTAGCTATTAAAAAGATTTGAGCGCTCCTTACCCGTCTGCCATTCGTAAGTACCGGTCAGCGAGGCATTAAGTTGTTCACCGCCGCCAAACATATTGCGGTGCGTCAGTCCCAACACCAGCCCGGGACCGATGTATGAGTTGCTTTTGGAGGAGGCGTTGACTTCGACTGAGGCCTCGAGTGGCACATCCAACGTGCAGGCGATATTAACATCCAGCGTTGGAGGCGTTCCGGGCGCAGCAAGCGTATCCGGCACCGGCTCGATATTGATGGACTTGAAGATACCTAAACGCGCCAGATACGACTGAGTGCGATCCATATTGCGTACCGAGAAAATACGACCGGGCTTAATGGTGACGTTGTCTTGTATCACCGAAGGCCTGAGCTTGGATGGCTTCACCTGCACCAATGTCATATTTTTCAGGGGTATCGTATCGGCATATTGCGCCCCGCGATTGGGGTATACGGTGACAGTGACACGACCGGTGCGGTAGGACTGCATCAGCTGACGAGGGATATTGGCTGCCGGAACTATGCGCAAATTGACCTTGCCGCGTACGCTTACCGTATCGGCCAAATACTCAATAAATTCGGGTCGAAAATAGTAGAAACCCTTGTTGCGCAGCCCATCGGCAATGATATTGCGCACCATGGACAGCGAGTCGGCCGAGTAGATGCTACCGGGCTTCAAGTACGGAATCTTGCGTGCTATCGAGTCCACCTTGTGTGCCAGCTCGGAAGTATCCGGCGGTGTCTCAATATCATTGAAAGTAAACGCCGGACCGGTGGTGATGTCGTAAGCTACGGAAACCTTGCGCGGATTTTTCTTTGGCAGCATGGTATATGTCGCCTTACCGCGGAAGTATCCGTTGTTTTGCAATATCTGCTCGACCATCTGAGTACGCACCTCCGGACGGACGTCCGAGATAAGTACGGGATCCTCGACAAGTTTTTCGTAAATCCAGTGTTTGAAGCCCTTCTCGGCACGCGGCCAGTTGTTGTACACCCACAGCCCCAGCGGAAACGGATAGTGCCACCCCACCAACTTCCAGTAATTATTCGGGGGGACATCCACAGCTTCCTTGACGGCGCTGCGTACTCCGGCGCTGAAGTGAGCACCGCTGTCGGGCACAATTTCCACCCTCGAGACGCCGCAATACAGCAATTCGCCCTCATCAATGCGCCGCGTAGTCGAGCACGACCACACCGTCAGCATCATGCCGGCCAATATATATATTATAATATTATTTCTGAAGTGGAACATTGTCTGCAGGTATGGAATCCTTTGTTTCGGGCGTCGCGGCCGCCGGTATCAGGTCGCCTTGGGTTTTCGCTTCTTTATCTTTGTCTTTGTCCGTCTCTTTATCCTTATCCTTGCGGCCGAAGCGGAACATGTCGGACAGGCGGCGTATCTTGCGACGATACACAAATCCGACGCCGGTCTGCGTAATCTCGCCTTCGAGGATGCTCTCGTAGCCGGTGTGCCTGAATATGCGGACGTAGGTGGTGTGTGCATTGTTGAGGTAGTACTCTATGGAAATATCCGAGATGATGTTGCGCGACAAGTTTTCGTCCGCATCCGCATCAGTGGAGTAGTTGCCGCCGATGGCTATGCGGAAACGCTCGTCAAACAACGACTTGGAGATGTTGTACGAGTATTGAGTGGTCTGCGAAGTTCCGGTACGCGTGGTGCGGTCATACGAATCGATGCCGAAACTTAGGTCCACCCCCTTGATGGCCTTGGATGCCCACGAATTGAGTTGCGAAGACAGGAAGGAGTAGAGAGGATTGGCATTGAGTGCTGCATTGGCCTTGGTTCCCGGACCGGTATAGACGTTGTACAGCAGCAGGTTCATAGCCTCGTTGGCTCGCTGACCGGCAGACATGGAGGCTAATTCGTTGGCCACGGTGATATCATCGTCCGTAGCCAGATCGAAGGCCACTTCCATGCGGTCAAGCGTTCCGGTGACATCGAGCGAGACATCGAAGTTGATCAGCCGCGAATTTTGTCCTTCCTGAGTGACATTGGCGCGAATCCGGTCAACGCCCTTGATATTGAGACGAGGATTGAGCATATCGCCGGTGAAGGCCACGTAGCTTTCTTCATCGAAAGCGAACTTCTTTTCGGACATCAGCGGCGGCGTATATCGTATATATCCGTCCAAGATATTTAGGCGTCCTACCATACGACCGCTGTTCATGGGATTCATCGAAAACGACAACGACCCTTGTGTATTGAGTTGCAAACGGTTTTTGCCATCGGTACTCAGATCTACGCCGATGGTGGTGCCGTTATTGATATTGAGTGCGAAGTCAACAAACAGAGCCGTACCTTCGCGCGGCGCCACCGAGTCGGCACGAGCCATAGCCGCCGAGTCGTTGAAGTTGACAAAATGCACCATATCTTCCACCGATTGGTTCTGTATGGCGTTGACGGCATCGGGCATAATATAAGTAAAGTTGCTGGGTGCAAGCACGCTCAGCGAGCCCGAAGTTTTGAGCATGGACATATCACCGCGTGCTTTAGCGTCAATATCCACATAAGCCTTGCCGTATACATCGGCACCCTTGGCGGCACGTGTACTTTTGACTATCTGCATATTGCGAGCCTTCATAGTCAAGTCCACAGGCATCCGAGACATGTCGCTTATGTCAACTTTACCGTTGATGGTCAGCGGATTTTCGTTACAGCCGCTAATGGCGAAACCATTCAGCCGTACAATGTTTTTTTCTATGGGTATAGGGGTGTCGCTTATGGCAAAGGTCGTGCCCAGCATATTGACATTGATGGCGGCTTTGTCAAATTGCAGATTGCCATCCAACTGAGGATGGTCGCTGTCACCGCTGACATCCATGCGCCCGTTGAGAGTGCCTGATAATTTGGCCACTCCCGGCAGGAAGGCATTACACGTGGACAACGGGAAATGTATCATTGTCAGATCCATATTGAAGGGCGAAGTGCGCGTCGAGTCGTTGAGGGCGCCGGCCAAAGTCACCGTCTTGGTGCCGTTGACCCATAAATCGACATTGGTGCGCAACAATCCCGAGCGTTGTGTCACCAAGTCGAAATCGGCACGTATGTCTCCCACTTTTTCGCGCCCGTAGGTCAGCCCGGCGAGGGATAGTTGTCCTTCGCCGTTGAGTGCGTTGTTTAGGCGGTTGACACGTATGTCGGCCGAAATATTCCCCTTGACGGGCGGTGCAAAGGGGTTGAGTGCTATCCAGTCTTGCAGACGTATGTCACTGACCTTGACCACGAGGTCTTCATCGGCTCCGTGCATAGCATTGTCATGTTCATGAGCATGCTCGCTGTACAGAGCCAGCGAACTTGTGGCACTACGCATATGCAAATCGGCGTCTATATGCTTTGTGGCATAGTAATAGCGTATAAAATTGCCCTCATTAGCAGTCCATTGCTGGTAGCCGATAGTAGGATTGAGAGGCGTGATGTGCAACGTGGCTGTCGAATCGGCATTGAGCTCGATTTCTCCTCCCACAAGGAAACCGGTCTGTCCCTTGATGTTGCGTTGGTTGACATTGATGCCCAAACGTCCGGGGCGGAAAAAACCTGTGAGATCCACGGCAGCCCATGCATCGAGCGTACCGGGAAGGTTGCGTATCTTTGCCCCGTAATGGAGATGGTCGCCATGCTGGTGTATCTCGAGGTCTACCGAATCGAGACGAGTGTCTCCGGTGAAAAAGCCGAGGACGTCACCATCCAAAGCCATGACGGTGTCGTTATAAGCTCGCAGACGCATATTGTCAAAGCCCATGTGGTTGTCGGCCAATACCTGAGTGAGCATATTGTTGTTGCCGGCCTGGACATCAAGTTCGAAGCGCGGCAATGCACGCTGCACCTCGGGAATGTCTATGCGACGCCGCTCGAATTGGGCGGCAAGGGTCGTCATCAGCGAGTCGCTGTGAGCCAGAACCTCGCGCAACCCTGTAGGGGCACTGAACAGGGCAAAGAGGTCACGGTTGCTAACATTAAGATTGACCGTGGTGTCGGAAGCGGCAAGCCGCGCACGCACGCGATCCACTGTCATTGTTCCACCTTCGTGAGCATACACAAAGTCGCGCAAATCCACCGAAGCATCCAGCAGCAGCGGATTGGCGGCATCGATGTCAGCACTTATGTCTGCATTGATACTCATCGTAGCCGGGGTGTTGCCGACCTTGAGCGACATCAAGTCTATATGTCGGCCGTCGATGGCAGCTATCCAATTGTAACGGCTTCCTTGTATATTGCCCGAACCTTCGATGGAGAAATCGGCCGTGGAATTGTGCGAGTCGATGCGCAATATGGCCATTCCGTCGGCGACATGCAGCGTCCCTCCTATATCCGTCAAGCGGTCGCCGTTATAGGTGATGTCCGCCAAGTCAAGGTCTATATCGGCCGATGTATGCGGCGACATTATGTCCAGGCCGCGACCCTTGGCATTGATGCCGGCCGTGACATCCGAAATGCCCAACGATGGCATAAAAGCGTCTATCGGGAATTGGTATGCGTCCAGCTGTATGTCATACGCTTTGCCGCGTCCGTTGAAATTTCCGTCAAGGGCCAATTGGCCGGCGGAGGTGGTGGCTTGCAAGTTGCCGTTGTATGCGCCATTGCCGAAATCGATGCCGGCCTTGACGTCCATGGACGGAATGCGCACCCCGGCATCGGGTCCCATAACAAGGCGCAGCCATGGGTCGATGTCCCCGAGTTTTCCTGAAAGGTCTATACTGCCGGTCATACGCTCAGGTGTCAGCACATTGTGCAGTCGTCCGCCGCCGTCAAGTCTCAATGCTCCGGGGACATGTAGTGACAAGTGTCCGATATCGGGATTGTTCATACTTCCGGTGACCTCGGCGGCCAAAGCTACACGCGTGTCCTTGCGCAAAGGCTGCAGATAGTTGTCGAAGTCGGGGAACATACATGCCAAGTCACTGACCGCAACCTTGGAGGGCGCGATGTCTACGCTTATACTTTGCTCGGAGTCGGTGCCGAGTGTGACATTAAAGTCCATAGCCGTTCCACCCGAAGTTTTCAAGTCAAAGTGTTGCAATCGTAGGGCGGCACTATCTATAGCCAACGTGCCGTCTGTATGCAAAACTATGCCGGAGCGTTCGCGACCGCTGATACACAACGGGACACGCACTTCGGAGGCTCGATTGTAAAACCCTTCAATGTCAAGGCTCATCGAATCCACTGCAATATACCCGAAATCCAGACCGGGTTGAGGGCGCAAGCCGCACGTAGTGTACAGTGCCTTGCTTCTGTCAAAATGTATCCCATCGACTTTCACCGTCCACGGCGCAGAGGGCGCTGATATGGTATCGACTTTGGCCGGCAGAGCAGCCAAGCGCTCCACAGTGGCCTGATCGGGCGCTATATATGCCACATTGAGGCCACTGCCGCCGAAGTCGCCGACTTCAACGGTTTGCCCGGCAATGTCTATGCGTACATCGGAAATCATTCCACGGCTTATCACCGTCTGCAAAGTATCTATCGCCGGAAGCATATTCATGCGATAGGCGAAATTCGACAAGGCCAGATGTTCCACCTCTATGAGCAGGGGCGAGGGCTCGGACGATGGTTTGGGCGCAGCCGTATCCACAGGATTGATATACATGTCCACCAAAGCTCCGGCCAAGGCTCCGCGCTCGAGGCGTATGCGCAAGGTGTCTCCAAGAGATACGGACAGCGGCGCTGCGTCTATGTGCTCGGCGCTAAGGACTATGCAGGTGGCACTGTCTCGCGACCCCATACGATATAGTGCCTTTGACAATAATGCCTCGCCCACATCTACACGTCCGTCAAGCAAGGGCCGAAGTCGTACGTCTGCATCTGCCGCCCCGAGACGAATCATAGTGTCGCCGTTTTGCACCAGCGACATGTCGCGAACCTTGACTCGAAGCGGGAATATAAGCCTCGCCTCGCCTACCTCGAGATGCGTCCCGGGTCGGCGATTGACAGCGGTGACGGCAGCATACAACGCATCGCGCTGCCACCACACCGAATAGACGCCTACGACTATTCCGGTGACCAGCAGCATCATGGACATCAGTGTCCACAACATTACCTTCACCACCGTGCGTGCCATGCTTCGAGCTGGCATCGGCGTCGGCTGTATATCCGTATCGGTCTGCAATGCCGTACTTGGCTTCATATATGCTCAACAATCAGGCGCGGCATTGTGTTCTCAGTCCACGGTCAGACGCACGCGCCATATTTATTGCAAAGGTAAATAAAAACCCAAAGTCGTCAAAATCGACCGTTCCCTTATTCGCCGCATCGGGCAAAATATCGCATCTAAAGCCAAATTGCACATTGTCAGCAAAAAAACATTTGGGTGGAAACGGAAAAAATCGTACCTTTGCACACGATATGCGTAACCGCTGGCGGGACTTGGTAGCCCGCGAATGTTGCGTCAGTGCTAACATTTTAATTTTCAGAAAACTAAAATGGATTTAATCAAGATTGCCGAAGAGGCTTTTGCCAGTGGCAAGCAACATCCCGATTTCGGTCCCGGCGATACCATCACCGTGGCCTACCGCATCAAAGAAGGTAATAAGGAACGTATCCAGCAATACCGCGGTGTGGTTATCAAAATTTCGGGCGAAGGCGCCAAAAAGCGCTTCACCGTACGCAAAATGTCCGACAACATCGGCGTTGAGCGTATCTTCCCCCTCGAGTCGCCGTTCATCGACTCCATCGTAGTCAACAAGTATGGCAAAGTTCGCCGCGCCAAACTGTACTACCTGCGTGGTCTCACCGGCAAAAAGGCTCGTATCAAAGAGCGTCGCGTCAAGAAAGCTTAAGACCCTCACTCTTACGACACAACCAAGACATCAAAGACATTCTGTCCACTCCGGCAGAATGTCTTTGGTGTTTATATACAAAATGGGGCTGTATCACTGTAGGATATACGATTTTGGGTCTATTGAGTCCACTATTTTGATATCCCCACGCCACACCAATACAGAGCAACACTACCGTTAGAACACGCCGTGAGGCATCTCGGCACTCGCAAAAGTCGCCCACAATATCAGCAACCCTATGAGTACAGCCACACAGACCGCAAAACGCAACCCTAACTGACTATGGCGCGAGACTTTGGCTCTACATCTTTTTGGATTGTATTTTCGTCCCATATTTTTATTTGTGCTTGTTGCCATAAGTTTTTAACATTACGAGACATTGGCGCCACGCGTTGTCCGCAACTGCCACCTTCGTGCCTCTATTGTCACAACGCCAGCTCCATTGTTTTTGTTCGTATACACCTGATTTACGACACACCTATCACTCCTTTTCACAAATAAGCAACTAAAAAACAAAATAACCATTAAAAAACTTGCATATCGAAGAATCGTTGTGTAAATTTGCCGTGAATAAATCCTCTCTCCCACCAATGCCCCTTAGAAATCACTTGGACATCCGGGGACAGAGAGAGAGAAAGAATACCAATCTTAAAAAAAGCACCTGATTATGAACAAAACCACCCGACGAATGAAAGCGCTGCTGACAGCAGTGGCTTTTGGCGCGTGCTGTGCGTATGCACAGATCGCCCCGCCTGCTGGCTTTGTCCTGCCGGATGCTGACCCGGACGCCGCAACTTACGACTTCCACATGTCCAAGACAGATGACGGCATATCCGTCTCTCTCACCATCAACCGCATCGACCGCACCGTCACCGACTCCGTAGCCGGGAAATGCCGCGTGTCGGTATCCGGACTATCCTATACCACTTTTGCCGGACTGCCGGCACTGCCTTACAAGGCTTTCCGCATCGCTCCCGAGGGCAGCGGAACGCCGCAAATAATCGTGCGCGACAGCACGTACATCGACATCCCGGTCAATCTTGACCATAATCCGCGGATAGAGTATGATTCCATCGGACAGCCGCGCCAAATCGCAGTGGCACGCATGGAATACTCGGGTTTCATGCCCCCAGACCTTGCACGCGTGACCGACACGCAGACTTATCGCGATCGTCCGATATACACCATCACGGTGATGCCAATGAAGTATGACCGAGCAACCGGCGTGCTGCGCATCTTTACCTCTCTCGATATCGACATCGCCTACACCGTGCAGGCACAGACACAGTCTGCCGCCGGTGTCACGCGCTCCGCCGCTTTCAATGCCTACACAAAAAGAGAAGTTGGCCGATTATCGGACTTTTCGGAAGAAGTCATTATAGACCCAATAATATCGGACACCTTGGATATTACAGAGGATTATCTTGTCCTATCTTGTTCAGCCTACCGGGAAGCAACAGATAGTCTGAAGGAATGGAAAAAACATCTCGGGCACCGCGTATATGTGGTAGAAGACTGGAATTGGACTACGGATAAAGTTGACAATGTCATCAAAAGCCAATACAATAGAAGACAAAACCTGACAAATGTGCTTATCTTGGGCAACCAGAATGCTATACCGGGTATCTCGATGAAGAAATGGTGCCCTCATTTTTATCTTTCCGGAGTCCGGGATACGCCCACTGATTTACCATATATGTTATTTGGCAACAACAGTCTGCCATCTGTAGGATATGGACGCATTTGCGCCACAAATGCTCAACAGGCGATGACTGCCATTCGGAAGATAATTGACTACGAAAAGCGACCGAGCGAAGACGAGGCACTCTATAAGAAGGCTTTCTTAAGTGGCAAGTGCTGGTATGAAAAGGGAAAGCAAGTGCCCGATAGGTTTATACCGACATTGGAAGATGTTAGAGATATCTTGCTACGACACAATAAGGATGTTCAGCGAATATACACTACGGATGAGGGCCAAGACCCGGTGCTGTGGTATCCAAATTATTATAACTATCCTTGGATAAGCCAAGACGGAGACACTCTGCCGGACTACCTTCGGAAACCGACATTTGCTTGGGATGGTACAAAGCAAGACATTATTAATGCTTTTAATGACGGAGTAAATCTTGGCGTATATAACGGACATGGAAATATTGATGGATGGCCGGCATTCGATTTTGACTATTATGCCTGCCAACATCTGACTAATAATCACAATCCGCTGATATTTGGCATTGGATGCAACACGGGTGAACATACATACATAAACAATCTTTCTGCTGAGTTGTCAAGGCGTGCAAGTGGAGCAATTGCCGTGTTTGCCTCGACAAGCCAAACAAGACTTGGAGCCTCAGATGCGTTGCTAATCGGCTTTATTGACGCCATTTGGCCTAATGCATATGTTACGACCGGATGGAATGGTACAGAAAAGAATGATAAATCCTATACGCAACTAAAAGAAATACTAAGCAGGGGACTGTTTCGATTAGAGGAAGTGCAGGGAGGTGGTTATTGGGATGTAGATTTTGTTGAAGCCGACGCTTGTGCCGAGATTTCACGTGCAGGTTTTCACATATTCGGAGATCCAAGCCTATATTTCAATGCGCAGAAGCCGACACGTTTTGAGTCCGTTGATATGAACTATCTTGGCGGCAAGCTATATGTAGGACTTTCAGAGAATGAATTGCCTGCAAGAGTTGTTTTCGAGAATCCGGCTATAGGTTCAATAAAAACATATCAAGCCACGACATCCGGCGTGGAATATCCATTGGCTGAAGGTAAAAGTGTGGTAGTGTCGATATCAGGACCAGGGAAGATCCCCTACATAAGACAGGTCTCTACAAGCGACTTAGTACTGCCCGCGCCTCTTGCAAGAATCACCAATGTAGCCTACGAAACCGGCTCACAGACGGCTGTCGTAACCTATTACAATCGCGATAGTCAAAACGCAATAACGATAGGTATTAGGGATTTGTACAATAATAGCTATACTGTGCCCACGGCTTTCGGCCCGCAGGACAACCAGCAAACACTATACCTATCCGGGCTTTCTAATGGTGTGTATGTAATTGCCTTGATGGTTAATAATGAGATAGTCGACACGTATAAACTAATTAAGCTATGAGAATTATGAAACATAGGACAGCAACAATAATAATGATGTGTATACTTGCTGCCGGTACATTGGCGGCGTCAGAACCGGCACACACGGAAGACATCATAGACAGCAAACGATACGAAGTGGGAGGTTTTTGTTACTGTATAGATAAGCTTTCGATAGATGGAGTCTCCTACAGCGGCGCATTCGTAATGCCGTCAGACAACCCGAAGTTGACTTTTACAGGCATTGTGTCCGTTCCTTCAGACGTGACTATAGAAGAAATCTCTTACCCGGTTATAGGGTTTACATCGTTGACTACCATTCCGGAATGCATTGAGAAACTTGAGGGACTGATACTCCCCGAAGGGATACGGATGGTTGCCGAAATAGGAGGCGCCAGGGCCAATATCAAAAACATATTCCTGCCATCAACGCTGCAAGGCCTCGGACATATAGCGTATCAAACCGACACCTTGCGCGTACCGGGGTCTGTCAAGCAGGTCTATTATGACGCTCAGGTCGGGGCGAAGATGTTGTATCTGGAAGATGGGGTCCAAAACTGTAGCCGCTATTCGCTGTGGTGTGGTAATGATACCCTTGTACTACCCGGATCGGCCACTTTCCAATCGTACAGTATGACTGCCACAGAACTTATCTGCCTTAGCATTAAGCGCCTGACAGGAGACACTGAGCGAGAAATCTTAGGAGAGTCTTTTTGTCCATATAGCTACAAAATACGCTGCATAGTCAGTGACAACGTTATACCACCGAAGGTAGCTGTGAATGCGTTCCGCTTAGCTTCATATGATGGAGTGGACTCTCCGGGAATGTATGACCGAGCAACCTTGTTTGTCCCCAAAGCATCCATAGATGCATATAAATCTGATCCTGAATGGGGGCGCTTTGAAAAAATAATGGCAATAGAGGATGGCGTGAATGACGTGGCGGCGGACGAGGCTCAAGTCGTTGCCACCGAGTATCACGACCTGTACGGCAGATGTCTCGAAGCGCCGGCCGAGCGCGGCATCACCATCCGCACGGACGTCTACAGCAACGGGACTCGCCGCTGCACCAAGGTTCTGCGTTGAGTAGAGCTTACGAAAAACGGCGTATAGTGCACGAGCATCAGATAATGCTATCTACGCCCTAACGCAAGCAATACACCTCTGCCGCAGAACGTTGTGGCAGAGGTGTGCTACGTATAACCGGAGACGCTACAACCTCGATAGACACTATACGGAAGAAAATTCGTACCTTTGCAACGGCATAGCAAAAGCATATCTATTCAAACCAAAACATACATACGTCATCATGACACTGTTTGAAAAACTCACAAGCAACGCTCGCACACATCGCCGGCGCATAGTGCTTCCCGAGGGTACCGAACCACGCACTCTCAATGCCGCCAACCGCATCATCGCCGATGCCCTGGCCGACATCATCCTTATCGGCGACCCGGCCGAGATACATCGTATGGCCACCGAGATGAACCTCCCCGAGATTTCGCGCGCAACCATCGTCAACCCCACCGACGAAGCCGTCATCGACCGCTACGCGCCGCTACTGCTCGAACTGCGACGTTCCAAAGGCATGACCGAAGAGGAATCCAGACTGACGACAGCCAATCCGCTGTACCTCGGCTGCCTGATGGTGAAGGCCGGGGACGCAGACGGGCAGGTGGCCGGAGCTATGAATACCACAGCCAACGTACTGCGTGCAGCCTTCCAAGTCATCAAGACACGCAAAGGCATTAAGGTGGTATCCGGAGCATTTGTGATGCTGCTGCCCGAGGGTTCGCCCTTCGGCACAGACGGCATCATGGTGTTTGCAGACTGCGCCGTCGTACCCGAACCCGATGCCGAGCAACTCGCCGACATAGCCGTCAGCACCGCCGCTACCGCACGCGACGTGGCCGGCATCACTCCGCGAGTGGCCATGCTATCATTTTCCACAAAGGGCAGCGCCCACGACCCCACTGCGGACAAAGTCATCGAAGCCACGGCACTGGCACATCAGATGGCGCCCGAGCTGATAATAGACGGCGAATTGCAGGCCGATGCAGCCATAGTCCCCGGCGTGGCAGCCTCCAAAGCCCCCGGGTCGCCTCTGAGCGGACGCGCCAACGTCTTGGTATTCCCCAATCTGAGTGTCGGCAACATCTGCTACAAACTAGTACAACGTCTCGGCGGCGTACAGGCCGTAGGCCCTATCCTCCAAGGTCTCGCCGCACCGGTCAACGACCTATCCCGCGGATGCTTCCCCGAAGACATCTACAAGACCATAATCATCACCTGCAACCAAGCCATAGGACTGAAACATCAATAAACTACATCCGCGAGTCGGGGTCGGCGCACACCGCAACGGCCCGAACCGCCACTACACAACACATACGACCATGCTTATATTAGTGCTCAACTGCGGATCGTCATCCGTCAAGTACAAACTCATAGACACAGACACCGAGACGGCTCTCGCCGAAGGCGGTGTCGAAAAAGTGGGAATGACCGACACATTCCTCAAATACCGCAACCACGAAGGCGGCAAGAGCATACGCCAGTTAGGACACGCGGATCATAAAGGCTCGGTCAAAGCCATTCTCGATTTACTCACCGACCCCACAGAAGGATGTATCAAGGACTATAGCTGTATAAAGGCAGTGGGACATCGGCTGGTACACGGCGGCGAGAAATTCAACAAGAGCGTACTCATAGACGAAGCCGTCAAAGACATGGTACGCCAATGCTATGTTCTGGCACCGCTGCACAACCCCGCCAATATGACCGGCGTCGAGGCCATCGAAGCCATACTCCCCAACGTACCACAGGTAGGCGTCTTCGATACCGCATTTCACCAGACCATGCCCGCCAAATCGTACATCTATCCCCTGCCCTATCGCTTCTACGAGGAAGACGGCGTGCGCCGCTATGGTTTCCACGGCACCAGCCACCGCTATGTCAGCCAACGTGTATGCCAAATCCTGAACTGCAACATAACCGACAAGCGCATCATCACCTGCCATATAGGCAACGGCGGCAGCATCACGGCCGTAGATCACGGCAAGAGCGTGGACACATCCATGGGGCTGACTCCCACCGAAGGTCTTATGATGGGCACTCGCGTGGGCGATGTAGACCCCGGAGTACTGACCTTCCTAATGAAAAAGCACGGATACACAGCCGCCGACATCCAGCATATCATCAATAAAGAATCAGGCGTCCAAGGCGTCAGTGGCGTCAGCTCCGATATGCGCGAACTCGAAAAGGCCGTCAGCGAAGGCAACCCACGCGCCATCTTAGCCCTCGAAATGTACCAACAGCGCATCATCAAGTATATCGGCGCTTACGCAGCCGAGATGGGCGGCGTAGATATCATAGTGTTCACCGGCGGCGTGGGCGAAAACCAGACCGGACTACGCGCCGACGTATGCCGTCCCCTGGCATTCATGGGCGTCAAAATCGACGAGGAACTTAACGCCCGTACCCGCGGCACCGAAACAGTCCTCTCCACAGACGACTCGGCCGTCAAGGTCGTAGTCGTACCTACCGACGAGGAACTGATGATTGCACGCGACACACGCGACATCGTCAGCAAACTCTGACACCCCACCCTCGAAAACTCGACAGCGGATGGACGGCTTTTATTCGCCGTCCATCCGCTGTCTCTGTATCGTCTCCACCAATCCCGGAACAGCGCAACACATAGCGCCCGCAGCCACCACTCAACATAACACAATATCCGCCATCACTACAGATACAGACTATCAAGCACACAATTTCAAGAATTTATCACTCAGAATGTTGGCATTTCAAAAAAAATACCTAAATTTGCGCTACAAGCGGTTGAACATACCAAACACCATCTCACGATGAGACCCGGACACCTGACAGCAGCCATATTAGCCGCACTGGCGACAGCGATGCCGACATTCGCCGAAAACGAATTGCCGGACAGCCTACGCACGCCTCGAATACAGATGACGACACCCATCGACACCGCCAATCACGTCCCCACATCCACCATCCAGCCGTCTCAGCCCGAGACCATAGGTAACGCCTCCTACTACCGACGCGCCACTATAGACCGACAGCTGCCGCCCGTCAACCCCGCCGCGTATACCTACCGCACCTATCCCTACGCTCCCGGTATCGCACCCATATACAGCTGGGACACAGGCTCATTATACGCCTCCGGCGCTACAACGTCCTTGCCCGGGACGATGGGTATCGAATCGGGAGCGCTCAACCTCCGCCAAGACTTCGGCGCATTGTCGCTGCACATCCACGGCGATGTCTCCAAATACGGGCACTTCTGCGGCCTGGACACCCGATGGGGCTTCGGCGGAGATATAACCTATCGTTTCAATGACAAATGGAGTATTACAGCCTTCGGCGGATACTTCTCCGGCGGCGGAATGCCGCAACCGGCACTGGCCGGGTACTACGACACCCCCTCCATAGGGGCCTTCCTCGACTACCGCTTTGCCCGAAAATGGGGAGTACGCATGGGCATGCGTAGCGAACGCTCAATGCTCTCCGGCCAATGGGAGACGCGCCCCATGCTCGAGCCGTACTTTATGCTCGGCGGACAATCCATAGGCATCGATGTCGGCGGAATACTATACGAATTGTTGCGCTCAAAAAACAATTGGGGGCCGCGCAACCCTACTGTCGGTCCACCGGTGCAAAAGCTCTCAGACACATTCCACTAACGCTCTCCAACGACCGATACTCCCTTAAAAATCGGTCCGGACTTCCCCTATTTACGCTGCAAAAACCACCCGAACAAACCGCAAAACCACAAAAAAAGGGTAAAAACAAAGCACTTAGACGTTTTTCTTAAAATTTATTAAGCCCAATTCAAAAAAAATGAGTAATTTAGCGACTTGAAACAAGCACTGTACTCAGAATGCTATTTTCCAACAAATAAAAGAAATACAAATACAAATAACACAAACCATAAAACCTCAACCTCAATGAAAAAAGCTACGCTATTAGCAATTGCATGCGCCGGCCTTTTCAGCGCCTCCGCATGGGCACAAGAGGCTGCACAGCAGGAAATCACCTACGTGGAAGATCCCGGCCAAGGCTACCTCTTCAACCGTTTTAAAGACAACTGGTTTATCACCGCCGAAGGTGGTGCCAACATCTACTTCTCGCACGGCGACAGCGACCGTAAGACATGGGATCGCTTCGCTCCGGCTGCCGGACTTTATGTCGGCAAATGGTTCTCGCCCATCATCGCCCTGCGCATCGGCGCCAACTACATGACTATCAAAGGTCTGTCAGATATTCGCACCGAAGACTGCAAACTTGACGAGCCACTCGTAGAAGGCAAGTACAAGCAGAAATTCAACCAAGTAGGTCCCGTATTTGACGCAATGCTCAACCTCACCAACTGGTGGTGCGGATACCATCCCGGACGCCGCTACAACGCCATCTTCTATGCAGGCGCAGGCGGTTACTGGACATTCACCAAGGATTACACCACCGATGCAAGAGGCAATGTCATCAAATCCAACGGATACAAGCGCAACCAAGACCGCGTGCTCGTATTCCGCGCCGGCCTTATCAACGACTTCCGCCTCAGCGACCAAGTTCACCTGTCTCTGGACATCCGCTATAGCGGCATTGACAACCACAAGGACGAAGAAGGCGATGGCTGGAACCGTACAAGCCACGATTTGGCAGCATTTCTGGGCGTGACCTACCTCTTCAACAAGCGTGAATGGAGCGCACCCGTCATTCCCGTATGTCCTCCCGCCGAAAACTGCGATGCATACCGTGCACGCCTCCAGGCCGCCAACGACCGCATCAAAGACCTTGAAGACCAACTCAAGGATTGCCTCAACAAGCCCGTTCCCGAGCCCGTGGTCGAAAAAGCTCCTCTGGCCACCATCTACTACCCCATCAACATCTTCCGTCTGACAAAGAAGGACGTAGGCCTGCTTGAAGCAGTAGCCGGCGTAATGAAGGACAACCCCGACAAGAAGTACGTCATCACCGGATGGGCAGACAACTATACCGGTAATGACAAAATCAACGAGCGCCTGCGCTGGAACCGCGTAAACGGTGTCAAGAAACAGCTCATCCGCAAAGGCGTGCCCGAGTCGCAACTCGATGTCAAGATTGACAACGCCAACCTCGTAGACCTCGGTGACAAGTACGCAGCCCTCGGCCGCGCTACCACCATCGAAGAAGCCGAATAATCATCCGATATAATAATACAATAAGGGCAGATGCCGACGGCATCTGCCCTTATTGTATTATTATCGTTTAGTATGCGCTACTTCAACATTTGCATTGTTGCCGCATTCGCCCCTTTATCCCATATGCCTTTCTGCGCAACCCGTGGCCGAATACATGGCCGTTAAGGTTTATGTTTTGTTTTCTCAAATCAATAGGACATTTCGCCGCAGAGGGGGATGGCCAAACGGTAGCGGAGCTGAGTGGTTGTAAGGTCTTGCGCCAGCAAAAACATCATCTTGGTGATGGCCGCTTCAAATGTAAGGTCACGTCCCGAAACAACGCCGATACTGGAAAGCATCTCACCGCCCACATAACGTGTGGCATGGACGCCGCCGTTACCACACTGCGTCACATTCAGTATGGCCAGGCCGCGACCGATGCCATTCTTTATGCAATCCATAAACCATCTGTCCGTGGGACCATTGCCTGCCCCGTAGGTGCGCAGTATGACACCGCGAATGCCGGGCGTATTGAGCAGGTGGTCAAGCGTACGCGCATCCAATCCCGGATATAGGTCTATTACAACGACGGCGGGGTCCATCTCGTACATCGGGTGCAGTGTCGTACCTGCGGCCGGACGTGCCAGAGCCTTAGGCTCGAAGTGTATGCCCAGACCAATCTTTGCAAGTGCCGGATAGTTATGGCTCTTAAAGGCATTAAAGTTGTCTGCACTGCGCTTGGTCGAGCGATTGCCGCGCCACAAATAATTTTCGAAAAGTATGGCTACCTCACGCACCATCGGACCGGAGCCGTCAGGGTCTTTGGCTGCGGCAATTTGCAGGGCGGTAATGAGGTTTTCCTCTCCATCGGTACGAACTTCGCCTATTGGCAGCTGGCTGCCGGTGATAATTACCGGCTTGCTCAGACCCTGCAGCATAAAAGACAGCGCACTGGCCGTGTAGGCCATGGTGTCCGTGCCGTGCAATACAACAAATCCGTCATAGCGGTCATAGTTATCTACTATCGAACGCGTTATCAGCCGCCAATGCTCCAAGTTCATGTCGCTGGAATCTATGGGCGGATTGAATTGTATATTATCTATTTCGTAGTCAAGTTTCTTTACCTTGGGCACATTATCCATCAGATGCGTAAAATCGAAGGGACGCAGTGCGTGGGTCTCGGCATCTTCAATCATGCCGATGGTGCCCCCGGTATACACTATAAGTATACGCGGTTTTTTGGTGGTCATGGACATGGGTATTGGCTATTTGATGGCTTGGAATATTGTCGAAAATATTGTTCCCGACGGCAGCATGATGTAGACGCCGTCATGCCACCGTCGGATTTATCCTATTGTCATTTGACACACGCGCCGGGATGTACCGGCCCCGTCGGGCCTATGACGACAAGCCGTCCGTCGGCGTCTTCGGCACTCAGTATCATGCCCTGCGAATCGACTCCGCGCAAGCGGCGCACGGGCAAGTTGGCAATAAAACATACCTGACGGCCTACGAGATCTTCGGGATTGTAGTACTTGGCAATACCGGAGACAATGGTGCGTCCGTCTGCCGTGCCGTCATCGATAGTAAATTTGAGCAACTTGTCGGCCTTGGGCACACGCTCACAGGCCTTGACAGTGCCTACGCGAAGGTCGGCCTTCATAAAGGTGTCGAAATCCACTTCGGGCTGACAGGGCGCAGGCTGCCATGCAGCCATACTGTTGGCCTTACGAATGTCTTCAAGGCGCTTGAGCTGCTTCTGTATGGCCTCATCATCGATTTTTTCGAAGAGGAGTTCGGCTTCGCCGATCTTTTCGCCGACAGGCAGGATATCATTCCCGAGATCTTGCCACTGAAGTTTAGCGATGCCGAGCATCTTGCAAATCTTGGCGGAGGTGAAGGGCATAAACGGTTCGAAAGCAATAGCCATGTCAACGCATATCCGGAGAGCGCGGTTGAGTATAGTGGCTACGCGTGCCATGTCGGTCTTGGCCAGCTTCCATGGCTCGGTTTCTTGCAGGTACTTGTTGCCGAGGCGTGCGATATTCATCGCCTCGCGCAGAGCATCGCGGAAGTGGAAATGCTCTATACAATCTTCGAGAGCGTCTTTAGCTTGAAGAATGTCGGCTTGGAGCGCTGTATCTACGTCCTCGAGTGTTCCTGCGGCCGGAACGATGCCGTCAAAGTACTTGTGGGTCAGCACCACAGCACGGTTGACAAAGTTGCCGGCGATGGCCACAAGCTCGTTATTGTTGCGAGACTGGAAGTCGGCCCAAGTGAAGTCGTTATCCTTAGTCTCGGGGGCGTTAGCGGTAAGTACATAGCGCAGCACGTCTTGCTTGCCGGGGAAATCCTCGAGATACTCGTTGAGCCAAATGGCCCAGTTGCGCGATGTCGAAATCTTGTCGCCTTCGAGGTTAAGGAACTCATTGGCCGGCACGTTGTCCGGCAAATTGAAATTGTCATCGTAAGCCTTAAGCATCGTCGGGAAGATAATGCAGTGGAACACGATATTATCCTTGCCTATGAAGTGTATCAAACGCGTTTCAGGATCTTTCCACCACGTTTCCCATGTATCGGGATATAAATCCTTGGTGTTGGAGATATATCCTATGGGCGCATCAAACCACACGTACAGCACCTTGCCTTTGGCCTCGTCCAGCGGTACGGGTACGCCCCAATCGAGGTCGCGCGTAACGGCTCGGGGCTGCAAACCCATATCGAGCCACGATTTGCATTGGCCGTAGACATTTGTTTTCCATTCCTTGTGTCCTTCCAAGATCCAATGGCGCAGGAAGTCTTCCCACCGCTCCAGAGGCAGGTACCAGTGGCGTGTCTCACGTTTGACCGGAGTGCTACCGGTGATGGCGCTCTTGGGGTTGATAAGCTCGTCCGGCGACAGGGATGTGCCGCAGGCTTCGCATTGGTCGCCGTAGGCTCGGGGGTTGTGGCAATGGGGACATTCACCGGTGACGTAACGGTCAGCCAGGAATTGTTGTGCCTTTTCATCGTACAGCTGCTCGGAAGTCTTGACTACAAACTGTCCTTTATCGTACAGGCGTCTGAAGAATTCGGAAGCGGTTTGTTCATGTATCTTCGAGGAGGTACGCGAATATATATCGAAAGATATACCCAGGCCCTCGAAAGACTTCTTTATTATACTATGGTAGCGGTCTACTATGTCTTGTGGCGTCACGCCCTCTTTCTTGGCCTTGATGGTGATGGGCACGCCGTGTTCGTCCGAGCCGCAGATAAAAGCCACCGGACGACCGTTAAGTCTCAGATAGCGTGCATATATATCTGCCGGGACATACACTCCGGCAAGGTGGCCAATATGTACCGGGCCATTTGCATATGGCAAGGCTGCGGTGATAAGGGTGCGCTTGTATTGTGTCATTTTCTATATTATGTTTCGGACGCCGTGGCGCCCATTGTTTGTCCTATACTAATATGTCCTATTATATAATGTGTATCCTACTTATATATTATATGTGCAGCACGCAGCCGGGTGTCTTTCAATGCCCGCTTCGGCCCGACACAACTATTTCGGGTCTTTGAACACAAAGGTGATGGTGGCGCTGCCACCCTCGGCGTTGGCTGTACCTGTGTGTGCAAATTTATGCCTCCTGACTTCGCGCAGACACGCCTCCTTGGTGCTTTCCGAGATATTGCCGTCTCCGCCGATTACCGTGGCCTGTGTCACAACACCATCGGCATCAAAGAGGGCCTCGATTTTCACGCTTCCAACTTTATTGGAAGGTATTTTATTTGAATATCCCGGGAAACCCCATCCGCCGGAAATGCGTCCGTGGTTGACACCCACAGACGATGACCGCGAATTGGCCGGACCGGCCGAAGCCGGGTTCCCATCAGTACGCCCGGCATTACCGGTGTCACCGTTGCGGTTGTTGGCGTTGTGCCGAGCGTTGGAGAAAGCATTGCCCACCGTCGATTGGGTGCGGCGTGCCGTGGCCTGCTCTTCCTTGCGCTTGTTGTCTGCCGGAGTCCCCGTTCTTTCGGGTTGCTGTTTATTCTCCACCTGTATATCAGAGGGGCGACTCGATGTCATCACCGGCGCAGGTTTGCCTTCCGGGCCACGGTCCTCAAGAGCCGTACCGGTTTCGGGCGCGAGGCGTGCCGGATTATCGATATCTTCGGGCGTCTGCGCCGCTACATCCTGCTGTTGGTGCGAAGGCACGGACGTAGGAGGCAGCTGTATGGTCTCAACCAAGTCTTCCACCTGTGCCAGCTCAATATACGGGTCGGGCTGTGGAGGCCATTCCTTGTCCGGAGACAGCGACAGATGGCTGAGGCATAGCCATAACCACACCAGCGCCGCTATGGCGACGGTGCCTAAGGCTGCTATGTGGCGTGCTTGGTTCATGCTCGGTTATCTTGTCTCTGTGGTTGAAGCGGACTTGGAGGCCGAAGCCGATGCGGCAGCCTGTCCGGACAGGGTGTCACCGTTCACAGCGGCAGTGGCGGCATTGTCCTTTTTGGTGGTGGCAAGCACCATCTTCAAGTCGTTGGCAGCCCCGAGATTGAGAATCTCAACGACATCGCCATAGGGCACTGCCGAATCGCCGAAAACGGCAATGGCGGTCTCGGGGGCCTGTTCCTTAACTCCCTTAAGGAAATCTACAAGAGCCTGTTGCGATGGCATAGCCATAGGCTCGCCGTCTCCGAACTGCCCCCAAAGGCTTCCGTCAGCCTGAATAAACACTCGCGTCACCGGCTTGAGCGGCGTCTGCTCGGAACTCTGCGGCAGATTGACTTCGAGCGCCGTGGGGAACACAAATGTCGAAGTAACCATGAAGAACACCAGCAGCAGGAACACAACGTCCGTCATCGATGCCATTGAAAATCCGGAAAGTATCTCTTGTTGACGTTTAAGCGACATTGGATGCGTATTTAAGCAACATTAGTTGGTTTAGGAAAGGTCAGGCCGGCTCGTTGAGCAAGTCCATAAATTCCATGGTGCGTGCCTCAAGCATGTTCATCACCTTATTGACACGCGCCACAAGGTAATTGTAAGCAAACATGGCCACGATACCAACGATAAGGCCGGCGACAGTGGTCACCAGTGCGGTATATATACCTCCGGCAAAGTCGCCTATTTGGGCGCTGTTGCCACTGGCAGCGATGGCGTAGAACGATTCGACCATACCGATGACTGTACCCAGAAAGCCGAGCATAGGGGCGGCTCCGGCAATGGTGGCCAGCCAGGGCAAACCCTTTGATAGTGAGGCAATCTCCATATTGCCGGTATTCTCGATGGTTACAAGTACATCATTCATCGGGCGTCCGATGCGCGAGATACCCTTGCCGATAAGTCTTCCGTACGGGGTATCCGAGTTACGGCACAATTCCTTGGCGGCATCTATCTCGCCGTCATGGATATAGTCGCGTATGCGTTTCATAAACGTCTCGTCCTGGTGTGAGGCCTTGGCTACTATGATGGCTCGCTCGATGGCGATGTACACGCCTACAAGTAGCAGCACGGCCAAAGCAATCATAATCCAACCTCCCGAAAGACATAAATCCCAAAGTGACAGACTCTCAGGTAGGGCAGCGGTTGCAGTGTCTAACAGTATCATTTTTTCAGATGGTGTATTGTGTGCGGTTAGTTGTTGTTTCTTTTGGTCTATCTTTATCCTCGATGGTTACCATAAGCCTCGGTTTTTCTTCCTTAGTTTCGGAATGGCTTCCACGATTTCAGTCGCCAAGCAGGCACAACCTGTCACTTGAGACATTCGAGGTAGCGCTGTATGGTGGTTTGCAGCCCAAGATACAAGGCATCACATATCAGCGCATGGCCTATGGACACCTCGTTGAGGTAAGGCATAGCCCGATGGAAATATGCCAGGTTCTCAAGAGACAAATCATGGCCGGCATTGACACCCAGGCCACAGTTGTGTGCCACGGTAGACGCTGCGACATACGGGGCAACGGCGGCTTCCGGATCCTTGGGATACATATCAGCATATGGCTTGGTGTACAGCTCGATACGATCGGCACCCGTGCGTGCGGCGGCACGGATGTCTTCCTCCTCGGGGTAGACAAATATCGATACGCGGATACCACCCTCGTGCAAGCGCTCGACTATGGAACACAAGAAGTCAAAATTGGCTTTCACGTCCCATCCGCCGGTGCTGGTAATGGCATCCGGAGCATCCGGGACAAGCGTGACTTGCTCGGGACGCACGCGCAGTACCAAGTCCATAAAACGCTCGTCGGGATAACCCTCAATATTGAACTCGGTACGCAACCGCGAACGAAGTGCCAGCACATCGCTGCGACGGATATGACGTTCGTCGGGACGCGGGTGCACGGTAATGCCCTGCGCTCCGAAGACCTCGCAGTCGGTGGCCACTTTTTCCACATCAGGGTTGTTAGCTCCGCGCGCATTGCGCAAAGTTGCTATCTTATTGATATTTACACTCAGACAGGTCATATATGTATATAGTGCCTTTGGGCTTATTTTTATGGTGTTTAATTTATATTTTCCCCTTTCGTATTGAAATTTTGCCTAAATTTGTATCTGAAAGGGAGTACAAATTTAGTTAGAATTATCTAAATCCAAAAGATATTGACCGCAAAAGATGACATAAAGACAGAACGAGAGCGCCTGTTTCCCTACGCCGAAGACTCCTCGACCTTGATATTGAGCTGCCCCAAGCACGATTTTTGTGCCTCGCAGCTGTGCCGCGCCATCGAAGACTGCGATGCCCAAGTGCTCAATCTTAACATCATAGACGCCACAATTCCCGGCAGCTCCGACGGTCCGGACATACCGCGCTTCGACATCGATTACGAAGACACACCGCGCACATACATCGAGCTGCGTATTTCGCACCGCAACACAGAAGCGGCGGCGCGCTCCGTTGCACGATACGGATACACGGTCGAATACACACGCGACGCCATAGGCACGGCCAAAGCGGACATCGATAGCCGCCTCGAAAGCCTTATGCGCATCCTCAACGTCTAAACATCATATTTAGCCCCGGCTTTTCATAGCCGGTTTACCTAAAAAACAAGCTACCATGACCATAGCCATCTACGGAAGCCGCCAACAACAACCCTACGCAGCCCAAATCGAGCGAATATTGCGGCACATCGTGCTGACAGGCACTGACATCGAGATGCACCCCAAGCTTTACGGACACCTCTCCGAACTGGGTGTATCCCTCGCCGGAGTAGGCCAAGCCGCACTCTCGGGTCCCGGCCAAGGGTGCACGCTGGTACTGAGCATAGGCGGCGACGGCACCTTTTTACGCACCGCCGCATGGGTAGGTCGGCTTGGTATACCCGTCATCGGCATCAACACCGGGCATTTGGGCTACCTCGCAACGATGAACATTGATGATGCATCCTCTGACAATGGCATCGATGGCATGCTCAATGCCGACTTCGCCATCGAAGAGCGCACGTTGCTGGAAGTATGCTCACCCGAGGTGCGTGGTTGGCGATATGCGCTCAACGAGGTGTGCATTGCCAAGGACGACAGCGTATCCATGATTCAGGCCGACACCTTTGTAGACGGCATCGAGTTGGCCCAATACCGCGCCGATGGCCTCATCATAGCCACTCCAACCGGCTCGACGGCCTACAATCTCTCGGCCGGCGGCCCTATTGTACAACCCACAGCCCCGGTCTTGGTTGTTTCGCCCATAGCAGCACACTCACTGGGCATGCGGCCGCTGGTAATTGACGACCATAGCGTCCTGGACATCAACGTCAGCGGTCGCACACGCGCATTTCGCCTAAGCCTTGACGGGCGCTCCACCGTACTCCCTATGGGCTCGGAAGTACGCATTCGCCGAGCCCCGTTTGTATGCCGCATAGCCATGCGCCCGGACAGTGCGTTCCCGGTATCGTTGCGTCGCAAACTATTGTTCAATTAAACTTTAGCCTCCGACACGCCGAAGCAACGTCCTTACCCGAGATTTGCTATGTCTTGTTTAATTTTGTCATGTCATAGAAATTTCGGAAATTTGCACGACCAAAACACAGACGCAACCTAAGTCCCCAAGACGGCCTTACACAGGGCCTCTTCTACGGCAGAACAAATGAAGCCGGGCTTCAAGACATTACAATGTTAACCCATTATGTCCCAAACATCGGAAAAAACGACAGTATTCGCACGCGGTATCATCGATGATGCCGTCGGCCCGGAGCTTACGGTTGTTGTCCCGGTATACAACCGTGCCGAACTCGTAAGCCGTACCCTCGACAGCATCGCCGCACAGACTTTGCGTCCATTGGATGTGATATTGGTGGACAACGCCTCTACGGATGCCAGCAAGGCCGTGATGCATAAATGGATGGCTGAGCACAATGGCATAAACGGCCTTAGCGTCAAACTTTTGGATGAAAGTGCCGTAGGCGCTTGCGCCGCACGCAACCGCGGCCTCGCCGAAGTGACCACACAATGGGTGATGTTTTTCGACTCGGACGACACAATGGCCCCGGGACACTGTGCAAGAGCAATGGAGGCTGCACATGCACATCCTAAGGCCGAAATCATCGGATGGGACGTGCTTTACGGCAAAGATGGCGGGCCATGGAAACGACTGACCTTCCGCAATCGCGACTTAGGTTACAATAATATGTTCAACAGCAATTTCGCGACTCAACGATATATGTGCCGTACCGAGCTGATACGAGCCGTAGGTGGTTGGGACACGGACATCGCAGTGTGGAACGACATCGAATTGGGCGCACGCATAGCGCTGCGTAAGCCTCGATGCCACAAAATCAAATCCAAAGATCCGACAGTGCGTATATTCATCACCGAAGGATCGCTGACAGGCGGATGCTTTGCCGCTAAACCGGACAAGAAAATAGACACTCTCAAACACATGGCCACATACGTGCCCATCGAGTGGATAAATCTCAAAGGAGTCATTTTGTCGGCTCATTGCGACCTGAGCGGAACCGCTTCGGGACGTCTACTCAAGGAGATTTTCGTCTTTCAGGAGAAAAGCAAAATCCGCAAACGTATGCTGCGCTTTGCCTACCACTACACAGTGCACGGCCACCGCGGCATTGCTCGCATATTGCGACCATTCATGCCAAGCAAGCTGAAATGAAAGTATTGTTGCTAGGCGATGCAAGCCACTACAACCGCACCCTTGCCGAAGGACTCAAGCGTCATGGGCACGAGGTGTGCGTAGCATCAGATGGTTCGACATGGATGAACACAGGGCGCGATGTAGACCTAAGCCGTCGATTGCCCGGATGCTTCGGCGGTGCATTACTATGGGCGAGACTGCATACGACACTGCGTCTTAAACTGCAAGGCTGGGACGTGATACAACTTTGCGGGCCCACATTTATGCGACTGCGCCCCTCACGTCTGCGCCCTCTTTTGGATGGATTGCGGCGGCACAACGGACTGGTATGTCTCACGGCAATAGGTACAGACACGGCTTTTGTCAATATGTGTAAAGACCCCCAGGGTCCGCTGAGATACAGCGAATGGGCCATAGACGGAGTTCCAACGGAATATGCATTGAGTACGCGCGGCCGCACCGTATCCATGTGGCAGCAGCCCGAATTGTCCGATTATGCGCAATACGTCTACGACCATGTAGACGGGGTCATCACTGCCCTATACGAGTACCAACTTTCCATGTCGCGCGTAATCACGCCCGAACGTCTGGCCTACGGCGGCATTCCTGTGGATACCGCCGCAATAAAGCCGACGCCAATAGACGCAAAAACGAATAAACCCATAAGCATCCTGTTACCCAGCCACATAGGGCGCGAACAGGAAAAAGGCATACCTCAACTGATGCGCATTGCCAAGGTCATAGAGAGCGAATTTCCAGACAAGGTCACCGTGCTCCCGGTACACAACCTGCAATACGCAGAATTTCTAAAGCGCATGGCTCGCGCAGATATCGTCTTCGACCAGTTGTACAGCTACACTCCTGCAACGACAGCCCTACTGGCCATGGCCATGGGCAAAACAGTGGTCACCGGAGCCGAAAAGGACTTCAACGACTTCCAAGGTTGCGCCACGCCGGCCATTAACATCGACCCGCGCCGCCCGGAAGCGGCACTCCCGGCCATCCGTCAATACCTTAACCGCGAAGCACTGGCGGCAAACGCATTAAAGGCACGCGAATACGTAGTCACACACAACGACTGCGAAGTCGTGGCTCAACGCTACGAAGATTTCTGGCGCAAGATTTCACACAACAACGGCGAAGTCTCATAGACAACAGGCTATCAATAATATACCTCGAACAGCAACGACAGACAATGCGACTTCAAGTGCTCATAGCCACCTACGGTGTCAACGGCCTGCGGCGCACGGCCTCCATGTCCCTGCCCGTCATTGACGGCGTGTCATACCTTGTATCATGCCAAACCGGAGAGGACGCTGCGCCCCCGGTACCACAGGGCTTGCAGCGCCCGGACATCCGGGTAATCATGACACCGGGCCGCGGACTATGCGCCAATCGCAATCGACTGCTCGAAGCCGCCGATGCTGAGTATGTCCTCACTGCGGATGACGACATGAGCTACACCGAGGCACAACTGCGTGCCGCCCTCAACAGTCTCGGCGAGGCCGATATCACCGCCTTCCGCATCGAGGGCGCCGGGGACAAACCATACCCGGCATCTCCTATAAATCTTGGGCAAGGCACGCCGCGCGGATATTGCCCGTCGTCAGTCGAAATTGCCTTACGCTTGGACACAATCAGACGCTCAGGCCTGCATTTCTGCACATTGTTCGGCATAGGCGCCCCGGTATTGGGTTGCGGCGAGGAAGACATCCTGATATGGAATGCACGACGACTCGGCTTGCGCATTGAGTACAAGCCCATCGTCATCGGACGCCATACGGGCGGCCCATCCACAGGACAGCGCACCCCGACCCCGGCAGTATGGCGCGCACGCGGTGCAGTGCTACGTCTTACACATCCGTACAGCGGATGGATGCGCATAGTCCGGCAGGCTATGCGTGCTCGCAGCTTTGCAGCGCTGCGCATGATGGCTGCCGGAGCCGTATACGCCGTCCGCCATCGCGGCCAAATCAAGCTATAGCTCAGCTATTCAACTACAGCGAAAGCTTATTACCACCCGCCGGAGGCACCGCCACCGCCGGTGCTGCCGCCACCCCAACTGCCGCCGGAGACACCGCCGCCACCACCGCCGCCAAATCCGCTTCCACCGACAATCACCGTTGGAGCGAGTTTTGCAATCTTATAGGCTATGCTGTGCGTCTTCTTACAATTGAGACAATTGTAAGTCTTGGCGCCGGCACCTTCTTGGTATTGGGTGGGACGACGCATCACGGTATCCCGCACAAAACGGCATGTACGTGCATGGCAATACGGACACTCGCTGTATCCGCTGTCTTCGTCAAAGCGGTAAATATCAGTCGTGCCGCACTTGGGACACAGCCACACGTCATAATCTACAGACTTGATGCGCTCCTCGGCATCCTGCGCCGGCGTCAGATACTCGTTGTCACTTTCTTCGTCAAGCTTGTGCATCTTCGTCCCGCAATTGGAACAATAGTGAGTGCCGTTGCGCCATTTTCGCATAATCATGCGCAGAGGAATGTACACCAAAAGCGTCATGCCCAAGGTGAACCAAGCACAAGCGCCGGAGACCTTGGACAGCGTGCGCATGGCCTGATACTTGTCGTAAGGTGACTTGTCTCGTACACCGCGAAGAGCCAAGAGCAGCCATACAAATGCCAGCAGCGTCACAACCACACAAAAACCTATATATAGCGACAGGACATTCATCCAATCTTCACGCTCTTGGGCGGCGATGTCGCCGAGCATTTCATCACGGATTGCCGGGTCGCATAACACCGAACCTATCTTATCTACCGCCGCACGGAGACCTCCGGAATAGTCCCCTTCTTTGAAGGCCGGCTGCATTATATTACGCTCGATTCGTCCGCATATTGCGTCCGGCAGAGCGCCCTCTATACCATAACCGGTGCGTATTGCATACTTGCGGTCGCCCACTGACACAAGCACCAACAATCCGTTGTCTTTCTTTTTGTCGCCAAGGCCCCAAAGCGTGAACAATTCGGTAGCATAAGTATCCACATCCGCATTTCCGGCCATATAAGGCAAGACCACGACCGCCGCCTGCACGCTCGTGGCTGTACGGACGTTTTGCAACGTCGAGTCTATGTGCGCGGCACTTGCGGCATCTATGAATCGTGCCGGGTCGCTCAAATATCGGTTTTTGTTTTGCAGTTGTACGTTGGGCACGTCTTCCGGCGCATAGTATTTTTTTTGCGCCATGACGGTGGCCGCAGCCACAAGCACAAGCGCGAGCAAGGTTGACAGTCTTTTGCAGGACATTTTATTTTTTGGTCTTTGTATTGTTAGATATATTCCGGTAGTTATTTATATTGCTGTTTTACAACAGTCTTATAGCATTGAGCAGCTTAGCTTGCTTCATTCCATCGGGCATTCAGACCGCCGGAAGGCTCATGCCGTTGAGTTTGCGGTACAGGTCGAGGGCATATACATCCGTCATTGCCGAGATATGGTCAAGCACCGCCTGAATGCGGTCAAACAGTTCGGGTGCGCCCACGTTGTACTGTCCGGGAACCTGGCTGAGCAGCAGGCGCGAGTAATTGAGTTCGGGATAAGTGACGGCATGTATCATCTTTTCGAGCAGGAAAGTCAAAATGCGGTTACCGGCCAATTCGATGTCCACCACCTGCGGAGCGCCGTAAATCTTGCCCCAGGACAAACGTGTGGAGCGACGGTAAGCCTCACGCTCGCGCTCGCTTATGTGATCAAGCAAGGTGCCCTCAAAAGTGCCTGACAGTATGGCTTCTTCGTTATCTATGAACGTATGAGCACAACAGCTCACCAAACGTCCTACGACACCGCTGCGCAGATATGCAATCTTTTCGTTGGGATCTTTCACATGTTCCATCACATCATGTACATGGGCGCGGGACTCGTCATCGAAATACGCCAATAAGGCGTCCAAGACCTCGCCTGTTCCGAGGATTTTCAGCTTATGAGCATCCTCAAAGTCCATGACTTCGTAGCATATGTCGTCAGCGGCTTCGACAATGTATACCAGCGGGTGTCGGCAAAAGCGCAACGATCCCTCGGGCGAGGGCATACGCAACATCCCCAAGCGCGTAGCAATGCGCTCGAAGTCGGCACGCTCGCTCCCGAAAAACCCGAATTTGCCCTTTGCTCCGGCCTGCGATGAATCGTAAGGATACTTAACTATGGAAGCCAACATCGTGTAAGTCATGGCAAAACCTCCGGGACGGCGGCCGTTGAACTGATGCGTCAGCGCCCGCAGGGCATTGGCATTACCCTCAAAATTGACAATGTCGCTCCACTGTTCGGGGGTCAATCGGTCCTTGAGTACGCGGCCGGCACCTTCGCTGAAAAAAGTTCCTATGGCCTTTTCGCCCGAATGGCCGAAAGGAGGATTGCCGAGGTCGTGCGCCAGACACGCCGCAGCCACCACATCTCCCAAATCGGCAAAGATGCCGTTCATGGGCCCGTGGCGTCTTACAAGTGCAGCCGCAATCTCATCGGCCATACTGCGTCCTACGCTGCTGACTTCCAACGAATGGGTCAACCGATTGTGCACAAAGACGCTACCTGGCAGTGGGAACACCTGCGTCTTGTTTTGCAACCGCCTGAAAGGCGACGAAAACACCAAGCGGTCGTAATCGCGGCGGAAGTCGCTGCGTCCCGCCCCGGCAGTACTAGGCTTATGATAATCCTCGAGGCCGAAGCGGCAGTCGTCTATCAGCCGCGCCCAGTCCATCTTTGCTTGTGTCTGCTTATTCATTGAAAAGAACTTGCCTAATTCAAAAAAAAATCAAGCGCCTACTATAGCGCTATAATCGACAAATTTAGTCATAATCCCGCACATATACAACTTCCATGGCCGTCCGCACTTATTTTGAGGCGACATAAAGCATATAACAAGGTTTTACAAATCGTTTTTCAGGATTCATTTTGCCGAATTTTGCAGGTCAGGAGCGGATTTACGAAAAAAATTGCTAACTTTGTGGAAATTTGGAGATATGGCAACCGAGTCATTAGATAAGTCACTGTCGCGCATAAGCGAGAAAATGCACGTATTGGCACAGCGCTACGACACTGTATGTCAAGAACGTACACAAGCCTTGGAGCGCATTGCCGAGCTCGAGAGAGAGCTTCGCGACAAGGAACAGCGCATCGAGCAGCTGAGCCTCCGCAACGAATACCTCAGCGTATCATCGACCCTGGCGCCCGACCGTGATGCCATCGAGAAGACCCGGAACATTATCACCGAACTCGTGCGGGAAATCGACCGCTGCATCGCCGACATCGATGGATGACGGCATATGGTGACAGCGCCCACGATTTTTGCCTCACGATGCTTGAGAACATTCAATGGGAAAGAAGGAACAAAACATAACAATAAAAATTGCCGACGTCGCGCCCATAAGCATGTCTATAGCGCCGGACAAGGAGGAACGCATACGCGAGGCCGAATACAACGTCAACCGTGTGTGGACCGAATGGCGCCGTAGATTTGAAAACAAAACCTCCAAGGAAATCTTGGCCATGGCGGCATTCCAGTTTGCCAAGCTGTATTATCAGCTCAAGCAAAGCGTCGACGACCAACAGCACCTCCTGGAGGCCTTTGAAGCCGACTTGGATCGCATGCTCGAAATCAAGTCCGAAGCCAAGTCTTAAATGACTGATTAACAACGACAACACACGCCTTAAGCCCCCAAGCATCGCAATGCACACACCCGCACGCCGCCCGAAGAATACTCGGAGCGGCTATGGGCGTTTGTACCAGGCAAGAGTGCCGGGACAAGTATGGTGCCCGAAATAGCAACAGAAAAACAAACAACCAATACATATAACAACAAGACAACCAACCCAATAACAACAACCAAGTACATACAGACATTATATGACACCATTAGTAACAACCATAATCATCGCCATCATTGCCGCCGCCATAGGAGTGGTCGTCACAGTAGTGATACACCGCTCGTCCGCCAAGAACCGCGCACGACAAATCGTGGCCGATGCCGAGCGTCAGGCTCTCGACATCAAGAAAGATAAGGAAATAGAAGGCCGCGAGGAAGCACTCAAAATCACGGCCGAGGCCGAAAAAGCCGCCAACCAGCGCATGTCCAAGATTCAGTCCATGGAAGCCAAGCAAAAACAGCGCGAACTGCAACTGAACCAACAGCAGGGCGAAAACGCTCGCACACGCAACGAACTTGAAGCTGCACGCCAAACACTGGACGAACAATACCAGGCCGTAGAACGCAAAGAAGCCGAGCTGGAACAGGAAAAAGCATCGGTGCGCCAAACCCTGGAACACATCTCCGGCCTATCCTCCGAAGAGGCCAAGGAGAAACTCATCCAATCGCTTAAAGATGAAGCCAAAACCGCCGCTGCCGCCTACATAAACGACATCATGGACGAGGCCAAAATGACCGCTAATAAGGAAGCCAAGCGCATCATCATCCAAAGCATCCAGCGCACCGCCACCGAAACCGCCATCGAAAACTCGGTGACCGTGTTCCATATCGACTCGGACGAAATCAAAGGTCGCATCATCGGCCGCGAAGGTCGCAATATTCGCGCCCTCGAAGCCGCTACCGGCATCGAAATCATTGTGGACGATACGCCCGAAGCAATAGTACTGAGTGGCTTCGACCCCGTGCGTCGCGAAGTGGCGCGTCTGGCCCTGCACCAACTCGTGTCAGACGGACGCATACACCCCGCCCGCATCGAAGAAGTCGTAGCCAAGGTCCGCAAGCAAGTCGAAGAAGAAATCATCGAAACAGGCAAACGCACTGCCATAGATCTGGGCATACACGGCCTGCACCCCGACTTGATACGACTGGTAGGCAAGATGAAATACCGCTCCAGCTACGGCCAAAACCTGCTGCAACACTCACGTGAAACAGCCAATCTCTGCGCCGTCATGGCCTCGGAACTCGGACTCAACCCCAAAAAGGCACGTCGCGCCGGGCTGCTGCATGACATAGGCAAGGTACCCGACGAGGAGCCCGAACTGCCGCACGCATTGCTGGGCATGAAACTGGCCGAGAAGTACAAAGAAAAGCCCGAAATATGCAACGCCATCGGCGCACACCACGACGAAATCGAGCAGACAACACTGCTGGCACCCATAGTACAAGTATGCGATGCAATATCCGGCGCACGCCCCGGCGCACGCCGCGAAATTGTCGAAGCATACATCAAACGACTCAAAGACCTCGAGCAACTGGCACTCTCATACCCGGGAGTCATCAAGACTTATGCCATACAGGCCGGACGCGAACTACGCGTCATTGTCGGCGCCGACAAAATTGACGATGCCGAGACAGAGAAGCTGTCAGCCGAAATAGCACGCCGCATACAGGACGAGCTCACTTATCCCGGGCAAGTCAAAATTACGGTCATACGCGAAACGCGCTCGGTAAGTTTTGCCAAATAAGGTGATATGAGCAACGAAATCAACGATTTGGAAAACATAAACAACGCCCTGCACGCCCTCGTAGAGGAAACAAACAGCGCCGCAGAGGATCATGCCTCGCAGGACAAGACGCAATCCGAAGTCGGCCAAGGCCGGTGCGTATGTCCCCAAGCGGCAGACGGATCGTGTTCCAATGCGACGGACGGATCGTGCTCCAAGGACAAATGCCGAGACTGCAGCGGATGCTCGGACACAGCAAGGCACAAGCTGCATTGTTTCAATTGGCTCGAAGACATCCCCGGCGGATACGCCGATGATGACATGGTGGAAGTGCAGTTCAAGAACACCCGCAAGGGATACTACAAGAACTCCACCGGCATCCCCCTCAAGGCCGGCGACCTAGTAGCCGTAGAGGCCCAGCCGGGACACGACATCGGGACAGTGACACTGACCGGAGCACTCGTGCGCCTGCAAATGCGCAAAAGCGGCATACGGCCCAACGCCGAAACAAAGCGCGTGTTCCGCAAGGCCAAGCCGGCGGACATTGACAAATACAACGAAGCACGTGCACGCGAGCAAGACACTATGATACGCGCACGCAAAATCGCCCAAAGCCTCCAACTGGATATGAAAATCGGCGACGTAGAGTACCAGGGCGACGGCAACAAGGCGATATTCTACTACATAGCCGACGCACGCGTCGACTTTCGCCAATTAATCAAAGTCTTGGCCGACACCTTCAAAATACGCATTGAGATGAAGCAGATAGGCGCACGCCAAGAAGCCGGACGCATTGGCGGCATAGGCCCCTGCGGTCGCCCGCTGTGCTGCTCATCGTGGATGCAAAACTTCGTCAGCGTCTCCACAAGTGCCGCACGCTTCCAGGACATCTCGCTCAATCCACAAAAACTGGCCGGACAGTGCGCCAAGCTCAAGTGCTGCCTCAACTTCGAAGTAGACACATATGTCGAAACAGTCAAGCGCATGCCGCCCAAGAATGTACGACTTGAAACGGCAGATGCCACCTGGTACCATTTCAAGACCGATGTATTCAAACGCGAAATCATATACTCATCGGACAAGTCAATGGCCGCCAACCTCACAACCTTGGACGCCGAACGCGTATTCGAAATTATTGCCCTCAACAAAGAAGGCAAAAAGCCCGCAACGCTACTGCGAGATGCCGAAGCAGCAGCCAAAGACCGCCCAAGCGTCAACGACCTCCTGGATCAGGACGAACTGACACGCTTCGACAAAAAGAAGCGCAAGAAAAAGAAGCCATCCAAGGACAAAGCGCCAAAAACGCCCAAAGACAGCAAAGACTCCAAGCCGTCCAATGGCGATGCAGCCCAAGACAAACAATCACGGCCCAATCGCCGCAACAAGAAAAAGCCGCGTAATAACGGCAAAGGTAACGACAACCAACAGACAAAAGAGCCAAAAGCAGATGCATAATAAGCATCTACATATAATATTATTGGCGATGCTCGGCGCCCTGACGGCCTCGGGGGTTATGTCTTGTTCGGGCGGCACGCCGGGCGCATGGTCTGATATAGACATCAACGGCTGGCGCTATGGCCGGACAGTGACACTGACGCCCGACAGCGCCGAAGCCACGGACCGCATAGCGCTGACAATACGGCACAGCCACAACTACGAGTACTCCAACCTGTGGCTCGAAATCAAGTACGATTCGACCGACAGCACGGCCACAGACACCGTGGACGTTACCCTGGCCGACGAATGGGGCCGATGGAGAGGCCACGGCAGCGGCGTCACATACCAGAACACCGACACCGTGAGGCTGCGACATCATCTGCGTCAGGGAGGCTCGCTACACTTGCGCCACATCATGCGTCTGGACACACTCACCGAAATTGAACAGATAGGCATCACGCCGCTGCCACCATCCAAGCACTACGAGAAATGAACGATAAGATGCAATGCGATGCACTGATATTTGACATGGACGGTACCCTGTGGGATGCCGTGGACTCGTATGCACGGATATGGAACACGACCTTCGAACAGGCGGGCATCACAGATGTGCCGCGCGTGACACGTCAAGTACTGATGCGCGAAATGGGCAAGCACCTCGAAGACATCATCGAAGACATCGCCCCGGGACATGATAGCGATGGACGCTTTTTGCAACTACTCAACGCCAACGAGGCCACAATGATGCCGGGGCTACGCGGACGCATGTTTGACGGAGTGGTAGAAACAATACCCGAACTGGCACGCCGTTTGCCGCTGTTTATGGTAAGCAATTGCGGGCCTCTCGGACTTGACAACTTTCTTGACGTCAACGGGCTGCGTCCTTACTTCAAAGACGCGCTGAGCCACGGCGGCACAGGGCTGGACAAGGCCGGCAATATCGCACTGCTTATGCATAAGTACGGCCTGACCCTCCCGGTGTACGTGGGTGATACGCAGGGAGACAGCGATGCAGCACATGCCGCCGGCGCCCGGATGGTATACTGCGCCTATGGTTTCGGGAATGTCGAGGACGCAGACGCCGTCATCCACTCCTTCGGCGAGTTGAAGGACATTGTCTAAACGCGACGCAACGATGGCACGAGTGCCGCACCTGCATTTTTAAATTCGAACCACACAAAGAAAAGACATACAGACCTTTTTATATTATGACACTACACGCTATGAAACGGTCAAACATACTGCAACTGCTCAGCGCCGATGAACTGGCGCTGAAACTATCACGCCTCAAGAAGCTTATGGAGCAAGATGGCATCGATGCCATGTTGTTGACCATCAACGCCAACCTGTACTATATGACAGGACGCGTCTACGGCGGATACATATACATACATCGTGACTCAGATGCCCCGGCCTATTTTGTCAAACGACCCGTAGGCCTCGAAGGAGACGGCGTTATATCCATACACAAGCCCGAGAACATTCTCGAGGAACTGCAACACCATTCGCTTCCAAAGCCCAAGCACTTAGCTTTGGAACAAGACACCCTGTCCTACAATGCCATACTGCGCCTGTGTCATGCCATGGGCGTTGAAGTCGGCGATGTAGCCAATGCCGATGCCCTGCTACGCCACGCTCGCGCCGTCAAGACCGCCGGCGAGATAGAGCTAATAGCCGCATCCGGCAGCCGCCACGAACATGTCTATCGCATGATTCCGCGCTTGTACCAAGACAACATGACCGACATCGAGCTGCAAGTCGAGATAGAGCGCGTCTCGCGACTCGAAGGATGCCTCGGACAGTTCCGCATCAACGGCAACGACATGGAACTGTATATGGGCAATGTCCTGGCCGGAGACAACGCCGATGCGCCATCTCCCTACGACTTTGCCTTGGGAGGCGCGGGCGCCGACCCGTCGCTACCCGTAGGCGCCAACGGCACAATTCTGCGCCCCGGCATGACGGTAATGGTGGACGTCAATGGCAACTACACCGGATATATGACCGATATGACGCGTACCTTCGTATTGGGAGACATCCCCGAGGAGGCACAACGCGCCCACCAACTGTCCATAGACATCTGCAACACCCTCGCCCAAATGGGTCGTGTAGGGACAGCAGCCTCGGATATGTATGAGAAAGCCCTCGATATGGCGCGACAAGCCGGGCTTGAACACTATTTCATGGGACACCGACAGCACGCCGGATTCGTAGGACACGGCGTAGGCATCGAAATAAATGAACTGCCCGTCATAGCTCCGCGCAGCCGTGACATCCTCGAAGCCGGCAACGTCATCGCCATCGAGCCAAAATTCGTTATTCCCGGCGTAGGTGCCGTAGGCATCGAAAGCACATACGTAGTATGCGAGAACGCCCCCATGCGCTGCCTCACCAACGCCCCTACACAACTTATCAGTTTCGAACAATGACAACACGGCTGACGGAAGAAAGAACTGACGACAGCAACTACGCACGGCTGCTGCGCGACCGCATATTCAAACGCGTGGGCCATGTAGCCGACGAATTGGGTATGGAAGCATACGTCGTGGGCGGATACGTGCGCGACGCATTGCTGCGCCGCGGCGATCTCAACGACATAGACTTCGTCACCGTAGGCTCGGGCATAACTCTGGCTACAGCCGTGGCCAAAAGCCTCGGACGAGGCACACACCTCGGCGTGTTCCACAGCTACGGAACAGCGCAGGTCAAGCGCGGAAGGCTCGAATTGGAATTTGTGGGCGCACGCCGCGAGAGCTACAAACGCGATTCGCGCAACCCCATAGTCGAAGACGGCACGCTGGAGGAAGACATTGCACGACGTGACTTCACCATCAATGCTATGGCCATATGCATCAACGAAGACTCCTTCGGACGGCTCATAGACAATTACAACGGACTGCAAGACCTGCAAGACCGCATAATACGCACGCCGCTGGAACCGGAAATAACCTTCAGTGATGACCCATTGCGAATGATGCGCGCCATACGTTTTGCCACACAACTGCAATTTGACATCTGCCCCGAGACATTCGAAGCCATACGCGCCCGGGCCGAGCGTATACGCATCATCACCCCCGAGCGCATCACCACCGAGCTTAACAAAATCATGGCCTCGCCGCGTCCATCCATAGGCTGGGACTTGCTGCACCACAGCGGGTTGCTGGCCATAATCCTGCCCGAATTGGAGGCCCTGGTGGGCGTACAGGTGGTCAACGGACGCGGACATAAGGACAACTTCTACCACACACTCGAAGTGCTGGACAACGTGGCTGCCGCCACCAACGACATCTGGGTGCGCTGGGCGGCACTGCTACACGACATCGCCAAGCCGCTGACTAAGCGCTACGACCCACAAGCCGGATGGACATTCCATAACCACAACTTCATAGGCGCCAAGATGGTGCCACGCATATTTGCACGGCTCAAGCTGCCTATGGGAGCCGAGATGCGTCGCGTCAAACGCCTCGTAGACTTACATATGCGCCCCATAGCGCTGGTAGAAGACGAAGTAACGGACAGCGCCGTGCGTCGGCTGATAAACTACGCCGAAGACGACCTGAACGCCTTGATGATTCTGGCGCGCGCCGACATCACGTCCAAAAACATCGAAAAGAAACAACGCTTCCTCGACAACTTCGACATTGTCGAGCGTAAATTTGCCGACATCAACGCCTTGGACGCCGAACGCGCCTTCCGCCCGGCACTCAACGGCTATGACATCATGGCTATGTTCGGCCTGACACAAGGCCCCACCGTGGGAATGCTGATGTCCAATCTGACACGAGTGTCCCGCGACTGCGAAATCGAACCCACACGTCAGGCCGCCATTGACTACCTCATGGATTTAGGCGCACAAAACGGCCTGAAAGGCGACCCTTCCAAGCTGCCGACACCGCCCGAGGATACTGACACGGAAGGCATTTTCACCGACATGGCGCCGCAGCAATCCGAGCAAAACACAGACTGATACTCCTCACCACTACACCAAACAGACAATGTATTACCTCACCAAAAGACTCGAAATATCGGCGGCACATCGCCTTACGCTGTCCTATGACAGCAAATGCACCAATACGCACGGCCACAACTGGATTATCACCGTGCACTGTCGCGCGGCCGAGCTGAACGCCGATGGCATGGTCACCGACTTTACGCACATCAAAAACACGGTGATGGACCGCCTGGATCACGCCAATCTAAACGACGTGCTGCCCTTCAACCCCACGGCCGAAAACATAGCCCGCTGGATATGCGACAATGTACCCAACTGCTACCGCGTCGATGTCCAAGAAAGCGAAGGCAACATCGCATCATACCAGCGCGATTGACCGCACACAACTCTACACGCACATGGACAAAGAATATCGCGTAAACGAAATCTTTTACTCGCTGCAAGGCGAAGGCCGCTACACCGGCACCGCCGCCGTATTCGTGCGCCTGAGCGGATGCAACATGCGCTGCGACTTCTGCGACACCGATCACGCCGCATATGACGAAATGACCGCCGCCGAAATCGCCCAAGCCGCCGCCGCATACCCGGCACGACACTTAGTACTCACCGGCGGCGAGCCAACGCTGCAGGCCGACAGCGACCTGCTGCGTGCCATAAAGGCCCACGGATTTTACGTCCAGATAGAGACCAACGGCACACGACCCGTGCCGCCGGAGGTGGACTGGGTCACATGCTCGCCCAAAGGTGAAGGTCCTTGGGACATCGACCGCGTGGACGAGCTGAAAGTCGTATACACAGGCCAAGACGTTGAGACTATATATCGCCATTTCAACGTCCCATGCGCCAAGCTGCAACCATGCTCGGGACGAAACATCGCCGAGACAGTAACCTATATCATGCAACATCCGCACTGGGGACTGTCGTTGCAGACGCACAAGCTGCTGGACATACGCTGAGGGTATGAACCTGTCATAAGACCGCGACACGCCCGTTCAAACGCCACTTTCTTACGTACAACCACACTAAGCATAACATCGCGATGAAGCATATGACACTGACACTGGCCGCCGCTTTGGCAATAGCCATAGCAGCCAATGCTGCGCCCAAGAAAAAGCACACGCCGGCCTACGAAGACCTCTCGGAACAAATCTCGGACGCGCTCAACAGCTACGACATCAAGCAGGCCCAAGAGCTGATGGAACGCTGGGAAGCCGCAGCCAAACGCGCACGCCGAGACCTACCAACTTCCGCCGATGAGCTGCGCGGACGCATAGTTATGATGGACAATATGTTGCAACGCGTCGAAGACATTACCATCATCGACTCGGTGACCGTGCCGCGCAGTCGTCTGGCCGAAGCCTTTCCGCTGCCTGCAAACGCCGGACGATTAGGATCGCGACAGATGCTGCCGCCCAACATCCGTACAAACGACAACACCATAGTATATACCGCCAACGACGGCCGCGAAGTCTTCTGGAACGCGCCGGACAGCACCGGTCGTTCCACGCTGTACCATGCCGGAATATTGGACGACGGAACATTGGAAAGCCCGACAAAGGTCTTTTCCTCGGCACAATACGCCACCGCTTGCCCGTTTATGCTCACCGACGGCAGCACCTTGTATTTCGCAGCACAAGACCCCGAGACCTCGATAGGCGGATACGACATATACATGACACGACGAGACGACTCCACTGGTGACTTTCTCGAGCCCGTGAACATCGGAATGCCCTACAACTCGCCTTACAACGACATACTTATGGCCATAGACACAGACAACGGCATAGGATGGTGGGCCACGGACCGCAACAGCCTCGACAGCGACAGCATCACCGTGTACACATATCTCACCAACGCCACGCGCCGCAACCTCAACCCCGAGCGCAACGACCTGGCTGACCGCGCCTTTGTCACCGACATCGCCGTCACGCAGGACACCGACACTGACGCCGCCGCCATCCGAGAGCAAATCAACGCCCGCGCCGCCGCTCAAACATCCGACACAAAGGACACACGCACAACCGATACACTGCCCTACCCCTTCAGCATCGAAGGACGAGCCGTATACTACCGACTCTCCGACTTTCGCAGCACCGAGGCACGCGAATTAATGTCGCAATACCTCCAACAGTATAATCTTGATCAGGCATATCGCCGCCAGCTTGAGCGCCTGCGCATACGCTACGCCAACGGCGACCACACCGTGGCCGCCGAGATACGCGCCCTCGAAAATTCCGTAGCCAAAGCCGCACCTACCCTCCGCCGCATCCGCAACGCCGTCATCCGCGCCGAGCTCCACTAAACAAAACCATCATGCGTGTATAAACGACTAAGCACTACCAGCATTTCACACACAGAGTACTATGTACTATCCTCCAACAATAATCAGTAAAACATCCCTGCTTGTTGGTGATTCCAGACGAACTTGTGGGGGTACTTGTGGGGGTATTCTCGCTAAGGATAACTTGTTTTACCCTTCATACTTAGATACACCACTAAATTGATAGTTCTATTAGCGTTTCAGGAGAATATACTTTGAAACTCATCTTCACAACCCTGCCATTTTCTGTGAACATACACATACATAGCGGCTCTCTATCTTCAAAAGACTTTTCATCGCGAGTGCAATTAACCGCCTGCCTAAAGGCCGTGAACATTACATCGTCAATATTAGACTGCTGGGGCAGTATAATTGCAATAAACCGGTCATGCAACGTCATAACTAAATCAAAAGACGAAATTGAGTCCAACCTATCCAATAGGTTATTATCCTCAATGGTAACCCATATATTGTCTTGACAGATAGAATCCCTATTGACTGCCCTAACTCTGATCTTCATAGAAGTTGGGCCGCAATCGACCATTTCTCCGCCTTGGTATACCTCAAAAGTATTTGGTTCAAAGTCAAGTTTCTCTAAAAGATAAACTTGAAAGGGCGTCAATTGGTCCATAGATAATAACTCTATTTATAGTATTCTATATATAAATCACGGTCAAACATGTCAAGCCGGCATTTGGTAAGCTCTCCATTCTCGATAAATAGCGTCACGCCATAGTCTGACATATCTATACGCTGATAGCCAAAAGGAGTCATTGCTAAAACAGCGTATCCTCTTAGGACAATCCTATCAGGAGACCGCTTAACTTCTCTCATAGGCTTTGGCCTCATCTGGTAGTTGTCACCCCACAAGGGATGAATACCCTCCAAATTGAGTATTGATACTATATAACCATCCCCTGGGTTCAAGTCATATCCACTGCAACCATTTGTGTTTTCCTCCACCTCGACTGCACGATTACATACTTGTAATCCCATGACAGGCACCCCATGCTCAAAACGCTGGTGTGAGTGAGATTCGAATATCATTGCATATTATTTCTTAAGTCGTTTATAATATCGCCTACCATTGCCTCAACTATCTGAGGATTAAAGCCAAGAGCAATTGCAGCAAGCTTGCAGCCATGCATCTCATTACTATCTATATCACCATCACAAATCATGACCAACACCATATCACGCAGATACCGCAAACGAGTCCCCATATCCTTTGGCGGAGTAAAATCGATTGAATCCGGAGAGTTTTGGCATCTTTGCAGATCGTCTTCTGTTAAACCTTCACGTTTACAAATCATAGCAATCGTGGTCAATTCGGATTTTAATACTTTGCCATCCGCCATTGCTATAGCCACAAGTGACTTTAAGTGACTCAACTTCTCTCGTTTCTTCCTTGATGAAAACAAACTAAACATACGTATTTAGACCTATTGTTTGCAAGTTACAATTAAACTATTAAAGGAAATATGCCACAATCAAACATTGCAACATATTTCCTTTAAAATCTCTACTTCTATCTTAATGTGTCCGCCAATAATCAACGGCTTCAGCCATTGACATAGTTGGGAAACCGGCAAGAGACGATGTTAGTTGCCATAATTTCACCTCTGCGTCATCGACATCTCCATCGGACACCATTATGGTTGCCAAGAACCCGCACACGAACTTCTTTTGGTTATCATCCAGTGCGGCAAGAGTCGCAAGCATCGTAGCAGGAGTCATCGCATCTGATAGCGCCAACAAGTTTTTTAGATGGTCAGGGGTAACCCCAAACTCGGCCATTCCCAGTGTTAACACTTTCATTTCTTCGTCCTCCACCTTTCCATCGGCAAGGACCATACATTTCCCAGCTTTTAGGACTGCGGATAATTCTAAGTTATTAAAATGCATATCAATATAATTATAAAAGTGATATGCAAATGTCGGGATAAAAACTAACAATCTACCCCCCCCCGTTAATTTATGTTAAATATGTTTTAAAACATATTTATTGCAACACGTCATCACTGAAAAGCCTTCGATGGTGCGCTATAATGGTCAGAGCCAAGGCATGAGGGGATGCCATCTATAGCAGAAAAATAGGCATGATCACAACGAACACAACCATAGCATCCTCCACCGCTACAAACGAGTCAAGCAGTAGTGATTACGTGTTACCGGAGTTTGGTCTAACGGACAAAGCACAGCTTATCGGCAAGCAGACAAAAGTATTCATTGGACCAGATGTTTGTCTCGTCCGGGAACTGCAGGAAAGGCAAAACATCTTTCTTCACAAGAGTAATGTCAGCAGATTTCAAGCGATCTTTAAGCATCGCTATGAAATCTTGTTTACTTATATCCAGCCCATTAAATTCTCTTGCCCTTTCTTTGAAATGATTGAAGTTGAGGGGTACACCATTGCGGATATACCATTCGAAATCATACCAATCGCGGCCTTTGACTCGTTGTCCCCACTGGCGGAAAATCAATGCGTGCAATTTACCTGCAAAAAGGTCAGGAAGTGTAAAACAGCGTGTCATAAACGAATAAGGTTGCATCAACAACTTCTGTTCCGTTTCAAATCCAACCGGAGGATTCGTGTCGACTTCAATCTTAATCTTGATACTTTTCTCCGTTTGAAACGACAAATTATACACATCGGTGGTGTCTTTCAGAAAAGCAGACTCCACACGACCAACATTCTTTTTATCCTTCTTTGTTATCGTGACCTCGCGCCCAAGGTTATTGAACTCGGCAATGAGTACCGGGAAATAATCTTTCAAGTCAAACGTATCATCCGGCACCAACAAGGAGAAGTCGAGATCTTCCGAGAAGCGGTGTAAGCCATGAAATATCCGAAGGCACGTACCACCGTAGAATGCTGCTTTCTCAAAGAATCCTCCACGTTGCAGACCGGCAAGCACCACCTGTTGCGTAACCTCAAACAATGCATTACGATGGGCGTCCGTAGACGATATATCATAACGCGACAGCATTTGTTCAAAGACCTCGTTCATTTTCTATATACTTGATTAATTGTATAATCGATGCTTTCTTTTTCCCTTTATCGGCACAAGCACGCAATATATCCAAGTCGAAATCAGAGAGCGCGTCTGTATCAAAGCGCAGGTCTTCATCAAGATATCTTGCGACATCCGACTGATATCGAAGGTTAAGCCTCGGAGTGAACACAATCTGGTCACACAGGGCTTTTTCACGACAGGCTATAAGGAAAGACACTCCGGCCTCGTTCCCCACTGTAATCCCTATCGGGAAATATCCCTTATCGCAATGCACATACCGGAACACTCCTATTTTGTTCTTATAGCTCCTTGTGACACCTGTCGTCAAAGATATTGTAGAGTACACGCCTTCGGGAATAAGTCCATAATAGCGCAACGCTGTCTCCATAGAGACGTATGACGGCCCATATATATGATTGGCCAGTAATGGCATTACAAAAGGCTTTTCGGAAACTTGCGGGCTCAACACATAAAGCCCCTTTTTAAGGCGGAAAATCTCGGCAGCTTCCTCCAAAGACTTAGCCTTTGCCGCCAAATGTCTGATTTGCGGATATACAGAACCCAGAGCGCCCATCCGAAAAGGAACGTTTCCTATCTGTTCTATGCTATTATCCTGTCGTTTCATAACGCAAAGGTAGTAAAAATTTCGATAGAAAATACAATACTACTGTATTATCTATCGAAATTTTTACTGGCGAGATGAATCATCATTCAGCGCAAAGCGTCATCGGGATGCGAGGAATTCGGCAAATCACGCCTAAAATAGCTGCCCCGAGCAACGAAATCGACGCCCGGGGCATCACGAAATTAGTGGCAGGAGTCACAGTCGCATCTGTCGCCGCAACCGCAATGGTCGTCACCGCAGCCGCAGTCGTCGTGACCGTGGTCACAGCCGCAGCCGCAACCGTGATGTACGGGATGTAGCTCTTCCTCGGTAGCGGGGCGCACAGCGAGCACTTTGCCGCAGAAACGCACATCGCGGCCGGCCAGAGGATGATTGAAATCCATGGTTACTTTGTCGCCGCTGATATTGAGCACACGGCCCATAATTCGGTACCCTTCGGAGGTCATCATAGGTACGGCGGCGCCGACCTTAACGGTTTCGCTGTCGAATTTGCCATCGACTACGAATATTTCGCGGTCGAGGTCTATAACTTTTTCTTTGTCGTAGGCTCCGAAAGCCTTTTCGCTGGTGACCGTAACGTCAAAAACATCGCCTACTTTCAGGCCGTCAAGAGCCTTTTCGAGGGGCTCAAGGACGCCCTCGGTCACGCCGAAGATTATGCGCTCGGGGTCATCGGCATCTGTTTGATGTACTGTCACTTGTGTGCCGTCGGGAGCTATCTCGTAGAGGTCATATCCCAGTTCTACGTACATGCCGGGGGCGACTTTCGCATTGTTGTCTTGCATTGTGTGTTTATTTAGTACGGTTTATATTGCGTGTCAGAGAGCCAAAAGAGCCTCTATTTTCTCGACAAGAGTTTCGCGCGATTGCGACCCGGCAAGGCGCAGAGGCGTCTTCTTGCCGTCTTTGAAGAAGAGAATGGTCGGAAGCGACATTACGCGGTTCTCGGAAGCGAAATCGTTCTCATCGTCAAGATTGTAACTACCTATCACTACCCGGCCTTCGTATTCCTCGGCAAGTTCGTCGATAAGCGGGGACATGGCGCGGCAAGGTCCGCACCACGTAGCCCAGAAATCTACCACCACGGGCTTACCGCCGGCGATGATTTCGTGGATGTTTTCGTCTGTAAATATGGTTGCCATATTGCTTTATTAAGTAAAGTTGATGTATGTATATTCGTATATATGTGTATCATGCGTGATTAACCTCGAATTCGACATTTGCGTCCTTGAGGTCGTTGAGCAGTTTGCGGTCGAGGCGTAATCGGCGCGATGATGATAACGATGCGCCGCGACCTGTCGCCGGATCATATAGATATAGGCGTAGGTTGCCCGTGTTTTCGTGTTCGCCGGGCTTGGCCAAACGTGTGGACAATATCGCCGACAGGGCGTTCTCGGCTTCTTCGGGCGTCACCTTGATGGTGATGCCGCTGATAAGCTTGCCCTTAACCTCGGAAAGAAGCTGCATCGAGCCCACCTCAAATTCCACATCACCCCTGCTGCGGCGTGCAAAACTGCCGCGTATCAGTATCGGCGTGCCGGTCTTTCCGAAGTTGCCGAATTCGATATGTTTCTTTCCGAAAAGTCTCAGCTCGGTACTGCCGCTGTAGTCCTCTATTTTCATGACTGTATAAGGATTGCCGGTCTTGGATATACGAACATCGCCTGCCACGACAATTCCGGCAAAAGACACCTCGACACCCTCAGCAGGCACCATCTCGCCAAATTCTTTTATCGAGCAGCCGGTACCATAGACCACCTCCATGTAGTACGGATCCAACGGATGGGCGGACAGATACATGCCTACAAGGTCTTTTTCCTTTTCAAGGCGCAGCACATCCGGCCATTGCATTGCGGGCTTGATTTGAGGACGTGCCTGTCGCGCAAATTCCAAACCTTCATCGCCGCCGAAGTCAAAGAGCGAACCTTGGCTGTCGTTGTTATTGGCTTGATATTTCTGTCCATAGCGTATGAGGATGTCAGCCATCGTGTCGCCACGCGGATTGGCCTCGAAGAAGTCTTCGCGCTTCATATCCTGTGCAAAGCAGTCAAACGCGCCGGCCAATGCGAGATTCTCGAATGTGCGGCGGTTGAGCGTCCCGGCGGGCACACGTTCTACAAAGTCATATATGCTTTTGAAAGGTTTGTTTCCTCGAGCCTTGAGTATGCTCTCGACCACCCCCTCACCCACGCCCTTGATGGCGCTCAGGCCGAAGCGTATGTCGCCCTTGGCGTTGACACCGAAACGGCTGTATGACTCGTTGACGTCCGGCCCGAGTACTTGTATGCGCATATTCTTGCACTCGTCCATAAATCCGGAGAGCTTGGTGATGTCGTTGAGATTTCGCGACAATACCGCAGCCATATACTCGCTGGGGTAATTGGCTTTAAGATACGCCGTCTGATATGCCACCCAACTATAGCACGTGGCATGACTCTTATTGAAAGCGTAAGATGCAAACGCTTCCCAGTCTTTCCATATTTTTTCGAGGACCTTGGGGTCGTGTCCGCGCTCTTGACCGCCGGACATAAATTTACCCTTAAGATGGTTCATTTTGTCAATGAGCTTCTTGCCCATAGCCTTGCGCAGGGTATCGCTTTCGCCGCGTGTAAAGCCGGCCAACAGTCGCGACAGGAGCATGACCTGTTCTTGATATACGGTAACGCCATAAGTATCTTTGAGATACATCTCCATCTCGGGGATGGCGTACTCGATAGGCGACTCGCCATGTTTACGCTTGATAAAATCGGGAATGTACTGCATAGGCCCCGGGCGATACAAAGCGTTCATAGCTATGAGGTCTTCGAACGTCGAAGGCTGTAATTCGCGCAGGTATTTCTGCATACCCGGCGACTCAAATTGGAACGTGCCGATGGTACGCCCCTCACAATACAACTTGTAGGTCTTGGGGTCATCTATTGGTATATTATCCAAATCGATGTCCACGCCACGCGTCTGCTTGATATTGGTCACGGCCTCCTTAAGTATCGACAACGTCTTAAGACCGAGAAAGTCCATTTTTATAAGCCCGGTTTCTTCGATGACACGACCTTCGTACTGAGTCACCAGCAACTTGCCTTCTTCCTTGTCATTGGCCGTGGACACGGGCACCCAATCGGTGATGTCATCTCGGCATATGATAACGCCGCAGGCATGCACGCCCGTATTGCGAACATTGCCTTCGAGAGCACGCGCATAGTTAAGAGTCTCGCGTACCAGCGGATTTGACGAATTGACTTCAGGCTTGAATTCGGGTACATAGTCATAGCAATTGCTCAGCGTTGGCTTCAGTTCCTTGCCATTGCGCTCGGGCATGTGCTTGGGTATAAGCTTGGTCAATCGGTTGCTTTCGCTCAGCGGCAATTGCTCGACGCGCGCTACGTCCTTAATAGCCATCTTGGCAGCCATTGTGCCGTAAGTGATGATGTGCGCAACTTTTTCCTCGCCGTATTTCTGTGTTACATAACGCAATACGTCCGCACGTCCGTCGTCATCGAAGTCGATATCGATATCCGGCAACGAAATACGGTCCGGATTGAGGAAACGTTCGAACAGCAAGTCATACTTTATAGGGTCTATTTGGGTGATACCCAAGCAGTATGCCACACATGACCCCGCCGCCGAACCACGTCCGGGACCGACGCTGACGCCTAATTGACTGCGGGCGGCATTGATGAAGTCCTGCACTATTAGAAAGTAGCCCGGGAAGCCCATGGTCTTCATGATGTGCAACTCGAATTTTATACGCTCTTTAAGCTCGGGGCTCAGAGGCGATCCGTAACGGCGCTCGGCACCCTCGTAGGCCAGTTTTGCCAAATAATCCGCCTCGAATTTTATGCGGTAGAGCTTTTCGTAACCGCCCAGCTTCTTAATTTTTTTCTCGGCTTCTTCTTGAGACAACACCACATTGCCGTTTTCGTCGCGCGTAAACTCATCGAACAACTCTTGCTCTGTGATGCGCTGACGATACTCGGCCTCGGTGCCGAAACTTTCGGGAATAGCGAAATTCGGCATAATCGGCGGATGATCGATAGTGTAAGTCTCTACTTTTTCCAATATGGTCGCCGGCGTCTCGAGGGCCTCGGGGATGTCGGCAAATAACGCCTGCATTTCGGCCGAAGTCTTGAGCCACTCCTGCTTGGTGTAGTGCATACGATCCTGGTCCGTCACAAACTTGTTGGTGGACAGGCATATCAGACGGTCATGAGCCTCAGCATCGTCTTCATCGACAAAATGCACATCGTTGGTGGCAATAAGTTTTATGTCATACTTGCGCGCCAATGCTATAAGTTTCGGCTCGATTGCACGCTGTTTTTCGTAAGTGTCATGGGCGGCGTTGACCACAGTGGCTTTATGTCGCTGCAATTCGATGTAATAATCTTCGCCCATCAGGTTTTTCCACCACGCCACGGCGGCTTCAGCCTCTTCGTCGCGACCATTCATCAGCAACTGCGGAATCTCGCCTCCAAGACAAGCTGAAGCAATAATCAGACCTTCACGATGTTTCTCGATTTCATGCTTGTCCGTGCGCGGATGCATGTAGAACCCCTCAGTCCACGCCTTGGACACTAGTTTTACGAGGTTGTGATAGCCCGTGGCGTTCTTAGCCAGCACAATGAGGTGTCTACCAATGTCGCGCTTATCCACATGAGTGTGAAGGTCCTCCTGCGCCACGTACATCTCACATCCGAATATAGGCTTGAACGAATGCTCCTTTGCATATGTCAAGGCGGCTTCGGCCTCGGCCACGGCCTTTTCGTCGCCGCTTTCGCGTGCGGCGGCGAGTGCAGCCTTGGCCTTGTCAAGCACCTTACCATTCTTCTTATTGACATAATTGAAGAATTCCTTGATGCCATACATATTGCCGTGGTCAGTGAGAGCGATGCCGGGCATTCCGTCATTCATGGCCTTGTCGACAAGCGCCGATACCGATGCTTGCCCATCAAGTAAAGAATACTGACTGTGTACATGTAAGTGTACAAATGGGGGCATATCTATAGTTGTTTGTGTCGTTGGAATTTACTTTATCTAAGCTACTCTTGTCAGGCGACCGGCGACATGTCCGCGCCGACTCGGCACATAGCCCATACAAGCATTGCGAAGGCAAAAATAAGCATATTTTTCGGCTTCTGCAACACCCCATATCATCGCCCTAACGGCAAAGCGGTAATTATTACCGCCATACTATTTTTGCGAAGTTATCAACACCTCTCGCGCCGTGTTTTCGACCTCACCACAGACCGCCTCCACTTCATCGAAAACGGCAATAAAGCCTCATCCCGAAAAAAAGACATCTTCGAATAACCCCGTAAATATGATCCTTGCCACCCACATTATTTTTGCGTACCTTTGCAGAATAATAGCACATAATAATATGACTGAAGACCAACGCATAAAGATACAACAGGAGGCGGTACGTATGCTGCGCACGGTATTCGACCCGGAAATACCGGTAGACATCTATTCCTTAGGACTAATATACCGCATAGACGTGGACGATGACGCCAACCTCGAAGTGGACATGACACTGACCGCCCCCAACTGCCCGGCCGCCGACTTCCTCGTGGAAGACGCACGCCAAAAGCTCGAAAGTATCGAGGACGTCAAAAGCGTGAAAGTCAACATCGTATTCGAACCTGAATGGAATCGCGACATGATGAGCGAAGAGGCCAAACTCGAATTGGGCTTTCTTTAACTCTCAGGCTACGCACGACACATGACCACACCATACAACACTGCACCGATGCGCAACAAAACATATTTTGTCAGCGATATACACCTGGGCGCCGTATACATCGCCAATCCGCGCGAGCATGAAGCCAAGGTGGTACGCATGCTGCAGTCCTTCGAAAAGGACTGTAAGACGCTGTACCTGCTTGGCGACATCCTCGACTATTGGTTTGAGTATCGAACCGTGGTGCCACGAGGATACATCCGCTTTTTCGGCCAATTGGCGCACATGTCGGACATGGGCATAAATATTGTGTGGTTCATAGGCAATCACGACATCTGGCTCTTTGACTACCTCCGCGACCAAATAGGCATGGAAGTCATCGACGGCAACGTGGTGCGCGACATCGACGGAAAAAAATTTTTCCTGGGACATGGCGATGCATTATACGGCGACAGTCGCAGTTTTCGCATACTTCGCAGCTTTTTCCGCAACCGCCTATGCCAAAAGCTGTACGCCGGCATACACCCGCGCTGGACTATTCCGTTTGCACACCGATGGTCAAGCCACAGTCGCGGCGACAATCCCATGTCACATCCCGCCGTCCCCGACCCCGAAAAAGAGCGCTTCATCATCTTTGCACGCGAATACCATGCCGAGCATCCTGACATCAATTTTTTTGTCCTCGGCCACAGGCATATTGCCCTTGACTACCCCATAGACGCGGGAGCACGCGTAGTCATTCTCGGCGACTGTTTTTCGCAGTTTTCCTACGCCGTGTACGACGCTGACGGGCTTCGGCTGTTGCAATTCGAAAACAGCGAAAGTTAATGTTAACAAAATTTAACTTGACCGCATTTTGCACTTTTGGCCAAATCCGCAACCCTATCTATTTGTGATTTTGCACTTTACATAACAAGCATGCAACAAGACTAAATCCACACATCAAAAAATATGTTGTAGAACATATAAATATATTTGGTGTGCTGACCGAGCCTTTATAATTTTGTCATCGCAAAACCTAACAATCTTTTTTACCTTAGAAATTGTACCTATTGGAAACCAATAAAGACAGGGACTCCGCGAGGAGTCCCTCTTTTTTTATCAGAGCCTCGAGCGCCAACACTACCGACATTACGAGTCCGGACAAAAAAGGCGCGGACTTGACATGGCACCTACGCCAAGACAAGTCCGCCTCATTGGTACGACTTCAGCTCGTGAAGCATCAGCCGTTAGCCCGTTTGTCGAAAGCATCCTTGATCCAAGGGACAAAGCATGCAAAAACTATAAGCCATCCTAGTTCCATAGCACAAAGTATTTTAAGTAGTTTTTCAATATTATATAGGTATATACTCAATAGAAGATTAAATCGACAACTTCAACGGCGTATTATAGCATCCTCGCGGTATTTGTCTTTTGGACTTACCGGAGCGCTCGGATAGCCCACCGGAATGATGCACAACGGCACATACCGCTCGTCAAGCCTCAGGATTGTACGTGCGGTTTGCACTCTTTCCATATCGGGATACAAGCCGCACCATACCGCTCCCAGGCCACATGCATGTGCTGCCAGAAGCAGATTCTCGGTGGCTGCACTGCAATCCTGCACCCAGAATTCAGGCTGTTGTTTGAGCATTCGCGTACTATCACCGCATACGACTATTGCGACCGATGCATTGGTCAGCTTACTACCCGCATTAGGGAGTGCCTCGGCGAGAGTCGCGCGAAGTGTCGTGTCGCGCACAACCACGAAGGCCCAAGGCTGGCGATTAACAGCCGTAGGAGCAGACATAGCGGCACGCAGGAGGGTGTCCACAGTCGCATCTGCGACCTCGACTGATGTATATTGACGCACACTGGCTCGAGTGGAAATGCAATGCAGCACGGACTCGGCTTCCGTGGTCGGAGTTCCGGCATAAGCCATAGGCAGCAATGCCAGAGCACAAACTAACGATGTAAGTAGGCGTGTCATTTTTTTTGGATTTTTTTATATTGCGCCCTTAGTAGTATTTGCTGTCTTGGACTTCTTTACCGCTTTGGCAGGCTTGGCTGTTGTCTTGGACTTTTCAACCTTAGCGGGAGTCGGCTTCTGAGGCTCGCGGAGGGCGTGTTCTTCGTTGAAATGCTCGATATTCTTGCGCATGGAAGCCACCTCCTTGTTGAGCATCTCTATTTCACGTTCTTGGTTACGGATAGTAGTGAGCAGTGAGTTCAATTCTTCATTATCCACGCTCATGGGGTACTGCTCCTCGACGCGTACGATGAAGTCGGCAAGGACATTCATATAATTGGTAAATGCCGCAAACGGGGTCTCGTAAGGCGAAAACAGCGAGTGCACAGCTCCGTCAGCAAGGTGTTTGGTGGACATGTAGTAGAAATGGTCACTGGCCTGCAGATATATCCAGTCCTGCTTGAGACGACGGTCGTTGCACAACCGCACGCGCTCTGCCACGGAATACAACTTGCGGAAAGCTTCGTTCTGCAGCTCGTTGCCCAGCCATGCAGAGGTATCACGTGCCTCATCGGCATCACTAATGGGATGGACGATAGTCACGGGAGCCACAGCCTTTGTCTTACGCACAACTTCCGAGGGCGTGGTAAAGGTGATGCCCCTTTCGGCGGCAAAGCGCGGCAATGCCTTTAGGAAATCAAAGATACCGCTGTCACCGCTCTGCAGCCCGCCAAAGGTGTCAAGGTTCATACACAGATTGACAATAGTTTCTTCCTCAGGGGTTGCGGCCACCCAGTCCATATATTTGTCAGCGGTCAGCGGATATGCGTCCCAGGAGGTGTCGGTAAAGCGGAAGCAGATGTCATCCGAGAGTTTTGCATTGCGCATCAACACCTTAAGTTTGGGCGCCGTCTCAGCACTATATACATAATTGGGCGAGCGCCAACCAAGGATGTGCTTGGCGCCTTCGGTGAGCACCCCTTTGAAGCCCATGGCAGCTATCTGCGGGGCTATGTCATCGCTGTACAGGAACTCGGTGTTGCGCATCACCGTCGGACGTTGACCGAAGAGTTCCTCTATACGATCACACTGAGCTTTCACCTGTTCAACAAACTCTTCGGGGTCGGTCAACGATGCCAGCGAATGGGCGTACGGCTGGGCCAGAAACTCGACGCGCCCGGTATCAGCCAGTCGGCGCAGGGCGTCTATCATCTCGGGCACGTACTGCTCGAATTGCTCGATGGCGATGCCGCTTATGGCAATGGAACACTTGAAGGGGTTGGATTTATCTTCCAACATTGACAAAAGCACATGCGTCGCCGGAAGGTAGCTGCGATTAGCCAGTCCGGTGATTATGTCGTCATTGAGGAAGTCATCGTAATAGTAATGGTCGTTGCCTATGTCGAAAAAGCGGTAGCGCTTGAGGCGCATAGGCTGATGGATTTCAAAATTCAGCGAAATTGCTTTCATAATATGTATGGTGTGACGCTGTGGTCCGGTTGTTATATCTATGTTATATCTATAATGAGCTTGTCTGCGGCGAGACTACCATCCGAGAACTTTGTGATAAATATCTATCACCTTGCGCCCGGCCTTGTCCCAAGTGATTTGAGACACTTCCTTGATGCCCTGGTCGCGCAGATAGGCATGCATCGACGGATACGAAACTATGGCATTAACGGCATCGGCCATAGCATCTATGTCCCAGTAGTCGGTCTTGATGACATTGTGAAGGATTTCGGCGCACCCGCTCTGCTTGGAGATAATGGATGGTACACCCATCTGCATGGCTTCCAGAGGCGAAATACCGAAAGGCTCGGACACGGAGGGCATGATGTATACATCCGAGGCGCTCAGCATCTCGTACACCTGACGTCCCTTTTGAAATCCCGGGAAATGGAAGCGGTCGGCAATGCCGCGGCGCGCTGCCAATTCAATCATCGCGTCCATCATATCGCCGCTGCCGGCCATAACAAAACGAACGTTGTGATTGTTCTTGAGCACCTTAACAGCAGCCTCAACGAAGTATTCGGGGCCCTTCTGCATCGTAATGCGGCCCAAAAAGGTAACAACCTTCTCCTTGGGGCGCGGTGCCTTGATCTCCAATATTTCCTTATCCAATGGTATGACGGCGTTGTGTACGGTGGTCACCTTGGCCGGATCTATGCCGTATTTGTCTATGACGGTGTTGCGCGTGAGATTACTTACGGTGATGATATGGTCGGCATGCAGCATACCATCGCGCTCGATATTGAACACCGTGGGATTGACATTTCCGCGACTGCGGTCATAGTCGGTGGCATGTACGTGTATCACCAAGGGCCTGCCTGTCACCTGTTTGGCATGTATGCCGGCCGGATATGTCAACCAGTCGTGGCTGTGAATGATGTCAAAGTCGAGGGTACGCGCTATCACTCCCGCCGTAATCGAATAGTTGTTAATTTCTTCAAGAAGGTTGTCGGGATAGCGCCCGGAGAATTCGATGCAACCCAAATCATTGGTGCGCATGTAGTTGAAGTCTGCATAGATATGATCACGCAGACGGAAGTACAGCTCGGGGGACATCAGCCGTCCTATACGCCCGTCCACATACTCACGAGAGGTCTCTCGCCACGCTACGGGCACCTGCGAGGCCCCTATGATATGTGCAAACGAACGATCTTCGTCGCCCCACGGCTTGGGTATCACAAATGTGATATCCATGTCGCCGCAGGAGGCCATGCCACGCGTAAGTCCGTAGCTGGCCGTACCCAAGCCGCCAAGGATGTGCGGGGGAAATTCCCATCCGAACATTAAGGCTTTCATATATCGAATTTATGTTTTTTTATTGTTTGTTGTATCACTGTCTATCTCTCTGGCTTAATGTTCAAAGACTCATACGTTTGAGCATGCGCAAGGTGTGAAGCACTTCGCCTACATTGGTGGCGTGCGATATGGCGCCGCGCCCAAGGAAGGGCGGATTTGCATCGTACAACTGGCTCAACGACCCTATGCAACCCCAGGACATTTCTTCCTCGAAGCCGATAAGCATACGGTCTATGTATGACACGCCGCTCATACCGAAGACTTTGAGGTAAGCGTTGGCATAAAAGCCCATCAGCCAGGGACGTGCCGGGCCTTGGTGAAGGGTTAATTCGCGCTCGTGCTCATTGCCGAGATACACCGGACGGTAGCCGTAACTCTTGGGGGACAATGTACGCAAGCCCTTGGATGTCAAAAGTTCACGCGTCACCACATCAAGCACGTTCTTACGCTGTTTTCGGCTCAACGGGCTGTATTCGAGGCCGATGGCAACTGCCATATTGGGCCGTACCGACGGGTCGGCATAGTTGCCGTTGACATAGTCGTACATGTAGCCCCATTCGTTGAGAAATTTGGAGGGGAAGGTGCTGTCCATCAATGCAGCGGCATCGCTCCAGCGTTGACGCCTTTCGGCATTGGCATCGTCATCGGGCGTTATTGCAAGAGCATAGCGCAGTGCGTTATACCACAGCGCATCGAATTCCACAAGGTATCCGGTACGGGGATTTACGGGACGACCATCGACCACGCCGTTCATCCACGACACGGGAGTATCGGCGCCATCAGTGGTCACCATGCCGTCTGCGTCATTGAAGTGTAGATTGGGATGCCTGTTGTCGAGTATATAGTCAACAATGCGGCGCACGTCTTCGCCGTACCGAGCCGGACAGTCCTCGGGATACAACTTGCCATACTGCTGTATCGCCCATACGGCCCACAGCGGAATATCCGGCAACGATATTCCGGCAATAGTGTCGTCTTCGACGCCGCTATCCATAAAGCGGTTCAACGCCGACAAGGCCGTCGCCATAATTTCGTGGAAGTCGTTTTCGTGGTCTATGGCAAGGGTGATGCCCGGCGCTGCCATGAAGGTGTTACGCGCCAACACCACGCCCCAGGGATATCCGGAGAGCACATATAGGCCGCCGGTGCGACGCAGGTAGAATTGCTTGGCCGAGTTTTTCAAGCAATTGAAAAAGGATGTTCGCGGAGTGCGCAGTGCTATCTCGGAAGTATACATCTTGGCCAACTGGCGAGGATGAACTTCGCTGACTCCGGCGCTGAAGATTACGCTCTCGCCTTTTTTGATTGGCAGCTCGAAGTATCCGGGCACCCAAAGGTCTTCGGTGTACGGTACCTGGCGCTCCAGATCCTTGACATACTCGATGTCGCGATACCAGTTGGGCTGATCAACCCATACTGGCTTGTGCGAAAACTGCATGTATAGCGTCGGAAAGCCGGCGTACAGGCAGGTGGCGATTCCGTTGTCCACCGGCGTAATTGTCCTGTTAATAGCGTCATTGGCCATCACCAAGGCATTGGAGTCGCGGAAAGCCAAAAATGGGCGGAACTGCAACGTTGTCGCCGAATGAGCCTCCACGAGGGTGTAGCGGATGAGTATCCGGTTTTCGTCTGTAATGAAAATTTTCTCTTTGGTGAGGATGACACCACCTACGCGATAAGTGGTGCGCGGAACGCTCTCACAATCAAATTCGCGTATGTATTTATGCCCGTTGGGACTGTAAACGCCGCCTTTGTAGCGGTGGATGCCCAGATTGAACGGAGCACCGTGTTGTATCACCGTCTCGTCAAGAGATGACAAAAGCACATGAGGCCGATAGCCCATCTCGGGTATGGGTATCACCAAAAGGCCGTGCTGCTTGCGCGTATTACATCCCACGAGCGTGGTGCAGTGGTATGCACCGGCACGATTGGTGCGCAGCATTTCCTTAGGCAAGGATTGGTCAAGATTTATCAGTAGGTTCTTGTCAAACTTCAGATAACTCATTATAAGGAGCTTAGGATAATATTACATCTAATATCAAGCGTAGCCGGGTCAAGCCACGCCATCTTCACGCTTGCACGCATGAAGTATGCCACGAATTTACAAATTTTTCCCGACATACACACGCCGACACGCCAATTTCTTTTTTAAGAAAAAAATCGGCAAGCTCCAAACGGGACGATTATTCAGGCAAATACAAGCCTCGGCCGCCACTGTCGGCAGCCTCCCGCTTGACAAAAAAGTACGGCATCAAATCAACATCGCCGCACTAAACCGACTATTGTCCCGTCTATTTCTTGGCTGCCTTACGGATGGCGACAGGCACCATGATGGACACGTACAACTGAAGCACGGCCCCGGCAAGCACAAACACCAGCCAATCTCGCGGATCAATCGAATAGAACATGAAGAAAGCGGCGGCACATTGAAACAAGGCACTCCAACGTTGGATGACGTACAGACGGCGCACGCGAAATATGTCGCCCGTATACTTGTCCAAGATGCGGCCTACCAGAAGCATGACGGCGCCCACGCTGAACACATAACGATAGATAGTACCTCCAGGCCCTGTGACTAATGGCATAAGTACGCCTATGGCTATGATGATCAATGCGATGCCGGAGAGAATATTTGCTATTTTCTGTCTTTTCATTGTTTCGATATTGTTAGTATAGTTTTCGTATTGCCACTTCGACATTCAACTGTCAGTGATGTCTCATTCGAATACATAGACATCCTCGTTGGGCAGGCTCATGTCATACTGCTCGCGGACGATACGTTCGATAGTGGGCCCGTCGCCACAGTCCAGGCGACGATTAAGTTCTTTGTACTTGTCCAAGGTATCGTTGCATCGCGCTATCTCCATTTTCAGGCTGTCAATGACCATTTGATTGTGGTATATACGCGCCACCGAGTTTTCTTGAATGAAAACTATGTATATTATGACGCCCACTATCAGTATTGCTGATAGCGACAGAAAGCGTCGGCACCATTCTATTGTCTTGTTTCTCATTGTATTGTCCACATCAAATTAGAAACGCAAGTGTCGCGGATTGTCTTTGTCCACCTGGTCCCATAGATACAAACGGTCGCCGGGGCGCACCTTCGCCGGAACGGCTATGGCAAAGTCGTGTCCGCGATCTATGGCTTTTACCGGCGACCCGTCGTCTCCGTGTATTTCGCTTACAGTGCTGATAAGGGCGCCGGTGGTAGGCCCGGTGATGACCACTTCGTCACCGAGCCGCAGTGTTCCGGCTTCCATCTTGAACTCGGCTACGCCAAGACGCGGGAAGTAGCGCGTAGCGCGTGCGGCATAAACTTTTTTGCGCGTAGCCGATGACCCGTAATGCGAGGACCATTCGCCCAAACGACGGCCGAGGTAATAGCCGTCCCAAAATCCGCGGTTAAAAATATGACCGAGGCGCTCGTCCCACCGGGCGATGAGGCTGTCGTCATACGTGCCGTCGCAGATGGCGCGTAAGGCGGCATCATAACAGGACACGGCTTCGCGCACGTATTCGGGGCCTCGAGCACGGCCTTCAATCTTGAACACGCGCACGCCGGCGTCCACCATTTTGTTGAGAAAATGTATGGTCTTGAGATCCTTAGGAGACATCAAGTATTTGCCATCAACCGTAATTTGCTGACCGGTATCGCGGTCGGTCAAGTCGTAGGCGCGGCGACATATCTGTGTACACGAGCCGCGGTTGGCGCTGCTGTCCATTTGATGCAGGCTCATGTAGCATTTACCCGACACAGCCATGCATAGCGCTCCATGGCAAAACATCTCGATTTTCACCTGCTCGCCGTGGGGACCGCGCAGGTCTTCTCGTTCAATCTGTTGATGTATGGCATATACCTGGTCGAGATTTAGTTCGCGTGCCAGTACGACAGTGTCTGCCCATTGGGCATAAAAGCGTAAAGCGCGAAAGTTGGAGACATTGCATTGCGTGGATATATGTACTTCCAGTCCGAAGTCGCGAGCCATCTGTATGGCGGCTATATCGCTGGCTATGACAGCACTGACGCCGCATTCTTTTGCTTTGCACAAAATCTCGGCAGCAGCATCCATGTCTTCGTCGTACAGCACGGTATTCAGCGTCAGATACACTTTGACGCACGCTCGACGGCACGTGTCGGTAATGACACGCAAGTCGTCCGTAGTGAAGTTGACACTCGAACGGGCTCGCATGTTAAGTGTACCCAGCCCGAGGTATACTGCATCGGCGCCGGCATCAATGGCGGCATGCAACGACTCGTATGACCCTACCGGAGCCATCAGCTCGAAGTCGCTACGCTTATGTCTTGGGGGTGTTATATCCATATTGTGTGTCGTCATAAAACAGCATTAGGCCAATAGAGCCGTCCGGGAACTATTGGCCTGTAAGGCCTGTCGGAAGCTTTGTCGCTCCCGGTATATCCTAATATGGGGGTATATGCTTTTTATTTGGCAGCAGCTGCAGGTGTTGCAGGTGCTGTGGCTTCGGCGGGAGCAGCAGCTGCAGGGGCGGCCTTATCTGTAGCGGGGCCTGCTTTTTGGGCCGGAGCGTTGTTAAAGGCGTTGGCACCCTGAGCGGGGGCTGCGGCTTCGGTATTTACGCGAGTCTTCTCGCCGGAGAGCTTGGGCATGGTGTACGCGCTGGCTACGGAAAGCACAAGGATGAGTGCTGCAAGTGTCCAAGTGGTCTTCTCAAGGAAGGTGTTGGTACCACGTACACCCAATACTTGGTTGCCGGCGCCGAATTGCGAAGACAGACCACCGCCCTTGGACTTTTGAATGAGTACGATACCGATAAGCAGAACTGCTACGATTACTACGAGAACTATAAATACTATATGCATTGTATTTTGGTTGTTATTGTTTTTTGATTGAATATCATACAAATACCCCTTGCCGCAAGGCTATCGCGCCACTCCATCGCCCTCTTGTTCGGGCGGAAGCAAGCTGATAACTTTGCGCAAGAAGCGCAATTGGTCTGCAAAGTAAATACTTTTTTCCGGATTTTTCAAATTTAAGTCGGACAATATTTCGTATGCACGCCTATAACGCCCTTGTCGGATGTATATTTTTGCCAAAGATTCGCTCAGTGACGAGGACGGAGTCTGGTCTTTACCGGAATTCTTTGCCGGAGTGGCGGCGGGCATGGCATCTTCGGTCACAGGCACGGCGGCAGGCGTGACGGCGACTTCCGCCTCGGCGGATGGTGCGGCGGACGCTTCGGCGGATACAGCGGCATTTGAGCCATCATATACTGCGAGACGAGCGTCATTTGCGCCGATGGATGATGGTTGGGAGGCTTCCGCAGTGGCTTTGGGCCTTACGGACTCGGCCACCCCGTGCGTTCCGAGGAAGTTTTCTATGCCGGCAGCGGTAGCGTCAGGAGTTACGGATGCAGCATCCTCGCCCCGGGCATCTTCATCAGCCAAAACGGCACCATAGTCGGGCGTGGGATTGAGAATGAGGCGCTCCAGTAGTGCATCATCCTCGGCTGATGGATGTCCATAGGTGGCTATAAATTTGTCTATGGTATCGGCCGTGTCGGGCGTAACGGTGTCTTTACGCGGATACAGCGTTCCCCAAGCGTCTTCATGAATATCAGCGAGGGCGGCGACGGCGGACGCATCGGCGCTGTGCATGGCCACATGCGCCATCAGCGCATGGCGGGTCTCATCGTCCAACTCGCGGTAGTGGTCTCGCAGATACACTATCAGCGGATATACGTGATAGGGGCGAAGATTGCCTATGGGAGTCCGAATGTCGGTCATTGCTATGGGGGTGCTGTTATGTTTTTGTGCTGTTATGTTTTTGTGCTGTTATGTTTTTGTGCTGCCTTATGTCTGTCCGGTCTACCAGTTGCCGAGTGTGGCGTTAAATATCAGTTCGACAAGCTCCTTGGATATTTCCTGGCACAACTGATCCTGAACATCGATGAGCAGCTCGGTGGCGCTGAAGTCGCGGTAGGCCGAGAATGTCTGATCCACGCTGTTGGCATCGTTGCGCGTATCGGTGTACTTGACGCGCACACTTATGGTCAGTCGGGTCTTGCTGGCATAGGCGTCTTCGGTGACGGCCTGCGGTGACAGCGAGTAGCCGGTGATTTCGCCCTCGATGGACAAGTCGGCATTGCCCGAATCTGTGGTTTGCAGACGGGTGTTGCGCGCGATATAGTCGGTCAATTCATTCTCGAAGGTCTGCTGCAACGGCGCATACACCAATGCGGCACGTATCGGAAATTGTCCCACACGTATCGTGCGGTATACGTTGTAGTCCAATGCCGCGCCGTTAAATTTATAGGATATGCGGCACGAGGAGGCGGTAGTGAGCATCAGCAGGCAACCGATGAGCAGATGTATGTATCGGCGTGTCATTCGAGATTGTATTCTTTAATTTTGCGGTATAGCGTGCGCTCTGATATATTGAGCTGCGCGGCGGCATCGCGGCGACGCCCGTTGTTGTCGCGCAGGGCTTTGGTTATGACCTCGCGCTCGTCATCGATGCTGTTTGACAGTGGGGTGATTTCGACGGCAGGCGTCAGTGGCATAAGCGCTGCCGAGTGCGACGAATGTGACGAGTGCGTGTCTGTCGGCTTCCCGTCTTCGTCCACATTGCCGATACCGCTGTCGCGGATGATGGTGGTAAGGGTATCTATGCGTGCACGCAGATTGAAGATGAGATTGAAGAGCATCTCGCGCTCGGATGCGTAGGAATGTGCTCCGCCGCCATCGCCTGAGAGCACCGGTAACGCATTTGAGCGATCGGGCAGATAGCTTTGCAACACTTCGCGCGTAATTGTGGCGCCGGCATCGAAGAGGGCTATCTGCTCGATGACATTCTTGAGCTGGCGCACATTGCCCGGCCAGGGATAGGTCAGCAGCAGGCGACGTGCATTGTCGTCAAAGCTGATGCCGGGCATGCGGTATTTCTCGGCAAAATCGGCGGCAAACTTGCCGGCAAGAAGCATGATATCATCGCCGCGACGGCGCAAGGGCGGCACACATATTTGCACCGTGGAGAGACGGTAATAGAGGTCTTCGCGGAAACGTCCGTCGGCTATGGCCTTTTGCAAGTCGACATTGGTGGCGGCCACAATGCGTATATTGGTGCTTTGAACCACCGAGGATCCGACTTTGAGGTACTCACCGGTTTCGAGTACGCGCAGCAGGCGTGCTTGCGTGGTCATGGGCAACTCGGCCACTTCATCGAGGAATATAGTGCCGCCATCGGCTTCCTCGAAGTAACCCTTACGCGAGGCCACGGCTCCGGTGAAGGCGCCTTTTTCGTGGCCGAAAAGCTCGGAATCAATTGTGCCTTCGGGAATGGCGCCGCAATTGACGGCAATGTACTTGGCATGCTTGCGCGGCGAGTTTTGGTGGATGATTTTCGGAAAGAATTCCTTGCCCGAGCCGGACTCTCCGGTGACGAGGACGCTCAGGTCTATAGGGGCAACGCGTATGGCGCGTGCCACCGCCTCGGCAAGGGCGGGGGCGTTGCCGATGATGCCGAAGCGAAGTTTGGCGCTCTTCACAGCGGGATTGTCTGTGACTCCGCCGTGCATGTCGTTAACGGCAAGTATGGAGGTGGTGTGAGAGATCTTGTTTGTCATTTGCGTTGGCGTAGTTGGTAAGTGGTGTCTTTGAGATACCGGCCCAATTCATCGATGCTACCGGCATGGGCGCGTTGTTCTTCGACCGTGATGGGATTGCCCACGGAAATGTGCATGGTAGTATGACACTTGCGGAAGACCTCGGAGGGCAGGCGCAAGGTGCGCAATTGCCAGCACACAACGCCGAGGAAGTTGAAAAACCACGAATTGCTGCCATGGAAGTATATCGGAATTACGGGCACTTCGAGCTTCTTGATAATACGTATCACATTAGGCTGCCACCGGCGGTCTACAAGCCGGCCGCGCCAGTTGACCTTGGAGACAGCTCCGGCAGGGAAGAATCCCAGAGGACGTCCGCTCCTCACTTGGTCTATGGCTTGCCTGATGCCGTTTACGGATACGGCTTTCTTGGCCGGATCGTTGGAGGACATAGCATCTACAGCAATGAAATTCGGCTCCATAGCCCAAATTCGTCCAAGAATCATGTTGACCATGACCTTGTACTCGGGACGCCGCGAGGCTACCAGATGTATCAGCGTGATGCCGTCAAGTGCGCCGAAGGGGTGATTGGAGACTGTGATAAAAGGACCCTCGGGCAAGTTGTCAAGCACGTCAAGGCCGTCAACGCGCAACTTTATGTCGAAGTCGCGCAACAGCCCTTCGACGAAAGCCGGACCTGGTGTCTCGCAGTTGTGGGCATGGACGGCGTTGACCTTGTCTACGCTGAGCCAATGCAACAACCGCTCGACCAGGCGACGATGGCCGGCCAGCTTGGGCACCATGGCAATAACGTCATCGGCATCCAGCACTGCTGTCTTGCGCCCATTTACGACCAGGGGGACTTTCCCGTATATAGTATCTATTTCCGTATCGTCCGTAAGTATATCGGTATTATCTGTATTTGTCTCGGTGTTTGCCATAACATTGGGTAGTTACGATGCTTTGTAGCCTACAAAGTTACGATTTATCCGTCAATATCGCAACTCGACATTTCCGGCGTGTCTTCGGGCGGCCTTGGCTGATATGGAATTATGGCTATAATAGCTATTTTAGCTACTATGGCTACTATGGCATTTACAGCTAATTACGCTATTCAATCTATCGGGATTGCTGCTTTGCGTAGTCGGCTGCTATATAGCGCGGAACGGCATCCTCGCTATTGGAGCCGATGACAATATCGGCGGCGGCACGCACTTCGGGAAGGGCGTTGGCTACGGCGATGCTTACATCGGCACATCGCATCATTGGCAAATCATTGAGATTGTCGCCGAAGACAATCACGCGGTCGGCGTCCAGACGGCTGCGCAAACAATTGACAGCCGAAGCCTTGCTCACTCCTTTGCCGAATACTTCGAGTAATCCGATGCTGCGATTGTAGGTATCGGGATAGAGCGAATAGGAGCATTGTGTGCTTCGAGCAATGACTGCGCCGATTTTTTCGATGGCGCCATACTCTCCCATAGCGAAACAGAGCATGCAGCGCTCGCGTTCCTCATCGCCGATAGGACGCTGCAGTTCGAAACGCTTCAAAAACAAGCGAGCACGTTCTTCATAGAAAGCACGCTCGGCAGCGTTCATCCTCGCCGAATGAAATACCGTCAAAGCCTCGGCATCAGTCCGTCGGATGTAGCGAAAGGGATATACGCCTGCCTCCCGGAATGCCCGGTCAAGGATATCCATGTCTTCGCGACAGATGTAATGCACTTCCTCAAAGTGTCCGCAGCGCTCTATCTCTCCGTATTGTGGTGGCTGAGGAGTATCCCGGCTCCACAACGCGGCTCCGGTCATAACTATGGCCGGAATCGCCAACCGACAGTCCTTGAGCAGTGGAACAACTGTCGCCGGAGTACGCGCCGTGGCCACGGTCACCATGGCGCCGATGCTTGACAATTCGGCAAGGATAGCGGCGCTGCGGGCACTGACCCTCGAGTCGCTACCCAAAAGTGTCCCATCCATATCTGTGATATAAAGTGTACGGCTCATATTAGAGCACAAAGTTACAATTTTTCGGTCACAGGATAGCTGACCGAAAACAAAAAAGGGCACTCCGGCGTCTGCCGGAATGCCCTTTTTATTGAGATAGATTAGGCTCTACTTATTTCGCTTTGAGCGAGTAGGCTTTAACCTTATTGGTCAGCACGGGAATATGCATGTTGGTCACGTTAACTCGGTGAGCCTTGACACGACGGATGCTCTTGAGCATGCTACCCTTGGCGGGACGAGCAATGTTGCGAGCCGTAACTTTAGCCTTGACATTTGTTGTTGCGTCAGGCATAAAGATGTATCCGTGAGGATTGTTTTTCCAAGTGTACAACTCGCCTGCGTTGTTCAGGTCGAACATACAAGCGGGAACTTCGATATACATGCCCTGCTCTTCATCATTTACGATGGAAGTGGCCTCAACCCCATTTTTCTCAAGGACGGCAAAAATAGCGGTCTCAGAAGCCTCCGGATTGGCGGCCTTCAAGTAGCCCTCAAAGTTGAAAACCGTGAAGTCGCCGTCTTCACCGGTAAATCCGGCTTCCTGAGGAGTAATGAATATGGCCTTGCTGCCTATGGAGAATTCGAGATTACGTTTGCGAGGATTCTTATTTAACTCGGCAAGAGGCGAATTGCTGCCCCACGGCTCGATAAGGCGATACAGGTTTGCGTCCTTCTTGTTCCGTTGAATTTCTACGGGATAGAGGGCATCAAGAACGGTGTATTCGGGCTTAAGGTATGCCGAAAGTATCCAGCCGTCGCCGAAGTCTGTGTTGCCCAGTGACGTCCAGTCAGCGTTGTCATTGCTGAAGGCTACTTCGAAAGTGGTATAGTCCAACATCTGGGCTTCGCCCTTGGCATCGAATGTCACGGCGCCGAGGGTGTATGTTCCGGCTTCTTCGAAGCTGAGACGAACTTCTTTTTCGGTTCCGCCTTCAAATTCGACAAACTTGCTGTCGTCTTCGCCGGTAAGGTTCTTGATGAGCAACTCTACGTTATTGCCAAACACGAGGCCGGCACGTACGGTGGCTACATCTTCGCCCGAAACAACGGTAGCAAGAGCCTGGTACGATCCGTCAGGTTTGCTCAGGAAGCCGTCGTATGTTATGGATACTTCGTAGTTGGGGAAGCCGTCCATCTGCAGATACTCGTACTTCTGGCCGTAAGAGGCAGTGGCACCCTTTTCGGGCAGATAGTATACGGACATGATGGTGAACAGGCCGGTGTTGACGTTGTATGTCGAGAGGCCCTTGAACTTTTCTGCCAGGTCGGGACGACCGGCATTTACGAGCCAAGTGTAAGCATCGGTGTAGTATACCTTGCCGTTTTCGTCTTCGAGGACATACACGGGTTCCACGCTGATTTCGACGTTACCGTCTGCATCAGGTGTCATGTCTGCGATATGGATGGTGATGTCTGTGGGCGGAACTTCTTCGGTGGGCGGAAGAATATTCTTGAAGGTGATCACAACATCCTTGTCGGGTTTGTTGGGGTTGTAGGTCTTGTAGACGGGCACATCGGTCATTGTACCATTCCAGTAGTTGCCAAAGGTGTATGATCCGGTACCCTCGCCGAACTTCTCGGTAACGGCGGCAGCGCCGCGGATGATAACAAATTCGCAGACACCCTGGCCATAGTTAGAGGCATTGGCGATGCTCAGTTTCACGGGATAGCTCTTGCCAAGTTCCAACTTGTTGGGGTCGAAAGTGATGGTCAGGGGTGCAACACCCTTGCCCTCGTCAAAAACTACCGTTCCGGGAATGGTAAATAATTTGCTGTCGTCTACAGCCGAGATATTGGCTTCGGTGATGAGGTCGCTGGTACGGTTGATTTGTATTTCAGCCGAAGTAGCATCTTCTGCGACCACGATTGCTGTCTCGATGTTCGAGGCGAAGAACGCTCCGGGATCCTGCGCACCGGGGACGTAGGTCACATCCGAGGTTTCGTTGCAGGAGGTCAGCGCAGCGCCAAGGGCCAACACAGCAAGTATGGATGATTTGAATAATTTCATTGTAAGTGCAGTTTAGATCAGTTAAATGATTTATTTGCTTTTCTCGAGGCCGTGACTGCCGGTCCGTGCCTCGGTGAGGAGAAAATAGAGGAGAGAGGAGTGATGAGCTTGCTTATCGTCTAGTTGCTGTTAATATTGGTCGGGAACAGGATCAGGCTGCGGGAACGGTTTGTTGTTGGTGTTCGCGGTCACCGCGCCTTCCGAGTACGGGGCAATCTTCTTGTTGGCCGAGGTCTCGTCGTTGGGAATCAAGGTCAGACGGGCGGGATCGCCGTATTTGATTTGGAATACGGAGGACGAGGGGAAGGTGCAACCTACGCGGTCGATGTCCTTGTGCAGACGCATGGTGTCGAAGTATGCCAAACCTTCGCCCCAGAGTTCGACGCGACGCTGGAACCAGCATTCGTTCTGGAATGCTTCGGCCGAATTGGCCAAGCATGAGTACTGCGGGTTACGATAGGTCTTGATAAACGACTCAAGGGTCTGCTTGCCTCCGGCGAGATTGCCGCTCATGGCCTGTGCCTCGGCGAGGGTCAGGTACATTTCCTCGACACGCATCAGAGGTACGTCGGATGCATTGAGAGCGGTACCGATGACGCCCTGATAGGGACCGAACTTGACGTTGGTGTAAGGCATCAGGTTGAGACTGGCATCGGGGCCATAGTTGGGTGTGCCGATATTAAACTTGTCAAGATATGCCTGCTGTGCGGCAGTCAGGTTGCGGCTCTTGCGGTTTTCGTCAAGCCACCAGCCTTTACGAACGTCGCTCGAAGGAATTCTGTCGTACAGCTTCTTGGAGCACCATTTCCATACACCGCCCTGATCTACATAGCCGTGTACAAAGGAGCAAGTCATCGAGGGGAAGTTGACAATCGAACCGCCGGCGATACCATCTTGGGTTTCGCTGATGGCGATAGCCCACATCCACGAAGGATCGGACATGCTGGTGAAGCCGGGAGCGCTGACTTCCTCTGCGCTGTAAGGACGGCCATCAAAAGCGGCGATAGCGCTCTGTGCGTCTTGTGCTGCTTCTGCATATTTGTGCATGGACAGATTGTAACGCGCGCGCAGACCGTAGGCAACAGCCTTGGATACGAGGCGCTTGCTCTGAGTATCGATGATATCGGTGGGCTTCACGGGGTTGTTGTCCAACAATTCGATGGCCTCATTGATATCTTTCATGATTAGCTCGTAGGTCTCGGCAACGGTGCTGCGAGCGCAACCTTCCACGGCTACTTCGTTAGCGTTCTCGTCTGTCAGAAGAGGAACACAGGGTGCATCGGCATAGCCGTCATAGTTGAAGGCATATACCTGAGCCAATGTCCAGTAGTCGAACGAGCGAAGTGCAAGTGCCTGAGCACGATAGAATTTCAGCTCGTTATTGTTCTCGACGGCATCGGCGGTGATGGTAGTCAAGATGTCGTTGCAGACCTTGATCTGCTCGTACTGGTAGAACCAGAGCATGGCCGCAGGATAAGTATCATCTCTACCGCCTGCGTACTGTTGGAACGAAGCGAACCAGTTGTAACCGGAATCCTTGGAGATATAGTCTTCGGTCATGATGTCATAGCCTATCATGGTTGCGGAATATCCGAAGTCCAAGTGCCCGGACCAGTGTGATAGAGGCTTGTAGAAGGCGCTGAACGATCCGGTAACGGATGCCGAGGCCAGTTCAGCCTTGTTCTGCAAGGCTACCCTCTTTTGGTCGGCGGAAACTAAGCCGCCTTCGTATTTGGTGTCGAGGTCGGCGCAGGATGCCGTGGCAAGTGCCAATGCGATGCCCGATACTACGACTTTATTGATGTATTTCATATTATTTATTCCTATAAAAAGTTATTGGGAATGCGTGTTGTAGTATTAAGCCTTAGAAGCTTACGCGGAGACCGCCGGAGATGGAACGGATGGGCGAGTAGGTCGCGTTACGCGAGGACATGAAGCCTTGACGCGGATCAAGACCTTTGCGCTTGCTCCAAAGAGCTACATTCTCGGCAGCGCCGTAGATGCGCAGCTCGCTCAGGCCGAGCTTGCTTGTCCAAGCCTTCGGGAAGGTGTAACCGAGGGTAATGTTGTTCAGCGACAGATAGTTGCTCGAAATCAGGAAGCGGTCGCTGGTGGCATTGGCATACTGCGAAGCAAGACCTTCGTTGGCCATACGGGGAACATCGGTTGCGGTATTTGTTGGGCTCCATGCCTTGGCGATATCCTTGTGCCAGGTATGGCCGAGGTACGAGGTGGATCCGGGATCCATAAATCCTTGATAAGAGCTGTCGAAGATCTTACCGCCGGCTTGATATGCAAATTGGATGCTGAAGTCTACACCGTAAGCCTTGACATCGGCGCCGAAACCGCCATAAACCTTAGGCATGATATTGCCGGTCTCCTTACGGTTGGTGTTGCGTGCGGTGGTGAAGTTTGTGGTGTCGTATTCTTCGGTCTTATAGATGGGCTCGCCGAGGTAGCCGGTGCCGATTTGGATGTCATTGCCATTTTCGTCCTTGACATTGCGACGTGCTGTGTAAAGTGCTACACCGTTCTCGTCAACACCTGCATAGTGTACCAGCCACATGTTGTACAGAGACTTGCCTTCTTCGATGATGCGGGTAGTCGAGGCTTCCCATTGACCGTTGTTGTTCTTCAGGCCTTCATCGATTTCGATGACCTTGTTCTGCGGCATGGTTGCGTTGGCAAATACATTGATATCGATATTCTTGTTATTGAACACATTGTAGCTCAATTCGATTTCGAATCCGTTATTACGCATCGAACCTACGTTCTTGGGGAAGGAAGTGTAACCCAGCGAGGGATTGACGGGAAGATTCATCAACATATCCGAAGTCTGGCGGCTGTAGTACTCGAAAGTACCGGCAAGTTTGCCTTTCCAGAGGCTGAAGTCAACACCTACGTTGAAGTTGTTGGACTTCTCCCAAGTGATGTCGGGGTTGCCCTTGTATGCAAGTTCCGAATCGGAGAACACGCCCTTGTCACCACGCATTGAGTAGTAGTCTTGATATGCTTGTTTGATTGTGGTGTCGTAGATGCGGTCGTTACCGTTCTGACCGAAGGATGCCTTGAGCTTCAACAGGTCGACAACGTCCTTGGCACCGGCCATAAAGGCTTCGTTGTTGATGTCCCAACCGGCGGATACCGACCAGAACGAACCCCAGCGGTGATCTTTGGCGAAGGCCGAACTACCGTCACGACGCCAGGAGGCCTGCAGATAGTAGCGGTTGTCATAATTGTATTTCAGACGGGCAAGTACCGAACGGTGACCGAGAGAGGAGCGAGCGCCCGAACCGAGCTTATTGTCGATGGTGTTGTTAACCACGTCTGCATCGGGGAGATAGAGGTTCTGACCTTCGGCATCCACGTACTCGCTGCGCTCGTCCTGAGACTCGACAGCGGCCATAATGCCTACGGTGTGCTTCTCGGCAAACGTGCGGGTGTAGTCCACGAGACCTTGCAGATTTACAGTGCTGTTACGACTCATCTGCTGTTCTACACGGCCGCCGAAGGATGCGAGCTGGCCGTAAAGCGAGTTGTTGAGTTCGTTGAATTTGGTGTTGTCAAGATAGTAGCCTACGCTACCGCTGATGGTAAGACCTTTCAGAGGCGTCAGGATGGCGTACCATCTGGCATCGAAGATATCGGACACGAATTCGCGCTTATCGTATGCAAGCGAACCGGCGGGGTTGGCGGTGGCCCATGCACCGGAGGCGCGGGCGGTCAGACGGCCATAGCCGTAATCGGTAGGCAGACCGAAGTCATACAGCGGCTTGCCATAGTGCTCGTTGTACATCACGCGGCCTTCTTTATCGCGTACATAGATGGGGAAGATAGGAGCCAATTGGTTGACTACGGCGAATGCATTGGCCGAAGAATTGTAGCTGCCGGAAGTCTGGCTGTCGGGATATCCGGAGGTAGAGTAGATATAGTTGAGCTGTGTGCCCAATTTCAGCCAATCCTTAGCCTGATATTCTACGGACGAGCGGGTGCTCAGACGTTTGAAGTCCGATCCTTCGATGATACCTTCATCGCTGAGGTAGCTGCCGGATACATAGTATGTGAAGCGACCGGCACCACCGCTTATGCTCAGTGAGTAGTCCTGACGCAGACCGGTGCGGAATGTTTCGTCGGCCCAGTTGTCAGGCGTATAGTAGTAGTTTCCGTCGCTGTAACCCGGAGTGGCATTGGGATTGAACTTGCCGTTGAGACCGATGAGGTCCTGACCATCGGGCACGCTAAAAGTGCGCTGACCCAGAGCACCCCAGATGCTGTTATTGGCATAGCGGTGGGCTGCGAGTACATCGCCGCCAAGCGTGCCATCCATGTAGCGAGTGGTATAGAACGAGCGATAGAGCGTCTCGAAGTATTCGCCGGGATCGGTGATAACGTCGTAGTTGCTCAGGGCACGCGAGTTGCCACCCCAGCGAGCGTCAAAAGTGATCTGTGCGGCACCTTCTTTACCTTTCTTGGTGGTAATCATGATGACACCATTGGCACCGCGAGCACCATAGAGGGCTGTGGAAGCGGCATCCTTGAGTACGGTGATGCTCTCGATATCGCCGGCGGCGATGTCGCTCATCGAGCCGTCATAGGGGAAACCGTCGACCACATAAAGCGGAGCTGTGGAACCGTTGATAGAGCCGACGCCGCGGATGAGCACGCTCGAACCTACGCCGGGCTGGCCGTTGGACGACATGGTCTGCACACCGGCCATCTTACCGGAAAGTGCATTGGTGACATTGGACACAAGAGCGTCCTGCAACTTGTCGGCCTTAACTACGGAAGCCGAACCGGTGTACTCACTCTTTTTCTCACGTCCGTATGCCACAACAACCACTTCGTCAAACACGGTAGTCGTGGGCGAAAGATGGATTGTCATGTGCCCCGGAGTAATGGCTAAGGTCTTGGACGCATAGCCGGTGAAGGACACGGTAATGCTCTTGACATTGTCGGCCACTTGAAGGCGAAACTCGCCGCTCACGTCCGTAACCACGCCAAAATTACTGCCGGCGGGAGTCACAGAAGCTCCAATGATTGGATCTTCGCCGCCCTCTTCGAGGACGGTACCGACAACCGTGCGCATCTGGGCAGATGCACACACGCTGAGCGAGAGTACTGTCACAAGTAATAGAAACAGCTTTTTCATACTAAAAACAATTAGACAATAAATAAATTAAACAATTGATATTCAATTTCTACGATAGAACCATAGGACTTAAACAGCCATTGAGGTTCTGCATTTTCTGCTATATATGATTTCACAAAGTTAAACACTTTTGGTTAATAAAAAAGGTTTCCTATAAAAAAAATTTCATTTTTAACATTTGACACCGCGCTTTTTGGGCGTCTTTTTTCAATAAAATATGTCGTTTTGGTTTTTTCTTCGCTTTTTTCTATTAAATACAATCCTTTAACACTATCAATTTACACAAAATCGAGCACCATGGCGACATTTTGCCAAAAACAAATTTTTATGTTGTACAGCATATTTTTAAGATTTCCCCATTGCCGATGTCCGAAGCCTCGATTTCGACATTTTTCCTGACTTTCTATAACGACATAGCCCCTACCTTCACGTATAGCCTCAATCAATAGCAATGGTCTATATAATCTCTATATATAATAATGAGAGGCGACATATCGAGTCGCCTCTCATTATTATATATATGGAATTAATATATATAGAGCGTAGAATTAGCAGTATCGTGCAAAGTCGGCGTTACGCATATCTCCGGTTTCGTTGAAAGCATTATGGAATGCGAAGGCTGCTGCCAGTGTATGCGGAGTCTGGCCACCCTTACCCAGCTTGAGGTAGTCAAGCAGCAGCGGACGATACATGGGGTGCGCACAGTTGTTGATAATTTCGTAAGCACGTTCCACCGGGTCTTTGCGGCGAAGGTCGGCCACGCCCTGGTCGGTGACAATGATGTCCACCGAATGTTCGGTATGGTCCACGTGTGCCACCATAGGCACGATATTGGAGATGAGTCCTCCCTTGGTAATTGAAGGACATGAGAAGATGGAGATGTAGCCGTTGCGGGTAAAGTCACCGCTGCCGCCTACACCGTTCATCATCTTGGTACCCAAGACGTGCGTGGAGTTGACATTACCAAAGATATCAGCCTCAAGAGCCGTATTCATGGCAATGACACCTATGCGGCGGATGACCTCGGGATTATTGGAAATCTCGGCCGGACGCATGAGTATTTTGTCGTGGAAGAAGCTCATGTCGGCAAAGAGTTTGGCCTCCGTGTCGTCGGACAGCGTCATCGAACAGGTAGACGCAAAGGTACATTTGCCTTTCTTCATCAGCTCAAGCACGGCGTCTTGCAGCACCTCGGTATACATCATAAAGGGAGGCAGTTCCTTGCTCTCGCCCAGGTTGTAAAGCACGGCATTGGCTACATTGCCCACACCCGACTGCAAGGGCAGAAATTCGGGAGGGAAGCCTCCTTTACGGTACTCACCGATAAGGAAGTCTACCACATTGGAACCTATCTGTTCGGACACGGCGTCCGGCGCAGTGAAAGACTTGACACCATCGTACGAATTGGTGCGGACGATGCCGCGCACCTTGGCCGGGTCAATCTTCAGTATGGGAGTGCCTATGCGGTCGTTGGCTGCATAGATGGGTATTTCGCGACGTCGCGGCGGATCCTGCAGCAGCACTATGTCGTGCATACCGTAGAGGCTCTTGGGCAGCTTCTCGTTAAGTTCAATGATGATGTTCTTGGCCAGTTTGGCGTAAGTAGGGACGTTGCCCAGGCCGCAACCGAGCAGTATCTCGCCGGCGGGGGTGATGTCGGCAGCCTCGATGACACACCAGTCAATACCGCCATAAAAGCCATAGCGCACTTCCTGAGCCATCTCGGAAAGGTGACGATCAAAGTAGTGACAGTCATGGGCGTTGATACGCTTGCGCAAGTCGGGAACGTTCTGATACGGCGCGCGCATATTGATGGCGTTGGCACGACTCAACGCTCCGTCGGCATGATCCGAGGTGGATGCACCGGTGAAGATGTTAACCTTAAAAGAACGGCCGGCTTCGTGTTCGGCCACGGCACGGGCCGCAAGGGCCTCGGTGACAAATTTGGGCGCTCCGGGGGCGGTGAAGCCTGAAAATCCCAGAGTCTGTCCGTCTTGAATCATTTCGGCTGCTTCTTGCGCCGTGATGAAGTTATAACTCATGGTTATCGTGGGTAATAAAGATGTAAATGGTTGATCTCTGCTATTATGCCGCACACAGACCCATATCGATGGTGGGACTTCGGCGGAAAATTAGTAATTTTGCGCAAAATTAGCCAATAGTGCGCAAGCGCACAAACTTTTTTCTATAAAAATATGCAAGAAACGCTCCTCCGGCCCGCGGAAGATGCTCCGCACCGGGTATACATAGAGACTTATGGTTGCCAAATGAACGTTGCCGACAGTGAAGTCGTGGCTTCCATCGTGGGCATGGCCGGGTACACCGCCACCGATGACATTGACCGAGCCGATGCAGTACTGCTCAACACTTGCTCGATACGCGACAACGCCGAGCAGAAGATTATGCATCGCCTTGAGGCACTGCGCGCATTACGACGCCGACGACACGGGCACCTCATCATCGGCGTCATCGGCTGCATGGCCGAGCGCACGGGCCGGGACTTGATAGACAACCACGGAGTAGACATCGTGGCCGGGCCGGACAGCTACATGGACCTGCCGGCACTGCTCGAAGGCGCCGCCGCCGGACACACGGGTGCCAACGTCACCCTGAGCACAACCGAGACCTATCACAACATCATGCCCGTACGCCTTGGCGGAGCCGTAGTCAGCGGATACGTATCCATCATGCGCGGATGCAACAACTTCTGCTCGTACTGCATAGTACCCTATACACGTGGACGCGAACGCAGCCGCCCCATCGACAGTATCCTCGCCGAAGTGGCCGATCTACGTCGTCGAGGCTTCAAAGAAGTGACCCTGCTGGGCCAAAACGTCAATTCGTACCATTATGTTGCCGAAGACGGCACAGACACCGGATTTGCCGAGTTGCTGGCCGCCGTAGCCAAAGCCGCGCCGGACATGCGCGTACGCTTCACCACCAGCCACCCCAAAGACATGGGTGATGAAACCCTCCGGATCATGGCCACTCATCCCAATATCTGCCGACACGTACACCTGCCCGTACAAAGCGGCAGCAACGCCGTACTCAAGGCCATGAACCGCAAATATACACGTGAGTGGTACCTCGAACGCATCGCCGCCATACGCCGGTACATGCCCGATGCCGGCATTTCCACCGACCTATTCACCGGGTTTCACGGCGAAACCGAGGAAGACTTCGAGCAAACGCTGTCGCTGATGCGCGAAGTGGGCTTTGACTCCGCCTTCATGTTCAAGTACAGCGAGCGCCCGGGCACCCTGGCCAGCCGCACCATGCCCGACAATATTCCCGAAGAAGTTAAAATCGAGCGCCTCAACCGCATGATTGCCCTGCAAAACCAACTATCACTGGCCTCAAATCGCCGCGACATAGGCAAGACCTTCGAGGTGCTGGTCGAGGGAGCCTCCAAGCGCAGCGCCGCACAACGCGTAGGCCGCACATCGCAGAACAAGGTCTGCGTCTTCGATGCCGTACCACAGGCCAAAGTCGGAGCAACGGTGCGCGTCCGCGTCATCGATGCCACCTCGGCCACACTCCTGGCCGAGGCCGTGACAGATTGAACAAAAACGGAGCGAAAGACATCGAACCCCGGCAAAAAATGCCAAACGGCAGAGCATTATCGTTAAATTATCTGAAACTGCGACGCTTTTTTCGCCTAAAGTCTTGACAACCGGGGTGCTGATTTGCTACCTTTGCCGAACTTTGCGGCAAAAGGCAGCACGCTGGGTGTACCTCAGCCTCCGGGCAAGGCACATCGACACGAGCAACCGAGCCACGCTTATACATTATTATACAATCAACGGCTACATTGCCGGACAATGCGATTATGCGCACGATACCGGATCGATGCACAAGGCCAAACTCACGATTGTGTAATAAAAGACAGCACGAATATAATGAAAGACAGTACAACCAAACGTTCGAACCACATATCCACTCTGGCCTCCCAAACGACCTCGGTGGTAAGCATCGCCCTGGTGCTGCTGATTTTGGGTGTAATGGCATGCCTTGTCGTGGGCGCACGTAACGCCACCGAGGCCGTGCGCTCGTCATTGGCCATGACCGTAAACATACGTGCCGGCGCAAGCGACTACGACGTTAAGACCCTGCGTGCCGCCCTGACCAAGGCCCCGTACAGCGCCGAAACCCGATACGTCAGCGCCGCCGAAGTACTGGCCCAAGAAAGTAAGTTTATAGGCGACAGCACCTTGACACTGCTGGACGGAAACCCCTACAACGCCGAGATACAAGTGCGCCTATGTCCCGAATACCTCAGCGCCGACTCGATAGCCAAGATTACGACCTCGCTTACACAGAAATACCCGGCCGCCGAAAGCGTGGTGGCGCAGAGCGACGTAGCCGACAGCGTCAGCCGCAATATGAACACCTTGATGCTGATACCCGCTGCCGTAGCACTGGCGTTGCTGCTCATCAGCTTTGTGCTGATTAACAACACCATAAGCGTAGCCATATATGGACGGCGGTTCGTCATACACACTATGAAACTGGTGGGCGCACGGCGCGGATTTATACGCCGTCCCTTTGTGCGCATGGGCATCACGGCCGGCCTATGCGGCGCTATCATCGCCTCGGCCATACTCTGCGGCGCACGCGCCTACCTGCCGTATGCGGACACAGACGTGGCCGCCATGATCGGATGGAACGATGTCGCACTGATATGCGCGGCCCTTGCCGTATGCGGCATGGCTGTGTGCGGACTTGCCGCCGCGTGGTCCGCCAACAGATACCTCAACAAGAATTACGACCAACTTTTCAAGAAATAATGGAGCAAAAGAAATTATCCGGCGCCAAGTCGCCAAAAGCCACCAAGCCCATACAAGCGCCATCCGGCAAGACGGATACGAAGCTGAAAAAACAAGACCGCGCACACCAACCACTGGAACGCATCAATTTCATAATCATGGGATGCGCCGGCGCGGCCATAGTCCTCGGCTTCTTGCTGATGCTGGGCAGCGGCAGCACCACCGAGACATTCAACCCGGACATCTTCAGCACACGCCGCATAGTCATCGGCCCGCTGTTTGCCTTCCTGGGCTTCGTAGCCATGGCCGTTGGCATCATCATCCGCCCCAAAGGCAAAAACTCCGACAAATCCAACGAATAAAACCTCGCGCACATGGACGTCATAGACTCACTTATACTGGGCCTGGTGCAAGGCCTCTCGGAATACCTGCCCATAAGCTCGTCCGGGCACCTCGAAATATGCCAAGACTTACTGGGTCTCAATATGACCGGCGTCGATTCGATGCAATACGATGTAGCGCTACACGTGGCCACGGTGTTGAGCACCATCGTCATATTGTGGCACGAATTCAGCGGTATGTGCCGCTCGTTCTTCACCCTGCGTCGCGACGAAAACACCTCGCTGGTATGCAAAATACTCGTATCATGCATACCCGTAGGCATCGTCGGCGTATGTTTCAAGGACCAAGTCGAAGGATTCTTCGGCGCGAACCTCGCAGTAGTCGGCATCAGCCTTTGCGTCACCGCATTGCTGCTGTCTTTTGCTTACTTCACACGCACACTGCCCTCGATACGCCGCCGCGGCGTCCGCGACAGCATGTCCTCGGGCCGACCCATAGGCTACCTTGACGCCCTCGTCATCGGGTGCGCCCAGGCCGTAGCCGTCATCCCCGGACTGAGCCGCAGCGGTACCACTATCGCCACCGGCATCCTTCTGGGCAACCGCCGCGACAAAGTCGCCAAATTCTCATTCCTGATGGTAATCATCCCCATCCTCGGCCAAGGCTTGCTTGACGTCTACAAAGGCATCAGCGGAGGCGGTGTGGCCGGCGGCGTCAGCCTCGGAGCCCTTGCCACGGGCTTCCTTGCCGCCTTCGTCTCGGGATGCATCGCATGCAAATGGATGATTGAACTTGTCAAACGCGGACGCCTCGTGTGGTTTGCACTATATTGCCTCATCGTTGGCGTACTCTGCCTGGTTTTAGGATGACACAAAGCACTGATAAGCAAAGCGCTGTCACACAAGCCACGGCAATCGCGGATGCAGATATGCCGCTTCGTCCTATGGACTGGATCGAAGGTGAAGTCATATACCTGGACAAACCCCGGGGCTGGACATCCTTCGATGCGGTGAAACGCGTGCGCGGCGCCATTATGCGCCGCCTCGGCGTCAAGAAATTCAAAGTAGGACACGCCGGGACACTCGATCCGCTGGCCACCGGCGTGATGATAGTGTGTACCGGACGCGCCACCAAGCTCATCGAAAGCCTGCAGACCGGTATAAAGGAATACATAGCCACCATCGCCTTGGGCGCCACCACTCCATCTTTCGACCTCGAGACCGAGATAGACGCCACCTACCCCACAGAGCACATCACCCGCGATGCTGTCGAAGAAGTCCTGCGCCGCTTTCACGGACCTATAAGTCAGATTCCCCCATCATTCTCGGCATGCAAGGTCAACGGCGTCCGCGCCTACCAAATGGCACGCCAAGGCGAAGAAGTGACACTGAAGCCCAAACTACTGGTCATAGATGAAATCGAACTGCTCGAATATTCGCCGCAAAGCATCACCATACGTGTGGTATGCAGCAAGGGCACATACATCCGCGCACTTGCTCGCGACATCGGAGAGGCTCTGCACTCCGGCGCACACCTCACCGCCCTACGCCGCACACAGGTAGGCCAAGTCACCGCCGACATGTGCCTGTCTCCGGACCAGACAGCGACACTTATACGTCAAAGTCCCGTGGTAGAACACGACGACAAAGCCTGACAACATCGCAAAAAGCAAAAAAAGCAAAACACAAGATACAGACATGAAACTTTCGCAATTCAAGTACCAACTTCCCGAAGCACTTATCGCCCAGTATCCCAGCCAAGACCGCGACGAAGCACGACTGATGGTGGTGCACCGCAAAACCGGCAAGCTGGAACATCGCATATTCAAAGACATCATCGACTACTTTGATGAAGGCGACCTGATGGTCTACAACGACACAAAGGTTTTCCCCGCACGACTGTACGGAAACAAAGAAAAGACCGGAGCGCGCATCGAAGTGTTCCTGCTGCGCGAACTCAACAGCGACAACAAGCTGTGGGACGTACTTGTCGAGCCCGCACGCAAAATACGCATAGGCAACAAGTTGTACTTTGGCGAAGACGAGTCCATGGTTGCCGAAGTCATCGACAACACCACCTCGCGCGGCCGCACGCTACGCTTTCTGTACGACGCACCGCACGACGAATTCAAGAAACAGCTCTACCACCTGGGCATGACGCCCCTGCCCGACTACATCAAACGCGACCCCGAACCCGAAGACGCCGAACGCTACCAAACCATCTTTGCAAGCAAGGAAGGCGCCGTAGTGGCCCCGGCCGCCGGTACACACTTTAGTCGAGAATTGCTCAAGCGCCTCGAAATCAAGGGAGTCGAAGCCGACTACCTGACCGTACACTGCGGACTTGGCACCTTCCGCGAAATCGATGTCGAAGACCTCACCAAGCACCGCATGGATAGCGAACAGATGTTTGCGCCGCAGTCGTTGGTAGATCACGTCAACCGCGTCAAAGACGCCGGCAGGCAGGTCTGCGCCGTCGGAGCATCCGTATTACGAGGCATATGCAGCGCCGTCACCCTGGGAGGACATATGAAAGTCTACGAAGGATGGACCAACAAGTTCATATTTCCGCCTTTCGACTTCACCGTAGCCACCGCTATGGTCACCAACTTTCACCTACCATTATCCACCATGCTGATGATGGCCGCCGCCTTCGGAGGATACGACACCATCATGGACGCCTACAAAGTGGCTATCAAGGAAAAATATCGGTTCGGAGCTTACGGCGACGCAATGCTCATCATCGACTGACACGCTGATACACAAGCACTAAAACGACACACAGGCTCATGAAATCGGGACTTACTGCCAAAGACTTGCGGCTGACGCATAAATACATGCTCACCGCCGCCGAATGCGATGCCCGGGGCACCATATCCCCGGCGCTGATGACCGAACGCATCATCGAGGTGGCCACACAACACGCCAACCTTCTGGGTATCGGTTACGCCGACCTGTCGCAGCACGGTATAGGGTGGGTGCTCTCGCGCATGGCCCTGTGCATGCAACGGTGGCCGCGCTTCAACCGCAGTTTTGCCCTACACACCTGGATAGAAGACGTCAATCGCCTGTACAGCACACGCTGCATGCGCATCACCGGCGAAGACGGCGACACCATAGGCGAGGCACGCACCATCTGGGCAGCCATCAATACCGCCGACCGCACGCCCGCCGACATTTCGATACTCGGGCTTGACAGCTTGGTCATCGGAGCCGACGGCATCAGCGTGCCGCGTCCCGGACGCATCCCGCCATGCTCAGCAGAGGACGTACGCGCCTCCTATACATGGCGATACTCCGACATCGACATCAACCGACATGTCAATTCGGTGCGCTACATCGAGACAATGCTCGACATCTGGCCGCTGGAACACTACGATACACACCGCATAGCACAACTCGACATCATCTACCAGCACGAATGTCTCTGCGGACAAACTGTCGCCGTGGCAGCACGCGACGTTGCCGTCACAACGCACGAAATACAACAAACACCCACGAGTGCTCCCCTCCAAGCCTCTGATGTCGAGTTACTACGCGACGGCAAGCGCGTATGCGCCGCCCATATCGTTTGGAAAGAAGGCTGACGCAGTCACCCAAACATTCCGAATAACGCACGACTACAACCTGCACGGCATCGGCAGACTCCGCGACAAGAGCCTGCCGATGCATATTTTCGGCAACAGCAGACACAGACAAGAACGCTACGGACTTATATAATGTTAAAAAGTGCCCCGGGATATGCGTAATGCGGCGGAATTATGCTAATTTTGCCGAGATTATGGCGTATTATCTGACCATAGACCAAGGCAACACGTGCGTCAAAGTTGACATCTGGGATGGAAACAGCGACAAAATAGTGGCGAGCAGGACGTTCGACACGCTGCAAGTATCTGACCTCAAAATGCTTTGCAACGGCCATAAGCCCTCTGCCTCCATATACTGCACCGTGAGCGAACGCGACCGGATCATCATCGAGTCTCTGGCCTCGCTGACACCGCACGCCGTAGAGATGTCCGTGGACATGCCGATGCCGGTACGCATAGCCTATACCACACCACGTACTCTTGGGCTCGACCGTGTGGCCGCCGCCATAGGCGCTTACAGCCTATGCAAAGCCAATCGCGACATCCTGGTCATAGACATCGGAACAGCCATCACCTACGACATAGTCAGCGCCGATGGCATATACCGCGGCGGCAACATCGCCCCCGGCGTGGACATGCGTCTGCGTGCGCTCAACCATTTCACGGCTCGCCTACCCCTGGTAACCATCGATGACACCACCGATGTACCGCAATGGGGTACGGACACAGTCTCGGCACTGCGTGCCGGAGCCCTCGAAGGCGTCGTGGGCGAGATACTGCACTATCGCAATAATGCCGGCGCCGGGGCACACATCGTTGTCACCGGCGGCCAGGCGCCGCTGATATTGCGACATCTACCGTTCCAACCGATTACGCACCCACACCTCGTAAGCCTCGGGCTTTACACAATACTACGATACAATTTCGAACAATGAGAATATTTGCAACCATCCTACAAAGGCACGCTAAGGCCGCTTGCACGGCCCTGGCTTTGGCATTAGCCGCAATGGGCGTCGGCACCGCCACCGCCCAAAACACCGTAATCACGCCCTACTCGCGCTACGGCTACGGCATCCTGGGCGACAACGCCACCGCGGCCCAAAAGTCCATGGGCGGTGTGGGCTATGCCGCCAGTTCCGGACGCCAGACCAACGTCATGAACCCCGCATCGTATGCAGCCATAGACACCCTCACTTTCCTCTTTGATATGGGCGTCACCGCCGTATCCCAATGGCAACAAGAATACGACAAAAGCAATCACGACTTCGGCGGCGGCCTCGACTACATCACCTTACAGGTGCCCATAGGCCGATACATGGGCGCAAGTGTGGGATTGCTCCCCTATGGCAGCGTAGGTTACAGCTTCGGCAATGCCATCGACAACGGCAGCGTCAGCCGCCAAGGCTCGGGCAGTATCAACCAGCTGTACCTCGGCATCGCCGGACGTCCCTTCCGCGGCTTCGGCGTGGGTGCCAACATCGCCTACCTCTTTGGTTCGACCATCAACGACACCTATGCCGTGACCTCATCCACATCGACATCACTATTCGAGCGCACACTCAAGGTCCGCGACTGGTATGCCGAATTCGGCGTGCAATACCACTTCTACGTAAGCAAACGCGACCGACTCTCACTGGGCCTCGTATACGCCCCGGCCAAAGACTTGCATGGCGACACATATGGCGTATACTACTACGCATCACAGGAAAACATCACGCCCGACACCGTGGGTTATACCAAACTAAACGGCCTGTATTCGCTACCTGAAAAATGGGGCGCCGGCATTTCGTGGACACACAACAACAAGCTGACCGTGGCCGCCGACTACACCTACCAGCCATGGAGCAAGGCCAAGTATGCCGCCCTCGAGAGCTTTGAACAGACCAATTTTGCCGACCGCTGGCGCGTGGGTGCCGGGCTTGAATACACACCCAATATACGCGGCAACTACGGCCAACGCATACACTACCGGCTGGGCGGATACTACACCCACGACTACATCATGGTACGCGATAACAATGTGCGCGAATACGGCGTCACCCTCGGCTTCGGGCTGCCCGTGCCGGGATACAAAACCACGGTAAACATAGGCTTCGAATGGAAGCACCGCGCCGCCAATCCCGACCCACTCATCAAAGAGAATTACTTTAACATCACTCTCGGCCTAAACTTCAACGAGATGTGGTTCCGCAAGAGCAAAATTTATTGACGACGTCCCTGTCCATGGTTTCACAGTGTTTCAGACATTCGCCACGCGCATTGCTGGCCGCAGCCGTTCTGGCCGCAGCTATAGCCTCATGCGCCGACGAGCAGGAACACAGCTATGTAGCCAACGTCTCCGACCCACTGGCAACACCCACCATGTCCACGGCCAACGTCTCTACACTCATATCCGATTCGGGATACACTCGCTATCACATTACCGCCCCGCTATGGAATATCTACGACGATATTCCCGACCCAATGTGGAAGTTTCCAAAAGGGTTGAACCTCGTCAACTTTGACCTGGAAATGAAACCGGCCGCAGCCATGCGTTGCGATTCAGCTACGTACTTCAGCCAACGCCGTCTGTGGCGCCTCGACGGCAACATCGTGATGGTCAACGTCCAGCGCGACACATTCCTGACCGAGCAATTATATTGGGACCAAAACCAATGCAAGGTATACTCAGACTCGTTCATACACATCGTACGCACCAACCACATAATCGAAGGCTACGGATTCGAGTCCAACCAGGAAATGACACAATACAATGTCAACCGCCCTACGGCCATCATCCCCGTGGACCGCTCGGAGAAAGGAGGCAAAGGCCAACGACCCTTCGGACCCGGCATGACTGCCGTGGCTCAGGACAGCCTGCCCTCCGGAACACCGCGGCCCGAACGACCTCTACCTCCCGAACGCGCCTCCAGACGCCGCAACGTCTTCGGCGGTATCGGCACAATCGAGCCCGGCGATCCGGCGGGACTATCCTCGGCCACAAAAACGCGTACGCCAATAAAACGCTGACGCACAGAATCACAACCCACACCCACGGCATCCCGGCGTCACACAACAAACAACCTTTGCGCTCCTCACCTAAACAATTATAGCCATCCATCATGGAAATCTGGATAATCGTAACCCTTGTATCACTGCTGTTCAGCGGTCTGTTTTCAGGCGCCGAAATGGCTTTCGTCACCAGCGACCGCGTGCGCGTCGAAATAGACGTCAAACAAGGCGGCATCATAGGCCGAGTACTGCGGCGATTCTACGCCAATCCGCAGTTTTTTATCTCGTCCATTTTGGTCGGCAATAACATCGTTCTGGTCATATACGGTATGGGGGCGGCCAAACTGCTTGACCCTCTGCAAGAACCGCTGGGTATAGACGACGGAACGCTGCTGTTGATGCAAACCATCGCTTCGACTATCGTCATCATCATCACCGGCGAGTTTCTACCCAAGACCATCTTCCGCATCAACCCCAACGCCTCGATGCGCTTCATCGCCATTCCGATTTTCCTGTTTTACATCATACTATACCCCATCGCGCTGCTGGCTACGGCCATATCCCGCGGACTCATGCGACTATTCGGCCTCAAGTCGGACCAAGTGGAAATCAAGATGATATCCGTATCGGATCTCAACGATTACCTCGAAGATACCATTGACAGCCTGCACGACCAAAAAGAAACCGTAGGCACCGAAGTCAAGATGTTTCAAAACGCGCTCGATTTCTCCAACACCCACCTTCGCGACTGCATGATTCCGCGCAACGAAATTGTCGCCGCCAAATCGGACATTACCTACGACGAACTCTCCAAGTTGTTCACCTCCAGCGGCCGTTCCAAGATCCTTATATATCGCGAAGACATCGATGACATCATCGGATACATACATGTCAGCGAACTTTTTGACCCCACCAGCGACTGGCGCAAGCATATCAAGCCTGTACTGTATGCGCCCGAGGCACTGCTGGCTAACAAGATGATGCGCCGCCTGCTCAACGAAAAAAGATCCATGGCCATCGTCGTAGACGAATTCGGCGGCACCGCCGGCCTGGTCACACTCGAAGACCTCGTCGAGGAAATATTCGGAGACATTCAAGACGAACATGACAAGGCGGCCCCGACGGCTCGCGACCTCGGAGGCGGCATTTACGAATTCTCGGGGCGATGCGAAATCGCAGACCTCAACGACACATACCATCTCGACATTCCCGAAGAAGATGATTATCAAACACTTGCCGGATATATACTGCACAACACCGGAGCTATTCCGGAAAAAGGCGAAACCATCACCTTGGGCAACCTGTCCATAGAAGTGCTGCGCAAGTCGGCGGCGCGTCTCGAGCTTTTGCGTGTAACACGCATACCCTCGGACGAGCAATAGTGCGTCCCGATGGCCAAAGCAGCCCGAAAGACGAAGCCTATACAAACATCAGAAACAGCTGTAATTCAGCCGAATTATACCGCCGAAACACCTTGCCTTGATTAGTCGACAGCTTTGACCGGCTCGCTATATCCGTAACTATCGGCTCGAAGGATAATGCCGCTTCACCTCCGGCGCTATCAGACTTGACGGCCCGGCCCGAAAATTCCTAAAAAAAATTAATATCGGGTTTTTCTTTCCTCAACTCTTGTGCCTCTATCAATTATTCGTAAATTTGTGGCATAGCTCAATTCTAATACACTATATACTTATTCATATGAAGAGATTATACACACTCACTATGCTCGCGCTGGTTGCCATGCTCCCGGCCGCAGCACAACAGCTGTTTACAACCTCCTTTGAGACCGAAAGCGACTTCAAAGCGTGGAAGGTCTTCGACGTCAATGCAGACGGATCCACCTGGCAGTTCTCGGCCGATAACGACCCCGGCAGCCGTTGCTACTACAACTACAATGGTAGCAATAACGGCAATGACTGGCTAATCTCACCGGCCATCACTCCGACAGCAGACGGCAACGTCCTCATCCGCTACCACTTCAAAGGCAGCTCCTACGGCGAAGCCTTCAAAGTCTTCAGCGGCAACGCTCAGACCGTCGAAGCAATGACCAATCAGCTTGCCGACCATCCCATCGTGCACAACGACGAGTACAGCAACTACGTCATACTGCCCGTAAAAGCCGGCGTGCCCTTCTATCTCGGGTTCTACTGCTACTCCACGGCCGATAGATTTCGCCTCTATCTGCGCGATGTAATCGTCGAATCCGCCGACAACCTCGTGGATCTCAGCCTGACGGAAATCGTGACCCCGTGTACCGGCTGGGGCCTTACAAACAAGGAGGAAGTCTCCGTCAAAATCAAAAATACCGGTATGGAAACAGTGACGACCTTCCCCGTGACTATCAGCGTCAATGGCAAAGAAGCACTTTCCGAGACCGTCTCCAAGACGCTCAATGCCGGCGAAGAATTCAAATACATCTTCAAAGGCACTCTCGACCTGTCTACGCCTCGCGCACTATATGAGGTGACTGCCACCGTATCACATCCCGACGACATCGAGACGGCCAACAACACCAAGACCGTGCAAGTGCGCCACCGCGCTCCGGCCACCGTACCCTACTCTACCGGTTTCGAACCCGACGAAGACAATTCGGCCATCAAGACATTCAATCTCAACAACGACTCCGGTGACTGGGGCGTGGAAGTAGGCTCATTCTGGATCAACCTCGCCCGCACCGGATACGGATACCTCGGATACAACTACGACAAAGAACATGCCGCTGACGACTGGGTAATACTCGAGCCAATCAACGTCGAGCCGGGTTATTACGTGGTACGCTTCTGGTACTCAGGCGACGACAATCACAACGAGCGCTTTGCCATGTATTGGGGCAATGAACAACTCCCCGATAAAATGACGAATAAAGTGGTCGAATACAACCCCTTTGCACGCGGAGCTTACGAAGAATCCATCAATATCGTACACTTTGACAAGGCACAGACCGTATGCTTCGGCTTCTACGCCTTCTCCGACCCGGACGAAAACTGGATTACCATCGACGACTTCAGCGTCGAGCGCATCGATGACCCCAACAGCGTCGACATCTGTGCCGAGAAATTCATTGCTCCCGCCAGTGCATACATTCCCACAATATCATATAAAGACGTGACTGTCAGCGCTCGCAACGTCGGCATCGTTGAAAAATCAGTGGTAGCCAACCTGTACATCGATGACATCATGGCCGCGACACAGCAAGTCACCTTCGCCGCACAACAGGCCAAGGACATCACCTTCAAAGACGCCATAGCATCACTCGCCAAGGGCAAGCACACGCTCAAATGCGAACTGGTGTGCGACGGCGACACCAAGCCCGAAAACAACGTTCTCACCCTCGAAGTCAAAGCCTTGGGCGACCCTGACATATTCTACGACTTCGAAGACGGCAAGATTCCGCAAGGCTTCGCCTTCCACAACGAGGGCGACAATAGTCTTGCCCCCGGAGCCATCGAGGAATTCGGCGAAACCGGCTGGGCCGTCCAATCATTCTATCAGGAGCATGCACTTCTGGGCAAAAACTTCCTCGGAGCTTCGACATTCATGACCTCCGGCGCGGCCGACCGCTACTGCATCCTGCCTCGCGTCAAGGTCGAATCGGAAGACGCATGTTTCGTATGGACCTCGGGCGTAATGAGCGCCACTTTTGCCGAAAGCTACGACATCAAGGCCTCCGACAGTTCCGACCCACTATACATCGGCTGGTACGATCGCCTCACCAGCATAGCGCTGTCCCAAGAATCGCGCTTCAACGATGGTGTTTCTCTCGGCAAGTATTTCGGCAAAGACATATATATCGCCATCCGACTCACCAGCGCCAAGGGCGATGCCGTGATGTTTGACAACCTCAGCATCTTCGGCTGCTCGGCATCGGCCGGCATCGCGGATGTAACGGTAGACAACGATAGCAATGCCCCCATCGAGTACTACAATATCAACGGTGTACGCGTCAACAATGACAACCTTGCTCCCGGCATCTACATCCGCCGCCAAGGCAGCAAGACCACCAAGGTTGCCATCCGCTAAAAATCCGCTCAAACGTTTAACCGGTCGAGCGTTTAACCCCAATAGCATCTAACCGAGAAGGGCGTCCGGCTATACCGCCGGGAGCCCTTCTCTCTTTTCATCCTCATCATCTGCGCCAAGCTCAAGCGCCAACGAAGTGCAAAAAGAGACAAAATTGCTTCTCCGAAACGCAAAGGCAGCCAATGCCACGACAAATATCACCCACCAAAACAAATATCCCACCACCTTCAAACGACTTTCTGAAGGATTTTTATGGTTCAAAACAGCTCAAAAGCCGCCCAAAAACTCTTTTTTCGGCATTTTTATCGTTTTTTTCCTCCAAAATTTGCATGGTTCAAAAAAACAACGTACCTTTGCAACGCAAAAACACGGATGGTGCCATAGCTCAGTTGGTAGAGCAAAGGACTGAAAATCCTTGTGTCCCCGGTTCGATTCCTGGTGGTACCACAAAATCAGAGAGTTGCATACCGCAACTCTCTTTTGCTTTCTCTTCACTTCTCATATAGTTTTATATTTATGTCCTTCGAAAAAATCAGTTACAGCCCGGACAAATTAACCGCGAGTATCCTTCTTATTTCTTTAATCCTTATAGCATCCACTATCGGAGCCGCTATCTTAGATTATATACTTGGCTGCATTCTGCATCCGGTACCGGCCAATATAACGGATGAATACGTGGACGGAGAAGAGCTATACACTGTTATGACCGGGACCGAATCTCTGATATTCAGAATTACCTATACATGCATATTGTTTAGCGTGTCATACTTTCTCTTGCATAAACTCAAGTTTAGCTCATGGGACAAATTCATAGTTATGAGCATAATTACAATAATGATTCTCGCATTTATGTTTATTATTTAATAGCCTATGCCATACCGGCATACTATCGGACAGGCAGGCTAAGCGTATACACATCTACGGCATTGCCGCCTCGGTGGCCGCGGCCTTGCGAAGTGCTTACAACAACGCTCCCATCGGGGCTGATATCAAGACCCACGGGATAGGAATCGGCCGGTATGGTCAGTATTTTCCTGAGCGTACGCGCATCCACAAGATGGAGGCAACTGGCCGTATTACTTGCCGCCAAAAGGTAACGACCGTCAGTCGTGATGGCGATAGTTCGTATTCCGCCGGTAAGATGCAATGTCTTGATGTCGCATGCGTCTAATGCCACAGAATGCGGCCCTTTGCCGCTTTTTCCATCGTTTCCATGCATCCGGGCTATGGCATCCATAACCTTGGACATTGGAATGCGCTGCACCGCCCCGGCACGATTGGCGCTCATATACAGGCAATCGTTGGCTACAACCAAGTGCCTGATATTAGACAACATACCTGTGAGGCGTCCGACAAAGCATTCGCGATGTACATCAACAACGGCAATGCCACCCTTGCCGCCCATGCACGCTACCAAGACATAGCGACCCTGTGGCGTAAAAACTGTGCCACGCAAGGCATTACCACTGCCATTATCGCGATCAACCTTACGATTCAATGGCAAATTGAGGCTCAACCGATGGTCTATGACCACATTGGCGCGTTGGCGCCACATTTGGGGACGTGGATCGGTGATGTCTATCAATCCCACCGTATTGTCCCCCCAATGAGCGATAGCTACAACATCGTTCCATGGAGACACAGCCACCATCTTGGGTAGCGTCCCCACGTCGAGTATGCGCACTACAGAATCGACACGTGTATCGATGACAGCAACAGCCGAAGGCTCCTGAGCATTAATATCAAAACTACGTCGATAGTACGGCACCCAGAAGTAGCGGCCTCCATGACTGAAAGCCCCTTCGACGGGACGTCCGCCAAAGACACGCACATTGCGCTCTTTGTAATGACGAAACGTATACAACGGCGTTCGAGGCGCCCACAACGCCGAGTCCCCAACGGTAATGTCATGCGAAATCACAGCCAACTTGGCATGCGTGCGTGCATCGTATACCACCGTACGACATCCCTCAAGCATATTGACGTAATACTTTGTCCCATCAGGACTGAAATTTACGCTCTTGGGCGAAAACACATCGCGGTCAAGAGTGGTGCTTTCGCTCCACGAGTACTGCTGGTGACGCGTCAACAGCGTCATCGTTGCGCCTGTGGACACATCCGTGGCAGACACCCCGAGACGAGGATGCGCCTCGACCGGAGCGCCGGACGCTAAAACCTGGAAGGGAGTGAATGCAGCGAGAGCCAACGCGCATGACAAACGATTAATCAGCAACACAGCCGTTTAGGTATTATTTGATGGTTTAGGGTTGAATATACTTTGCCACACCGCACGCGGCATAGACACGACAAAATTAACAAATTTTGTCCACATAGCGAATTTTTTGTAAATTTGTCTATCCATCACACCGAAACAACCAATGAAAACATCGTCAATACAGCCTCCCGCACATACGCCGGAGACACCGGTCATAGACACTAAGCAGCACGAAGCGGTAGAAGCCGCAAAGTTCCTGCACAAAGGCATTGCCGAAATCTCAAGCAAAACCGGGCTGGTCAATGCCCTTATGCCTCTCATCCGCATCCCGGAAGGGACACAATTAGGCACGACGCCCACGCCCGTCATGGCTGTACTATGCATAAAAGACATAATACACTGCGCTCGCATTATGGGTCACGGAATTGCACAAGACCGCGAAAACTATCCACTATTATGCTTCTACACAATACTCATGGACAGCGATAAGATGATTGACGTGCTACCATGGGACGAAGTCTTCGGGCAGAATAATGATCTATACACCAAATTCATCTCAACAATAACAAGCGCCCCCAACCCCATATGGGATACAGCCTCCATCGGAACCATACCCGGACTGTCACTTATTAATAAGTTTGACAATGAGGCCGCAAAGCAATATGCGTCACTACTATATCGCTTTTGCCGTATCATAGCCTACGCAGACGACATCCGTACCGAGGACGAAAAAATAATGCTCGAGACACTCACCACCTTTCTGTTGGAGCAAACCAAAAGCTATCCGAGCACCGCGTCCGAACCGGAGGAAAAACACGCAGCGCCGGCCTCCAATGAAGACTACGACAATGCCTTAGCCAAATTAGAAAATATGATTGGCCTGAAAGACGTCAAAAGATTGATACGCACGCTGGCCAGTATGGCCAAGATAAACTTTTGGCGAATCAAAAACGGCCTGCCCATAGTACCTCTCACACTACACAGCGTATTCATCGGCAACCCGGGAACAGGCAAAACCATGGTGGCACGCGCAATGGCAAATATCCTGCACTCCATAGGCACACTTTCCGAAGGCAAACTAATCGAAGTAGGACGTGCCGACCTCGTAGCCGAATACATCGGTCAGACAGCCGTAAAGACCAACAGCGTCATAGATAAGGCCATAGGCGGCATTTTATTCATCGATGAAGCATATTCACTGTGCAACGGTCCGCACGACGACTATGGCCGCGAAGCCATCAATACACTGCTCCAACGTATGGAAAACGACCGTGACAAATTCGTTGTGATACTTGCCGGATACGACAAAGAGATGAAACAGCTCATAGACAGCAACCCCGGACTGCAATCGCGCTTCACGCGCATGGTATATTTCATGGACTATTCAATCAGAGAGCTCGAAGACATCTTCGATTCCATCATGCGCGAATACCAATTCTTCTTCGGCCGTGGAGCACGCCAAAAGCTCCACAATATACTCATCGAAAGACTAAAAAACAGGGACGCCAACTTCGGCAACGGTCGATATATCCGCAACATATTCGAAAACGCCATACAAGAACAAGCACTACGCCTCGTGCACATCATCAACCCCACTACCAGACAGCTCTGCACCATCACCGCCCAAGATATACAAGCACTATAACAATGAAATACGTATCATGGAATGTCAACGGCCTGCGCGCCGTCATGCGCAAAGGCTTCGACCAAATATACCGCAGCCTTGACGCCGACGTGCTGTGCCTCCAAGAGACCAAGTTGAGCGACTACCCCGAGGGAACACCCCTGGGCGACAATATTTTTCATTACTGGAACAACGCCGAGCGCAAGGGATACAGCGGCACGGCAATACTGACACGCCGCCAACCTCAATCAGTCACAATGGGCATAGGCACCCCCGAGCACGACCGCGAAGGTCGCGTCATCACCGCCGATTTCGGCAGCCACTATCTGGTGAACGTGTATACCCCCAACTCACAGGAAGGGTTGGCACGGCTTGACTACCGTATGCAGTGGGAGCAAGCATTTGCCGACTATGTCTGCGCCCTCGATGCCGTCAAACCCGTAATCATCTGCGGCGACCTCAACGTGGCACACTGCGAAATAGACATCCGCAACCCAAAGACCAACCGACACAGCGCCGGATTTACAGACGAAGAACGCTCGGCCATGGATCGCCTGCTTAAGTGCGGATTTACAGACACATTCCGCCAACTCCACCCCGATGAAGTGCGATATTCGTGGTGGAGCTACCGATTTCAGGCACGCGCCAAGAACATCGGATGGCGCATCGACTATTTCCTTATCAGCCAACGCCTCTTGCCGCAACTACGCAGTGCCGACATCCTCAACGACATCCTCGGCAGCGACCACTGCCCCGTCTCCATCGACATCGACCTCTAAGCACCACTGACTTTCGAATTGCAATTACGGCAGAATGTTTGTACCTTTGCACTCCGAAAAAAGACAGAACAGCCCATGCCTATCACCGCGACACTCCGTCCATATAGGCATCTAACACAAAACATTATATGGCACTAAAATGCGGCATCGTGGGACTGCCCAACGTCGGCAAGTCCACGCTTTTCAACTGCCTGAGCAACACCAAGGCTCAGTCAGCCAACTTTCCATTCTGCACCATCGAGCCGAACGTGGGCGTCATCACCGTACCGGACGACCGTCTGACACGCTTGGTGGAGATGTGCAATCCTCGCTCGGTAGTACCCGCCACCGTCGAAATCGTAGACATCGCCGGCCTGGTCAAAGGCGCCAGCCGCGGCGAAGGCCTCGGCAACAAATTCCTCGCCAACATACGCGAAACAGACGCCATATTACACGTATTGCGCTGCTTCGATGATGACAATGTCACACACGTAGACGGCAGCGTCGATCCCGTGCGCGATAAAGAAATCATTGACTACGAACTCCAACTCAAAGACCTCGAAACCATCGAGTCTCGAATATCCAAGACTCAAAAAGCCGCACAGACCGGCGGCGACAAAACAGCCAAGATGCAATACGAGGTACTGCGCCGCTACAAAGATGCGCTGGACGCCGGCCATCCGGCACGCTCGGTCAAACTGGATACACCGGACGAAATCCGTTACAGCCGCGAACTGTTCCTGCTCACCGCCAAACCCGTGCTGTATGTATGCAACGTAGACGATGCAAGTGCTGCCACCGGTAACGCATACGTCGAAGCCGTGCGTCAAGCCATCGCGGACGAGGATGCCTCGCTGATGGTCGTGGCCGCCCAGACCGAGAGCGAAATCGCCGAACTGGACACCTACGAGGAACGCAAGGAATTTCTCGCCGAAATAGGTCTTGAAGAATCAGGCGTGGCACGCTTGATACGCGCTGCTTACGCACTGCTCGACCTGCAGACATATTTCACCGCCGGCCCGGACGAAGTACGCGCCTGGACATTCCGTCGCGGCACCAAGGCCCCGCAGGCAGCCGGCATCATACACACCGATTTCGAAAAAGGATTCATACGCGCCGAGGTCATCAAATACGAAGACTACGTCACCCTCGGCGGCGAAGGCCCCGTGCGCGATGCCGGGAAGATGGGCGTCGAAGGCAAGGATTATGTCGTGCAAGACGGCGACATCATGCACTTCCGCTTTAACGTCTAAGCACCAACGCGCATACATCTAAACGGCCGGGGAGCATATAACTTGCTTCCCGGCTGTCTTTGTTTACTTTCATACAATACCGGGACCTTCTCCCACAATGAAAACCATTTGCAACGAACATATGCATTATGTGCGCCTATGATTTGAAGATTTGGATATAAATAACTAAATTTGCATCAAATATGGCCGTAGCAATGCATGTCGGCCAAAGCGCTCACACGACACTCCATAAACAATGAACAAGATAGTACTAATGACAGCTTTAGCGGCGATAGGCATCGCCGCCCAAAGTCATGCAGCCGCCCGGGTTCCCGACTATGCCGATGCTCCTCGTCAGGATGTGGGCGCATGCACGACCATCCCGACGACAGCCGCAGCACTCAGCCGGGCACGAGCACTCTACGAAGCAGGCAGCTACAACGCCGCACTCGACGAAGTACGCCGCACCTTGGAAGCCGCTCCCACTGCGATTGGCACCAACGTGGCCGAACAGGCCGCTTGGCTCGAAGCTATGTGCCTTCACCGCCTCGGCGACAGCCGCGCACGCGACCGTTTAGAGCAATTCCTCGACGCGTATCCCGCCTCGCTGATGCGCCAAGACGTGATGATGTGCATAGCCGATATCGAGTTCGAGCACAATTACGCCAAAGCCCTCGAGCTTTACCGATGCGTCGATGCATCCGCTCTCACCTCCGAAAGGCATGACGAATACGACTATCGCACGGCATATTGCTGTCTCAAGCTTGGCGACTATGACAGCGCACAGACACTGATGATGTCCCTGCGTGACAAGCCCGAATACCGCGATGCCGCCACGTTCTACCTCGCATACATCGCCTACGCACAACGCCAGTATGATACGGCACTCGAATTCTTCGGGCAGGCCAATACAGCCGAGGCCCCGGGAGACATGACGCCATACTACCTGGCACAAATATACTTTGTGCGCGAAGACTACAGCCGCTCACTGGACGAAGCACGCCGAATACTCGGCCGCGGCACCGCCGGCACCGCCGAATTCACCGCCGAGGCCAACCGCATCGCCGGCGAAAGCCTCTACCATCTCGACCGCTTCGACGAAGCCGTACCACACATACGCGCATACGTTGACGCCACCATAGAGCCGCAGCCCACATCACTGTACATCCTCGGCGTCAGCGAATACAACAGCGGCGAATACGCCAATGCCGTACAAACCCTGCGCCGAGTGTGCGACAGCCCCTCGGCCATGGGACAAAACGCCTATCTGTACATCGGACAGGCATTGCTAAAACAAAACGATACAGACGCAGCCATTATGGCGTTTGACCGCGCCGCGCGCATGACCTTCGATAACTCGGCCCGCGAAAACGCCTATTACAACTACGCTGTGGCACTGTCGCGCGGCGGCAGCGTACCTTTTGGCTCGTCCGTCAAGACTTTTGAGGAATATCTCGAACTGTTCCCCGAAAGCGCCCATAGTGACATCGTACGCCGATATATCATAGCCGGATACGTCACCGACCGCAATTACGATGCAGCAATAGCATCCATCAACCGCACGTCCAATCCCTCGGCCGAAGTCCTCGCCGCCAAGCAACAAGTGCTCTACGCCTTGGGGCTGCGTGACCTTGGCGCCGGCCGCCGCGGAGATGCCATAGCACGCCTCGAACAAGCCTTGGAGCTTGCCCGGTACGACAATAAAGTGGCCCATGAGACCCTTATGGCTTTAGGCGAAGCATACCTGCTTGACAACCAGTATACCAATGCCGCCGAAAATCTCAAAGCATATCTCCAAGAAGCCTCGGGCAAAAACGCCAACACCCGTCTGGCCTACTACGACCTTGGATACGCCGAATTAGGACTTAAACACTACGGACTGGCAGCCAACGCCTTCCGCAACGTCATTGACAGCCCGGGCAGCATGTCCAAGCACATTGTGGCAGATGCATACACACGTCTGGGCGATGCCCACTATTACCAAAAGCACTGGGAACAGGCACGCAAGGCATACGCCCACGCCTTTGACATGGCACCACGCACCGGCGACTACCCACTGTTTCAGCAAGCCGTCATAGCATCCTACACCTCCGACCAGGCCGAACGCCTGCGCCTGCTACAGCTTCTGCGCAAAGATTTCCCATCTTCATCGCTGATGCCGGAGGCACTGCTCGAAACAGCCGAAGCCTACCAGCTCAGCGGCGATGACGAAAACGCCGAACGCACGCTCAACGACCTCACCTCCAAATATCCGGCCACACAGCAAGGCCGTCAGGCGCTGCTGTATCTGGCCAACATCCGTGCCGATGCGGGCCAGAAAGACGAAGCAGCCACAACATATGCACGCCTCATACGCGAGTATCCCACCAGTGCCGAGGCTCGCCAAGCCGCCGAAGTACTCAAACGATACGCCGCCGAGGCCGGAGAAATGGAACGCTACGAGCAATTTATCGCCGGTATAGACAACGCACCGCGTCTCGAAGCCGCCGAATCGGACCGATTGTCATTCGAAGCCGCCGAGGAACAATACCTTAACGGACGAGGAATTGCACCCATGCGCCGCTACCTCAAAAACTATCCCAAAGGGCACAATCGTCACCGCGCTTTGGCTTACCTGATGGACGAAGCTTCGGAACGACAAGCTACCGACGAAGCATACAAATATGCCTCAGCCATAGTCAAAGAGTATCCCGATGCCGAAGCGGCCGAAGACGCCTTGGCCATAGTTGCCGCATACGACTATGCACAAGGACGCCAAGGCAATGCCCGCGATGCATGGGTCAAACTGAGTCAGCGCGCCTCCACGCCCGAAAACGCCAACGCCGCACGCATGGGCCTGATGCGCATAGCACGCGATCAAGGCGATGCCAACGCATTGCGCGAAGCAGCCCAGTCAGTCCTGTCATCCTCGACGCTCGGAGCACAAGACAAAACCGAAGCGGCATTCTCCATGGGCCTTGCCGAGCACCTCGCCGACAACGACAAAGACGCAAGACAGATTTGGTCAAAACTGGCCAAAGACGCCTCCGATATCTATGGTGCGAAAGCCGCCGTATACCTGGCACAAAACTACCTCGACCATCAAATGAATGATGAGGCCCTGACCACAGCCGAGGCATTCACCGCCTCGGGTACGCCCCACCAATATTGGCTGGCACGAGGATTTATAATTCTGAGCGACGCAATGCGTGCCAAAGGCAAAGTCTTCGAAGCCGACGAGTACCTCCGCGCTGTACGCTCCAACTATACCGGCGATGAAGCCGACATCTTTGATGCCATAGATTCGCGCCTCGGAGGCAAATAACACCAAAACCGATATCACGGCCGAAGCCATTCCGCAAAACTCATACGTCCATACATTATATAATATACATGACTCTCTTACAGCACATACAGCCGCGCCGCGCCACCCTGATGGCGGCAGCCATTACCGTCATCGCCGCCTCGGCGCAGAATATGTCCACTCAAATCGTTGTCGAACGCCAAATTGAGCCCGAATACCGCCCGGCCGTGCGTCCCTCGGGCGTCTCTCCGGTAGCGCTGACACCTACGGTAACCACTCCGCGACTGTCCGCCGCACCATACTCGGCCCTGGCACGTCTTGACGCTTCGCTGACCATGCTCGAACCCGCCGCATGGGGCGATACATTGTATGTCAGCCCGTTCCGCGGATATGCCAATCTGGGATACCTGCCGGCCGCCAACGCCGCCGCATCCCTGGGATACACCTTTATTAATACGCGAAACAGCCGCGTCAGCGCCTTCGCCGACTATCTGGCCAATAAATACCACGGCTACCGTGATGCCGATAACGGCCATCGCGCCCAAACAGACTACTCGCACCAAGAATTGCGCATAGGCGCCGAAGCACTCCATCGCCTCGATCGTCATAATACGCTTGCCGCATCCGTCGAATACGCCTTCGGAAGCACACAGATGCCCGAATACGCACATGGCCCGGCAAACACCTTCAAGCAAAACACCAACCGCGCACACTTCGCCGCCGACTGGTCGCACCGCGGCCCCCTCGCCGCCGATGCAGGCGCCTCGGTCCGGTACTTCGGATTCACCAAGGACATATACAACACCGGGACGTCTTCAGGCACGCTCATTCCCGAAGACCCCATGTCCGAAGCACTGTACAACATCCACGGCAACATCGCGGTCACATCCGGCAAGTGGCTATTGCGCCTACGGGCTGCCGCCACCTGGCAGCACCACAGCCCTGCCGCCGCAAGCCTATACGCATATGCGGCTGACAACGGAGTATCGGACGATGCACTCTTCGGATACGCGCACTACGACTACCACACCAACGCGCTGTACACCTTCACGCCTTCGGCAGAAGTGCGCAGCGGCTCATTCACCGGCATATTCGGCGTACGTCTCGACCTAAGCCGCGGCGGATTTTCCAAAAAATTCTATGCGGCCCCTGACATACGCCTTAATTGGCAAATATCCTCGCGCGTAGCACTTTGGGCTCGCGTCGGCGGCGGAAAAGTGCTCAATACCCTCGAAGACCTCTACGCATACACGCCCTACATGTCCGGCGCGTACGGATATGACATGTCATCAATACCCGTCACCGTAGATGCCGGCATAAATATGGGACCATTCAGCGGCTTCTCCATCGCCCTGGAACTCGGCGGCGCCTCGGCCAACGAATGGCTGATGCCCGCCATGGCTAACGGCGCCAACTGCTACGAAATGACCAAGGTTGCCGGAATACACTATCGTGCCGCCCTGGCCTGGGACGCCTTGAAATGGTTCTCGGCACACGCATCCATCGAAGGAGCCACCCAGTCGGAGGACGGTGATGACGGCGGATACTACCTGTGGCGCGACCGCGCACGCTGGCAGACCAACGTCGGCATAGCCCTTCGGCCGCTCCAGCCCCTGACATTATCCGTGGACTGGAACCTGCGCACCAAACGCCGCGCCTACGAGCTGGGCAGCGCTTCTTTCCTGACCATGGGCTTCCTATACCACAAGAACATCATCAACCTCGGCAATATCAACGACATAAGCGCCTCGGCAGCATGGCAATTCAGCGAAAGGCTCAGTGCCCACGTCATGCTGACCAACATCTTGTGCCGTCGCTATTATATAATTCCCGGCGTAGCTTCGGCTCGCCTTGGCGGAACTCTTGGGGTTTCGTACCAATTCTGACAGCCGGACAGTACAGACAGCCACAAGAAGCCCCCGAAGCCCAGAACGCCAGATACCACAATCCGATCCCAAGCCCACACTCACGCTAAAAGAACTCTAATATCAAACAGATATGGAATCGATACTATCCGCATGGCTGATATGGCTCATAGCCGCAGCCATCCTCGTAATCATCGAGCTGCTGACCACAACCTATGCTGCGCTATGCCTCGTGGGCGGATGCCTGGCCGCAATGATCTGCGCCATCTGCGATGGCGGACTGCAAATGCAACTGCTGCTGGCCGCCATAGGCACCATAGTCACCTTCGTAGCCGGGAAGCCACTGCTACAACACTACGGACTGATGCGACACCACCGCTCCGATCCAAGTAACATGGACGCTCTGATAGGCCGCACCTGTACCGTGTCCGAACGTATAGGCGGAGCAGACGAACCGGGAAGGGTACGCATAGACGGCGACAGCTGGCAAGCCGTGTCCGAAGACGGGAGTCCGATCGAAACCGGTACGCCCGTCCGCGTCATCCGCTATGACAGCATCATCCTAACTGTCAAGTGCGCCGACATACCCACCGAAAAAAACTAACATAAAGACATTTACACACCCTTAACCATCTCAAAAAAACATGGAATCAATCATCTTTTTGGCACTCGCCATTCTTATCGCCATCATCGTGGTACTCGCCGGCGTAAAAGTCGTACCACAGTCCGAAACACGTGTCATCGAACGCCTCGGCCGCTTTCACAGCGTCCTTCCTCCCGGTCTTAACATCATCTGGCCCTTCATAGACAAGCCCAAGGTAATATACACCCGCCGCGTCGAAAGCGCCTATGGCGGCCGTACTATCGTCCGAATGACCGCCACCAGCTCCATAGACCTGCGCGAACAAGTCTACGACTTCCCCTCACAGCAAGTCATCACCAAGGACAACGTCACCACCGAAATCAACGCTCTATTATACTTCCAAATTGTCGACCCCAAGAAATCGGTATACGAAATCGACAACCTTCCCAACGCCATCGAGAAACTTACCCAGACCTCACTGCGCAACGTCATCGGCGAACTCGAACTGGACGAGACACTTACAAGCCGCGACACCATCAACAGCCGCCTGCAAACGATACTCGATGAAGCCACAAATAAATGGGGCGTAAAAGTCAACCGCGTCGAGCTGCAAGACATTACACCCCCCGAAAGCGTGCGCGAAGCCATGGAGAAACAGATGCAAGCCGAGCGCAACCGCCGTGCCGAAATCCTGAACGCCGAAGGCGAAAAGAAGTCGTTGATACTCCGCTCCGAAGGCGAACGCGAATCACGCATCAACGCCGCCGAGGCCGTCAAACGCTCCGAGATACTACGAGCCGAAGGCGAGTCGCAAGCCAAAATCCTTCAGGCTCAAGGCGAAGCCGAAGCCATACGCTGCGTCGCACAAGCCATCAGCTCGACACAAACCGACCCCGCCACATACATGCTCGCAGTCAAATACATCGAAACTTTGCGCACAATGACTGCCGGCAAAGACACCAAGACCGTCTACATTCCCTACGAAGCCACCGGCGTGCTTTCTTCCATAGGCGCCATCAAAGACGTATTCAAAAGCTGACACAAGACCGTTTCAGAGGCTCCAAAACGCACAAATAAACGCCTAAACAAACAATTTTCACCCCACCCGATGGCACTTAAAAGATTTTGTCGTATATTTGCAGACTGAAATTTTATGTAGAAAATAATTAATTCAAAACTAACATAATTCTAAAACATGCAGAACAAAGGAAAATTGGCCGCGCTCCTATCTTCGGTGATTGCGGTGCTGCTCATCCTGGTATGCGCGTTTTACCTGTCGTTTACGATCGTAAACTCTAACTACGAGACCGCAGCGACGGATTATGCGCACGTCCAGTCCCAAGGCAAGGAAAACCAAGACCAAGCCTACAACGATGCTTACAAACACTACATGGACAGCATCGGCCAACAAAAAGTTTACTTAGGCTACACACTCGACGAAGTACGCAAATGGGGCGTCAATCTCGGCCTTGACCTCAAAGGCGGCATGAACGTCACCTTACAGGTCGACATGCCCGATATGATGCGCCAACTGGCCAACGTCAAGAACGACTCAAACTTTGAGAAAGCCCTTACGGCAACCTCGGCATTTATGGACAAAGAGCCCAACGCCGACTACCTACAGCACTTCCTCGCAGAATACGCCAAGGTCTGCCCCAACGCCGACTTGACAGTAGTTTTCAGCCCTGTAGTCAAAGAAAACAAGCCGGACGTGGCACGCTCGCAACTACGCGCCGAAATACGCGACATGGTCAACACCTCGGCCACGCAAACCCTGCGCAAGCGTATCGACCAGTTCGGCGTTGTATCGCCCAACATCCAAGTACTTGAAGGCAAAGACGGACAAATCCTGCTCGAGCTCCCCGGCGTCAAGGACCACGAACGCGTACGCGAACTGCTCCAACGCTCGGCCAACCTTGAGTTCTACCTCACATATACTGCCGGCGAAGTCGCTGCCGACATCAACGCTGTTGCACAAGCCGCCATCAAGGACAGCATCGAAGACGCCGCAACACTCGCACAAGTACTTGCCGCAAGCCAGGGTATGATTAACCCCAACTACCCCATCCTGGCCTACGCTCCCACAGACAAAGAAGTTAAAGCCATCGATGCAACACTCGCTCGCTACGCCAATAAGCTCCCCAACGACCTCAAATTCGGATGGGGCGTTAAACCCGAGACGCAGCAAGTAAAGAAAGGTGACAAAACCGAAGAAGTCAAGATTGGCTATGCACTCTATGCCCTCAAGACACAGAATGGCGGACCGGCACTGGACGGCGAAGTAGTCAAGGACGCTTCCGCAGATTTTGATGCACAGAGCTTCCGCGGTCAGGAAGTTTCCATGACCATGAACTCCGAAGGCGCACGCGAATGGTCGCGTATCACCGGTGCCAATATCGGCAAATCCATCGCCATCGTCCTCGACGGCCAGGTATACTCCGCACCCACAGTCAACACCGCTATCGATGGCGGACGCTCCTCCATCACCGGCAACTTCACCGTCGAAGAAGCCAAAGACCTTGCCAACGTCCTCAAAGCCGGCAAGATGAAAGCCAAAGTCAATATCATCTCCGACATGGTCATCGGCCCGTCCCTGGGCAAGCAGGCCATCCAAGACGGTATGATGTCCTTCGTTGTCGCCCTCGTATGCCTCATGATTTTCATGATTGCATTCTACGGCTTCATCCCCGGCATCATCGCCAACCTATGCTTGATATTCAACCTCTTCTTCACGCTCGGCATCCTTGCTTCCTTCCAGGCAGTGCTTACACTCTCCGGTATAGCCGGTATCGTGCTGTCACTCGGTATGGCCGTCGATGCCAACGTACTTATATTTGAACGCGCCAAAGAAGAACTTCGCGCCGGCAAGAATAGCCGCACCGCCATCGCCGACGGCTACTCCAACGCCTTCAGCGCTATCTTTGACGGCAACTTGACATCCATCATCACCGGCATCATCCTGCTGTACTTCGGTACAGGCCCCATCAAGGGCTTCGCCACCACCCTCATCATCGGTCTCATCTGCTCGTTCTTCACGGCAGTATACCTCAGCCGAGTATTCTTCCTTTGGGTGGCCAAGACCAAGGCCATGAACAAGATGACCTTCACCACCGCGCTGTCGCGCAAATTGTTCCATGACACCAAAATAAACTTCATGGGCAAGCGCAAAGCCGCTTTCGGTGTCACCATAGCTATCATCGTCGTATTCGTTGCCTCGCTGTGCCTCAAAGGACTCAATCAAGGCATCGACTTCTCCGGCGGCCGCAACTATATCGTCAAGTTTGAAAAACCGGTAAATACCACCGAGTTGCAGCAGAAACTCGCACCCGAGTTCGACGGCTCCACCGTATCGGTCATCACCATCGAAAGCTCCAACCAGGTACGCATCTCCACCAACTACAAGATTGATTCCGACGCCAAGGGCACCGACGAAGAAATCACAGGCAAGCTCTTCAAAGTCCTCAAACCGTACCTCCGTCCGGGCATGAGCGACAAAGAATTCTCGACATACGATGCATCGCAAGGCATTGTATCCTCGCAGAAGGTAGGTCCTACCGTGGCCGACGACATGCGTACCGAAGCATACATCGCCGTCACCCTCGCCCTGATAGCAATGTTCCTGTACATTCTGCTGCGCTTCCGCAACGTTGCCTTCTCGCTTGGCGCACTCGCAGCCGTAGCTTTCACCACATTTAGCATCATCGGCTTCTACTCCATATTCTGGGGCGTATTCCCCTTCGCCATGGAGATAGACCAAACCTTCATAGCCGCCATCCTGACCGTGATTGGCTACCAAATCAACGATACCGTGGTAGTATTCGACCGTGTGCGTGAGAACCTCGGGTTGTATCCCAAGTGGAACTTCTTCGACACCATCAACCACTCTATCAACTCCACCTTGGCTCGTACAATCATGACCTCCGCATCCACCCTGCTTGTACTTATCTGCATCTTCATCCTCGGCGGTGACAGCATCCGCAGCTTCGTATTTGCAATGGGCTTCGGTGTCATCATCGGCACTCTGGCAACCATCTTCGTGGCCTCTCCCGTGGCTTACGTCACCGACAGCCGTCGTCACCACAAGAAAGCAGACACAAAGGCCATCGCCAAGAACGCATAATTCCATCCTTACATACAAAAAGACGCTCGACATATTAAAGGCCGGGCGTCTTTTGTATGTAATGCGATATTCCGCTTCGAGCGCAAAAGCCGCCGGCCAGTCTCATCAGTCGAAAAAATTCGGTCAAATAATCCGAAATGGCACTTTCACGGTATAAGATGATAGTTTAGAGGCATTTTTTAACAAACGAATTTGGTAGAAACGCCGATAAGTTATATTTTTGCTGAAGAATAAGGAAGATGTGCGGCCAAGGCAAATATTGCCGTATTTCAGCCACAAAAGCTGCCGCAAAAATCGGTCAGCAAACCGCATACGCACTCTCCCATATGGGCGTAACAACGCCATACATCCGGCAAAGCCCGAACGGGTTCTCCTCAGACCCCCACAGAGGGGTGAAAAGACAGAAAAAATATTCACGACAGACGACAGATGCATAAAAAAGCTGTTTAACACAACAATATACTTAGCCAAAGGCCAAACAAAACGAGGATCCGCAACGTTGTATATATACACCTCCAAGCCGAATCCTAAAAAGACATCGGCCAAGAGCAAAAAAGCATAGGTTTGCACCACAAAGACATTCCGACATCATCAAGAAACAAAAAGCAACAAGAATACATACAAATACACTAAATACAAACCAACTAATTCTACTTTTATGAAAAAGATTGCTTTAGTAGCCGCATTAGTCGGCGCAACATTCTGTGCGGTACCCGCTATCGCACAAGAGGCACAAGAAGTAGCAGTATCTCTGGATCAACCCTGCAAGACACACTACTATAGCACATCGCGTGACAACTGGTTCATACAAATCGGTGCAGGTATACAAAGTCCTTTCGTAGAAAACTATCTGCCCCGGACCGATGCCAAGCACAAAATCACAGCCGTATACAACCTCGGTTTCGGCAAATGGTTCTCCCCGTACCTGGGCTGGCGTATCAGCTTCTTGGGTGGCGCAATGCGCTGGGACAACGGCGAAATATCTAAGGCCAAGAACGTGAACGCCAACCTCGACTTCATGTGGGACATGTTCAACAGCATCGGCGGTGTCAACCCCAACCGTACATTCTCCATCGTACCCTTCGTAGGCCTCGGTGGCACATATGTATGGGACATCAAGGCTCCCGCATCCAATATCTATAACGAAAATGACGCCATCAAAGACGAGAGCTGGACACTGCCCGTAAGTGCCGGCTTGCAGCTGCGCTTCCGTCTGTGCAAATATGTAGACCTCTTCTTCGAAGGCCGTGCGCAATTCTACGGCGACAACTTCAATGGTTGCTCTTATGGTCAACCCGTCGACGTTAACATCTCCGCTATCGGCGGCCTGACCTTCAACCTCGGTGGTAGCCAATTCCGCACCTTCAATCCCTGCGACTACACCGACTACATCAACAGCCTCAACGGCCAAGTCAACGACCTGCGCTCCGCACTTGCTGCCACCGCCGCCGACCTCGCAGCTGCTCAGGCTCAACTCCCCTGCCCCGAAGTCAAGGAACAACAACCCGTTGTAACAACTGCTCCCCTACTGGCCTCCGTACGCTTCAAAATCGGCTCGGCAGTCATCACCTCCACCGAAGAAGTCAATGTATACAACATCGCCGAATGGCTCAAAGCCAACCCCGAGCAGAAGGTTGTCATCGCAGGCTATGCTGACAAGAAGACCGGATCGGCTGACTTCAACAAGAAACTCTCCGAAAAACGTGCACAAGCCGTTTGCGACATGCTCGTCAACGAATACGGCATCGCTTCCGACCGTCTTACAACCAAGTCCTTCGGCAGCGACGAACAGGTTTACACCGGCAAAGGCCAGAATGACTGGAACCGCATCGTCATCTTCAAAGCCAACTAAAACAAGAGCTTAAAAAGACAAACACGAGCTTAGAAAACCAAGCCTACACGCCGTATCACGGCGCAACATCGGCGGACACGTTCCCTCACGGAGCGTGTCCGCTGTTTTTAGTCGGTTTTGCCGTATGGTAATTTCTATGTACTTTTGTCTCTGCAAAACAATAGGCAACACTATGGGCAACAGACAATCATACAAGAAAATAGCCAAAAACGCCACATCCCTCGCCATAGTATTTGTAATGATGGCGGTCATCGCCATACGCCGCGACGGAATGCTGTTCGGGTATCGCCTGATTGAGGACAAAGCCCATAGCATCGCCGGCATCGAGCGACTCGAAGACGGCAGTATTATGGTCAACACCTCGCAATTAGACCTTGACATACGCGGATACAACGGTCCTGTGCCACTAAAAATACGCATCGACCCCTCAGGCAAAGTGGCATCCATAGCAGTAATGGACAATTCCGAAAGCCCGGAATTTCTGCAACATGCTCTCGACGGCGGCCTGCTTGAGCAATGGATAGGCCGTGATGCCGGGCAGATACTTGCCGCGACGGACGCAGACGCAGTCAGCGGCGCGACATATTCTTCCAAAGCCATCATCGCCAACGTTCGCGCCGGTCTTGCTGCAGCATTAGACCGGCCATACGAACCCGCCAAGACAACGACCCCGGCGACATCAGGCGTCAAGTCCACGCAAGACGCTTCAAAAGCCGAAAACGGCACCTACGAAACGCCGAGTCATACCCAGCAGGCAAAAAACGACGGTACGCCGACAGCGGCACACAATCCCACCGCAGACAACGCATCGACATCGAAGCCCGAGACCGCAAATACCGACCGCAAACAGACAATAGACACAGAAAATTCGGACGATAAGCGCCCACACTCCTTCATCGTCAATACCATCGAAACAGGTAAAGACATCCGCGGCTTCAGCGGACCTGTGCCTATCCAAATAGAAGTAAGCGCCAAGGGACACATCATCTCCATCACCGCACTACCCAATGACGAAACGCCGAGATTTTTCGAGCGAGTGACACGCGCCGCGCTCACCGATACCTTTGTCGGCATGAGCGTGCGTCAAGCTCTGGCATCCGAAATGCCCGATGCGGTCAGCGGTGCGACATATTCATCCAAGGCACTGATTGCCAATATGCGGCAAGCCTTCGAACAAGCACGCGACACTCTTGCCTCCTTCCACGATACAAGTTCCAAAGCGTCCACAGCCGACAAGCAGGCAAGACACCCGGTCAAGCAAACGCAACAAGCATCAAACGAAGCCGGTTCAACCACGGTCAATTCCACCATCGTCACAACACAAAGTCCAAGCGCCGCTTCCACCTCCGCAGAAGCTACAAAACTCACACCCGAACAAGCGCACACACCCAAAGCCACACAAGACAACAACGCCGCCTCCGTCCAAGAGACAACGGCATCGCCTTGGACATGGCAATTGATTGTCGCGCTATGCATCGCTGTCTCGTCAACCATAATTCCAATGAGGCGAAACGGGCACAAGCTGCGCACGGCAATCTTGGTTCTCAACGTAGCCGGACTCGGCCTACTATGCGGACATTTCATATCCTTCTCGCTGATGGTTAATGCAATGTCCACCGGCCTACAATGGCCCACCGGACTTTTGGCTCTTGTATTTCTCTTCGCTGCTTTCGTGATGCCCTTATTCGGACGTCCCAACCATTACTGCATGTGGATATGTCCTTACGGCTCGGCACAGGAACTTATGGGACGCTTGCGCAAACGCAAATGGCATCCATCGCCACGCCTTACACGCATCCTGACATGGACGCGCCGAGGGCTTTGGGGCCTGCTGATGTTGCTGATGTGGTGTGGCATCGCATTTGTATGGACCGACTACGAACCCTTTGCCTTATTTGTACCAGCGGCAGCATCCGTGACCGTTATCGTAATAGCCTCGACCTTCCTTATTATCAGCATATTTGTCCACCGCCCCTACTGCTCGTGGATATGCCCGACAGGCACCACTTTTCGCGCGGCGCAAAACATCACAAAGCCCTAACGATTTATTTCAAATCCATGTCTTGTACACGCCTCATTTCTTATCGATTCGGTGGCCGGACATAGACGGGCGGCTCACCGCATAGCATGGTCGTCCAAAAGCATCTAAAAAGCTTAATATTCACCTCTATAGCGCTTTTTAACATCATTTAGTGGCTTGCCGCGACCACCATTCAAAAAAAAAGCGCTATCTTTGCAAAACAAGACATTGATGCGGCCCGCCGATATAGAGCCGTCTACGACATCTACCACATCCTTTGGGATCTTCGCCCGGTTAACGCGGGGCTGAGATTCTTTCTTTTTTATGTTTTACGGAAAAAACACAGATGACGCCCCGGTACCGCTAAATGCCTGTATATACTTAACATCCAACAACTAAAAACACAAAAAAACAAGCAACTATGGCTATTACATACATGACCAAAGAAGGTTATAAGAAGAAAATGGAGGAAATTGCATATCTCGAATCGGTCAAGCGTCCCGAAATATCACGCGCCATCGCCGAAGCACGCGACAAAGGCGACCTAAGCGAGAATGCCGAATACGATGCCGCCAAAGAAGCTCAAGGCATGCTCGAAATGAAAATTTCGCAGCTCAAGGACCTCGTAGCCAATGCCCGCATTCTGGACGAAAGCCAGCTCAATTGCGAAGAAGTCCAGATACTCAACCGCGTCACAATCAAGAACGTGGCCAACGGCATGACAATGGAGTACACCATAGTGGCCGACAGCGAAGCCAATCTCAAAGAGAAGAAAATCGCCTCCTCCACACCCATCGCCAAAGGCCTTCTGGGACACAAGTTGGGCGATGTCGTCGAAATACGCGTACCCTCCGGCCTGATGAAATTCGAAATCACCAACATCTCATTCTAAACACACACCGCGACCGCGTACAAGCCACGGCGCAACGACACGTCATACGCCACAAACGTCCGATACGACAACGGACACATAAAGACAAGCAACATATAACAAGACAACAATCATGGCAACAATATTTTCACGCATAGCAGCCGGTGAAATAGGCTGCTACAAAGTCGCCGAAGACGACCGCCATTTCGCATTCTTAGACATCAACCCCGTAGCCGCCGGACATGTTTTGGTCATTCCCAAGAAGGAAGTCGACTACATTTTCGACCTCGAAGAGGACGAGTACGCCGACCTGCAAAAATTTGCACGCCGTGTAGCCATCGCCATGCGTCATGCAATACCCTGTAAGCGTATAGGCGTCGCCGTAATGGGACTCGAAGTGCCTCACGCCCACATCCACCTGGTGCCCATCAACGCTGAATCGGACATGAACTTCTTCAAACAACACCCCACCATTCCCGATACAGAAATGGAAGCCATCGCCAAGGCTATTTCCACCGAATTCGAGAAAATCTAAACAACCACGCCCAAAACGCATGAAAAAGTTTCTCAGCATCGCAACCGCCGTCCTGTCAGTAGCGGCATGCACCTCCGGCCACGACGGATGGACACTCAAAGGCGACATCGAAGGCGGTGCCGGCAAGACAGTATATATCGAAGGTTCGACCATCGGCAACTGGTATCTCATCGACTCGGTGGCCATAGGCGAGGACGGCTCCTTTGACTACATAGCCGCAAAAGCAGACTCACTACCCACCATATACCGCATACGTCTGGCCGACAAATACATATACTTCCCGGCGCAAGGCACCCAAACCCTCACACTAAAAGCCAACGCCAAGTCCTTTGACCGCGGATTTGATGTAGCCGGCTCGCCGATTGCCGTCGAATTCACCACCGTGGACCGACTGATCAACAAGTATATAGACTCGCTGGGCACCGAAGCAGCACGCCAAGACAAGAACCTCAAGACCGAGCTCATGCTCATGGTCAATAAGGACACCACCTGCCTGACGTCATATTACATCGTCGGCAAATTCATTGATAAACGCCCGCTGCTTAACCTCTCGGACCGTGCCGACCTGCGCATCCTCGGCAACGCAGCCAACAACTACAAACGCCTGTATCCCAACGATCCGCGCGGCAAAGACCTTGAACAAAGATACATGGCCGCACGACGTGCACTGCCCTCCTCGGGACGCGCCATGGAAGCACAGATGGCATCCAAGCCGGACATCGCCATTGCCCGATACGACATCAACGGAACACTGCGCAACTTCGACGACTACTGTGGCAAAGGCGTCACCGTACTCAATTTCGTGCGATACGACCACAAAAACTCGCCGGCCAACACCGTGGCACTCAACGAAGTCTACACCAAATACAAAAACGCCGGGCTGAAAATATACCAAATATCCTTCGACCCGGACGAAATGAACTGGAGGCGCTCAGCCGCCAATATACCTTGGACTTCGGTATGGAACTCGCCAACAGAAGGATATGGCATCCTTTTGGCCTACAATGTCAACCCTGACGGCGGCCCGGTAAGCTTCATCTTTGACCGCAACGGCGACCTGGTGCTCCGCGTATCCGATGCACGCGACCTCCCCGCCGCACTGGCCCGCTACTTCTGACACACAACAATCCACAAAGACACTGCCATACAGCACAAATCCATAACATCCGCCGCAAGATCACAATCGATTCTTGCGGCGGATTGCCTTATATTCAAGCGAATAAGCCAGAGCGTATAAGACATGACCTCGACAAGAAAACTATCAAGCACAATTTATATTTGCGTATTAGACAAAAGTATCGTACCTTTGCAACCCGAAAAGGCGTATGACGTCTTCCGAAGTGGACAAATTTGGCTGCTTGCAACCACTAAAAAAAATGCTAAAAAACAACCCCGACAGACTGCCGTACTCAACGCACGGCGCTCTATGAGGGAACATCCAATAGCATTAATCGCCACACAACAGTAGGCAGCCCGAACATCCACCCGGAGACCTCGCGCTGTCCGCTTTTCTTTTGCGTCCTCGCGCAAAGAACACACTTCAATAGACAACACATCTAACACTCATATGTAATGAAGCAATTATTCACATCCGAATCCGTATCCGAAGGGCATCCCGATAAGGTTGCCGACCAAATATCCGATGCCATCGTCGATGAATTCCTGGCACGCGACCCCCACAGCAAAGTGGCCTGCGAGACACTGGTCACCACCGGCCAAGTCATCATCGCCGGCGAGGTCAACAGCGAGGCATACATCGACTTGGCAGGCACCGCACGCAACGTCATCGACCGGATAGGCTACAATCGCGCCGAACTGGGCTTCGATGCCGGCAGCTGCGGCGTGCTCGTGGCCGTGCACGAGCAAAGCCGAGACATCAACCGCGGCGTTGTGCGCCAAGCCCCCGAAGAGCAAGGCGCCGGCGACCAGGGCATGATGTTCGGCTATGCATGCAACGAGACACCGCTATACATACCTCTGAGTCTTGCGCTGAGCCATGCACTGGTGCGCGGTCTCGCCGAAATACGCCGCGAAGGTCGCCAAATGACATACCTGCGCCCCGACTCAAAAAGCCAAGTAACCGTGGAATATGACGAAAACGGCAAATTGGCACGTGTGCACACCATTGTAATCTCGACACAACACGACGAATTCATCATCCCCGACCTCACCGGACTGACACCCATACAAGCAGCCGAACGTCAAGACGCCGCCGATGCCGAGATGTGCGCAGTCATTGCCGCCGATGTCCGCGACATCCTAATACCTCGCGTACGTCAGGCCATGCCCGAAAACCTGCGACACTTCCTGGACGAAGATTACACACTGTACGTCAACCCCACCGGCAAGTTCGTTGTCGGAGGCCCCAACGGCGACACCGGACTCACCGGGCGCAAAATCATCGTCGACACCTACGGAGGACACGGCGCTCACGGCGGCGGAGCCTTTTCGGGCAAAGACCCCAGCAAAGTAGACCGATCAGCCGCATATGCCGCACGACACATCGCCAAGAACCTCGTAGCCGCAGGCGTGGCAGACCGCGCACTCGTACAAGTGGCATACGCCATAGGCGTGGCCAAACCCGTCAGCGTGTGCGTCAACACCTATGGCACCGCACACGTCAACCTCTCCGACGCACGGATAGGCGATATCGTGGCCGCAACCTTTGATCTGACGCCGCACGCCATCGAAAAAGAGCTCAAGCTGCGCCAACCCATATATCGCGAGACCGCTTCATACGGACACATGGGGCGCATACCGCGCACAGTCACAAAAACTTTCGTCGATGACCACGGTACCAAATTCCAGCGCAATGTCGAACTCTTCACCTGGGAAAAGACCGACCGCATAGACGATGTACGCCGCGCCTTCGGCCTCTGAGAGACCGATTCGGGCACAAACACGAAGAAACAAAGCAAGCCTTTACAGCAAAGGAGGGAGACAATCCGACTCCGAGAAAAAAAACTGTCAGGGACACATCCGAACTCTGCAGCATTTACATTCGTATCGCATATGGTATAATAACACAGGAAGGCACTCCAACGCCTTCCTGTGTCTCATTGAGAGCACATCAAGTCACAACAACTATTCGTCTCAACAAGTAAAACGATTAGCAACAAACATCCAAACGCACAATATATTATGGCAAAAAGATCGACGCCCATTCCGGGGCTATCATTTTCATGGAAACGCGCCGTGGGTCTCACCCGTCTGCGTCAAAACATCGCACGCAAAACCGGCATACCGACCACGCGTTCCGGCATAGAGCGCAAAATCGGCGGAGGCATCATTTCCCTGCTTTTTGGCAAAAAATAATGCACAAAAAAACGTTGTTTTGGGATCGAAACAACGTTTTTGTGCGTCCGGGGCTTTGCCGATTTGCGAAAAAACACTAACTTTGTGCGTTTATTGCACACCGGCTCTGTCGGTGCGCACTTGCCTACATCAAGTCAGCGCTTTAATAATCAGAAAATTAAAACTTAACTATACCAACATCAATGGCAACATTAGAGAAAATCAGAAGCAAATCGGTGATGCTATTCACCATCATCATTGTTGCGCTTTTAGCATTTATCCTCGGAGACTTCTTCATCTCCGGCCGCTCGTTCTTCGGCGTAGGCGACAAAGTGGCCACAGCCAACGGCGCTACAGTCAAGTACAACGACTACCAAGCCAAGCAGCAGGAATTTGACGAAATGCTCAAGGAGCAGAACTCGAACATCAACCCTGACGACCGCAGCGAGCAAGTCATCCAAACTCTGCTTATGCAAGGCCTCTTGGACGAAGAATACGACCGCATGGGTATAACCGTAACCGACAACGAATTATCCTCCGTCATGCTGGGTAATGGCCAGCAGAGCGTCTACGTTCTGTACCAATTGGCACAGAACGCCGGCATCAATCCCCAAGGCCTCATGCAAGCCGGCATCACCGACGCCAAGACATTCTATGACGCAATGAACAACCCCGCCAAGTATCAGCTTGACGCCGAACTGTCCGCAGCATTCAAGAGCGCCTGGATAAAAACCGAAAATGACATCACCGAAGGGCTCAAGGCCAACGCGTACATGTCCCTCGCCTACGGCCTGTTCACAGCCAATAAGGTAGACGCCCGCGCCGTATACAACGACCGCTCCGTGACATCGACATTCAACTATGTCACAAAACAATACACAGCCGTATCCGATGCAGATGCCGAGAAGGCCATCACCGATGCCGACTACGAAAAAGTATACAACGAGCGCAAGAGCGCCTTCAAGCTTGATGAAGAGAAACGCCTGATTTCGTATATCGTCGTAGATTTGGCCCCCTCCACAAAGGACCAGGCAGATGCCATCAACGAAGTAAACGCGCTCTACAACGAGCTCTTGACTTCCGAAGGCATTGATGCCATCAATAAGCACAGCAATTTCGAGAAAACAACAGCCAAATACACAGCTGACAAGCTCGGTCAGGACCCCATCCTGCGAATGCTCACCACCGACAGTGTGCCTATGGCCGCCGGAACAGTGCGCAACCTCGGCAACCAGAACGGCAAACTCTATCTGGCTAAGGTTCTTGACAAGACCACCGGCGTGGACGATGTAACATTCAGCGTCATGCCCTTGCCCGAGAAGAAAGAACAAGCAGACTCGCTGTTGAGCCTGCTCAACACCGCAACCTTTGACTCGATCACGCGTCTCAATCAGGGCAACGTCGGCCTTCAAACCTCGCTGGTTACGCCCAACCCGCAGATGCCCCTGCCCGAAAAGATGTACAAGGCTCTTGAACAGCAGGCTGTAAACAACGTATTTGTGTTCACCGACACAATCAAGGGCGCAAACGAAAAAGGCCAGGAGACTTCCAAAGCCATAAGCTACGCAATGCTTATCACCAAGCGTTCCGAACCCGTCACCGTATATGACATCGCCACAATCAACTACGAAATTGTGCCCTCGCAAGCCACTATAACCGAGCTCACGCAGAACTTCCACAACTTCATAGCTACCAACGGCACAGCCGAATCCTTCGGCAAGAACGCCGAAAAAGCCGGATATACCGTATACAAGGCCATCATCGGTGCCAGCAGCCCCATAGGCGACCTCGCTCCCGGCTCGATGTCCACCGTCAAGTGGGCGATGGATGCCGACAAGGGCGATGTTTCCAAGGTTTACAACTGCACCAAAGTTGCCCGCCAGAACGGCTCCAACGAGTACATGCTTGCCGTAGCCATCGACGAAGTCTTTGACAACAACTACATGCCCGTCACCTCGCAGTACGTCAGGGACACTCTCAAGCCGCTTGTAATCCGCGACAAGAAAGCATCCATCCTTGCAGCCCAAGCCAAGAATGCCAAGACACTCAATGCTGCCGCCACCAACCTCGGCGTCAAAGTGGCAGACCAACCCGGCACAAGCACCTTCGGTGATGACTTTGTAACCGGCATCGGCTTTGGCGAAGGCACCATTCAGGGCGCAATCGCTGCCGCTAAGCCCGGCACACTTGTAGGCCCCGTACAAGGCAACACCGGCATCTACTACTTTGTAGTGTCTTCCAACAAGAACGCCGGCCGCCCCTACAACTTCCTTGAGTCGGCCAACACCTTCATGGGTTCCGTTGCAGCACCCATATACCTGATTGACCGCCAGGGACGTCCCGCAGGCCTGTCACTGCTCACCCTCGTAGGCAACAACAAGATTAAGAACAACATACTCGAGTTCACCGCCGAAGACAAATAATCCGGCACAACTCGCCGGGCAGTATTGGTCGCGGCCACGCCCGGACAGTATCCCATCCATTCCGACATAACAAGCGGCCGATGCCACAAGACATCGGCCGCTTGCCGTAAAGGCTACCACCCGTCCCGACGGCACAACGCCGACAACCTTTCGTCCTCCAAACATACATACGCACAGAGCCATATATACGAGATAATGACAGAACAACAAAACGCCGACGACATCACCGAAAAGACCGTATCCGAGACCTCGATTGCCACCTTTGCGGATTTGGGCATACGCAATGACCTGCTGCAAGGCATCAGCGATTTGGGATTCGAACGCCCCATGCCCATTCAGGAGCAAGTGATACCCTACCTGCTGGACAGCGACCGCGATGTCGTGGGACTGGCGCAAACCGGTACGGGTAAGACCGCCGCCTTCGGCCTGCCGCTGATACAACGCGTGGACACCACCAAGCGCCGTCCGCAAGCACTTATACTGGCGCCCACACGCGAATTATGCCTCCAGATAGCCTCCGACCTGGCCGACTACGCCAAATATATCCCCTCCATCGAGATATTACCGGTGTACGGCGGCAGCAGCATTCTGAGTCAAATCAAGGCCCTGCGTGCCGGAGGCATCCAAATCATTGTAGCCACACCGGGACGACTGCTTGATCTGATAGACCGCGGCGTGGTACACCTGGACGATGTACATACCGTGGTACTCGATGAGGCTGACGAAATGCTCAATATGGGATTTATCGACAGCATCAACGACATCCTCGACCACGTGCCCGACAATCGCAAAATGCTACTATTCTCGGCCACTATGCCCAACGAGGTAGCCAAGATTGCACGACGCTTCATGCACGACCCGGTCGAAGTCGTCATCGGACACCGCAACCAAGGTGCCGAAAACGTCCGTCACATCTACTACATGGTCGCAGCCAGAGACAAATATCTGGCGTTAAAACGCATCGCCGACGACTGTCCGAACATTTACGCTATAGTATTCTGCCGTACGCGTTCTGAAACACAGGATATTGCCGACCGCCTTATTTCGGACGGATACAACGCCGACTCGTTGCACGGCGACCTCTCGCAGCAGCAGCGCGACATCGTCATGAAGAAATTCCGCGAGGGCCACATCTCCATCCTCGTGGCTACAGATGTCGCCGCACGCGGCCTCGATGTAGACGACCTGACGCACGTCATCAATTTCGGCCTGCCGGACGATACCGCCGTATACACCCATCGCTCGGGACGCACCGGACGCGCCGGCAAAACAGGCATATCAGCAGCAATAATACACACCCGCGAACAGGGACGTCTGCGCCAAATCGAACGATCGATAGGCAAGAAATTCGAACGCTGCAACGTACCTACGCCACAGCACATCATCGAGAAACAACTTTACAACCTCGCCGACCGCCTCGAAAAGGTCAAGGTAGATGACAATGAAATCGAAAAGTATCTCCCCGGCATATCAAAAAAACTGTCATGGCTGTCCGGCGAAGACTTGCTGAAACGCGTATTATCGCTCGAATTCAATCGCTTGCTCGATTATTACAAAGACGCTCGCGACATAGATGTGCCGGACACCAAGGAAGGCAGGCGGGGCAAGAAAGATAAAGAGCGACCGCACCGCGACCGCGCATTTGCCGACAACGGCGACCGCCCCGTCTCCGATGCCGACAAAGACCGACGCACCGCCGATGCAGGCATGGCTCGAATATATGTCAACGCCGGAAAAGCTCAGGGCTTCTACGCCGGCAACCTCATCACGATGATCAACCGCGGCACGCGCGACAAGCGCATCGATGTGGGTCGTATCGACCTGCTTGCCGACTACACCCTTTTCGACGTGGCAGACAAAGATGCCGCTATCGTGGTCAAGGCGCTGCGTGGTGCCGACTTCTTCGGACAAGTGCTATACAGCGAGGTGGCTGAGGCGGACAAAGATTACGCAGATGCCTCCAAGCGCAAAACCGCACGCAAAAAACGCGACGACCGCGCCACGCGCGACCACGTCTCCGGTGCCAAAGGACGCGAATTCAAGCCAAAAGACAGACATACCAAAGACAACGGCTTCAAGGCCAAAGGGCGCAAAGACAAAAAAGACAGCGAAGGCAGTTTCAAAAAGAAGCACAAGCGTAAGTGATGGTCATACATCCTCATACATGATCCGAAACAACTCATAGCCTATCCCTCCTCATACATCTATCCTCATACATCCATCCTCGTAACAATATGCTGAGATACACCATAGCACTCATCGTTGCCATAGCGGCTTTAACCGTACAGGCACGCACCGCCGCCGATTTCTTCGGCATGGCCGAGGCTGATACAGCATTCGATGCCATCAGCGCCACCACACGCCTGGACATGCTCGACTACGCACACTCGGGACTTACAACGCCCTCCAACAATCGTCAAGGTGGAGTGGCACGCATCATTTCGGTCTCCGACAAGTCAATAAAACTGACACCGGCAACCTCAGTCGAAGCTTCGCTCGACATACTCACGGCAGGCAAAGACACGGTACTGATGGTCATCGAGACCCTTCCGCTGCCCCAGAAGGACAGTCGCATATCATTCTACGACACGCAATGGCGTCCGCTAAAGAAGATTCCGTTGGACACGCCCAAGATCTCCGACTGGATTGCGACAAAAGACAAGGCCACACTCGAGCAGGCACGGCAACAGCTGCCCTTCATTCTCTCCACTGCCGAGTACGACCACGAGACACGCACTCTTACGCTTACAAGCTCCATGGATCGGTACTATGTATCCGAAGACACCCCGGCGGCATTGGCACAAATGCACAAGCGTCTCGACTTCAGGCTCGATGACAAAATGCACTTCACACGCATAACGCCACGACCATGAACGCCTGCGCACAAGACAGTGCCGACAGCCGTGACACGCTGTCCCTGCTTCAGCTCAACACCCTGGTGCGCGATGCCATCAGCGCCGCCGCCGGCATCCACGATGTCTGGATTACAGCAGAGACCTCGGACGTGCGCCAATCCGGCCCCCATTGCTACCTGCAATTAATCCAGAAAGACGAGCAAGGTGCGACAGTAGCACGCATTTCGGCAAATATATGGGGCAATGTATGGTCCTCAGTGTCGCGCAAATTTGCCGTGGCCACCGGGTCCGCACTCGGCTCGGGTATACGCATCATGCTACGCGGCTCGGTGTCGTTCCACCCGTATCACGGCATTGCACTGACCATCACCGATATAGACCCATCATATACCATAGGTGATGCCGAGCGGCGGCTACGCGAGCTGCGACAAAAGCTTACACAAGAAGGACTCATAGGACTCAACCGGAGCGTACCTTGGGGCGACATGCCACAACGCATTGCCGTCATCAGCGCCCCCGGCGCCGCCGGATATGGCGACTTCAGCCACCAATTGTCGCACAACGAGGCGCATCTGCGCTTCACCACCGGGTTGTTCCCCGCCGTCATGCAGGGCCAAAACACGTCTACGACCGTCATCTCTGCGCTCAAGGACGTCATCGCCGAACGCATACGCTGGGACTGCGTGGTCATCATCCGCGGCGGAGGAAGCACCAGCGATCTCGACGCCTTCAACGACTACGCCCTCGCCGCCGCAGTGGCCCGCTGTCCGCTGCCGGTGATTGTCGGCATAGGGCACGAACGCGACCACACTATACTCGACGAAGTGGCCAAGGTGAGCACAAAAACGCCAACGGCTGCCGCCGAGTGGCTCATAGCAAAGGGCAAGAGTGCCCTGCGGCGATTCGCCGACCTGGGCAACACCATAGCCCTACTGGCTCAAAAAATCCTCGCAGACAATCGCACACGCTACACCGAAGCGGCATACGCACTGCCCTCCACGGCCCAACGTGCGATAGCCGATGCACAACACGCCCTACGAAGCTACGCCACCTCACTATATCGCGACGTCGCCGACACCATCTCGGATGCGGCACGCACACTTTTACAGTCAGCCTCAGCCATAGGGCATGCCGCCACATCCGCCATCACGACACGGCGCAATGCCCTCGACGCTGCCGCAGCAACAATACCGCCGGCGATAAACGCACGATTGCACATAGCCGACAGCCTCTTAAAATCCAAGGCGACACTACTTGACGCCCTGTCGCCCGAAAAAGTTCTGGCTCGCGGATACTCCCTGACATACGGAGCGGACGGACACATCCTCACCGAAGCAGACGCCGTAGCCGTCGGCGACATCATCACAACTCGGCTTGCCGGCGGCTCAATAATACAATCACAGGTAACATCTAAAGACAACCCCAATGGATAACAACAACGCACCCAAGACATACGTCGAAGCAATCGCCGAACTTGAGGGCATCATCACCTCGCTGCAAGACCCGGACTGCGACATCGACACCATGGTCGCCAAGACCCGTCGCGGAGCCTTCCTGCTCAAGTTCTGCCGCAGTCGCCTGACCACCGTCAGCCAAGAGTTGGACACCATATTGGACGACATCCGCGAAACGCCCGAACAAGATTGAGCTATGGCCAAGAAACACGCTGCATCCAACAAGACCAATGCCGCAAGGTTGCTCGATGCCGCCGGCATAGCTTATACACTCGTACCCTACCCCGTAGACGAAGAACATCTCGAAGCCACACACGTTGCCGAGTGCCTGGGCGAAGACATCCGCCGGGTATTCAAGACCCTTGTACTGCGAGGCGAACGCTGCGGACTGTTTGTATGCGTCGTCCCCGGTGATGCCGAAGTCGACCTCAAGAAAGCTGCTCGCGCCATAGGCGACAAAAAGGCCGACCTTATAGCCGTGCGCGAGTTACTGCCCCTTACGGGATACATACGCGGCGGATGCTCGCCCATAGGAATGAAAAAAGCACTACCCACGCTGATACACAGTACTGTAACCGATTTTGACACCGTATACGTAAGCGCCGGCATCCGCGGCCTCCAACTATGCCTCGCCCCGGCAGCCCTCGTGTCCGCTTCGGCAGCCACTATCACCGACCTTATCAAAGAATGACATGAACACCTTTGGCACGACATACACCCTAACATCCTTCGGCGAAAGCCATGGCCCGGCCATAGGCGGAGTCATCGACGGCATGCCCGCCGGTGTACACATAGACCTCGACCAACTACAGGCAGCGCTGGACAGGCGCCGTCCCGGACAATCGGCACTGACCACGGCTCGCAACGAGCCCGACAAGGTACAAATACTCTCGGGCATCATCGATGCAAACGTATGTGCCGGCACTTCGGGCACTCCGGACTACGTCACATTGGGCACCCCCATAGGATTTGTGATACCCAACACTTCACATCACTCTAATGACTACGATACGCTGCGCAACACCTACCGTCCCGGACATGCCGACTATACCTACCAAGCCAAATACGGCATTCGAGACCATCGCGGCGGCGGCCGTGCCAGTGCCCGTGAGACAGCCACACGTATCGTTGCCGGAGCCTTGGCTATGCAAGCCATGACATCCTACGGCATCGAAGTGCGTGCATACACTCGCGCCATAGGCGGCATAAGCGCAGACATCAACCCGATGGCAACAACGCCTTCATTGATAGATGCCAACGCCGTACGATGCCCCGACACAGCAGCGGCAGCCGCTATGGAAACAGCCATACTCGAAGCCAAGGATCGTGGCGACACACTCGGCGGAATTATCGAATGCGTCATCACCGGAATGCCGGCAGGCATAGGCAACCCCGTGGCCGGAAAGCTGCAAGCATTACTTGCCGAAGCAATGATGAGTATACCCGCAGCCAAAGGCTTCGAATACGGAATAGGATTTGACGGCGCCACACGCCAAGGGTCTCAAGTCATAGACTCCTGGATGCCCGCACCGGACGACCTGCGCGGCATAACCACCGCGACCAATAATTCGGGAGGCATACAAGGCGGAATCTCAAACGGCGAACCAATCGTAATGCGCGTGGCCTTCAAACCCGTAGCCACATTGCTGCGTCCGGTGCAGACCGTAGACAGCGAGCATCGCGCCGTCACCCTCGAAGTACATGGGCGTCACGACCCTTGCGTAGTGCCTCGCGCCGTGCCCGTTGTCGAAGCTATGGCCGCCATCACGGTATTCGGCGCACTGCTGCGCAACCGCATCGCACGCATCTGACAATAAAAAATCTCATCGATAGCCCGACAATCCACAAAAAAATATACCTTTGTATCGTCGTATCAAGCGGCATTACATATAATATTATCCTACAAATCTCACACTTAATCACTTATGAAAAAAATATTACTGACAGCCCTCTGCGCCATCCTCGGCGTATGCGCATATGCGCAAAAAGGATCTAACACTATCGGCGTAAACATCCTTTACAACACACAAGTGACCGAGTCAGCCGGCCTCGGCATCAAGGCCCAGCACTTCTTCACCAACAACTTCCGCGGCGAAGCCTCCTTCAACTACTTTTTCCAGAACGACAAAGTGTCGATGTTTGACTTCAACGCCAACGTCCATTACCGGGTAAACCTCTCCAAAGACTTCCATATCTACCCCTTGATAGGTCTTACCATAGGTCACTATATGTTTGACTTTGACGAAGTTGACAGCAAGACACGCATAGGCGGCAACTTCGGCGGCGGCCTCGAATACGACATCGACTCCAAGCTCACCATAGGCTTTGAAGGCAAATACCAACTGGTCGATGATTTCGACCAAGGCGTCATTTCCATAGGCCTGACCTACCGCTTCTAAGAAAAAAATACGCGACTTTCAGCCGCATACAAGGTGGCACGTCTTCAGCGGCGTGCCACCTTTTTTGAGTTCGGCAATGCTGCTGACTGCCGTCAAAGGCGTGCAAAACGCCGGAGCAAAAATACATGCGTAAAAAGTTGGCGTATTCGGCGAAAAAACAGTAACTTTGCACTTCGGAAGCGCAACAGCCTCCGGCAGCAACGGCACCGGCACACAGCCCTGAAGCCTGAACACTGCATCAAACAAAGCAAAAAAGATACACTAAATAATGGAAAACAAAACATTTACCACCCCCGAAGCGCAACAGGAAGCCCGCGAACAGGCTCGTGCGCAACGTAACAAGAAAATCTTCATTTTCTCGTCTATCGCCATCTTAGTAATCCTCGTGGTTGCCGGAGCAGTATACTTTTTGCACGCCAACGCCGTAAACAAAGCCAACGATGCCATCGGCCTGGCCGACATCGAGACCAATGACAGCATCCGCGCCGCAATGTATCAGAAAATTGCCGATGATGGCAGCACAGCCGCCAACGAACGCGCGCAACTCATGGTTGCTATCCGCGCATACAACGACTCCAACTACACCAAAGCCATAGAATACCTCGACAAGACCTCGGTAAGCAGCGAAATCATTGGCGCCGGCGTTTACAGCCTCAAAGGTGACTGCTACGCCAACCTCAATAAGCTTGACGAAGCCATAAGCGAATACGAAAACGCCGTAAGCAAGGCCGACGGCAACCCCACGATTACACCTTTCCTACTCATTAAAATGGCCAACATATACGCCCAGCAGCAGAACTACGCGAAGGAATACGAGTGCTACAGCACCATCCGCACCGACTATCAGGCATACGTACAGCAAGCAGGCATCAACATCGACAAATACGTTGAGCGCGCACGCATACGTGCCGGGAAATAAGACAGCGCCGAGTCTCCTGACGCAAACGCTCTATATTCATAACCAATCGCGGACAGTGCTCCCTATCGCGGGAACGCTGTCCGTCGCATAATACACAGGTTTCAAGAAGCGCCAACACCATGTCCGCAGCACAAGAGACAGAACACTCCACCGACAACACCCCTCTCCACGCCACCGACAGTCATAACGCCAATGCCGATAGCTGCCAAGACGATACAGAGACAGGCGACATCGGCAAGGCAAATGACGCCTACCAAGCCAACGCGAGCACAGCCGGGAAAGCAGCGGAAGCAGACAACGCCGCCGCCCTCAACAGCCTTGCTACACGCCCTGTAGGCGCACTATTATGGCAATACAGCGTGCCGGCCGTGGCCGGAATGGTGGTTGTATCCCTATACAACGTCATCGACCGCATATTCATAGGTCGAGGCGTAGGTCCTGATGCCATCTCCGGACTGGCCATCACCTTCCCGCTGATGAACCTATCCACGGCACTCGGCGTGCTTGTGGGCGCAGGCGCCTCCGCACGCGTATCCATAATGCTCGGAGCCAAGCGTTTGCGCGAAGCACAAACCATACTTGGCAATTCCCTGGTAATGCTACTCATATTTGCCACGATATACATCACCACCTTTGCAGTGTTCTTGGACCCGCTGCTGCGTGCATTCGGAGCCAGCGACCGCACACTCCCCTACGCACACGACTTCATGTCGGTTTTACTTCCGGGCATGCTGTTGATGAACCTCAGTTTCTCGCTCAACAACATCCAACGCGCCTCCGGATACCCGCGCCGTGCAATGATGACAATGATACTCAGCGCAGTAGCCAATGCTATACTCGCGCCTATATTCATTTTCGGACTTGACATGGGCATACGCGGCGCCGCCTTGGCGACAGATCTGGCCATGGCCGGCACACTGGTATTTGTGCTGTGGCACTTTTTTGACCGACGCAGCAATCTGCACTTCACCAGCGGGACCTACCGTTTGCGCCGCACAGTCGTCATCAGCATCATAGGCATCGGCGCCGCGCCCTCGCTGGTAAACGCTGCCTCCTCGCTCATCAACTTTCTTATAAACAACACCATGTATGCCTATGGCGGCGACAACGCTGTCGGCGCCGCCGGCATATTCTCCACCTACGCATCTTTGATTACGATGATTATCATTGGTATCTGTCAAGGCATGCAACCCGTGGTGGGCTACAATTACGGCGCCGGCAAACTCCACCGTCTGCGTCGCGCCTATATATTGACACTGGCAGCCGCCACCATACTCAGCATCCTCGGCTGGTGCGGCGCCATCTTTATCCCCGAAGCCATCGCCTCTATATTCACCACAGACGCAGACTTGGTCAACGCCACCGCACACGGGCTCAGCCTCGCCCTGCCGGCCTTTGTCTTCGTAGGATTTCAGATAGTGTCCACCAACTTTTTCCAAAGCATCGGCCGCGTTGGCAAGTCCATATTTCTGGGACTGTCTCGCCAGGTCCTCTTCCTCATCCCGCTGCTACTCATTATGCCCGGGATGTGGGGGCTGAACGGCGTATGGCTTTCCTTCCCCATTGCCGACCTCTTCGCCACCGCCGTCACCGTCATCCTAATAATTATGGAATTCAGGAGATTACGCAAAATGATTCCCGGTAGAGCCATGTCTTGACGGCTGCGCCACATTTAACGACAAAAAGAACAATACAACACGATATGACCTTTGAGCAATTAGACCTCAGCGACGAAGTCCTTGATGCGCTATACGACATGAACTTCGAGGAATGCACACCCATACAAGAGCAGTCCATACCATACATCCTGCAAGGGCGCGACCTCATTGCCGTCGCACAAACCGGCACCGGCAAAACTGCGGCATACCTGCTGCCCATCATCAGTAGGCTATACACGGACGGGGCACCCACCGATGCCATCAACTGCATTGTCATGGCACCCACGCGCGAGCTGGCCCAGCAAATCGACCGACAGATGGAAGGCATGGCTTATTACCTGCCCGTCAGCTCCATAGCCGTTTACGGCGGCACCGATGGCCCGACTTTTGCTCGTCAGCAAAACAGTATGCGTGCAGGAGCCGATGTTGTCATAGCCACACCCGGGCGTCTGCTTGCGCACATGCAAATGGGTTCCATAGACCTCAGCCGCGTATCCTTCTTCGTACTCGATGAAGCCGACCGAATGCTCGATATGGGATTTTACGATGACATTATGCAAATAGTCCGATGCCTGCCCAAGGAGCGGCAGACACTGATGTTCAGCGCGACAATGCCGCCCAAAATCAAGAAACTTGCCGAAGAAATACTCAACGATCCCGCCGAAGTCAGAATTGCCGTATCACGTCCCGCCGACGGTATCGACCAAAGCGCATACATCTGCCATGAGCGCCAGAAGACGCCCATATTGCTGGACCTATTGCACAAGGACGGAGGTGCCAAACGCGTAATCATCTTCGCATCCTCCAAGCTCAAAGTCAAAGATCTCACGCGCCAGCTACGCCAGGCACATCTCAATGTAGCACAAATACATAGCGACCTCGACCAAAAAGAACGCGATGAGGTCATGCTCGGATTTCGTGCCGGACGCATAGACATTCTTGTAGCCACAGACATCGTAGCCCGCGGCATCGACATCGACGACATCACTATGGTCATAAACTATGACGTGCCCTACGAAGCCGAAGACTATGTCCACCGCATCGGCCGCACCGCACGCGCCGGCAGCCAAGGCTGCGCCATCACTATGGTCAGCACCATGGACCAAACACGATTCGGCCAAATAGAAAAATTCCTCGGAAAGCCCGTGCGCAAAGAATCCATCGACCCATTGTATGGCGAAGCACCCGAGTACCACCCGGACCGACACATGGACTCGCACCACGGCCACAGTGCAAACAGGCGCGGCAAAGTCGCAGGCCCCGGCAAAGGCAAACCGCGCAACGCCAAGCCATCGGGACGCCGCGACAACCCAACCGACAATACCGAAAAAAAACGCCACAAAAAGCCCTTCAGACGCGACAACAAAAAAGACCGCGCCAAGGGAGACAAAACCGGCGCTAAATCCTAAACGACAAACGACCTCGACCGCTCACCTCGCTCACCGACAGTACAAAACCTACTTGAAACGTCCTGTAAAGCCCGATAAAAGCTTAAAACGCAAGCAATACCGTTTTAGTATGCGTAAAAAGTTGGCGGTTTGGAAGTTTTTGTCTAACTTTGCACAGTTTTTCCCACCCGACTTAAAAGACAATGGGTACTCTCGCCGAATACAAACTACCGCTAAGGTCCTTAGTGGCAGGCACACACAAATTCAGCTTCCGTCTGACAAAGGACTTCTTTGAACAGATGGAAAGCACGGATGTGCGTGACGGCGACATCCTTGCCGAAGTCACCGTGGAATACACCGGCGATGTCTACGAGATAGACATGCACTGCACCGGAGCGGTCACCATAGCCTGCGACCGATGCCTGGACGACATGCAAGAGAGCATAGACGCCGGCTACCATACCGCAGCCAAGTACGGCGACTGCTACAACGACGAAGATGAAACCATGATTGAGGTGCCGCGCAGCGACAGCAGCCTGGATATCGCGCACATGCTCTATGACACGGTGATGCTTGACATCCCCATACAGCATATGCATGAAGAAGGGCAATGCAACAGCGCCATGAGCGACATCCTCAGCCGGCATCGAGTCATTGACACGCAAGACAGCCCGGAGCAAGACCAAGAGCACATCGAAGCCGATACGCCTAACGATCCTCGGTGGGACGCGCTCAAAAGCCTCAAAAAGCAAGACTGACCCCCGACGGGCGCAAGCCCACGGGACCGAATACAAAAATACACATTCAACACAAAAACAATCAAAGCACATAAAATAAAATGGCACATCCTAAACGCAAACAATCCAAAACTCGCACAGCCAAACGCCGTACACACGACAAGGCTATCGAACCCACATTGGCACTCTGCCCCAACTGCGGCGCATGGCACGTATACCATACCGTATGCGAATGCGGCTACTACCGCGGACAGCAGGCCATCGCCAAGAAAGAGGCAATCAGCTAACGGCGGACAAGTATTTCAAGCCGTCCGACACAGCCTGACGACACAACCTCCAGCCACGGCAATGGCTACGCACGACGCCCTATACATCGGCAAGCAATATGTCATGGCAAGGGCAATCACACTGCCACAGCATCGGCAAGACACACGACGCGCCGATGCCGTGGAAGCGTAGTCTATAGACTAAACACAAGCCACACATTCTATTACAACACACCTATGTTCAACGCACGCATTTCAGCCCTGGCATCATACGTCCCTGACGACATCCTCGACAACGACATGCTGTCCAAGATGGTCGACACAAACGACGAATGGATTACCACACGTGTAGGCATCAAAGAGCGCCGCATACTCCACAAAGACGGTGCAGGATCATCGTATATGGGCATCAAGGCCGTCAATAAGCTCCTGGCCGAGAACCCCTCAGCCAAGGCCGAAGATATCGACCTGCTCATCTGCGCCACCTCCAACCCCGACTATCGCTTTCCGTCGACAGCGTCCATCATTGCATACCACACCGGGCTTACAGGCGCATACGCCTACGACATCCAAGCCGCATGCGCCGGATTTATCGTGGCATTGCAAGACGCCACAGCATATATACGCTCCGGCATATACAAGAACGTACTGGTAGTCTGCACCGAAAAAATGTCCTCAATGATAGACTACACCGACCGCTCGACCTGCGCGCTCTTCGGCGACGGCGCAGCAGCCGCACTTGTACAGCCCACCGACCAACCCGATACAGGCGTCATTGACGGTCTATTCCACGTGGACGGCAGCGGCCTCGAGCACCTCGTGATGCTTGGCGGCGGCTCGGCGCACCCCACCACCCAGGAGACACTGGATAAGAAATGGCACTTCCTGCTTCAAGACGGACGCCATGTATACAAAAACGCCGTAACCGACATGCTTACCTCCACCCAGGACATTATGAAGCGCAACAAACTCGGCGTGAACGACATCGACTACATCGTACCGCACCAGGCCAATCTTCGCATCATCGAAGCCGTAGCCCAACGTGCCGGCATACCCATGGACAAGGTGTTGGTCAACATCCAATACCGCGGCAACACCTCCGCCGCCTCCATACCCATCTGTTTGGACGAATACAAGCACACTCTCAAGAAAGGAGACAAAATCATCCTGACAGCCTTCGGCGCCGGGTTCACCTGGGGTGCGATGTATATCGTTTGGGACATGTAACACTCGGCAGCGCGGCACTCCGTTCCGCACGCCCACGCACGGCACGCGGAGCGATTTACGCCACGCAGCCAAAGCATTGATAGCACCTTCGCGGTGCTATCAATGTTATATATACAATCACGGGACTCGCGCCCTGACACATACGCCATACCGTCAAAGCCAAAAGTTATGGAACATAAGCACAAATCCGGGTTTGTAAACATTGTCGGCAACCCCAACGTCGGCAAATCGACACTCATGAACGACCTTGTAGGCGAACGAATATCCATCATCACCTCCAAGGCTCAGACCACGCGTCATCGTATCATGGGCATCGTCAATGCCCCCGAGTACCAAATTGTATTCTCGGACACCCCCGGCGTGCTCAAACCCAAGTACAAGCTACAGGAGTCCATGCTTGAGTTCAGCGAAGGCGCACTCACCGATGCAGACATACTGCTCTACGTCACCGATGTAATCGAAGACCCGACAAAAAACGCCGACTTCGTGGCACGTGTAGCCGCTGAAGACATTCCCGTACTGCTGGTCATCAACAAGATAGACCTTCTGCAAAGCCAAGACCGCCTCAACGAGATATACGACCGCTGGCACCGGACACTGCCCAAGGCCGAGATATTTCCCACATCCGCTAAAGAGCACTTCAACGTCACCAACCTGATGAAGCGCATAGTCGAACTGCTGCCCGAAGGCGAGCCATATTTCGGCAAAGACGCCCTTACGGACAAGCCGGCACGCTTCTTCGTCACCGAAATCATTCGCGAAAAAATCCTGCTGGACTACGACAAAGAAATACCCTACAGCGCCGAAGTCATCGTCGAAAAATTTGACGAGAAAGGCACATCGATACACATCATGGCCGTGGTATATGTCGAACGCGACAGCCAAAAAGGTATCATCATAGGCCGCGGCGGAGCAATGCTCAAAAAAGTCGGCACACAAGCACGCAAAGACATCGAAGCATTCTTCGGCAAACGCGTGTTCCTCGAGATATTTGTCAAAGTAGAACCCAATTGGCGCAACCGCGAAAACAAGCTGCGCCAATTCGGATATATCGAATGACCGCACCGAGATAATCTAACATCACCCACGACCAAACCAATACACCATTATGGGAAAACTCGTAGCCATCGTCGGACGTCCTAATGTAGGCAAGTCGACGCTCTTCAACCGCCTTACCCAAACACGCACGGCCATCACCGACCCCACAGCCGGGACCACGCGCGACCGACAATACGGCAAAGTCGACTGGAACGGCATTGAATTCTCCATAGTAGACACCGGAGGATGGGTAGTCAATAGCGAAGACATCTTCGAGAGCGAAATCAACAAACAAGTCGAATTGGCCATCGAACAGGCCGATGTCATTCTCTTCGTGGTTGACTCGATGAACGGCGTCACCGACCTCGACGACCACGTCGCAGCCATCCTTCGTCGCAGCCGCAAACCGGTGATTCTGGTAGCCAACAAGGTGGATTCCAACGAATGGCAGTACAACGTGCCCGAATTCTATTCCCTCGGACTTGGCGACCCCTACGGCATCAGCGCCGTCAACGGCTACGGCACGGGCGACCTGCTTGACCAAGTGGTGGCCAAACTTCCCGAGCAAAATGACGAAGACACCGAAGCCCTGGCCGACATCCCCAAATTCGCCATCGTTGGGCGTCCTAACGCCGGCAAATCCTCGCTCATCAATGCCTTTATCGGCGAAGACCGACACATCGTCACCGATATAGCCGGGACGACACGCGACTCCATATATACGCGCTATGACAAATTCGGATTTGACTTCTACCTTGTAGACACAGCCGGTATACGCAAGAAAAACAAAGTCAACGAAGACATCGAATACTACTCGGTCATCCGCAGCATACGCGCCATCGAAGCCTCGGACGTCTGCATCCTCATGATTGACGCCACACGCGGTATCGAGGCTCAGGACGCAAACATCTTCTCACTGATACAGCGCAACCGCAAAGGACTTGTAGTCGTAGTCAATAAATGGGATTTGGTGCAAGACAAAAGTCAAGCGGCCATCGCGCACTTCGAAGCAGCCATCCGCGACCGCTTCGCACCGTTCACCGACTTTCCCATCATCTTTGGCTCGGCACTTACCAAGCAACGCATTTTCAAAGTCATCGAGACTGCCGTGGACGTCTACAAAAACCGCAAACGCACCGTGCCCACCTCGCAGCTCAACACCTACATGCTCGAAGCCATCGCCGCATATCCACCACCCTCCAACAAGGGCAAATTTGTTAAAATAAAATACATCACCCAGTTGCGCGAAGCCATCATCCCGACATTCATATTCTTCTGCAACCTGCCACAATGGGTTAAAGAACCATACCGCCGATACTTGGAAAACAAAATCCGCGAACGCTGGGAATTTCACGGCACGCCCATCGCCATATTCATGCGCGAAAAATAGAGCTATACACAGCCGCGTCAGCCACCCCGGAGCGACAACCCGAAGTCAACACGCACGAGCTACCGCCTTATCCGGAGGGCGATGCACAAGATTACACGGCTCATTCGAAAAGCAAATTCCCATGAAATTGCTCGAAAAATTGTAACTTTGTACTATATTTACGCCGCAAGGCGGTAGAATATCGTTGCACACCCATTTTATACAGACAAAGACATCAATGAAAGTAGCTATTGTCGGCGCCAGCGGCGCTGTAGGGCAGGAGTTCCTGCGTGTTCTCGACCAGCAGAAATTTCCCATAGAGGAATTGAAGCTTTTTGGCTCGACGCGTAGCGCCGGCAGTTCTATTGTTTTCCGCGGCAAAAGCCACACCATACAGTTACTCAGGGACGAACCTGAAGATTTTGCCGGCATAGACGTAGCTTTTGTCAGTGCCGGAGCCGGAGTCTCTCGTCAGTATGCCGAGACCATCACCGCACGCGGCGCGCTGATGATTGACAATTCGAGCGCCTTCCGTATGGACGCTGATGTCCCCTTAGTCGTTCCCGAAGTCAACGGCGCCGATGCCTTAGACACACCGCTCAATATCATCGCCAACCCTAATTGCACAACCATACAAATGGTGGTGGCCCTCAACCCCATCAATGCACTATCACCCATCGAGTCGGTACACGTCTCCACCTATCAAGCAGCCAGCGGTGCCGGAGCCTCGGCCATGGCCGAGCTCGAGCGCCAACACCGCCAGATAGCCGATGGCGAAGAACCCACCGTCGAAAAATTTGCCTATCAATTGGCCGACAACGTCATCCCCCACATCGACGTATTCACCGACAACGGATACACACGCGAGGAAATGAAAATGCACCTTGAGACCAAGAAAATAATGCACGCCCCCGACCTGCAAGTCAGCGCTACCTGCGTGCGCGTTCCGGTGATGCGTGCTCACTCCGAAGCAATATGGGTGCAGACACAGCGCGCCATCTCGGTCGAAGAGGCACGCACGGCCTTTGCCAACGCTCCGGGAGTCTCTTTGATGGACAATCCGGCAGCTCTCGAATACCCAATGCCGTTGCATTTGGCCGGCACCGATGACGTATACGTAGGCCGCATACGCCAAGACCTCGCCAACAAACGCGGGCTGTCCTTCTGGTGCGTAGCCGACCAAATCAAGAAAGGAGCGGCGCTCAACGCCATCCAGATTGCGCAGTACCTTATGGTACACAACCGTTTGCCACGCTAAGGCAAACAGCACACCGGGCACAGCCCTAACGCAAAATACAGCGTCGGCACATCGCACCGACAACAAACTTTCATAAAAAAAAACAGCATCACTATCTGACTGACAAATATGCCTCCCCACCTTGCGCTGCTTGACGTGTCCCCCATGGTGACACAGCCCGTGCCGATATTCTTCATCGTTCTGGTGATAATATTGACAGCGCCGCTTTTGCTCAACAAGCTCAAGATTCCGCACATCATAGGCATGATTGTCGCCGGTGTCGTTATCGGTCCGCACGGTCTCAACGTGCTTGCCGCAGACGAATCCTTCTCCATCTTCGGACAGGTCGGACTCCTATACCTCATGTTCCTGGCCGGCCTCGAAATCGACATGTTCCATCTGCGGCTCAACCTGCGGCGAGGCCTGTTTTTCGGCATAATGACACTGCTGATACCGTTAGGTCTGGGCGTAGTCACCAGCTACTACATACTCGGCCTCGACTTGCTCACGAGCATGCTCTTGGGCGCCATGTACGCATCGCACACGCTTATCTCCTACCCTATAGCGGCACGTCTGGGCATTACCAAGGCTCCGGCAGTAATCATAGCCGTCGTAGGCACAATCATAGCCGTCGTAGGCGCGTTGCTCGTCATTGCAGGCACCGTCAGCGTGGCACGCAGCGGCGAATTCAGCTGGGCGGAAATGCTTGCCCTGCTCGGACGCATAGCCCTATACTGCCTGTGCGTCCTATACGCCTATCCGCGCATCACCCGATACTTTTTCAAACGCCACGCCGACAAGGTCTTACAATACGTTTTTGTAATGGCCATGGTATTCCTGTCGGCATGGCTGGCACAGCTTATAGGTCTTGAGGCCATCCTCGGCGCATTCTTTGCCGGATTGGTGCTCAACCGCTACATTCCGGCAGCATCGCCGCTGATGGGCAGTATCGAATTTGTGGGCAACGCGCTATTCATCCCCTATTTTCTGATAAGCGTTGGCATGATGATCAATCTCAACGTTGTGTTCGAGCAAAACACGCTCATCATAGCCTCGCTGATGATAGCCGTTGCTCTGGTGTCCAAATGGCTTCCGGCATACCTGTGCCAAAAGCTCTCGAGCCTTGACAAGCATAGCCTCGGCGTCATATACGGCCTCACATCGGCGCACACCGCTGTGGCATTGGCCGTGGTTGCACTGGGCAACACCCTGGGGATGCTGGACGAACGCATACTCAACAGCACGGTACTTGTCATCCTCGTCACCTGCGCCGTGGCGCCCATAGTCACAGCCATCTCTGCACCGCGACTGCGAATATCAATGCTCAAAAAAGAAGAAGAAACCGGAGTCGAGAGTACATCCACAGGCCGCCGTATGCGGCTCAACAACACGCTCATAGCAGTACCAAACCCACAATTGGCCACAGCTCTGGTAGACATGGCCATGCTGATGCGCAACGATCGCGGCAAACACAATTTCTACGCCCTGCACGTGCGCAACGACAACAACCCGGCCGCACGCGTCCTGTCGCAAAAAACACTTAAGGTGGCACGACATACGGCCGCAGCAGCTTCAGTAACGCTCGAGGCTATCGACCGCTACGATCTAAACACCGTCACAGGCGTGCTCAACACCATCGAGGAAAGAGACATTACCGAAATTATACTTGGCTTGCACCGCCGCAGCGCCGTACTGGATAGCATATACGGGAATAAGGTGGATACCCTGCTACGATCGACCAACCGCATGGTCATCATCACCCGCATGTATATCCCGGTATACACCGTCACGCACATAATCGTGTACGCGCCACCACGCGCGCAGTACGAAACCGGATTCAGTCGCTGGGTGCGTGCCGTGGCTCGTTTGACACGCCAGATAGGATGCCGCGCCATATTCTGCTGCCCGGACGAGATACAGCCACATATACGTGGCGTGATTTATCAAGAGAACTATGGTATACGCTGCGAGTTCCGCCAAGCCGAGGACTGGGATGATTTCATCCTGATTTCAGGCAAAATCCTGGATGACGACCTGCTGATAGTAATCGGGGCTCGAGTCAACTCGGTGTCCTACAACCAGGACATTGCCGGGATGCCGACATTCCTGCAACGCAGTTTTGCCACAACAAACATCGCGGTAATCTACCCCGAACAATTCGGGACGGCCGTTCCGTCTACAACATTCGTCGATCCCATGGCCAGCGACATCACCACTGCCCCCTCTCCATTGTGGCGTCGTCTGCGTGCGCTTCTTCATCCACGCCGAACTTAGCACGGCGCTCCCCAAATGAGGTGCCACTCCGGCAACAACGGCAAAGCGAGCCTTTTTATTTAGACAAAACAGCACAAAAGCGGGGTAAGGTCTCGGCCCACCCCACTTGTACATTATTGTCAAATATCCTTTTTCAGCGTATTGAAATCGTCGCTACAGCGTCACGCGCCGCGAGCGCACCTGCGTACCCATGAATGTGGAGGCTATCGCATCAAAACGCTCGGGCAAATCCGTGGTCATATACGTGATACGACAAGCCATATCCTGACTACCGGGACTCAGCCGCATATCCATCTCGGGATGTCGGCGCAAATAGTCTATGAGCGAAGGAGCCACTATGCTTCCCTGCGTAAGAATCCGTACATACTCGGGGAGATGGCGGCGTATGACCGGCACCAATAGCGGATAATGCGTACAGCCAAGTATCAGCGTGTCTATCTCCTCGTCCTCTCGCATCACAGCGTCAAGGTCCTTGCGCACAAAATAGTCCGTTCCCGGGTTGTCCAGCTGCCCGTTTTCGACCAACGGCACCCACATAGGGCATGCATGCGAGGTCAAGCGGTAGCCGGGACACATCTTTGCTATTTCGATATCGTAGCTGTGCGACGCAATGGTTCCGGGCGTTGCCACAATACCTATATGCCCATTGGTGTCTATTTCAGCCAAGTGCTCGACCGTGGGGCGTATCACTCCCAAGACGCGTCGTGTAGGGTCATCACTGCTCGGCAAATAGCGCTGTTGTATGGTGCGTAAGGCCTTGGCACTTGCCGTATTGCAAGCAAGCACCACCAACGGGCACCCATAATCCCACAGATAGCGAGTGGCTTGCAGCGTAAAATCATACACCAAATCAAACGACCTAGTTCCATAAGGAGCGCGTGCGTTGTCTCCCAAATACGTAAAACGATATTGCGGCATGGCTTCCGCCAAGTCGCGCAGAACGCTCAAGCCGCCATAGCCTGAATCAAAGACTCCTATCGAGGGCTGTACCATTGCATCGTCAGTGTTTCATCGGCCGGCCACACAGCTCGGGACGTAAGCGGCGCGTGGCACACGTTACCCCGAGCTTGAGACCATCAGCCAAGCCGTTTGCGGATGGCGGCGGATTGTTCTTCGTAGCCGGGCTTGTCGAGCAATGCAAACATATTGCGTTTGTAGTCCTCGACACCGGGCTGATTGAACGGATTGACTCCGAGGATGTATCCCGAGATACCGCACGCCTTCTCAAAAAAGTAAAGTAGCTGGCCGATGTAGTACTCGTTGACGGCGGGAATGGTTATGCGAATATTGGGCACACCACCATCTATATGGGCAAGTCGCGTGCCGGCCTCGGCCATCTTATTGACTTGGTCTATATGCAGGTCTGCTATGTAATTAAGCCCGTCAAGGTCAGCCTGCTCGCGCGGTATGGTGAGGCTACGCTGCACCTTCTCGACAGATATGACCGTCTCGAAAATAGTGCGCTCGCCGTCCTGTATCCATTGCCCCATCGAATGGAGGTCGGTGGTATTGTCAACCGATGCGGGGAATATGCCGCGGTGTTGCTTGCCCTCACTCTCGCCGTACAGCTGCTTCCACCATTCGGCCAGATAGTGCAAACGCGGGTCGTAGTTGACCAATATCTCAATTTTTTTGCCGGCGCGGTATAGGGCGTTGCGTGTAGCCGCATACGTTCCGGCAATATTCGTGGCGTTGATATTTATGGTGCTCTTTTGCATCTTGCGAGCACCTTCAACAAGGTTGCGGATGTCGTGTCCGGCCACAGCTATAGGCAGCAGGCCCACAGGTGTGAGTACCGAGAAACGGCCGCCGACACTATCCTCGATAACGTATGTCTTGTAGCCTTCCCGGGTGGCGAGTTGGCGCAAAGCGCCTCGCTTGACATCGGTGATAGCCACGATACGACGGGCAGCTTCTTCATGTCCCACAGCCTTTTCCAATTGTTCGCGAAGTAGGCGGAATGCTATGGCCGGCTCGGTGGTAGTACCGCTCTTGGATATGACAATGATACCAAAACGGCGGTCATGCAAATACTGCTGTAATTCATACAGATAGTCCTCGGATATATTGTGTCCGGCAAAAACCACCTCGGTGGACTTTTCGCCCGGCTGGGGGAAGGCCGGCGAGAGCGCGTGGATGACGGCTTTGGCGCCCAAATAGCTTCCGCCGATGCCTATACATACCACTGTGTCGCAACGTTCGCGCATATCCTGCGCGGTTGCCATGATGTCGTCTATAAGTTCTTCGGGGGTGCGTGTAGGCAGGTCTACCCATCCGATAAAGTCGTTGCCGGCACCGGTGCCGTTGTGCAAGTGTGACAATGCCGTAGCCACTTCGGGCTGCAATGCTGCCACTTCGGCAGCGCTGATAGCCATGCCGACATTTGTAGTGTCTATCTGAATTTCCTTCATAGTGTATCTCGGTTTTGTTGTAAGTATGATTTGTTCATGTACTTCCGATTAGTTTCCCATGACCGCAAGGATGTGTCTCAGACAAAAGTCTGGCTCATCTTGGCTAAGGCCTTGGCAGGATTGATGCGCTTATATAAAATATCATACACCGCATCCAAAATGGGCATGGGCACATGCAATCCCTTATTGATATCGTAAATGCATTGAGTGCCAAAATATCCCTCGGCGGTCTGTTCCATCTCCATCTTAGCGGCGGCCACCGAATATCCGCGTCCTATCATCGCCCCAAAATTGTGATTACGCGAGAAGCGCGAATATGCCGTCACCAGCAAGTCGCCCAGATATACCGAATCGGTAATACGACGCGCGTGCGGTGCCGCCGCATCCAAGAAGCGCTCCATCTCGCGGATAGCGTTGGACACCAGCATAGCCAAGAGGTTGTCTCCCATCTTGATGCCATGAATAATACCGGCTGCAATGGCATAGATGTTTTTAAGCACCGCCGCATATTGTATACCATTGATATCTGTGGATGTTATGGTCTTGACCTTCTTGGATTCCAAGCATTTGGCAAAAATCATAGCATTGGATTCGTCCGCGCTGCCTATTGTCAGGAAACATGGATGATCAAGAGCCACTTCTTCGGCATGGCACGGACCGGAAATCACAAGAATTTGATTCCGGTCGCAGCCGAAACGGTCGGCCATGTAGTCCGTAATCAGTACATTATCATCGGGTACAATACCCTTTACGGCAGACACTATCGACTTGGAACTTAAATCGACATTAATTTTGTCCGTATGTGCCTTGAAGTACGGCGACGGCATCGCCAACAGCAGCGTGTCACACCGGCTGCACATCTCGTTAATGTCGCTGGAGAAGTATATGCGATTGACATCGAAGGGGACATCGCTAAGATATGCCGGATTGCGGCCTTCGCTTATGAATTGTTCGATACGGTCGTCACGGCGCATGTACCAATGTATGGTCTCACAGTCCTGCAGCAGTAATTTGGCCAATGCTGTTGCCCAACTGCCGCCACCCATGACGCATATATTGCCAGGAAAAGCCATAGTAAATTGTATCGAGAGAGGATGGTTAATTATGTTTCTTTATCTAAAAAAATATCAGACACGACATCCGGAGAGACACTGCAAAAAATCGTCCGTCAATTGGGCTACTGCGCGGCGGCAGCAATCCACGCTCCTACCGTGTCAACGCTCACCGGTTTCAGTCCCAACTTGTGCTTTTTGTTGAGACCGCATAGATCCTGCTGAAGTTTGGCAGCGGTAGCGGCGGCAAGATCGGCCAAAGTATTGATGCCGGCCTTATTCATCAGAGGCACCCAGGCGGCAACTTCGTCCGTGCCCAATGCTTCGACAAAGCGTTCGGGGCCATCGCGCTTGACGACTTTCTCGGGACGCATCTGCGGGAAGAAGAGGACCTCTTGTATGGTGGTCTGCCCGGTCATCAGCATCACAAGGCGGTCCATGCCAATGCCCATGCCGGACGTGGGAGGCATTCCGTACTCGAGGGCGCGAATGAAGTCCTTGTCGATAATCATAGCCTCGTCATCGCCTTTCTCGCTCAAACGCATCTGCTCGACAAAGCGCTCGTACTGGTCGATAGGGTCGTTGAGTTCGGAATAGGCGTTGGCCAACTCCTTGCCGTTGACCATAAGCTCGAAGCGCTCGGTCAGTTCGGGATTGTCACGATGGCGCTTGGTAAGCGGAGACATCTCTATGGGGTAGTCGGTGATAAAGGTAGGCTGAATGTAGCAACCCTCGCATTTTTCGCCGAAAATCTCGTCTATGAGTTTGCCTTTGCCCATGGACTCATCCACCTCGATGCCGAGGTCTTTACATGCCTTGCGGAGTGCGGCCTCGTCCATTCCCGTTATATCCACGCCTGTATGGTCTTTGATGGCCTGCGTCATGGTTACACGCGGGAATGGTGCTTTGAAACTGATGATATTGTCGCCCACACGCACCTCGTCCGTTCCGTTGACGTCACGACATATACGTTCAAGCAAGTGCTCGGTGAAGGTCATCATCCAGTTGTAGTCCTTGTAGGCTACATATATCTCCATGCATGTGAATTCGGGATTGTGCGTGCGATCCATGCCTTCGTTGCGGAAGTTCTTGGAAAACTCATACACGCCGTCAAACCCTCCCACGATAAGTCTCTTGAGGTATAGCTCGTCGGCTATGCGCAAATACAGGGGTATGTCCAGTGCATTGTGGTGCGTCACAAAAGGGCGCGCGGCGGCACCGCCCGGTATGCTTTGCAGTATCGGGGTCTCAACCTCCATGTACCCGTGTTCATTGAAATAATTGCGCATGGAGTTGTACACGCCCGTTCGTTTTATGAATATTTCCTTGACGCCATCATTGACAATAAGGTCTACATAACGGCGACGGTAGCGCAACTCCGGATCGTCAAAACTGTCGTAGGTCTTGCCGTCTTTCACCTTGACTATGGGTAGAGGGCGCAACGATTTGCTCAAAAGCGTCATTTCTCGGGCGTGAACCGTGATTTCGCCGGTCTGTGTACGGAACACAAAACCCTTGAAACCTACGATGTCACCGATATCAAGCAATTTCTTGAACACCACATTGTACAGGTCCTTGTCTTCGCCCGGACATATTTCGTCACGAGCCACATACACCTGGATACGACCGGCATTGTCCTGCAGTTCGACAAAAGAGGCCTTTCCCATGATGCGGCGGCTCATTATGCGACCTGCTATACATACCTGACGCTGTTCGGATGCGTCATCTTTGAAGTTGGCACGGATGTCTGTCGAGGTGGCATCCACAGGATAAAGCGCTGCCGGGTATGGTTCTATACCCATTTGGCGCAACGTGGCCAAAGAATTGCGGCGTATCGCTTCTTGTTCGCTAAGTTCGAGGGGATTCATATATGGTTGTTTTTTCTTGTTTCATGTATATGATGTCGCGGCTGTCTCGGGGACATATTTGACGTCCCGGTGTCAGGCCCCTTTGGGCAGCGCCTTTGCCGTATGGCAATATTCAAGGGCAAAGTTACACAAATTTCCCCGGAGTGCCAAATCACTGTTTTCTCTCGGTGTTTCCGGCCGTTGCGACACTCTCCCGGGCAACAGTTTCGGCAAAACGCTCGGAAGCGCACTTGCACAAACAGCCATCCGACATTTCCAACGCGGATGGCGTGTCCACATCCGCCGAGATACATAGCCAACGTCGCTGTCGAAGCTACATTCAACGCAAACTTAGGAGTTATGCAACATTTTGTAAACACAATAATCCGTCCTTTGCACTGAGAAAAGAAGGCTCGGCCACACCGACAACGGACGGCCGATGGTAGCGGAGACGCCGCCACCTTGTCCCTTAAAGACAACACTCACCTATATAGTATGGATATAGTATTTCTTTGTATCATTGTATTTCTGCTGTTACTGGCAGTTTTCGATCTTTCGGTAGGCGTCAGCAACGACGCTGTCAACTTTCTCAACTCCGCCATAGGCTCAAAGGCCGCCCCGTTAGGTCGCATCATCCTCGTTGCAGCTACGGGTGTATTTCTCGGAGCCGCAATGTCAAACGGCATGATGGATGTCGCCAGACATGGCATTTTCCGTCCGGAATTCTTCTCCTTCTATGATTTGGTATGCATATTCATGGCTGTAATGTGCATAGACATAGTATTGCTGGACATCTTCAATACACTGGGTATGCCAACATCCTCCACAGTTTCGTTGGTATTCGAACTTTTGGGCGCTACCTTCGTGGTCGCGTTGTTCAAAACCCATGGTGACTGTGCCGGGATGAGCGTTGTCGACCTACTCAACACCGAAAAGGCGCTGACCATCATCATCGGCATTTTCCTTTCGGTAGCTATAGCATTTTTCTTCGGGACGGTTATACAGTTTCTGACCCGTATGCTTTTCACCTTCCATTTCGGAGACCATCTCAAATGGAGCATCGGCATCTTTGGAGGCCTATGCTGCACAGCAATCGTATATTTTCTTATCATCAAAGGCATCAAGGATTTGTCCTTCATGACTCCTCAGGCAAAGGATTGGATACACTCCAACACCGGCCTGCTCATGCTGTACTGCCTTATCGGCTTTACGATACTGATGCAAATTCTCCACTGGCTCAAGGTCAACGTGCTCAAAGTGGTAGTGCTACTCGGCACCTTCGCCCTGGCTATGGCTTTTGCCGGCAACGACTTGGTCAACTTTATAGGCGTTCCGTTGACAGGCTTGGCTTCGTTCCAAGATTTCACGGCCTCAGGCGCCACAGATGCCCATACGCACATGATGGGCGTACTCAACAACCCTGCCAACACTCCGATATACTTTCTTATAGGCGCCGGAGCGATTATGGTGTTCACCTTGGCCACCTCCAAGAAGGCTCGTAACGTAACCAAGACCCAGAACGGGCTTGGCAGCCAAAGCAACTCGGGAGACGAGATGTTCGGGTCGTCGCGCATAGGCCGACGTTTGGTTCGTTGGACTCTGTCCGGCATCACCTGGGTAAGCAGCCATACGCCGTTGCGCGTGCGCCGCTGGGTGGACAAACGCTTCAGCATGGATGACGTCACTATGGAACAGGGACAATCCTTCGACCTTGTGCGCGGAGCCGTCAATTTGGTGGTGGCCGGAGCGCTTATTGCCCTTGGCACCTCGATGAAACTGCCACTGTCTACGACCTTCGTCACCTTTATGGTGGCCATGGGTACCAGCCTTGCCGACCGTGCCTGGGGACGTGAAAGTGCCGTATTCCGTGTAACCGGCGTCATCAGCGTTGTCGGCGGATGGTTTATCACCGCCGGCGTGGCATTCATAGGCGCCGGGCTGGTGGCAGCATTCATCTATTGGGGCGGACTATGGACCATCCCCGTAGTTGCAGCCATAGCAGTAGCCCTGCTCATACACAGCAACCGGCGCTACCGTCGGCGCAAAGCCGAAGACGGAGGTGATGCAATGTTCCAGACCATCCTCAGCACCGAGGACGCAGAAGAGCGCTGGCCACTATTGTTGGCCTACATTTCCGAGCGTCAAAGCGAGTTCATGACCTTTGCCCGCGAGAGCTTTGACGGAATGACCGGCGCATTCATACACGAGGATGTGCACACGCTCGAGCGCCTGGACCGCACGCTGTTCCACGAAAAAAACACGCTCAAGGGCGCACGACGCAAAGAAACTCTTTGCTTGCGCCAGCTACCGCATCCCACTGCCATCGAAAAGAGTACATGGTTCCACCTGGCCAACAACTGCTGCATGTCCATGCTCTACAACTTGCGGCGTATCAACGAGGTATGCAAAGAACACACTGAAAACAACTTCCTGCCTCTACCCAAGCATTACGTGGCCGAATTCGAGGAAATACGCTCACGCGCGGATGAAATCTTTGCCGATGCCTTGTCCGTGATGTCTTCGCGTAACGTGGAAGCCGTCCCGCCTATACGTCGCCGCTGCGATGAGCTCAAAGACCGTATCTCGGACGGATACCACCGTCTGCACGAGCAACTGCGCGAAGGCGACCCATCCACCATCACGGTATTATACGTCTATCTGAATATGTTGCAGGAGACTCAGGACTTGATTTCCAACGTTCGCAAGTACTTGCGTGCCTTTGCCAAATTATGCGACATAGACAGCCGCATCGCCGGACCGCGAGCATCCATGCCCACGCCCTCGGGAACGATAGTCTCTCCGGATCGTTTTGCAACCATAGACCAACGCCTGCTGTAGCCGTTGCCGCCGGTGGGTGTTTCGACAGCCAACGGCAGCAGCGACAATAAGCAATAGTCATGATAGCCATAACAGCGCTATAATCGCCTTAATAGCCATAGCCGCTACCCCAACGAAGGCTCACCATAAACATAAAACATAACGAATGCCCGTGGCCAATCTTACCACGGGCATTCGCTGTATTGCTACTAAACAATTGGGAACATGCGCGAGCCACCGTCAGCGACGTTGTACGCGATCATCGGCTGTCTGTAAGCCGTTGCGGCCTACCGGCAGGGAGAGTCCCTGGCGCGATGTACCCCGGCGACTGCCACCGCGGTTGATGGGTTCGCCCCATTCGTCAAGTTCTTCTTCTTGATCGGGTGCTTTCTCGCCGGGCTTCAGCTTAGGCTTGTTCTTAAGTATGGCATAAGGCTTCTGCGTGTCTATGGCTTTGGCATAGATATCCCACGCCAATTCATTGTCCCAATTGGCTTTAAGCTCAAGCTTCTTATCAAAGTATGCGACTTCCTCTGGTTGAAGCCTCTCGGCGAAGTTGCCGGTATCCCAACGTCCGTTGCCATTGGCGTCTATAAACACACGTGCATAGTAGGTGCCGGGGGTAATATACGGCACTACGACCTTGCCTGTGGCCGTATCCACAGGCACCGTGCGCATCACTTTATCGCTGTTGTTGAGCAACTCGAAGCACAAGGCATGCCCATCCACCATACTCGGCTTGATGGTAAAGGCAAGGTTGGAGTATTCTTCGAGCTTCTTGATGGTGAACTCGTGACGCAAAGCCTTATTATGAATGCTGTCGTAAATACTGGTAACAGCAGCCGAGTCGACAAGCAAGCGATACTTGGCGCCGGGATCCCAGCGATAGTCAAACACACGGCCCAACAGCGGATTGAGCGAATCGGGACGCAACGGCGGCAAGACAAGGTCTTTCCACACGGAATCGACCTGTTGTTGCAAGTAAACACCGGTCGTATCTATACGCGATATCGGCAGGGCCGACTCTATCCGCATGGGAGCATATACCTCGTGTGATGACTGGCTTTTGACTGTAAGGGTGGCAAATTCGCGCTCGGGAACATTAAGGCTGTCCGCTTCCTCTTTTTTCTTCTTTTTTGAGACCTTTGGCGCGCGGTATATGAAATTAATCGTGTCATTGACCCATACGCGTCGGCTGAGTGAATCCTGTGCGGAGTGGTGCACACTCACGCGCAGTGTGTCTATGGCCAGAAGCTCGGGGTCGCGTATCCAGTACGTAAGGGAGTCGCTGTTGGCATTGGCCTGCAACAGCGCCCAATCGGCATCGGTATCACCATCACGCGGTCCGCCGACAAGCGTAAGCGTGGGAAGAGTGTCATGAGGAGCGCCCATGCCGACAAAGAGACGACGGCGGTCGGGACGTTGGCTGTCCTTAATGTACTGGGCATGGTAGTCTTCGTTGAACCACGTCAGTAGTATATCATTGGGAAGGAACAGCGTGGCGTCACGCTCGACAATGCTATCCGTGCCCTCGGACGAACGCAAAGTATCGCTCACTATCGTAGGTCGTGAGGAAGGGACTATATCTAAGTCATAGAATGCTACATCCTCGGAGCGATCCCAACAGTTGTCCCGATTGACGTCATTAACGGCAAATATACGATAGGTACCGGCCTTGAGGTTACGTATCGTGAATTGACCGCGCTGATTAGTACGGGCTATGCGTTGCAGGGGCGACTTGACAAACGCGGTGTCCGACATGTCGGTGGTAACACCTACCGTAATACCCTGCGCCGGCTCGAGGTCGCGAGCCGATAGCACTATTCCGGAAATCTGCAGCGAGTCTATCGAATCGCCGGTGGCAAAGTCGATTGCAAAGCCATCGAGGATATTGCCTTCGTTGAGATCGCGTATAGCATCGGCAAAGTCTATGGTATAGGTGGTATTGGGCTGCAAGGTATCGCGCAATTCGACAGTGATACGTCGTCCGCCGGCACGCACCACGGGCGTGGACTTCTGCACAGGCGAGATTATAACTTTATTGAAGGCATCGTCCAGGCTTACATTCTCGTCAAAATACAACTCAAGCCGCGAAGGGGTTACGCCGGTCTGTCCCGGCATTGGAGTAGAACGTACAAACACCGGGGGCTGATAGTCGCGCGGTCCTCCTTCGGGATTACCTATGGAGGCGCAAGCGGCCAGCAGCACGGCAAATACTATCGCCGCCACCGCCAGAGGTAGTGCATACATTCCTCCGATTTTCGTCTCAGCGTGTTTAGTTTTAGCGTTCTCGTTGTTCATAACGACAAAATTACAACTTTTTCGGCAGATAGCGCATACGCTCTCCATATTCGCAACAAAAAGCCGCAGCCATCGCCACCTTACGGGACTTGACTGTCCGAAGGTTGCGATGGCCGCGGTCTAACTGTTTCGGTCTATGTCGGATTGCCGGACTTACGTCTATGACGTCAGACGGCAAAAGCCGATTCTGTTTACACGACCTTATTTCTTAATCCACTTAATTGCGGACGCGTTGGCATCGGCAAGACGCACGATATACATGCCTGCGGGCAGCGCCTCGAGCGACAGCTCGCCGGCGGTATCGGCCACGCCATAGTATACGGCAGCACCGGCCAAAGTATAAACATTGACTGCACATGCGCCGCATCCGGTGTGTAGCATAGACTCAACGTCTATATATGCGGCAGCTTCCGTATCGGCAGTGACTTCATTGACGCCTTCCGTACCGGAGTATACGAAGCTGCGCACGGGCGAGTCGGCTGTATTCTTTGCAGAGTTGTCTACGTAGTATGCAGCACGTGTCTTGCAATAGTATGTTTTGCCGTCTAAGAGATACTTTCCACCAATCTTGATTTCGCCGAGGGCTTTTGTCATGGTCTCGAAGTCGCGCAAAGTAACCGAGTATGCCGTACGTCCAAAGGATTTAGAAGACGAGATGTATACGGTCACAGAAGCAAGGCCGTTCCATTTTTCAATAGACAATCCTTCGTTTACATGTATTGTAACACCATCGGAAGCCGGATTTGTGAATGCGGGAGCGGTGTAATCGGTACGGTTGACCGTAGTGAACGTAATAGGCTCGCTCTCGGTCTCATAGCCGCCTACACTTGTGGCAAGCGTGGCCGTGTAGGTGCGCCCGGTACGAAGCAGTTCGGCAGGCACGGTGACGCTGTTGGCCGGGCCTTCATACACATATACTTCGGAAGTTCCGTCGATTATGGTCATGCGATGCTTGACTTCCTGATCAATGTCGACTTTAGTCCACGTGATAGTGGGTGTGACCGATACACCGGTAGCCTTGTCGGCGGGAGCGGTGAAAGATATACGGCCACCCTTGAAGGACTGCACATCGGAGAGCGCATCGGTCATGTTGGTTCCGATAGAACGTACGCGCCAATAGTATGTATTGCCGTTCTCGAGGTGTGGCAAGTTCATGGATGATACAGTGTTGCCTGCAGCGTCAAAGAGCGCTATGATATGGCTCATATCGGCTTTGTCAGACACTTCGATGCGGCTGCGCGAAGCACTGCCGTTCCACTTGAAGGAAAAAATTTCGGGGGCGTTTTCGCCGTTTACGGGGTAAGTAAGCGTAGCCTTGGTCCCGGAGACAACCTTGCCTCCGACAGTTACTGCTGAGTATTCGTTGCCGTAGCGGTCGTATACGCACACAGCCCATTTATATCCGGATGCCATGTCTGTCGGAATCTCGTATGAATTGGTGTAAGATATGCCTTGTAGATACTCGCGCTGGCATGCAAAACCGGCTTCGCCCACGCTTTCGGGGAAGGCGTATACGGTGTAGCGCATACCGGGAACGGCATCCCATGTCAAGGCTGTACCCGAGATGGCTACATTCCCCACCGTTTTGGGCGACCAAACATGCTCCCAGGCACGTATTGGCGTCAATGCTTTGTTCTGGAATACTTCCTGTGCCAAGATTTTGCCGAAGCTCATTCGCTTGCCTCCGAATTTTTCTGTGTAATTGACAAAATCGCCGTAGTGGAAGAACACCATGCCGCTGGCATCATAGGTGTTAGCCTGACGGGCGGTATTGGTTTCATGAATATATTCTGAAGCCTTGTCGTTTACGATATTAGAGAGGGTCACCGAAGGATAGAAGTGTCGGTCGAAGCGGCGAACTGCCACTCCATACCATTTTGACAACTCGGTGAAGCGGCTGGGCCAATAAATCTGAGGCGACAGGAAATCTATATCTCCGGCATTAAGCCAACTCATAGGGTCGGAAAAAATGCTGCTGTACTGCCAGTCACCGCTGACGGGGGTCAAACCGTATTTCTCGATGTCGGGAGGACAAGCAACCCCGGCAGGCGAAATGCCGAAAGGCAGGTAAGGCTTCACCTTCTTGATAGCTTTTTTGACCACTTTCACCATATTATTGATGTTATTACGCCGCCAATCGCCAAGACTCATCGAGCCTCCGCCTTTAGTGTACGCCGCATATTGCGTAGCATCTTGGTCTGCCCCCATGCCGGAGGGGTAGAAGTAGTCGTCATACACCACGCCATCGACATCATAGTTGGTGACAATTTCGGTGATGATATCTACGATTCGTTGTGTTACCTCGGGAATACCGGGATTGAGGTAAATTTCCTTGCTGTTGCGCACAAGCCAATCGGGGTGCGAGGTCTCATAATTCAGGGGGTTGCTTCCTCCATAGAGGCTCGTCGAACCCGAATAGCGATAGGGATTGAGCCACGCGTACACTTCGATGCCTACGGCATGGGCTTCGTCAAGAAGCATTTTGAAGGGATCCTCGACGGGCGTACCACCACGCGTGCCGGCAACCTTGTGTGACCAAGGCTCATACGATGACTTGTACATTGCATCGCAATTGGGACGTACGTGGAAATATATGATGTTGATATTCTGGTCTTTGAATTGCGCAAGTTTTTTCTTCAGGAAATCGCGTTGGAAGCGAGCCTGAGTCTCGCTGGTCAACGGAGCGGAAGGCCAACTGGAATTAAGTATTGGCGACAGCCACAAAGCACGGTGTTCGCGCGTGGGCATGGCCTGCGCTTCGGTCGGCTGTGCCGGTGCCGCCATGACCATAGCCAAAAGTGCGGCAGCTATTTTAAGTGATTTTTTCATTAACTGTTGTAATAAGTGTGTTCGATGTTGATTGTTGTACAGGTTCAAATACGACCGAAAGGCTGTTCGATGCTACGAGGTAGGCTTGCCATAAGACCATGCTAAGCATCGAAAGGCTACCGAGCAGTCTTAAATATTCTCTAAAAGACAAACTTAAATAACATCTAAAAAACTGCCTTAGATATTCTCCAAGCTGCATTGTCAAGCAAAAGGCGGCTGCCGCCACGCTATTGTGGTGGACAGCCGCCTTTGTCTTGAGATGCTTAGATGCTTATGTCTTAGAAAAGTTTGCTCTTATTGGGGTTGATGCAAATACCCATGCCGAGGTCGTTGGCGTCACCATAGTGCACGACCTTCTTGGTAGTGGGATCGTAGTAGCATATACCGGCAGGTACCTTGGAGTTGTCCTTGGCATCGGGACGGAAACAGAAGTACACGCGTCCGGAGTCCTTGTCCAGGGCAAGCTGACAAGTGTAAACGCCCTCATCGGCTGTGGTGTTGATTGGGTCAGCCTCCATAGGCACGAATACACGATTAGTTTTGTCATTCTCTTCACCTGCATCTGTATACGAGGGCAGTGGATAGGCGGTAAAGCCCTTCTCTGCGCCTATACGCCAAACGTATATGGCCTTGCGTTTTTCGTCAACGACCATTGAACGAATCTTAATGCCGGAGAAAAGCACGGGAGCCGGCAGAGGCTTTGCCTCAGCTTCCTTCTGCGTGGCATATACATCAGTCTCCTTGAAACGATAGATGCCGTTGCCGGAGTAGTTCTTGGCCCAGTACCACCATCCATCGTTCAGTTTCTGGTGAGCCACGTGGATGGCGCCGTAAGCGATACCACGGCCGTAGAACGGTATAAGGTTGTTCTGTACCATGTAGCTGTCACGGTTATAGGTGCTGCCCGAGAGAACCTTGCCCTGAACTTCGCCACGAGCCTTGAGCGCTATCTTGGAGATACCGGTATTACGGTCACTGTAATAGAGGTATTCGCCCACTGCAAAGCCCTGGAAGGGGTCTGCAAAGGCCGGACCTCCAACGTTGGTCAGCACAGTATTGACACCTGTACCGTCAGGGCGCATAGCTTCAATCTTGCCATCGCCGAGGACTCCGTTCTCATCGTTGATATAATAATACTGCTTGCCTGCATCGAGGATGTAAATCCAGCCCTCGGTGTTAGCCTTGCCTTCTTCGTCGGTTCCGGGAACATCGGCATATACGAGGTTGAAGCAGTTGTTGCCTGCGCTCACACCCATATCATAGGGGAAAATCTTGGTGCCCTTGGGGAGTTTGGTGGGGTCGAGAAGCTTCATTGCCTTGATGTTGCCACCTTTCTCGGCGTAGTAGATGGTGGGCGCGGGTTCGGCGCAACCTACTTGTACGTTAAGATAGGTGTCTTCGAGACGGCGGTTTTCGCCGTTGACGTCAAACCATGTGGCAATCTGAACTTTCTGCGAGCCGATGTTTTTGAATTTCACGGCTTCGGGATATTCGATATTGCCCTGCTCATCAGAGTATCCGGTGAAAGTGGTCACAGCGTTGCCGTTGGCGTCAACAGTGCCTTCGGGGAATGTCCAGACATATTTCACCTTGAGATTCTCGGGGTTCGGGAGCTCGAGGTTGAAGGTCATCATGGTGTTGTTAAACTCCACGATTTCGGTAGACTGATCCTTGATGGTGAGTACGGGAACGATGTCATAAATCAAGATGGGGTAGGTTTTTGAACCGACACCGTCTACCGTGAGAGTCACCCGATATGTGCCTGCCTTTTTGTATTTATGCAGGGGATTGGGATCTTTAGAGCTTTCGCCATCACCGAAGTCCCAAGTTACGGCTCCGGTCTTGGCTGAGGTGTTGTTGAACTGTATGGTGGATACCACATAGTAGTCCAACGTATATTCGTCGCCGCTGATATTGTAGGTAAAGTCAACATCCGGGTTGGGGTATTGCTGGAAAGAGGGCTCTGCGTCCTTGCATCCATACAGTGCCAGCACGCAACCTAAAGCGATTAGCGATTTTTTTAAAAGTTTCATAGTTTGTGCGGTAGTGTCTTAATGTTGGACGTATCAGTTGATTGAGATTGTGCGTACATCGTTGGCTATACCCTCCTCACCATTGGAGTCGTACACGCGGAACTGGGCTTCAAGCGAGTACTTGCGTGAGAATTCGACTTTGTACACCTTGTTGGCGCTGTCATATATCCACTGGTCGAAGGTGATTGAGGCAAGCAGGTCCTTGAAGGCGGGGATATATGCCGAACGGACGGTGGAAATGATGGCACCGAGGTCATCATCGTAGCGGCAGAACACCCATTCTGCTGAATCGTAAACCGGATAGTAGTTGATACCTTCCTTCTTTTGGACATCCTTGGCAACCTCGTGTATAATCTTGTTGCCGGCTGCATCTATGGTCACGTAATACCAACCGATGATAGCATCTTCAGACGCCTGGGTGGTGGAGAACCACAAGTCGGACTTCTCGCCGGCGCCGTTATCTTCCTTGGTCATGTCGATGTTTGTGGGGAAGTTAACTTTGTACTTGGCGTTGGCGGCAGCGAACTGCTCCATCGTGAAAGGATGGCTGATGTACACCTGACGCAAGGCATTGTAGTATGTCGAGTCCTTGGTCAGCAAGTTGATGACCTCATTATTGAATTCGTCGGCAAAACCTTCGGGATAGTACTGATCAAAGCGATCGCCGTCCCAGGTGGCTATATCCGTCCAGTTGACAGGTTTGAGGGTGCGCGATACAGGCACGCTTCCTGTTATCTGGAACTCATGACCGGCCCATTCGGCCAAATCATGAGAGAAGCGAGCTATGGGTTGGTACGAACGCATAACCTGATTGTCAGCTACGGTCTTGGTGTAGTTGAGGCTGGCTCCGCCCAACTTGACTGTGGCAGCAGCAGACTCGTCGCGTACCACACGATACCAAACCTCGGAGTATGAAGGCGATGCCCCTTCATAGTCCACCGTATACTTGCCCTGGAATGTGAAGGATTCGCCGGCCTTGCATGCCGTCGAGCCTACTTCCCAATATGCGGTGGGCACTTTCTGTCCGGGCTCTACAACTGATTCTAACGGGTCGTTCTTCTCACAGGACGTGAGCACGGCAACGGCACCGAGGGTCAAGAGCAATGTCTTATATTGGATTTTCATCTTTTATTCTGTGTTAGTTGTTGCTGATTAATGTTGTAGTACACGCAGTAGGTTACTCGGCAGTCAGCGATTTGCGCACGCCGTAGTCCTCTGCCCAAATCATGGGCTTGCGCAGCCATTTGTAGTTCTTGGCAGCACCCAGACGCTCGAGTTCGGCAAGGTTGTATTTCTCCTCTGTTTCGGGGTCGTAGTTGTAGCGCTGCACCCAGGTGTTTTCTTTCTCGGCGTCGGTGAGGCCGTCAATCCAGAATGCCTGATAGAGATTGTACGGACGGCGCAACCCGGGATATACGATTTCTTTGTCATCGCCTATGCCATAGCCGTTGCGGTTGTTTGAGTAGTGGTAGCGGCGGAGGTCGGTCCACTGCTCGGGTTGCATGTACATGGCTATGTATTTCTGCATCATCAGGTCGCTAAGGGTGTACTGCGAGGGATTGAAGAAATAGTGCATATTGCCGATTTCGGACGCAGGTTTGGTTTTCTCGACCTTTACGTTTTCGAGGAAAGCTGTCACCATCCTATCCCAGCGTTTGAGGGCTGTATTGGTGCCCTGGGGCCTGCATTGGTCAGTGGGAACTGTTAGGCCTCCGGTAGGACTGGGGTTGTCTTTCTGGAAGCGGTCGAGGTGACGTTGGATGTTCCATCTCGTGGCTTCCTTGGCCAAAGCGCAAGCCTGTTCTTTATTGCCCATCCAATAGTAAGCCTCTGCCTGTATGAAGTAGAGTTCTTCCATGGTGAACAACGGAGTATAGGCATCCTTAGCGGCTGCATATGCACCGCAGTATAGCGTCGGGAAGTGTGACTGCTTGAATGTCGAACCGGCACCGATATTGTTTTCAAGATAGCGCAACATCACTTTCTCGCTGGCGTTGGACGCGCTGATGGGGCCCTTGTTGGGACGGAACAGCAGTAGCAGACGCGGGTCGTTGCCGTAACCGTTTTCCTTGTCATAAAAGCCCTGCTTGAGCTCGTCTCCTTGGTTGATGACACCGAGGCAGTTCTCCATGAAGAACTTGGAAGGCACAGCCTCTGTCAGTCTATTATCACGCGACTCCCAAGCGTTGATTATGGGCTGGGACTCGGACCATTGTGCATTTTCCTCGGTCACGCCGCCATCGAAATTGTAGCGAGGCTCGCTGCCGAACCATGCGCCGTAGATTGCATCACCGCCGCGCCATGTGTCGATGGCCTTTTGTGCCGTCTCAATAATCTTTTGGCAAGTGGCTGCCGAACGGTCGATATTGGGGATATTGCGGAGCAACAGGCGAGCCTTGATGGCGTATGCCAGACCTTTCCATTTGCTGAGGTCGCCGGCGTACACGCGGTCTTGGGAGACGTCGATCTTCTGGTTTGTCTCGCAATTGACGGCCTTGCTGTAGAACGGGTCTTCTGCTCCCGGTTCGTCGGTAAGGTTGTCGGCTTCTTTGAGCATCCAGTCGTATATGGATGCCTGAGTGTCGTACTTGGGCGAGTTGCTTTCGTAAGCCTGACTGCGGGGCATGTCACCGAAGGCATCGGTAGTCAACTGTGTGGACATCAAGCGTATAACGCGTGCTATGTATTCGTAGTTGAGCGAGCCTAATGACTCGGCGTTTGCAATAAGTTCCTTGCCGTTTACACCTATGTCGTAGAAGTGACGACGCCACTGCGGGTGGCGGTTCATGGTCAGGAACTGCCAGCCGCTCTTGTATGCGTAAGTGCCTGTCTGGCTCTTGCCCATAGTGGTGAGACATTGCGACAGATAGATATTGTATTCGGCGTGGTCATAGTTCACCTGGCTGGAATAGAATACCAACACGGGAAGGCCAAGCGAGCAGGTATTGCGGTGGGCGACATCCGGGTTGACATTCTCATAGAGGACGTCATCGCAAGATACCGCAGTAACACCCAGCAGGGCAGCCAAAGCTATGGATTTTATCTTGTTCATATCTGTGTATGATAAAGTCGTGATTTATATGTATTGGTCGGAGAGATTTAGAATGTAACGTTTACATTGAAGTTGAAGCTGCGGAGGCTGGGGACGCTGTAGTTGTCGATACCCATGGAGCCTGTACCATTGGATGCGGAGGGCATCACCTGTGGGTCGGCGCCGGTATACTTGGTCAACAGGAAGAGGTTGCGGCCTGTCAGCGAGCACTTGAGGCCCTTGATGGGGTTGGAGCTGCCAAGGCGCTTCATAAGGTTGGAGAAGTCGTAGGCGAGAGTCACGTAGCTCATGCGCAAATACGATCCGTCTTCGATGAAGTTGGACGATACATTGTAAATATAGTTGTTGAATGTCGTCTGGTCAAGGATGACGGGGGTGGTGTTAGGTCTGTAGGTGCCGTCACCATTGTCTACCACACCTTTGAACACGACTTTACGGTTACGGTAGGGAACGAGCAGGGCATTCTGGCCGTTGGAGTAGAGGCTTCGGCCTGTGATATTGGCCACGTCGCCGCCGATACGTCCGTCAAGCAGGAAGGATAGCGAAAGATCTTTCCAAGTGAAAGTGGAACCGAGGCCGAGGAGGCAATCAGGTTCGCGGTTACCTATATAGGTCTGTTTTACGGGCGAAACCTTGGGAAGGCCGTTTTCGTCGATTATGACGTCGCCGGCAGCGTTGCGCTCGTAGTCGATACCGGCAAGACCGGTGGTGGACTCGCCCACATATGCCACGGTGAAGATATCACCATACTGTCCGCCTTGGATGAGGGCCACGTTCTCGGGCAAGGAAACCACCTTGCCGCGGTTGTACGAGAAGTTTAGAGTAGCAGTCCACGAGAAGTCCTTGGTGGAAAGGATGTCTTGATTGAGGGTGAGCTCGAGACCCTTGTTCTCGATGCAACCCTCGTTACGGGTCTGTAGAATGGTTCCCGATGCGGGAGATACGCGCACGGTTACAATCTGGTTATCCACGCTGGTGTTGTAGTATGCAACATCAAGACGGGTACGATTGCGGAAGAAACGCAAGTCGGCACCAATTTCCCAAGACTTGGTCATTTCAGGCTCGAGGGTGATGGCCTTGGAGATGGTAGGATTGACACCGAAGCCCTTGTCGGGGAAGGTGGACCATTGCTTGTAGTTGTCGCTAAACTGGTTGGCGGGAGCATCTTTACCTACCTTTGCCCAGTTGCCGCGGATTTTACCGTAATTGAACACGCCGTTGGACGATCCTATGCCGAGGAGCTCGGAGAAGATGATACCGCCGGTGAAGGAGGGATAGAAGTATGTGGAGGTCATCTGCTTGAGTGTCGAGGAACCGTCAAGACGGCCGGTTACGGACAGCTGGATGACGTTGCGATAGTCAAAACGCATTTCACCGAAGTAGCCGAACTTGTTGCGTTTGGCGTGATTCAGGTAGACGTTGTAGTCGCCTGAGCCGTATTTGAGGTATTCGTTGTCGCAGTTGTTGAGCGAGTAGAAGTCGCCATCCAACACATAGTGGATGCCACCGAGGCCTGCGCTATAGGACTTGCTCTCGGAGTATTCGCCGCCGACAAAGAAGTTAAGATTGAAATTATCGTTGATCTTCCAGTAGTAGTTACCGAGAAGTTGTGCTGTGGCACGTTCGCTACGCGAAGGCTGGAAGGTATATGTACCCATGCGCTCGTCGTAAGCCTGTTTGATAGCCGAGGGGAATTCGGTTCCTATCTGGTTGCCTTCTTCGTCATATACGGGGTCGAATATGAATTCTTTGCCCGAGGTAGTGAAGCGAGGGACTGTGGACGATTCGTAGGAAGACCAACCCTTATCATAGTTGAATTTACCTGTGATGGTCAGGTTCTTGATGGGTTCCCATTGGATCGAGGTGTTGATGATGACACGCGAGCTTTCGGTGCGGCTCTTGTCCATGTAGCGACTGTAGTAGGGAGACAGGGTTGCGCCTACGCGCTGGCTGTTGGTGAGGATGTCCCAGTCGTCGTAACGGTTGCCCCAGTTGGGGAGGCCGTTTTCGAGCCGGTAGTCAGCCATGTCGCGGTTGATGCTCCAGCCATAGATGGTGCTCATCGAGTTGCCGAAACCACGGGACTTGCTGTCGATGAAGTTGGCGGAGAGCATGATTTTCATGGCCTTTGACGGCGTAAATTCACCTTTGACGAACACGCCCATGCGTTTCTTGTAGTCCTTGGGAACGACGCCTTCATTGTCCATAAAGTTGGCGGAAGCATAAGCCGAGTATTTGTCGTTGCCACCGCTGAGCGAGATGTCGTATTTCTGCATGAAGCCTGTACCGAGGAAGTTGCCGACGTTGTCATAGTATACATCGTCGCTGTTCATCTTCGGGCCCCAGCCGCCGGAGGAGTTGGCCACGTAGAAGCCGTTGGCACCGCCGATATATTCTTTCTGCAAGGAGGGGAGGTTGAGCGTATTGGAGATTTCCCATCCTCCGTTTACAGCAACATTAACCTTGCCTTCCTTACCGCTCTTTGTGGTAATGATGATGACACCGTTGGCACCTTCCTGACCATAGAGTGCTGAGGCGGCAGCGCCTTTGAGCACGCTCATGGTTTCGATATCGGAGGGGTTGATATCGCCGATGGACGAACCACCGCCACGGATAGGCATACCGTCTATCACGAAGAGGGGCTCGTTAGACTGTGCGTTGTTGATAGACGAGATGGCGCGAATCACAATCTGTGACGCCGAGTTGGGCGAACCGCCGGAGGTGCTGACCCGCACACCGGCCACCTTGCCTTGCAGCGAGTTGACAAAGTTGGCGGACTGTCCGGCGAGTACTTCGTCACTCTTGAGTTCTTGCACGCCGAAGTTGAGTTTGCTCTTGGCTTGGCTCTGACCCATGGCGGTTACGACCACCGCATCCAAGACTTCGGCATTTGCCGGCAGGTTGACATCGATAACTGTACGCGACCCGACAGTTTCGAAAACGGTCTTATGACCTACCATAGAGAAAGTCAAGACAGCATTGTCATTAGGGACATTGATGGAATACTTGCCATCAAAATCAGTGGCGACACCGGTCTTGGCACCCTTTAGGGAGACAGACGCTCCTAAGGCGGGCTCGCCGTCGGAGTCGTAGACGGTACCTGTCACGACTCGGGCTTGCGCCATTATCGTGATGAGGGAAAATAACAGTAGAAATAGCTGTTTTTTCATAACTAATTAATAATGTTTATATTCAAGGTTAACATACTTGTTTTAAACTGGTTAACACCGCAAATGTGCTACTCGAAAGATGTTTTTCCGAGAGTTTAGTTCGTCAATTGCATCACAATAGCACACCAATGAGTTCCAATGATTGGTCTTCAAATCGGTTTCTTGCGGGATTTTTATACAAACTTACCGCTTTTTTCGGACGTAGAAGCATTTTGTTAAGATTGTTTATACATCCTTTGCTAACATAAATATTATTTAACATTGACCGACCATTCTCCGGCCGAGATTGTCGCTCTTAGGCTGAAAAGTCACCCCGCACGCCATCGGCACCGCGCACCTTACCTCGCCATCCGCCCGACAGCGCTTCATTATATATACAACATTATATATACAACGCCTCATTATATAAAAATACAGGCATACTATGTATAATGAATCGATTGCGAAAGTGACGCACACCGGCCAAGATTAACAATCTGTTAAGGATACAAGCCAACAATACCGTACCACCAAAAAAAACGCTAACTTTGTCTTTACGAAACAGAAAAATCCAAACACGCTAAACAATGGCTACAAAGGAACATCCACACCACATACTCGTGGTGGACGACGAAGAAACCCTGTGCGAGGCGCTACGCTTCAACCTCGAGGCTGAGGGCTACGAAGTATCGGTGGCCTATAGTGCCGAAGAGGCACTGGCACTGGACTTCCGTACATTTGACTTGATACTTCTGGACATCATGATGGGCGCGGTCAGCGGCACTCGCTTGGCACGAATGATCAAAAGCGACCCTGCCACATCAAACATCCCGATAATATTTTGCACCGCCCGTGACGACGTCGAAGATATGGTGGCCGGACTGAATCTGGGTGCGGACGACTATATCACCAAGCCCTACTCGTTGCGCAACGTTTTGGCACGTGTCAAGGCCGTATTGCGCCGCACTACCGGAGACAGCACTACGACATCACACGCATCCCACATTCTCGAATGCTGTGGACTGAGAGTGGACACGGACAGCAAGCAATGCACCGTGGATGGGAAGGACGTAGCCATGCCGCGCAAGGAGTTTGAAATCCTGGCGACACTGATGACCGACCCGGGACATATCTTCAGCCGCGAAGAACTGCTGGCAAAGGTATGGCCCGAACAAGTGGTTGTCGTGGACCGCGTCGTTGATGTACACATCACGCGTCTGCGAGCCAAAATAGCGCCTTACGGCAAACATATTATCACCAGAGCAGGATACGGGTATGGGTTCAAGCCATAAAACATCTTACCATCATCGGCTTTTCATAGGCCTTGTCGTATACTCGTGGCTGCTGGTCGGATGTTTTGCCGTATTCCAGTATTACCGCGAAAGGCGCTACAAGGCCGATGAATTAGATGCACAATTGCAGCTAATAAACAATAGGGTACTGACCGAATACGATACCGACAGCGTCTTCGACCCTGACGTTGCACGTCCATACCCCTTCAAGGACATGCGCATTACTGTCATAGACGATGACGGAAATGTGGTCTACGACAACTCGTTGGACCGTCTGCCTGACGCCAACCACCTTGACCGCGAAGAGATTGCGGCCGCAATGAAATCGGGACACGGCTTCAGTACCCGACGACACAGCCAAAGCACGGGACAGACTTATTTCTACAGTGCCACTCGCGGGCGAGATTGCATAGTGCGCACAGCCGTCCCCTATTCGGTGCCCCTGCAAGAATTCCTGAGCGCCGACTACGGTTTCTTGTGGTTCATGATAGGTATCACCATAACCATGTGTTTCTTCGGATACTGGGTTACACGCCGTGCCGGACAAAATATCGCACGCCTGCGCGACTTTGCACGACATGCAGAGGCCGGCGACCGCATATACGACTCGCCCGGCTTTCCGCATGACGAATTAGGCGAAATATCCGGCAATATCGTACGCCTGTATTCGCGTCTGCAACAAGCCGTCATAGACCGCGACCGCGAACACCGCGCCGCGCTGAGGCAGGAGCAAGAAAAAATACGCATCAAGCGCGAGCTGACCAACAACATCAACCACGAGCTCAAGACTCCCGTGGCCTCCATGGCTCTATGCATGGAGACGCTCTTGGCACATCCCGAGATGGACGCCGCACACCGCAACGACTTCCTGCGCCGCAGTCTTGCCTCTTGCCATAGGCTGCAAAGCCTATTGGCAGATGTGTCGGCCATCACGCGCCTTGAAGACGGCAGCACGGCCATAGCACGCACTGATGTAGACCTGTCCGACATAGTTTCCGAAGCGATGGCAGACAGTACGGACGCGGCCGCCCTAAAGGGTCTCACAATCACCGGCACCTGCAACGGCCCGGCAATTGTCAATGGCAACGAGGCTCTACTTATCTCAGTGATGCACAACCTAATAGACAATGCCATAACTTACAGTGGGGGGACCGTCATAGATGTTCGTCTGGAATGCACCAAGGACAATGCAATACTCACCGTAGCAGACAACGGCGTGGGCGTGGACGACGAGCATCTGTCCAGACTGTTCGAACGCTTCTACCGCGTGGACAAAGGGCGGTCGCGTCAAGCCGGAGGCACCGGTCTGGGCCTTGCCATAGTTAAAAATGCCATATTATGGCATGGTGGCACCGTCGCCGTGGCGCACAATCGTCCCTCGGGATTGATATTCACCATTACCATCCCCATCAAGCGCTGATACACAAACCAAATTCGTAGCGACTCTCTCAATCGTCGCGATCGATAAAGAATCTGTTGAAATTGCACAAAAAGACATCGGAGGCTTCCGCCAAGTCCTTACGCCGGGCGTACAAGTCAGACAAAGCCACGTCCCCTATGACATATTTGTACTCGGCACTGCGATAGCTCTCGTCTATGTGCCGCCACGGCAGCAATGCGACAACATCTGTGGCATTGTAGCGTGCATATACGTGCAATACAACGTCATCGGTGAAGGTCGGGCGGTTGGCAAAACCCATTTTCTTGTACTCGTAGCGATAGTCATGACAGCGAGCCATGACATCGCTGAGTATGGACGATGCCGTTGGACTGCCGCCCGCGCCCTTGCCGAACATGAACTGGCGGTCATAACACTCGCCGCGTATGACCACGCCGTTGTACTCATTGTCCACCCCATATATATAACGGTCGGGAGTAACAAATTCGGGCATCACAAACATGGTAAAGCGGTCGGGAGCGACTTTGGCCACCTGTGCCACAAGCTTGATTTTTGCCCGTTTTTCGAGCGCACGGCCACACAACGAGCTAATCAGCGGCAGCAGTGCGACTTGGCGGCATAAAATACATCAGGGCACGGGCGTGCCGAATACGCCGAGGAAGTACGTCGCCACTTGGACGTAAATGACCAGGCCGACTATATCATTGGATATTTGAATAAAAGGACCGGTGGCAAGTGCGGGGTTGATGTGCAACTTTTCGAGTGTCAGCGGCACCACCGTGCCCAGAATTGTGGCAAACATCACCACAATAAACAGTGATACTGCCACGGATATAGTCACTGCAAATTCATCGGGCAAAGTGATTAGATTGTACACTAATACGACAGAAGATATTATCGTGGCATTCATCAGACCTATAAGCACTTCCTTACCTAATTGTCTACTGAATTCCTTGATTTCGAGCGTGCCGTTGGCCAAAGATTGCACCACGATAGCCGAGGCCTGCACGCCCACATTACCGCCTGTACCACCGATAATCGGGATAAAAAGCGCCAGAGCCGTGACGGCCTCCAACTTGGCCTCAAAGGTGCCGAGGATGAGCGAGGCTAAGATTCCGGAGGCAATACCTATAAGCAGCCACGGGATGCGGGCCTTGGTCTGTGCAAAGATGCTGTCATCTGCATCGACGTCACTCGAAAGACCGGATGCCAATTGGTAGTCGCGTTCTGTGCTTTCGCGAACCTGGTCCATAACGTCATCGACGGTGATACGACCCAGCAGACGGCCTATCGAATCGACAACGGGCATGGCCACGAGATCGTACTTTTCGAAGTCAAGGGTAACATCGTCTATAGGCGTGTCCACTTTCACGCTCACGGGGTCGGTCTCCATGACGTGTTTGATTTTTGACACCGAAGGATGCGTAATCAGCTTCTTCAGGGGCAGCACGCCTCGCAATTTGTGGTCATCATCGACAACATATACGTAGTATATTTCGTCCATATCCTCAGCCTGCATACGCATCTGCTTGATACACTCAGGCATAGACCAATTCTCGTTGACGACTATCATCTCCGTACCCATAAGGCCGCCGGCAGTATCTTCATCGTACTTCAACAGGTCGATGATGTCGCCGGCCTGCTCGACGTCGTCTATGTGCGAGAGAATTTCATCGCGGTCCTCCTCGTCCAATTGTTGTATAAGGTCTACGGCATCGTCTGTGTCCAAGTGGTCTATCTGCTTGGCAATTTGCTCGGCAGGCATAGCATCCAATAACCTACGCCGGTCGTCTTCGTCCAATTCCATGAGGACGTCCGCGGCCGTGTCCTCATCCAGCAATTTGTACAGATATTCAGCCTCTTCGAGATCGAGGTTCTGGTACAATTCGGCGATGTCGGCCGGGTGCAGTTCCTTAAGCTCTTTACGAGCCTGATCTATGTCATTGTCATGTATAACCTTGCGGATGTGCTCAAGGTATTCGTCGGTGTACTCCTTCATACTTCTTCGACGTATTTAGATGCCGCCGGCGCCGAGGCAACCAGCAACGGTTGGACAATATTGGTAAGCTCGACAAACTGAGCCACAGAGAGCTGCTCGGGACGTAACGACAGCAAGGGACTGTCAATGACCGCATCCGGGCGCAATGGCAGAGAACGCAACGAATTGCGCAGGGTCTTGCGACGCATCCCGAAGGTAGCCTTGACGATACGACGCAGAAGTTCCGGGTCGCATCCGGGGTCGATGACACCGTTACGTCTCAGGCGTATCACACCGCTGCGCACCTTTGGCGGAGGGTTGAACACACCCGGCTCGACAGTGAAAAGGTACTCAACATCATACCATAGCTGAAGAAGCACGCTCAAAATGCCGCGATCCTTAGTGCCGGCAGGCGCGGCCAGGCGCAAGGCCACCTCACGCTGCAACATTCCTGCGATGCACGGCACGCGGTCTTTGTAATCGAGTATCTTGAAGAAAATCTGCGAGGATATATTGTAAGGATAATTGCCTATGACCACGAAGTCGCGACCTTCCATAAGCCGGTCAAGGTCTTCGCGCAGGAAATCTCGCGAGATTATACGACGGCCCGGAGTCTGCAACTCGGGGAAGTGCCCGTCAAGATACTCGACACTCTCGCGGTCTATCTCAACGACCGTAAGATCCTGAGCCTTCTGCAACAGGAACTGTGTCAGCACACCGGTTCCGGGGCCTATCTCCACCACGGGATAGCGTTCGGCATACCCGTCAATAGTGTCGGCTATGCGTGCCGCCACCGTCATGTCGGTAAGGAAGTGCTGTCCCAAGGACTTCTTCGGTTTCACTCGTTCAATCATAACTGCAAAAGTAGTTTTTTTTTGCCAAACGCCCAACACCCACAGCGTCCGAATACCCGAATGTTATGAATAAAAGCAAGAGAGCGCACCATATTTTGATGATGCGCTCTCGATTATAGCTGCTTATGCTATTTTGACAGTTTCTTGAATTGGAACGGACAGTCGCGCAAATATGGATACCCTCCATTATAGTTGTTGCTGTCGATAATCCAAATATTAGTAAAGTCAAAGTTTTTAAATGTCGAGGACTTACCTTTGTCTTCTTCTTTGAAATCGTCTGCACACCATCCACCACCTGAGCCTTTGAGATAATATAAGTTGTGGTGGTAGAATATGCCGCCATCCTTATGTGTGCCCACGCAGCCGTTACCGTGACTGACTTTGCCGACATTTATGCAGTTTTGTATTTCGCCATGGTGGTCGACATAGCCGAGGATGCCGCCATTATCGTCTTTTTGGTCTGAGGGCACCGCACCCATATTGTAGCAGTTGTGGAGCATATAATGGGTATCGTCCCATTGCGAACCTTGCTCTTGATAGCCCAACAGACCGCCAACGTGCGACTGACCGGTATCGCTTGATATTTCGCCAAAGTTGCAGCTGTAAGACAGCTCCATGTTGCTCTCGGTGTTTGTTCCGCTTGCATCATTTGTGCCCATACGACCGGCGATGCCGCCGACCATAACATCGTTACCACTGCCCTTGATATTTCCGTGGTTTGCACAATGCATCACTACGGCGAGAGTGCAGTTGAATTGTCCGATGACGCCACCGACATTGCCGCCTCCGCTATTGGAGACATTGCCATAGTTGGCGCAATAATCTATTTTATGCCGCTTGTCGTAGAACTTGTGATCATACAGATTTGCAACCAGACCGCCGGTGTTTCCGCTACCGGTAATATTGCCGGCATTGACAGCATTGGCGAGAGCAAAGTTGCCATTAGAATTGATATACTCCACATATCCGAATATGCCACCAGTTTTGTCAGAGCCTTCAACATCTGCATAGTTTATGAGATTTTCGAAGGATGACGCCGAGTAGAATTTCATATATCCGACAATGCCGGCGGTGCACGAGGACTTATTGTTGGTAATCTTCTGAGAGTTGTTAAAGCAGTTATAAAGCTGCCCCGAGCTCCCGTTAACCATCATGCCGACGATACCGCCTACGTTTTGCGAGCCGACTAATGTGCCCGTAAAACAAATGTCTTTCAGTACAGAGTTCTCTGCCGTACCGACGATGCCGCCTACGCATGTGGCGTTGGTTCCATCGCCTACGGTGCCGGCAAACGAGCTTTCAAATGTTGAAGCGGCAGGTATGCCATCACAATCCTGGAGTTTTTTATCAAAATGAGCGCTGCCTGTAATCGTGCTGCTTTTGGCATATCCGACAATACCACCGATATTTTGGGGACCACTTATGTGCATTGAGTTTGAAAGAACAAATACTTCAGAGTTCAACGTCGTTGATTCGAGAATGCCGCAAATGCCGCCGACGTTGGTCTCCGTACAAGATATTCCGGTATTGATATAGAATTTGCTACCCGAAAAATTTGCATAGGACAGTCTGCCGGCAAAACCTCCGATATTGCTAACACCTGTCACCTTCACAAGCGCATTGTCGGTTTGCTTGACTGACGATGTTTTGTCAGAGCCTTCAAATTTGATATTGAATTTGTTTCCGTTGACCTTGCCAAAAAAACCGCCTACACAATCCTTGCCGCTGGCAACCGAGCTAAAAACACATTTTTCCAATGAAATATCTGCCGACAAGTTGGCATACCCCACCATACCGCCGACATTATTGCCTCCATATACAGGCGCATTGATTGAGATGTTCTTAGCCAAGCAAGAAGCAACGCTGTTTAGCGACCCGAACAGACCGCCTACATTGTTTCCCTCAACAGACACGGCCTTAACCGAGCCGTCTTCGGCTTGTACAGAGTGTAAAAATGTGATGTCTTCAACATCGACAACCGAACCGCCATCGACAGATCCTACCAAACCGCCGGCATTATCTGCTGTGGATGAAACTGAAAATGGCGAGTAGTATTGCTTTACGTTGCCGAGTTTATCCGTCTCTGTTTTACGATTGGCAAAGTTCTTGATTATCAAGGTGCCATTGCCGTGTCTTCCAACCACACCACCGACGGCGTTGCTGCCTTGCACAAATGCCGTGAGATTGCAATCTGTAAAAGTAATATCACCGGCGACATAGCCTATAAAACCACCTATATTGGTGTGGTTGTTCGAGTTGATTGAACCTTCAACGCTGACGTTTGTAATGGTGACACTTCCCGATGATTTGCCGGCCAAAGCACCGCCATTGTCATGTATGCCCTGCATCAGGGCATTGATGGTGAGATCGTGAATTGTTGCGCCGGGAAGCAACTCTTTAAACAATCCGATATTTGAATCATTGCCCTCTGTAGCGCTACCGGTGTATGGCACATTGACAGTATTGCCTCCGCCATCGTAGTTGCCGGCAAATGATTCGCAAGCGTGATATGTGCCCATGATTATTTGACTGCGAGGAGGCACATCAAAACTTGCCGTCTGCTTAAAGAAGAGACCGAAGCCATTTGAATTACCTTCTTCGTAAAGACCAATTTCGAAATTTTCGAAATCGCTTTTTGACGAAATCTCATAGGGGTTTTCTTGTGTGCCTTGACCACGCAATTTGAATTCTCCCTCGCGCGTAGCGATCTCCTCAACCACCATTTTGGATGTTCTGAAATACATACGCGGTCTGATTGTTGTTCCGTCAGAGTTTAAGGCAACGGCATCATATTCACCATCGGGCAATGTCTTGTGATCGGGAATATACATTGTGAAGATTGACTTAGCTCCGTTGTTGTTCACTTTTAAGTCATAGTCATACAGCTTATTATCAGCGTGTGAATGCAGTATGATGTGATAATTCTCCCCGGCCTCGCTAAGTCGCCATTTTATAAGTTTGGAGGCAAAAGAACTGAGCTTGAAACCTTCGATTTCTTCGACTTTATTGTCTGTAACCAACGGCTCGTCATCCTCTGAGCAACCATACCATATGGGCAGCGTCAAAGTGAGTAGTAACGCGAATATAATGTGTTTTGTTTTCATACTTATGGAGCATTATGTTTTTGTTATTGGATAGGGGTTTCCATTTCGGAATGATATGGTATCGGGAAAAATCCCGATTTATCTGTTATCTGCCACAACGGTATCGATCCTGAGAGATTTAGGACTTTTTCAAAGAACGTTTTGTCGTGAAGTTGTTCGAGAGTTACAGATGTGGCGTTATTATAGTACGGCAAAACGGCATACGTGCCGCCTGAGTAGTAGAAATTGTCTGAATAATCGACATTCGACTCTGCATGAGCGGCTATAGGGTTGAACCAGTTTGTGCCTACTGAAACGTTGCGCATAATGACAGAGCGATAATCGGCTTCGCCGGTTATGCCGCCGGCATGCGCCTTGTTGATATTGCCATCAAGATTGCCTACGTTGAGACAATCGGTGAGTTTGCAGTTTTGTTGAGTGTATCCCAAAATACCACCTACATAATCAGACGTTGTCGTCTTTATAGTGCCAAGGTTTGTGCATTGGTTGACGACAATGGCGTTGACTTCGAAATTGGTGGCACATTCGACCATAGCGTTTGCTCCGCCGACAAATGTCAGTATCGAGGCCATAACTCCGGCGGTGACGGCTGTCATTGTGCCGGCAGTGGCAAAAGTTGAAACTATACTTGCCACAGAACCTACTATAATGCATGTGCCTGCTATTGATTTTTGTACTATTTCTTTAATCTCTTGACGATGTTCCAACTCGCCGACACGCTCCTCGCGAGTACGATTTAGATTGTAGTTGATAATGGAATTATTGTCGTCTGATGCCTGATAAAAATCCATTGCTTTATTAAAATTGTCAAAGTATCCGGTTATAGCAGCACCGTTGATACCTTGCGGCAACTTAGTGGCATCAAACGCATAAGAGTCCTGAATGGATTTTATTGTAGCTTTCACATCATTATCAATGGCTGTAGCCTTGGTGTTGAGGTTTACATTGATTTCCTTCAGATCTTCTTCGGTGAAAATATCATAAAGGCTCATCGAATATGTCACAGCATCATAAGCCACCATTGCCCAATCAAGAGTGGCTTCACCGACATGCAAGACATTGAAAAACTTCTTGAACGCTTCTGCATGCTTGACCACGTTTTGCGTGACCGCATTGCCGGTGACCGAAAGAATGGGACCGGCAAAAACCATGACACATTCGGCTGCACCTATGACGCAACCGGCGATATCCATTCCGGTCCACACACGAGCGTCACCCGCTTCGCCGATAATACCGCCGGTGGCGCGAGTGCCGTTATTATTTACCAATCCGGTATTAAGACAATAGTTTGCAACAGTGTTGTTACCGACCCATCCGGCAATACCTCCGGCATATTTTGATGTTACCGCGACATTACCATAGTTCTGACAACCATAGAGCGCACCCCAAGTGGTTTTACCGACAACACCGGCAGCTGATTCGGCAGTGGTTGATGTCACGGTACCTTGATTGATGACATTATGAAGTACTGTTATTGAGGTGTTGCCTACAATACCGCCCAAGGTGCATTGATTGTCCGCGGCTGTAATTGCACCTTTATTATATACAGCATATGCTCCGAACTGCGCTTCTCCGCAAATGCCGCCGACAGATGTGCGACCGGAGATATTGCCGGTGTTGCCACAATTCTTTACCAGCGAGTTATTGTATAATAATTCGCCCTCATAATTGCTGTCATCGTTGCCTACGCGTGTGCTGCCGATAATGCCGCCCACACCTACCGCTCCGGTGATGTTGCCGGTATTTTGTGATGAATAGATAAATGACACGCCGGTGCCGCCGGCAATACCGCCGGTGCCATACCCGCCTTTGTCCATATTTCCGCTCATGGCGCCTGTTCCGCCATTGATAGTCGCATTATTTTTACATCCTATAATCATTAGCGAGTCCACCGAGCCAACAATGCCTCCGGCACCGGTGTACCGCGCTTCAACAGAACCTTTGTTTTCGCATGCCAATACTTGAGTCATCGAATACAGCGAACCGGCGCCGACAATACCTCCCACGGCATAGTCTCCCGATACGCGAGTACCGGCATTGTAGCAACTGTCAACAGACAAAAAACCCGTGCAGTCAACAACGCCAACTAAACCGCCAACACCGGCACTGCCTTCGGGCGCTGTCACCGAGCCTCTATCTACGACACAGCCGTGTAACGAAGAACAACCGCGAATGTCGCCGGGCGATGTAGTGGCACCTACTATGGCTCCCACTGCGTAGTTGCCGGTGATGTCGGGATTTGAAACAATGACATTCTTGATTGTCGCTTGGTCTATAAATCCGAACAAACCAACGCCGGGAGAGTGTGGGCGATCTATCCATAGTCCCTGAATCTTGTAATTTTGCCCGTCAAAGACACCGCGGAAGGGATTCTCCGGAATAGCGCCAATCGGCAACCAACCATAATGGCGATCTGATGATGTACATATATCCTTCATGCGGATGTCGGCTTCCATACGGAAGTGCGTATCCTTTGTCAATTTCTTATTATTGTCGTCATTGTTGGTGTAGTCGCGAAGTCGCCACAAGTGCTCGGCACTCGATATGATATACGGGTCGTCCTCAGACCCCTCACCAACGAGATTCATTTCAGGATCATACGAATCTAAAACAATGGCTGTTTGAGCCTCGGCAGATATACGTACGCGACAGCCCAAACCATAATCTATCCACGTGGTATCGGACTCGGCACCCACAACCGGCACCTCGAGAGCCAGTAGACGGTAGACGCCTGACTTCAGCCCTGTATCAAGTGTAAGTATGGATTTGCCATTAATGCGAATGTGGCTTCCCGAACGGCGAAATACAGTACCGTCTTCGGCTTTGATTACACATTCGAAATCAATACCGGTAAAACCTTTCATCTCGGCTCCTAAAGTAATCTGCCTCTGTGTGCCGATATAGGCATCAGTGGGCACAGGCTTGTTTGGCTCGTTTGTATCGTCACACGAGAACATTGCCATGGCTATACATACCAAGACAATCAGATGTTTTGTCATTCTAAATAATGACGTGTTTCGACCGGACTCGCCTACGTAAGAGAGGTTGTTTGCTTTTATCATCAGAAGTATCTGTTGGATTGGTTACAACGTAAAAAAACGTCCGACAAATTTAAAAAATGGTTTGCGAAAATGGTTTTTATTGACATATTTTAATACATACACCGAAATAACTCACATATGGCAGCAGAATAATATACATAAGCCGAAATATGATACAAGCAGAAATATAGATCAACGCAATATTGTCCTAAATAAAATCGAAAAAAAGAAAAAGGAAGTAGTCACTAAGGCAGAAAATAACTACCTTAGTAGTGAGTGACCAAACTCGACTACTTCCTATGGCAAAATTAACACTATTTGCGCAAATAATCTCGCTTCTGCCCAAAGAAAAAATCAAGTCCATCATAAGAAAATCGGGGGCAGATAAGCATAATAAGGGCTACAACACATGGAGCCAGTTTGTTAGCATGGTATTCAGCCAATTTTCCG